>Ga0302319_10002308_pt1 | contig 41405 bp, 32 predicted proteins | sample Bog_T0_2_FD_203319 | JGI IMG/M metagenome (GOLD analysis project Ga0302319, IMG submission 203319) | Peat permafrost microbial communities from Stordalen Mire near Abisko, Sweden - Bog_T0_2 | ecosystem: Environmental > Terrestrial > Soil > Wetlands > Peat | place: Sweden: Abisko, Stordalen Mire... | reverse complement strand
CACTAGAGCGTTTCAACAAAAACTATAGCCACACGAGACAAACCAACCGAGAGCATCTTGGGGGGTTACCATGGCCAAGGTTTGGCCGATGGCGGTGATCAAGTCAGTTGGCGTCCTTGCCTCTGCTCCGCGCAACAGGTTTTTGACTTTGCTCCACATCTTTTCAATGGGATTGAGGTCGGGCGAGTAAGCCGGCAGAAAAAGCACTTGGGCTCCCGCGTTGGTAATCAGGGCCAGAGTCGGGTCGCTTTTGTGGGGCGAGAGGTTGTCCATGACAATGATGTCGCCAAGCCGCAAAGTTGGGACAAGCATCTGGTCCACGTAGGCGCGAAAACTCTCCGTGTCGGTGGTTCCCTCCAAAGCCATGCAAGCGGTCGAACCGTCCAACCGGATAGATGAGATCATGGTGGTAGTCTGCCAGTGGCCATGAGGTGCGCTGGCATGGGCGCGCTCGCCTTTGAGGGCGCGACCACACAGGCGCGTAAGGTTCGTCTGGGCGCCTGACTCGTCCAGAAAGATCAGCTTGGCCGGGTCCAACCCCCCTTGCCGCTTCCGCCAGAGGCGGCGCGCCCGCGCGATGTCTGGACGATCTTGTTCGCTGGCACGGAGTGTCTTTTTTTAGATGTCAATCCCATCTTCCCCAACACCACATTGATCGCCTGCAAGGAGCATTTGAGCCCCGTCGCTGCTCGAACCTCTTTGAGGGTGAGGTCATTCTTCTTGGCCAGCAAGTCCCGCATCTGGCTTCGGTGAGCAGCGACAATCGTTGGCTTGCGTCCGGCAAAGCGATGCCGCGCGGCGATGTCGCCCGTGCGGCGGCGCTGTTGCAGGAGTTTCTTGACCATGCCCAGGGAAACCCGGAAACGATGGGCGACCTCGGGGCGCGTGCCCTCGCCGTTGTCGTAGGAAACAAGGATTCGCTCACGCAGATCCAAGGAGAGTGTTCGCATGCTGCTACCCTAACACTCCCGCCTTGCAATGGCTACACTATTTGTTGAAACGCTCTAGAGGGGTTGCTTGGTGCTGAAATATCTCCGCATCGCGGAAAGCATTTCTTTTTCCACTCATCGTTGGCCGAAAGGTTTCGGCATTAACTCGACAGGGCGCCTTCGGCGGCTGCGGTTTGATTGAAGACGAGCTTGTCCTTGTCGGCGGTGACGGTGATCGGTTCGCCTTCGTGCAGACTGCCCTTGAGGATTTCCTCGGCCAGCGGGTCTTCGAGAAATCGCTCCACGGCGCGGCGCATGGGCCGGGCGCCGTATTGCGGGTCGTAGCCTTTTTCCACCAGAAAATCCTTCGCCTTGTCATCCAAGGTAAGCCTGATGTTCTTGTGGCGCAGCCGTTCCAGCACCTTTTCGACTTCCAGGCTTAGAATTTTGATGAGGTCGGGTTTGGTGAACGAACGGAACACAATCAGGTCGTCCAGCCGGTTCAGAAATTCGGGGCGGAAGGTCCGCTTGGCCTCGTCCATGGTCCGTTCGCGCATTTTTTCGTAGGTGGCCTCATCGCTGATGGGCGAGAAGCCGAGGGTGGACCCGCGTTTGATGACGTCGGAGCCGACGTTGGAGGTCATCAGGATGATGCAGTTGCGGAAGTTGACGACGCGGCCGATGTTATCGGTCAGTTTGCCCTCTTCCAGGATTTGCAACAGGATGTTCCACACGTCCGGGTGCGCCTTGTCAATTTCGTCGAAGAGCACGACGGAGTAGGGATTGCGGCGGACTTTCTCGGTGAGTTGGCCGCCTTCCTCGTAACCGACATAACCCGGAGGCGAACCGATGAGGCGGGAGACATTGAATTTCTCCATGTACTCGCTCATGTCGAGGGAGACAAAAGCTTTTGAGTCGCCAAACATCTGCTCGGCCATGGTCTTGGCCAGAAGGGTTTTGCCGACACCGGTCGGGCCGAGCAGCAAAAACGTGCCGATGGGCCGGCGCGGGTCTTTTAAATCCGCCCGCGAGCGGCGCAGTGCCTTGCAAATGGCCGAAACAGCTTCGCGCTGCCCAACGACGACTTTTTCCATCTCGGTTTCAATGGCAAGCAATCGTTGGGTTTCGTCCTGACCCATGCGTTTGATGGGGATGCCGGTCCATTTGGCGACGACGTGAAAAATATCGTCCTCGTCCACGACCACACGCTTTTCCTCGCGGCTGACGCGCCAGGCGGCGAGCATGGACTCCAGTTTTTCCTTCGCCTGCTTTTCCTTGTCGCGCATGGAGGCGGCGCCTTCAAAATCCTGGTTCTTGATGGCGTGTTCCTTTTTGGTTTTGATTTCCTCGATCTCAGCCTCGAGCGCCTTGGTTTCCGGCGGCCGTGTCATGGTGCCGATGCGCGCGCGGGAACCGGATTCGTCCATCACGTCAATCGCCTTGTCCGGCAAAAACCGGTCGGTGATGTAACGGTCGGACAATTTGACGGCGGTTTCGACGGCTTTGTCGGTGAATTCGACCTTGTGATGGTCTTCGTATTTGCGGCGCAGGCCCTTCAAAATCAAAATCGCCTCGTCAATCGAAGGGGCTTCGACCTTGACAGCTTGAAAACGGCGTTCGAGCGCGGCGTCCTTCTCGATATATTTGCGGTATTCGTTGATGGTGGTGGCGCCGACGCATTGCATCTCGCCGCGGCTAAGCGCGGGCTTGATGATATTCGAGGCGTCCATCGTGCCTTCCGCCGATCCGGCGCCGACAATAGTGTGCAATTCGTCAATGAACAGAATGATGTTCTTGGAGCGGCGGATTTCGTCCATGACGGCCTTGATGCGCTCTTCAAACTGGCCGCGGTACTTCGTGCCCGCGACCATGAGAGCGAGGTCAAGGGTGACAACGCGCTTGTCGCGCAAAATATCCGGCACGTTGCCACTGACAATTTCCTGCGCCAGGCCTTCGACGATGGCCGTCTTGCCCACGCCCGCTTCGCCAAGCAAAACCGGATTGTTCTTGGTGCGGCGGCAGAGAATCTGGATGACGCGCTCGATTTCGTTTTTGCGGCCAATGACCGGGTCCAGGTCACCTTTGCGCGCCATTTCCGTAAGGTCGCGGCCAAACGCCTTGAGCGCGGGCGTTTTGACTTCGCCCTTTTTCTCCAGCGGCGGCGCTGTTGATTTTTCTCCCGGCTCGGCAACTGACGATTCTTCGCCGGTAAAATTGGGATCCAGCTCCCGCAAAATTTCCTGCCGCGTCTGCTCGATGTCCACGTCGAGATTTTTGAGCACCTTGGCGGCGACGCCGTCGCCCTCGCGAAGCAGGCCGAGCAGAATGTGTTCGGTGCCGACGTAGGTGTGATTGAGCGCCTTGGCTTCCTTGGAGGCGAGGGCCAGCACTTTTTTCACGCGCGGGGTGTAGGGAATGTTCCCGATCATCTTCTGGTCGGGGCCGGTGCCGACCTGTTTCTCGACCTCCATGCGGACGGTTTCGAGGTCGAGGCCCATTTTTTGGAGCACGTTGACGGCGACGCCCTGTCCCAATTTGATCAGGCCGAGCAACAGATGTTCGGTGCCGAGGAAATTGTGATTAAAACGGTCAGCTTCCTTGCGCGCCAGCGCGAGCACCTGCTGCGCGCGCGGCGTAAAATTGCTCATGGCTTCATCGCTCATATTCGCTCTATTCTGCTACGAATTGGCTAATTTGTCCAATCCTGTTCCGGGAGCGCCAAAATGTTTCACGACCGGCCGGCCCACGTTTTTCAAACGTTCGCGGAGCATGTCGGCGCGAACGAGGTCGCGTTCCTCGGCGGATAATTTGTCCGAAAGCAGTCTCTGCAAATGCGCCGGCTGTGTCAGGATGAACAATTCGTCCACGAGGGCGCGTTCGGTGCCGGGAAACAGGTTCATTTCCATGCCCAGCCGCATGAGCGACAGCAGGTTCATCGTTTCCTTTGACGAAATGCTGTGCGCGTTGGCCAGGATGCCGTAGGCGCGGCCGATGTGGTTATAGACGACTTTGGGTTGTTTCTCCAAAAGGGTCTGCCGCGCATTTTCCTCGTGCTCGATGATCTGGGACAAAACCTTGTCCAGCCGCTCGACGATGGTGATTTCGTTTTCGCCGAGCGTCATCTGGTTCGACACCTGGAAAACATTGCCTAGCGCCTCCGTGCCTTCGCCGTAAAGCCCGCGCACGGCCAGGCCGAGCTTGTTGACGGACTGGACAATGGGATTGATTTGTTCGCCCAAAACCAGCCCCGGCAGATGCAGCATGGCGCTGACGCGGATGCCCGTGCCGAGATTGGTGGGGCACGCGGTCATGTAACCCAGATCGTTGTTGAAGGCGTAATCGAGTTTTTTCTCCAGCTCGGAATCCAGATGATCAATTGCGCTCCAAGCCTGCCGCAACTGTAAACCGGGCCGCAGCGCCTGCATCCGCAAATGGTCCTCCTCGTTGATCATCACGCAGAATGTCTCGTCGCGGTTAAGCACCAGGCCGCTGCCGGCAGTTTTCGCGGCGTGTTCGCGGCTGATCAAATGCCGCTCGACCAGGATCTGTTTGTCGAGCGCGCTGAGATTGTCCATCGCCTCGGAAAAGGCGTCCTTCATCTCCGGCAAGCTTTCGACCGCCGGACGAATCCAATCCAGCACACGGATGCGCTCCGGTTTTTTCGCCCAGCCGGGAAACGCCGCGTCCTTGAGATTGCGCGCGAGTCGGACGCGGCTGGACATGACAATCCGGTCGTGCGGGCCGTGTCGTTGCGCGGCCTCGGCGGGTGAAATGAGAAATTGATGGATGTCCATGGCTCAGGTCACGGTTAGACCCGTTCCGCGCGGGGCCAGTTGTTTTAGTTCATCGCGCAACTGGGCGGCCTGTTCGAAATCTTCTTCCTTGATGGCCTTGTCCAGTTTCTTTTGAAGTAATTTGAGCCGGTCGGCCTGCTCGCGTGATTCGCGGAGCGCTTCCGGCACCTTGCCGGCGTGCCGCGTGCCCTTGTGCATCGTCTTGAGCAAACCTTCCAACCCCTCGCCAAAAGCCTTGTAACACTCCGGGCAGCCCAGCCGGCCCGATTTTTTGAAATCCGCCTGGGTGAACCCGCAGCGCGGACACTTGGTTTCGACCCCGCCGCCCGCCTGCTCGATTTCCTGGGACGCCCCAAGACCGAGCATCAAATCCGCGAGCGCGAAACTGCCCGGATCATTCACACCCTTGGCTTTGGCGCATTCCTCGCACAAATCCAACTTTTGCATCTTGTCCCCCACGATCTGGGTTAGATGCACCGTCGCCGGTTTTTCTTTGCAATTGGAGCATAGCATAAATTCATTTCAACCTGAACAGGCGCAAAATACAGCGCCTTAACGGCTTCATTCAGCAAAAACCAAGCCAAACAACTTCTATTGGTATATCGGCTCGCCGGAGGTTTTCGTCAAGGCATGATAATCTTCCACGAGCTGGCGCGTGATTGGTCCCGGTTTGCCCGTGCCGATGACCCGGCCGTCAATCTTCACCACCGGTACGATTTCCGCCGCAGTGCCGGTGATAAAACATTCATCCGCGTTGAACAAATCGTAACGCGTCAGGTTCGGCTCCGACACCTTCAAGCCGGATTCCTCCGCCAGATCCAACACCGTTTGCCGGGTGATGCCGTAGAGCGCGCCCGCCGAGAGCGGCGGCGTGAACAGATCGCCGTTCTTGACGATGAACAGATTGTCGCCGGTGCATTCGGCCACGAACCCTTCCGCGTTCAACATCACCGCCTCCTCGCAACCGCCATTGTTCGCCTCGATCTTGGCGAGAATGTTGTTGAGATAATTCAGCGACTTGATAGCCGGGTTGAGCGCGCTGTGCAGATTACGCGTCGTCGGCACCGTGATAATGTCCAGGCCGCGCTGGTAAAATTCCGGCGGATAAAGCTGTATCTTGTCTGCGATGATGATGACCGATGGACGTTTGCAGCTTCTCGGGTTCAAGCCGAGCGTGCCCACGCCGCGCGTCACCACCAGCCGGATATAGCCGTCGCGGATTTTATTTTTCCGGCACGTCTCGACGGTCGCGCGCATGATTTGCGCGTGCGACATCGGGATTTGGAGCAGGATGGCCTTGGCCGAATAAAACAGCCGGTCAATGTGCTCCTTGAGTTTGAATACGCAGCCGTGATAGGCGCGAATGCCCTCAAAAATCCCGTCGCCGTAAAGCAGACCATGATCAAAGACCGAGATCTTCGCGTTGCGTTCGTCGTAATATTTGCCATCAATAAAAATTTTCATTTCAGAATCAATGCAGGCTATGGAAAAAAGCTGACTGAAGCAAACGTGAATTTAACCAGCGGGCCAGGTCATGCGAGTCCCTGAACGCAATAAATTGAAATTGGGGGCTTGTATTAATTGCCTCTCAGAATGTGAATTTGCGTGACAGGGCGTGTGCTATGATTATATTTACACCCCTTTTTGACGACCCTATGGTCTAGCGGTTAGGACACCTCCCTTTCACGGAGGTAGCCCGGGTTCGATTCCCGGTAGGGTCGCCATATTTGCTTTTCCCCGCCGGATTCCTGTAACAGCTTGAAAATCAAGCAGGTTTCGTGTGTTTTATAAATCCCATCCGCAAAAGTCGCGCCTTGGGGGAAAAAGCACCTTGTGCAACCGCTGCTTTTGGTCGCTAGAAAACTCTGTCCACAGCCGCGCCACGTTGAGGATGACGTGCTGCGAAAAGTTGAGCACCGATCGCGCGTGGCACGGGCATTGGGGAAAGCGGTGTGGATTTAATTGATGGAAGCGGCCCAACGTAAAATTCTGGAGTAATCTTGTTTAGGCACGGCTCGCTGGCGAAAGCCAGGGGGCTGCGTTGCTTTTGGAGCGCGCCGGCATGGCGCACGACCAACACAATGCCGGAGGTATTGACCTGCACTCTGTTAAGTGGACCGACCAATGTGATGTTGACGGCGCTTAGTTCTGAACGCAGGTTATGGCATCATGTTTCGCAAGCTGGTTATCGAATGTTTCGGATCAGTTCAATGCGGAACGAATCGTAATGATTGTCAAAGTGTGCGATTTAGACTTAAAAGATCTTTTTTCAATCTTCATTGTTTTCTGTTTTTTGGGTTCGGCGGCTTGATCCCATTGCTGGGAGCAGGAATCCCTGATTCGACTCACGCCAGTGATTACGTTGCTCAACAACCTTCGCAAATCCTGACCAATATTAGTCAATTCCGGGCATTGACCGGTCAAGATTATCTTCGTGGATGCTCGTTTCGTGTGACCGGCATCGTGACTTTACTGGATACAAATCGCAATTTGCTGGTGTTGCAGGATGCGACCGGGGCCATGGCTGTGAATATGGACGTGAAAAATATTTCCATCCAAGTTGGCCAGCTTGTTTGCGTGGACGGTGTCGGCGCCTCGCCCTACGTCGCAAGTTTCCCAGATTACCCTAATCGACCCTCCGGTTGGGATATACAAGACTCTTTCGAGGCTCCGTCGAACTGGGGAGATTACCATTTAACACGAATGCGGGGATATTTCCATCCGCCCGCCACCGGAAATTACACCTTCTGGATTGCCAGTGATAATTCCTCGGAGTTGTGGTTGAGCCCGGATGAGGATCCGGGCAAAGTCAGGAGAATTGCATTTGTGCGACAAGGGGATTGGGTGAATTCACGCGAATGGTCGCGCTATCCTTCCCAACGTTCCGAGCCCATCCTGCTGCAAGAGCATCAGGCGTATTATATCGAAGCATTCCAGGAACAACTCACTCTGAATGAGAACCTAGCTGTGGCTTGGCAGTTCGCGGGGTTGGATCAATCGGTTGTCTCCGGCTTTTATCTTTCTCCTTACATTACCAGCGGAGAGCAAGCGCAGGTGGCTGGGACCAAGGGCATTCTGCGGGAATACTGGACCAATTTTTCCGCCGGAAACTTGACAGGGATAACCGGCCCCCGACCTCTGGAATCCGTGTTGACGGCCAAGGAAATTCATGTGGCTGTTCTGGGGTTGGCTAACTGGCCAGAGCCTAAACGGAAAATTCTGAACCAGGAATTGCAACCTGAAGAGAACTACTCTTGGGCAGAGGTTGAAGGCACGGTAGATTTTGTGGGAATCGATGGAAAGGCGGCGACATTGGAGTTGACTGACGGTCAGGAGCGGGTGCAAGTGCGGGTTCCCAACCCCGTCGGAAATTGGTCGAACCGCCTGCGAAACCGGCTTGTGCGAGTGCGGGGTGTTTGTGAAGGCGTGCGCAATGCAAACGGCCGATTCGTGCTTGGTTTCATCTGGGTGCCGACGCAAGACAATCTTTTTATCCTTGATTCGGAAAAAACGAACCGGCCACTACTCACAACCAGATCACCTTACCATTTTTCCGTGACATCGGGATTCACGAACCGGGCTTGGGGAGGCTTTTTGTCGGTTCGCGGCATAGTCACTTTTAACGGCAGGGCTTTGGGCAAGGACTGTTTTTTCATCCAGGACGACGCGGCCGGCATTTACGTTTCACAGGCTGATCGGCAGTTCGGAAACCAGCTTCAGGTGGGGCAATGGGTTGAACTCGGTGGTGAGGTTCAGCCCGGCAGATATGCCCCCAGCTTGCATCCGATGGTCGCCACTGTGCTCGGCTGGCGCCCCATGCCCGAACCGGTCACCGAACCGGTGAGCGATCCAGTGGCAACGAGCAGGGATGGGCAATGGACCGAGCTGGAGGGAGTGGTGCGTTCGATAAACCCGAAAGGCACGCTATCGCTAATGGGGGCCAAGGGGCCGGTCGCGATCTGGATTGACCGGGTCCCCATGAAAGCACTGGCAGATTATGTGGATTGCACGCTGCGTATTCGAGGTGTGTTATCGCTGACCCTGCAGGAAAGTCCCGTGGTGTTAGTCCCTTCACCCAGTTTTGTTGAGGTGGAAGAGGAAGCGGCTGAGGAACCATTCCAGATTCCTTTACGTTCCATCGCCAGCCTGAAGGCCGCCGATGCAGCTGGCCCTTGGCTGCATCGAACGAGAATTGCGGGAGCGGTAACTTATGTGGAGGAACGACATTTATTCGTACAAGATGCCTCGGGTGGCAGGCGGGTTGAGCCAGTAGAGAATCCCACCGTGCGGGTTGGCGATTCGGTCGAGGTGGTTGGCTTTCCAGCGGCGGGTGGCTTTTCTCCAGTGTTGGCCGAAGCGCTAATGCATAGGACAGGGGTTGCCGCTCCCTTGATGCCGCAAAAAGTAAGTCTGGATACAGCGGTGCTCGACAAACTTGACGGCACATTGGTCCAATTGGAAGCCACCTTGCTGACGCAGGAAGTCAAGGGAACGCGCCAGATATTGGAATTGCGGGAGGGGCGGCGCGTTTTCGAAGCTGTCCTCGCGCTGAGTCACGGCAAATTGCCGACTCTTTCTTCAGGCAGCCTGCTCAAAATAACCGGAGTCTGCGGGGTCGAAACAATATCTCAACCCGCCACGGAGAATGACAGCGAAGAGAACCTCCCGATAGTCTCGGTCCGGGTTTACCTGCGCAGTCCCCAGGAAGTCTTTCTACTTGAAGGGCCATCATGGTGGACCACGAGAGAGGCATTGGCGTTGATTGGGTTCGTGTTGACAGTCCTGCTGATTGCTCTGCTGGCTGTTTACATATACCGCCGGCGGTTGCATCGGCAAAAAGCGGTTCAGTTTGCGTTTTCGCGGAAAATTCTTCAAGGCCAGGAAAGCGAACGACACAGGATCGCCTCGAATTTGCACGACAGTCTGGGCCAAAGTCTGCTGATAATTAAAAATCAGGCCTGGCTGGTCATGCAACGTGTCACCGACAAATCCGTGCGCTCCCGTTTGGACGAGATTTCTGAAGTTGCTTCACAGGCCATTGAAGAAGTCCGCCAGATTACCCACGACTTACGGCCTTACCAATTGGATAAACTGGGGCTCACCCAGGCCATCCGCGCCAACATCGAGCGGATGTCGGAAACGAGTTCCATTCGGTTCGAGAGCGACTTGGAAGACATCGATGGACTTTTCGGCCAGGAATTTGAAATCCATGTGTACCGGATCGTCCAGGAGTGTCTGAATAACATAATTAAACATTCCGGCGCGACCAAGGCCTCGTTGGTTGTGAAAAGGCAGCCCGCCGGAGTGTCGATATCGATTCAAGACAACGGGCGCGGATTCGAGGCCGGTTTGATCAATTCCACCGGCGCAAATGACGCCGGCTTCGGCCTCACCGGCATTGGCGAGCGCGCCCGTATTCTGGGTGGAAAGCTGATGGTGGATTCGCACCCTGGCCAAGGCGCGCATTTTTTGGTTCTTATCCCGGAGTCCAAACCTGAAGTATGCAACCCAAAATAAAATTACTGATCGTGGATGATCATCCCGTGTTCCGTCGCGGTCTTAGGGACATCATCGAGGAGAATTCGAACTTCCTGGTTGTGGGGGAAGCTTCTGATGGCGAAGCGGCACTGTGCCTGATCTCGGAGTTAAAACCAGACATTGCCATCGTGGATATCGATATGCCGCGCCTCAATGGGTTGAAGATGGTGCGCGCGCTTCAAGAGATGAATCTGCCGGTGGCGGTGGTTTTTCTCACCATGTACAACGAATTGGATGTGTTCGATGCCGCGATCAAGCTGGGGGTGAAAGGCTATATCCTCAAGGAGAACGCAGCTGAAGACATAGTTGTTGCGCTCGACAAGGTGGCGCGCGGGAAAATTTTTATCAGTTCCTCCATGTCCGAGAAAAGCCAACTGCGCAGCAATCGAGTCCAGTCCTTGCCGCTCAGCAAACCACAACTTGACAAATTGACCCCGGCGGAAAGACATATCCTGAAACTCATCGCCGAGGACCGCACCAGCAAGGAAATTGCTGACACGTTGCAAATCAGCTTTAGGACGGTTGAGAAACACCGTCTCAACATCTGCAACAAGCTCAACCTTTACGGCAGCCACAGCCTCCTCAAATTCGCCTACGACCATAAGTTGCACCTTTAATCCGGCCCGGTTCGCCACGGGCAGGGCCGCAGGCAAAATCGTCGTCCGCTTCGTCCGGTAATCGAAAAACCAATCACCGACAAGGACGGCGATCAGGATGAGGAGAATGGTCTTTGCCGGACTGCGAAGCCCCTTTCCTTTATTACGCAGGCGTACGCCTGTAAGTGTTTCCACGCATTGCCAGGAAACCTGTGCAATGTAAAATCCCTTCTGTGAACGAAATAGACGTACAAACAGACTCAAAACAGGGCTGTCCGTCCAACAAGGCAGACCTGTTTAAAACAGTTGGCGCGGTATTTGTGTGCCTCATCGGTGTGCGGGCTTTTGCCAGTGTCACCCTCACGCAAAACTTGGGTCCAAATTGGGTCGGCTCGCCCACCATAATGACTGCAAACAGTCCCTTGACCAGCAAGGAGGGCAACTGGGGCACCAGCGCCCCCTATTCGCTGGGGCAAAGTTTCACCGCCCCGGTTTCTGGTGTGCTGACGAACATCCAATTGTATGGCTCGGGCAAGGCCACCGCGAATATCCTCCTTTACCTGTATGACATGGGCCCGGCGTTGCAGTATGCCAGCCAGCCCGGCTCGGTAGTTTCCGGCAGCAACAGCGTTACGACGGTCGTCAGCGGAAATTTGTTTTCCACCAATCTTGCCATCACCATGTGGGCGGCAGGCCCTGATTCAGTCATGCAACTGACTTTTTCAGGGGCGGATGCGGTGCAGTTGATCGGCGGACATGAATATATGTTCGCCATGGTTTCCACGAATTCCTCCCCGATGTATTGGGATGATAGTAATACTAATCCGTATTCGGGCGGCGCGGCGTATCAGCAGAACAGCTTGCTTGATGGCGACGCGACGAGGGATTTTTCCCTGGCCGTCACCCTGATCAACACCAATGCCGGGCCGACGATCTACAACTGCGTCATTGATTGGACGAATGTTTACCAGAGGATAGACGGTTTCGGCGCTTCTTCTGCGTGGAGAAGCACTTGGACTACAGCTCAGGCGGATATGTTTTTCTCCACGAACAGCAGCACCGGAACTTCCATTGACGGCAAGACCAATTTCTCCTTCAACGGCATCAGTCTTTCCCTGTTGCGCAGCCGCATTGTGCCCGGGGGCGGGACCTGGGAGAACAGCATCATGCAGATGGCTCAAGCCCGCGGCGCCAAGGTCTGGAGTGCGCCGTGGAGTCCCGCCCCGGTGGCCCAATTCAAAACCCCCGCCGACACCAACGGCGGCAGTTTTATCGGCACCACGGCCAATTACCAGGCCTACGCCAGCCAGCTCGCCGGCTATGTGGTCAACATGACTAATGTCTATGGCGTCAACATTTACGCCCTGTCAGTTCAAAATGAACCCGATGTCAGCAAGCCTGGTTCGACTGGCTACGAATCCTGTCTGTGGACGGCGCAGCAGATTCACGATTTTGTTCCGTATCTTTCCAGCGCCTTGGTGGCAAGCAACGTGGCTTCAACAAAAATTATTATCCCTGAAGACGAATATTGGGAAACCAACTACTACTACACGGCCATGGCGGATACGGCGGTCGCGACGAATGTCGGCATCGTGGCTTGCCACGATTACAGTGGCAGCCCTCCCAACGATATTCCGACGGCGTTGCCGCTTTACGCCAACACCAATGCGGCAACGTGGGAGACCGAAACTGCCGATTTGAGACAGTCGCCGCCCCCCGATGGCTCAATGAACAGTGGGATTTATTGGGCCGGCAGAATCCACCTGTTCATGCACGGGGCCAATGTGAACGCCTGGCACTATTGGTGGTTGATCTCAAACAATGCAGACAATGAGGGACTGACCGACACCAACGGAGTTCCGGCCAAACGCATGTATGTGCTCGGCCAATACAGCCGGTTTGTCCGACCGGGCTATTATCGCATTGATGAAGGTAACTATAATCCATACGCGGTGCTGGCGTCGGCCTACAAAGACCCGGTATCCGGTACCTTCGCCATTGTCATTGCCAATACCAACATCGCGGACACCACGCAGTCATTTTATTTCACGAATTTTACGGCCACGACCGTTACCCCTTGGATCACTTCCTCCGACCTTTCGCTGGCAGTGCAATCTGCCGTCACCGTGACCAGTTCCACGTTTTCGTATGTGATTCCAGGCATGAGTGTCGTCACCTTCGTCGGGACGGCATTGCCGAACGGGCCGGTGCTACCGGTTCCGGTTCCGGTTCCGGACCAGACCGTCAATCCGGGCATGACCCTGCTGGTGACGAACGCTGCGGTGGATGCGAACGTGCCGCTGACCTTTACGCTTTTGAACGGTCCGACCAACGCCACCCTGACGCCGTTGACTGCGACCAGCGCGCTGTTTTCGTGGACGCCGCTGCCGAGCCAGGCCAACACCACCAACCTAATCACGTGGCGGGTGGCGGATAATAGCACGCCGAGCCTGAGCGGAACGAGCAGCTTCAATATCATCGTGAGTACAAATCCGCCGCCGTCCACGAACTTGTTCACCTTCACTTTGCTGAACGGGCCGGCCAATTCATCGCTCAACCCCTCCAACGGCGTGTTCACTTGGCGGCCGCCGGCCAGCCAGGCCAGCACCACCAATTTGATCACGGTGGCCGTCACCGAGAACTTCGCCCCGAACTTGAGTGCGACAAACAGCTACAATCTCATTGTCAATCCGCTGACGCCGACCGTCATCGGTTCTTTTGCCCTTTCCAGCGGCCAGGCAAGCCTGACGGTCAACGGGACGCAGGGGCCTGATTACACGCTGCTGGCTTCGACCGACCTGGTGAACTGGCAACCGCTGTTCACGTCCAACTCGCCCCCGATGCCGCTGACGCTGGCGCTGCCATTTTCCAACACCAACCCCGCGCAATTTTACCGCATTCAAATCAGCCCGTGAACCGGCGAATACAACCCATGACCCAACTTTGATATGGACGCAAAAAAACATCACCCCAAGACATTTGCCGTTGCCCTGATCAAGCGTCGGCTTCTTACGGCTCAACGAGCCTCCAGTCCAATGAAAATCAACCAAACTCTGATACTGCTCACCGCCATGCTGGTGCTGCTGGGCACGGTCACCAAAGTTCAGGCGACCACATACATAGCGGTCAAAACTGGCGATTGGTCCACCACCACGATATTCAGTCCAAATGGAACTCCCGGGTTGGCTGATTCAGTGACGGTCAGCAATGGTGTCACGCTCACGGTTTCTGACACGAGAACGATAAGTTCTATTACGGTCGGCAACTCTGGCAGCGGGGCAACGCTGACCATTTCGTCATCTGGATCGTTGTCTGTCACTGGCCAATATGGTTTCGCTGCAACCTCTCCGGTAATCAACAACAATGGGACATTCGGCTGCGGCGGTGGGGCTAGCTACAGCACCGGGGCTTTTAATAATAATGGCACTGCGACTTTCTCGGGCAGTTCGCAGGCCTTCAACGGCACCATCGCTGTCACCCAGGGCGCAAATGCCACCCTTAACTTTTCAGGCGGCGGCTCAGTCCCATTTGGCGGCAATTGCACACTGTCGGCGAGCGCTTCCGGTAACACGGTGAATTACGCCGCTGGCGGCCAAAATATGTATGGAACAACCTATTACAACCTTACTGTCAGCGGCACCAGTCCGTCGGCGAGTGGTGGTGGCGGCACGACCACTAAAACCGTCAATGGCACACTCACTATCAATCTGAACAGTGGCCAGCAAATAAACAGCGCCGGCAATATTACATTCGGCAGCGGCGCCAATATCGTCCGCACCCTGGGTGCTCTTAACGGAACGCCAACTTTTAGCGGCACGGTCAATGTGACCTACAATAATGGCTCCGCAGCAATGACCACGGGTTCTGAATTGCCGACGAGCGGCACCGCATTGAATAATCTGACCATCACCAACACCGCCGTTGTCACGCTGAACGCCAATGCGACCGTCAACGGCATGTTTGCAGCGACTTATGTGTCTGGCACGCCTGCGCTGGCCGCCGGCAGTCATACGCTTGCGTTTCAAGGTGGTCCGGTGAACATCACGGTTTCAGGCAGCGCGCTGGCCAGCGGGAATAACTATACGATTGTTTTGTCCAGCGGAACAACGGTTTCAGGTTCTCTGGGCGTCGTCACGGTGACCGGTTCTGGCGCTCCATATTCATCGGGGACCACCGCTTCAACCAGCACAGGCCAGTTGGTTCTCACCGTTCCCTCCTGCGCCACCACTACGGATGCGCCGGTGGTGGGTTCGCCGGTCTGCGCGGGTGCGACGAGCATCAGCGGCACGAGCGCGAGCGGGGCTTCGATTGTGGTGTATGACCTTACCTCCTCGACCCAGATTGGCACAGCAACGGCCAGCGGAACCAGTTGGACGGCGACGGTGACGGCAATGACAGCGGGAGATTCGATCGCGGCGACGGCGCAGACCGCCGGCATTTGTGTGAGTCCGGCCTCCACGACCGTGACAGTGCAAAGCGCCACGGCTGCACCGGGCATCAGTTCGCCGGTCTGCGCGGGTGCGACGAGCATCAGCGGCACGAGCGCGAGTGGGGCTTCAATTGTGGTGTATGACCTTACCTCCTCGACCCAGATTGGCACGGCGACGGCCAGCGGAACCAGTTGGACGGCGACGGTGACGGCAATGACAGCGGGAGATTCGATCGCGGCGACGGCGCAGACCGCCGGCATTTGTGTGAGTCCGGCCTCCACGGCCGTGACGGTGGAAAATACGCTGTCGCTGTTGCCTGTGGCCAACACCAACATCAATGCGGGAACGTTTCTTACAATCACCAATGTGGTGCTTACTAACGGGGTGCCGGCGAATTAAGAACTTGGAAAACGAAACGCTTATGAAATCAAACTCTATGAAAATCAAACAAATCCTGATAATGCTCACAGCCATGACTGTGCTGCTGGCCGCCGCGAATTGCAGCGCCACTTCGATAACACTTACCAACAGCGGGATTTGGAACGCTGCGACGAACTGGACTCCCAACCAGGTTCCAGGCACAGGTGACACGGCCATTATCGGAACGGGCAAGTCAATCACCGGGCTGGGGGGCGTGTCGCCCAGCATCACCACGTTGACGATACAAGGCACAGGCAGTGTGACCGTTGACGCCGGGACTTTGACCGTGTCCGGCACTGCAACCGTAGGCAGCAGCGGTATCGCGACTTTGACAGTTTCGTCGGGTGCAACAATGATTGTTGGCACTCTTGCCTTCGGCACCAGCACTTCAACCATTGCGAATAATGGAATATTGTCGTTTGGCGCGTGGAGCGGCTCTGCTGGCGCCGGCGTCCTGACCCAAGGTGCAGGTGCAAGTCTCACTAATTCCGACACCGGCGGAAGCACCCCGAACTTCATAAACGCCGCGTCCGGTGCGGGTAACACGGTTACTTATAATAGCGCCAGCGGCAACAAGCAAGTCCAAGGGACGGCCTACCAAAACCTGGTCATCGCGGGCGGCCAAAACCCAGGTTCTGGATGGCCTAGTAGTGTTACTGTCAGGGGCACTCTGACTATTGCTGGAAGTGTAACTCCATCCTCCGGCCCTGCAAATGTCAATGCTCTTACCTGGAGTTCGTCGGGCAGCGGTGGTTGGGGAGTTAATATCACTAACAATTTAAACGTCACCGCCGGAACTTTTTATGTAAATTCTTCGGCATTGACCGTAGGCGGAACGACGACCGTCAGTGGCGGCACACTTCAATTGAACACCACCAGCGGCGCCAACACCACCCAGTTCAAAGGAGACCTCAACGTGAGCGGTGGCACTTTTGCTCCCGGGAGTTCCTTGGTGACTAATAATAGCGGGAGTATCTCGTTCAGTAGCGGCACCTTCACCGCCGCCACCGGCACGTTTACCCTCGCGGGGGCAGGAAACACCATCGGCGGCGTGGGCGGCACGATTTCAATCGCGAATGTGGTTGTGAGCGGTACGTATCAAAATACCGGCACGCTGACGGTCGGCACCGCGCTGACGGGAACAGGCACGCTCACGCAAGGCGCCAACTCCACGCTAAACCTAGGCGGAACTATAGCGCAGTCAGGCTTGGCCCTGAACGCCACGGCCAATACTCCGAACATGGTCAATTACACGAAGGCCGGTGCGCAAACAGTGCTGGCTACCACCTACGATAGTTTGACCATAAGCGGCGGAGGGAGCAACACGAAGACCTTGGGCAATAATATGACTGTTAACACCACGCTCACAATCGCCGCCTCGACGCTGCTGGCGGATAATAACAACACGCTCACCGCCAAATCGGGAGTGGTGAACAACGGCACTCACAGCGGCACTGGAAAGATTTCATTGACGGGCGGGTCTGGCTCGCATTCGCTCACCGGCACCGGTGCGTATGGAAATCTCGAATTGAACGATGCCAACAACGCGTCCATCGCCAGTGGAACTTCAACCGTCAACGGCACACTCACCTTGACCGCCGGCGTGTTGAGCAGTGGCGGTGGCGCTCTGACGTTTGGCCCCAGCGCAGCCGTCTCCCGCGCTGCCGGCAGTCTTTCTTCCCTGACGCCAACCTTCGGCACCTCGATCAACGTGACCTACAATGACGTTAACCCCACCACGACCGGAGCGGAACTCCCGAGCAGCGGCACTGCGTTGAACAATCTGACCAACGCCAACGCGGCGGGAGTCACGCTTGGGGCCAGCGCGACCCTCAAGGGCATGCTCGCGCTGAACAACGGGCAGTTGATCACCGGCGCAAATACTTTGACCGTAACCTCCGCCGGCACAATTGTCGGCGGCAGCAGCAGCAGCTATGTGTATGGCACACTTAGTCGCGGATTTTCCACCGGCAGTGGTAAGTCGGGCACTTTCCCCGTCGGCGACAGTTCGGTTTACGCCCCGGTCAGTCTTGCCTCGGCGACAGTCACAGTCGCTGGCAATTTGGTTGTCAGCACCGTTGCAAACCAGAATTCACAGGGAGTATTCAGCTCATCCGGTCTTAGCCAAATCAAGTATGTGAACCGCGATTGGACCATCACCGCTGGCGGCGGCTACGCGGAATCGGCGGGCAGCATCACCTTGAATTTTGCCAATGACACACCAGTAGGTGGCATGAGCACGAGCGCCGATGTTGTTGGAAAGTATTCCGGCGGCACTTGGACCCATCCCACTGTGGCCAGCCGCACCAGCACGAGCATCACGGTCAGCGGAATCACTTCCTTCAGCGACTGGGTCATTGGTGAACTTCCCGTCCCCACCTTCTCCATGAGTTCCCAAACCATCACCTATGGCGCATCGAGCAAAAGCTTGACCGGCACATTGAGCGCCAACTCTGGCACGGTGTATCCGGTGAACGGCAGCACGGTCACCGCCAGCATCGCTGGTCATGCCGTCAGCGGCACGGTCACGGACGGCACGGGTGATTTCACCATCAATTACAACGACGCCAGTCTGGCCACGGATGGCGTTGGCAGTTCGCCTTACACCATCACTTATTCATTTGCCGGCGATGCCAATCTGGTCGCCGCAGCCAGCGATACGAGCACGACAATGACGGTGAACAAAGCGGCGTTGAGCATTACGGCCAATAACAAGAGCAAGACTTATGGATCAACGGTTACCCTCGACGGCACGGTGGATTTCACCCCAACCGGCTTGCAGAACAGTGAAACCGTCGGTTCCGTCACATTGACTCCAAGCGGAGGTACGGCAGCCACCGACCCAGTGTCCGGTTCGCCTTACACCATCACCCCTAACGACGCCACTGGCGGCACATTCAACGCGAACAACTACACGACGATAACCTACAACCCCGGCACGCTGACGGTTAACCCGTTGGCGGTTTCTTTGACCGGCAGCCGCGCTTATGACGGGACGACGAACGCCGCATTTGGAATTCTCTCGGTGGCGAACCCGATTGGCAGCGACACCGTGACGGTGGCGTCAGGTACTGGCGGCTTGGCGGGCAAGAACGTGCCGGCGCAGGCGATCACCTCGTTCGACATGCTGGTATTGGGAAACAACGCGGCGGGAAACTATACGCTAACAGGTGCAAGTGGCTCGGTGACGATTACCCCCATTAACGCGCCCGTCGTTTCAGGTATCACCGCCGACGACAAGGTGTACGACGGAACGAACACGGCGACAATCAGTACCAATGAAGTCGTGTTTTCGGGGCTGGTGAGTGGCGATGATGTGACCTTGGATACCAACGGCTACAGCGCTGTGTTTGCGAGTGTGAACGTCGACACGAATATAGCGGTCACCGTCAGCGGATTGTCCCTGGCCGGCGCGGATGCTGGCAATTACACGCTGGCACAGCCGACCGGACTGGCAGCGGATATCACACCAGCGCCGCTGACAGTGACAGAGATAACGGCCAGCGACAAGGTGTATGACGGGACCACTAACGCGGTCATCGATGTGAGCGAAGCGGTACTGGTGGGTGTTGTTGATAGTGACACGAATGATGTGACCCTGGACACCAACGGGGTAACGGGAGCATTCACGGATGCGAATGTGGGCAGCAACAAAACTGTGAACGTGAGCGGGTTGACGATCAATGGAAGCGTCACAACCAACTACACCCTGACGCAGCCTGCGGCGACAGCAAGCATCACACCGGCCTCCTTGACGATTACGGCGGATAACAAGAGTCGCACGTTCGGTCTGCCCAATCCGGTATTAACAGCCAGCTACAACGGTTTTGTGAACGGTGAAGACACGAACGCACTGACTGTGCAAGCTGTCCTCTCCACCATGGCGGACACCGACAGCCCCGTGAATACATACCCGATTACCGTGAGTGGGGCCACAGCGGTTAACTATACAATCAGCTATGAAAACGGAACCTTGACAGTCGCGCCTCTGCCCGAAATAAGCAACGTGAACCAGGGTGGAAATCAGTTTGTGTTCACGTTCCCTTCGCTGGCAGGGCAGGCATATCAAGTGGAATACAACACCAACTTAACAGACTCAACCTGGCTACCAATCGGTGATCTCATCAACGGCACCGGCGCAGAGCTGAGCGCGACCAACAACATGACTGAACCCCAAAGCTTTTTCCGACTCCATATTTTGGAGCAGTGAATTAATGGAAGTGGTTTGTTTTGAATTTTCAGCGGTTATGCGATGAAAATATAAAAAGCATACGTATGCCCATTTTTTGCCGGCGCGATCGGCGCCGATAAAGCGACTAAAGTTAAAACTCAATAATCTATGGTTTGCACTGTGCAGCAACAACCAACCTGCCAGCCAAAACCTGCCATTGAGGTTGGGGAGATCATTGCTTACATGGCGCAACATCTGGATAAGCCTTTGCAAGTGGCCACATTGGCGGCGCGAGCGAATATTTCGTCCTCCTATTTCTTTACGTTGTTCAAACGACAGACTGGCAGCGCGCCGATGAAGTATTTTACGCGTCTGCGGATGCAGCGCGCCTGTCAGTTGCTCGAAGGCACTTCGTTGAGCGTCAAGATGATTGCCTTCGAACTGGGTTATCGTGATTTTTTATACTTTTCCCGCGTTTTCAAGTTGGCAAATCGTGTTGCGCCCAACAACTATCGCGCGGAGCAACGGAAAATGACCGGCAAAGCCATTGAAAACAGCGGTGAAATTCAAATTATTCCCGCAAACACAAACGGGCGCAGTTTGACACTCGCACCTAACTAAAAGAACTCCCTCTGCCCCCCCCCAAAAAAAAAGTCAGCGAGCGTATCGTTCGGAGTTCCGCGTTTACGCGACAAAAGGTGGTCAATGTCCCGAGCCGCCTAAAGGCGGAACTCCAAACGGGGGAGTGCGCGGATGCGCCCTGCTCTCGGCAAATCCGCCAATAGAGCTTGCTGTTTTGCCGCGGTGAAATATAATATTTCAGTGCCGATTCCAAGCGGCACTTCACAGTGTTGGTTGCCTCGGTAGCTCAATTGGTAGAGCAGTTGACTCTTAATCAATTGGTTCCTGGTTCAAGTCCAGGCCGGGGCACCACCGCCGCTGTTTGACTCGCCGCGACAGCAAGCGACAAGGACGGACAATCGCCAACGGCTGCAAGAGGTTTTTCACCATTCATCAGATTGACCAAGTGGATAGTGCTGGACACGTCCAGACGCAGTTTTATTAATTTTGCTGCGTTCCCCGGGGCGTTCATTTTCACTGCGCCGAACGGCTGCAATTGTTTACGGCTTCAGCGAATGGCAACTGCGAGGCATCGGTGTACGTCGTGTTGGTTATGGATGATCGTTGGCATAAAAAGCCACCAATAATTCCGCCCCATGTTGATTTATGAAATCTTTTTGTTTTTTATTTCGGGTGGTTATTGCTTCGCTGACAGAATCCTCAACTATTTTGATTACAACGCTGGCGTCCGTTATCTTTAGCCCCCGCGCTTTTCTTTGGATTATTTCGCCCCCCCGATTTGTGACAGTGGGCAGCCCCGCTTCAGCAATTAGAACTTGGTCTAACAAAAAATCAACGACGCTAATTTTATCAACGAAATTTTGATCTCCAGAATTCCAGTCTACCAACAGGCTGTCGCTGGCTAATATAATTCCATTCGAGCAGACTATTCCGGCGAGCATCGTCATGGATTTTTTTCTTCACGTTTTGGGAATTGTGACGACCAAAACCGGTTCGGAACAAGCCTTTTCTCGGCCCCAAAACATCGCGGCGGTTGTCCAATTCCAAGTCTATTCAATTACCCCTCCTTTCGGAGGGCCGAAACCCTTGATTTTCGGGGTTACTTGCCGTGAGGGGACAATTACCCAAATTAGGACACCCCCCACCTTTTCAAAAAGTTGCAAAAATAATGGTTCCTGCAAGGATGTGTGCTTGCGCATGGAAAAGTTGCCACAGGTGGTTTTGCTTTTGGAATCTTCCCGCGGGTCGGGCCGCGCCCTGTTGCGTGGTTTTGCCAATTACGCCCGGCACCACGGGCCTTGGGCTTTTCATTGGGAGCCGGGCGGCTTGAACGAAATCTGGCCGCACCTGGGAAAACTGGACGCCCAAGGTGTCTTCCTGCGCGATGGCAAACATGTTCGAAAGATTCTGGCTCTGGGCCTCCCCACCGTGGTCGTGGGACATCGCAATGAGGTTTTTCCGGATGTCGCTCATGTCGTCACCGATTCCGAAGCAGCCGGACATCTGGCGGCCGAGCACCTGCTGGGCTGCGGTTTCAATCATTTTGCCTTTTGCGGTCCCAGTCGCATTCGCTGGTCCGCTGCCCGGCGGGAAAGTTTTCAGAGGCGCTTGAAACAAGCCGGCAAGCAGAGCCATTTTTTTGATGCGTCAGCGGACGGGGGGAAAACTTCCTGGCGAACCGAACATCTGGCCATGGGACGCTGGCTGAAATCGCTGCCCAAACCCATTGGGGTGATGGCTTGTAACGATGATTATGCCCATCATCTGGTTGAGGCCTGCAAAACGGCCCGGTTGCACGTTCCCGATCAGGTTGGAATCATTGGCGTGGACAACGACGAACTGGTCTGTGAATTGTCTTCCCCGGCGATTTCGAGTGTGGCGATCAATTTCGAAAGCGCCGGATATGAAAGCGCCCGCCTGTTGGATGAATGGATGCGCCGCGGCAGAAGGTCAAGGCCGGCCCAGATTGATGCGCCGGCCACCCATGTCGTCCCGCGATTATCCACTGACATCCTTGCAGTGGCGGACGCACAGTTGTTGAAAGCGCTGCGCTTCATCCGCGATCATGCCCGCGAAAATGTGAGGGTGACAGATGTTGCCAGAGCGGCCGGTCTTTCGCGGCGGGCCTTGGAAAACCGGTTTCGCCAGGAGTTGGGGCGATCCATCTTGCAGGAAATCCGGCGGGTGCGGGTGGACTTGATTGCGCAAATGTTGATGGAAACGGATCTGCCGGTGTCACACATTGCCGGAGCATTGGGTTATGAAAACTTGCAGCATATCGCCCGATATTTTCGCAAGGAAAAACACATGAGCTTGGTGGCATTCCGCAAACGCCATGGCTCCCGATAGGCAATAGCATCGTTTCGTTTGGGTGATGCCTGGCACGCAGCCAACTTCCGGCATTTTTTTATCGCGGCAGTGGGTGAAATGTGAATTGTGCCGGATGATTCGCCGCCGGGTCAATTTGCACAGAGTAATAACCGCCGTCGTTCAGCAGTTCAGTGCCGGACAAGGCCGGACAGAGCCGAAGCCGGAACGGCCACCAATGATGAGCTTCGTGCAGCGCCGCCGTGAAGCGGTTGATGGAGCGGCCCAGAAACCGGACGGGTGGAATGCCCGACAATACCCGGCTTTTCCATAAAACCAGCGGCGTGTGCAGATGTCCGATGACTGTCTGTTCCACCTGCGGCAGTCGGCGGCGCACCGATTCTTCGTCCCACAAAAACGGCAGCGCCGTGGGGTCGTGACAAAACAACAACACGCGCTGATTCGCCTGGAGTGCGTCGAAAACGTTGCGGATTTCGGCGAGATGCGCCTCGCGCAACCTTTGCCATTCCGGCCATTCGTCCGGCAGCGCATCCGGCTGGTTTGCGGGCAGGGCGATCAGTGGCGATGCCACGCCCAAGAGCAGGTAACGACCGAGCGGGAGTTTCCAGAGTGCCGACAGGCCAAGTTGTTGTGTGGCACAACGCCAACTGGCCAGCCGCATGCCCCCGGCGCCGCCAAACAAGGTCGGCTTGCCCAGTTCATGATCGCCAAAGGTGAACCGGCTGCGGTCGCCAAATTGCGCGCGAAGTTTGCCGAGACATTCCTGCGCGCTTTCGAATGACGCCGGGTCGCTTACGCCAACAAAACCGCTGTCACAGGAGTAATCACCGTTGGCGACAAGGTAATCCACCGGCCTAATACCGGCCAGAAAACGATTAAGTTGCGGCGCCTGGTCGAGGGGATGTCGCATCCAGATGAAATGCCGGAAGCAGCGCACAAATGCGCGGGCAAGCGGATTGGCGATGGTGCGAAATTCATAATCATTGCCGCGTCCGCGTTCGGCAGCGGACGCGTAGTGAATGTCGCTCAAAATGGCAATTGTGACATCGCTTGACGTGCCGGTTTCCATGGCACGTCAATCATCCGCCGTCGCTGCGTCGCTGGCGACGGCGCTTTTGTCGAGGCATTCGCGGACGGTTTGGGCGAGTTCGTCGTGGGTGTACGGTTTGGGGAGAAAGCGGGCGTGGGTTTTGTCCAGCACTTCGCGATTGACTTCGTTGGCGGCGTAACCGCTGGTGAAAACGACCCGCAACTGCGGCTGGCTGCCTTGCAGCCGTTCAGCGAGGTCAACGCCGGAAACTCCTCCGGGCATCACCATGTCGGTGAGCAGCAAATCAATCTGGCGGGTCCGAAGATCCCAAACTTCAAGGGCCTCTTTGCCGGACGAAGCTTCGATAATATGATAACCGCATCCTTCGAGGATGTCCCGGGCCATTTCCCGCAAAATGGGTTCGTCTTCGACAATCAGAACGGTTTCCGTGCCACCGGTGACAACGGGCGAGGTGAAATTTTTTTCTTCCGTTGCGGTTGCGGGGACTTCGTCGGTGGCGGGAAAAAACACATCGAACGCGCTGCCTTTTGCGGGTTCGCTGTTCGCTTCGACCCAGCCTTCGTGTTGTTTGACAATGCCATAAACTGTTGCCAGACCGAGGCCGGTGCCTTTGCCGATATCTTTCGTGGTGAAAAAAGGTTCAAAAATGCGGCCCAAAGTCGTGGGGTCCATGCCGATACCGGTGTCACTGACGCGCAATCGCACAAAGCGGCCGGTGCGTGCCTGGGGGTGGGTTTCGGTGTAGGCGGTGTCAAGGTTCACTGTTTCGACGCCGATGGTGAGCCGCCCGCCTCGCGGCATGGCGTCACGGGCGTTGACGGACAGGTTCATCACAACCTGCTCAATCATGCCGCAATCACCTTGAATAAATGAATTTTCCACCGGCGGTTCAAATTCAAGCGTGATGGTTTCTCCCAGGAGACGCTGCAACATTTTACTCATGTTACCGACGACTTCATGCAAATCGAGCGGTATGAGCTGCATGACATTTTTGCGGCTGAACATGAGCAGTTGGCGCGTAAGGCCGGCGGCGCGTTCGGCGGCGAAATAAACGGCTTGAACCGGGGCAAACACTTCCGGCGGCAGAGTCTGCCGGGCGAGCAACGAACTGGAATGCCCCTGGATAATGGTGAGCAAGTTGTTGAAATCATGCGCGACGCCGGCGGCGAGTTGTCCGATGGACTCCATCTTTTGCGACTGGCGCAACTGTCCCTCCAAGTTAAGACGTTCGGTGGTGTCTTCGACGTAACAATGCACGACGTTGCTCGGCAAAATGGGATGAAACGACCACGAGAATGTGCGCCCGGCAATTTTGGTTTCCAGCCGCACCTTGTTTTGTCCAGTGGCAAGACATTCGCTTATGATGTGGTTGATATCCGGTGGCAATACTTCAAGCGGATGATTTCGGACCACGGAAGACGCCAGTTGTTGCGCCGCCTCGTTGAAATAGGTAATGGTGCCGTTGACGTTCAATTCCATCGCCGCATTGGGACTCAACTGGACAAAGGCGGCGATTTTTTGCAATTCGGCATCGGCCCGTTTGCGTTCGACGGCCAGGGCCACGGCCGTGGCGGCGGCCTGGAGAAATTGGATCTCGTCTGAATTGAATTTCCGCCGGTTCGTGCTGTAAACACCCAGCATTCCAAAAGGCCGGTCGTGAGTGGGAATGGCGACCGTGACGCCGCTGACCACGCCATGTTCAACCAGAAACGGTGACGCGGAACTTCGCGTTTCAGCCTTCAGATCAGTGATAACAACGGGTTCGCCGGAAGTCAAAGCCGAGGTAATCGGTGAATCCTCATTCCCGGGCAGGGCGGTTTGCCGGTCATACTCCGGTTTCCAGCCGACACCTGCCTGCAGCCGCGGGTGCCCGCCAGGCAATTGCTCGAACACGGCGGCGTATTCCGCTTCCAGTGTTTGCGCCACAAGCATGACGGTTTGATTCAGCAGGGCCTCCAGATCGCTGTCGGTCAATGCGAATTGACCGAGCGCGGCGACCACGGTTTGCTGGAATGTGCGATTCAGCAGGTTTTTTTCCGCGGCTTCGAGATTTTTTACATGCCGTTCCAGCGATTCGGCCATCTGGTCAAATATTTTTGCGAGCTGACCGAGTTCGTTTTTGGAAGCCTTCAGTCCGGTGCGGGCGCTCAAATCGCCCCCGGCAATCCGATGAGCCACGCTGGACAAGGTGCGCACCTCGTGCAAAATGAAATGTTCACCACCGAACCAGGATGCGGCCAATGCCAGCAAACCCACTATCAGGCTGGCCCACGGCACGTCCAGGGCATATTGCCTCATCCAGTCCGGTGCAAACTGCCAGAACCATGATTGGTTGACGACATACGTCAGTGCCAGCGCCGGCGCGATGGCGACAAACACGCTGTACACCAACTGCATGCGCACGCTGGAAAATATCTTCGTAATTTTTCTAATCATGACTCTTGATCCCGGCTGGCGACCGAACCATACCGCAAACCCGTCAACGCGAAAAGCCGTTTCAATCTTCCCCATCAGGTTGCATTGCCAGCGCCTGGCTGCGGCCTTTGGGCAGTCGCCCGAGATGAAAAATCAAAAAACCGTGAAGAAACCGGCGCAGTTCGCCAGCTTGCGCGGGCGTGGGTTTCAAACGCAGGCACGCAGACCAATCAACCTGCATTAACGCGCGGACGATTTGTTTTGTGCCGGGCGTCAGTTTGGTTTCCTCCAAATCCGGTTTCAGGCCGAATTCATGCAGGAGTTTGAGTTCAAAGGCCAGAACGGTTTGCGGTGTGGATGGATGCCGGCAAAGACCGGCAAGAAATTCGCGCATCAATTCAAAAACGGCGGGCAGGGGCGTTTCGGTCTCCGTGGCCTGCTCGACGAACGACGCAGCGTAGGCGGCCTGGCGCAACCGGCCAAGGTCCCGCCGAAGCGCGCCGTGGGTCTCGCGCAGACTGACTTCACGAAGCGTGTGCAAATCGGAGCGACCGCTGCGGCTGAACGAAAAATCCGCCAGGTAGAACAAATCCAATTTGCCGAGGAACGGTGATTGGGCGCGGCGCGCGCCCTTGGCAACGGTGGCGATGCGCCCTAAATCCGGCGTGAGCCAATGGACGATGAGGCTGGTCTCCGTGAGCGGTCGCGTGCGCAGAATGATGCCGGTGGCGCTTTGAATCATAAACGCGCAGATGGAGTATGGAAGATGGAAGATGGCATACCGTTTGGGCGCGCTGGGCTATTCTCCATCATCTATATTCCATTCTCGCTTTCCTGCTGTCGGCGGTGGCGTGTATTCCTGCGAAATCGAGCCGAGGCTGACGATGTATTTGATGGCGTCGGTCACGCTCATGTCGAGTTTGGTGAGTTTCTCTTCCGGCACCATAATGAGAAAGCCGGAGGTCGGATTGGGCGTGGTCGGGACAAAGACGCTGATGAGTTTTTTGCCGATCTTTTGCTGGATTTCGCCCTGTTGTTCGCTGGTGATAAAGCCGACGGAATAATTTCCCGGCCCGGGAAATTCCACCAGCACGACGGTTTTGAACGAATTTTTGCTTCCGGCAAACGCATCGTTGATCTGTTTGACGGCGCCGTAAAATTTGTTCAGCAGCGGCACCCGCATCAACACACGGTCGGTCCAATCAATGACTTTTTTGCCGATGTAGTAACGCGCCAGCACGCCCGCAACTGAGACCAAAACCACGGCGAGTGCCAACGCCACTAGGCTCCAATACCAGAACATCGGTCCCATGCCGTCATTGGGATACACGAGACCTTCGTGGGTGAGTTTCTTGGGCGGAAAAAACAAAAGCAAATCCGTCACACCGGAAATCGTGCCCACGAGCCATTTGACCGCCGCCAGCGTGAGCAGGGTGGGGAAAGTGACCGCCAGCCCGGTCAAAAAACTGGACCGCCAGCGGGCAAAGAAACTTTTCTGTTCCATACGCTGAGTCTAAGGGCGCATCAAAGTTTGCTCAAGGGAAAGTGGCGGGTCATTTCACGCAACCAGCGGTTTTCCTCCCGTTTCATTTTGCGCCGGGCACTCGCACTGGAATCATCAAAGCCGAGCAGATGCAAAACTCCGTGGACCAGGTAGCGGACGACTTCCGACTGCCAACTGGTGCCAAACTTGCGCGCCTGCAAAACCGCCTCATCCACGCATACAAAAATTTCACCTTGAATGGTTTTGTAGGAGACGACGTAAGGAGTCTCGCTTCGTTTCTGAGGTGTGGGTTTCTCCCTTAAAAGCCTCCTCACGTCGGCTCCTGCGGTCTTCTCGCTGTAATCGAACGCAATCACATCCGTCGAACCTCTGTGTTTGAGGAAGATTTCATTGAGCCGTGTCATTTCCGGTTCGGCGACCAGGCAGATGCCAATTTCGGCCGTTTCAACTTCCAATCCCACGAGCAGCGCGTTGGTGATTTTTTTCAGCAGCAGCCGTTCGATTTTTCGCGCGCGCTGGCGGTTGGCGATGGTGACGCTCATTTTGTCGGAGGGCGGAATTCTACGACATTCATTTCATTAGGGAACTCGGAATGTCCGCCCCACCAGTTTTTACCTTGCCACGATGCTCCTCGTAGGCCGAGATAATGCGCTGGACGAGTGGGTGACGGACGACGTCGCGCTTGCCGAATTCGATGATGGCGATGCCTTCCGTATTGTTCAAAGCGCGATGCGCCTCCAGCAGGCCGGAATTTTTATGCGGCGGCAGGTCAATCTGCGTCTCATCGCCGGTGATGACGGCCTTCGAGCCATGGCCGAGCCGGGTGAGGAACATCAGCATCTGTTCGGTCGTCGAATTTTGCGCCTCGTCCAAGATGATGAAGGCGTTGTTCAGCGTGCGGCCGCGCATGTAGGCCAGCGGCGCGATTTCAATGGTGCCGCGCTCGGTGTGCTTCTGGATTTCCTCGGCGGGCAGCATGTCGTGCAGCGCATCGTGCAGCGGACGGAGATACGGGGTGATTTTTTCGTAAAGGTCGCCGGGCAAAAAGCCGAGCGCCTCGCCAGCCTCAACTGCCGGGCGGGTGAGGATGATTCGCGAGACCTTCCCCTCGCGCAACGCCACCAGCGCCATGGCTACCGCCAGATACGTCTTGCCCGTGCCCGCTGGTCCGACGCCAAACGTGATGTCGTGCTTGCGAATCGCGTCGAGATATTTTTTCTGGCCGACGGTTTTGGCGGTGACGCCGGGCTTGCGCTCGTGCGTCAACACGCGGTCGCTCACCAAATCCTTGAGTGTGGAAGCGCCCTCGTGCTGGATGATGTTCAGTGCGTGGGTGAACTCGCGGTTGCGCACGGGCGAACCGGCCTTGAGCATGCTTTCCAGCGACACAAAAAGTTGCTTGGCGCGCTCGACGGCATCAGCAGCGCCTTCGAGTTTGATCCAGCCTTCGCGGGCGGTGGCCTTGACGCCGAGCTGTTCTTCGAGCGATTTAAGGTTGCGCGGCTCATGATTAAAAAGCTGCTGCGCAACGCGCGCGTTTTCGAAATGAAGGGTTTCAGTGGCCATTATAATTTTTACCATTTCCGCTACTGCGCATTCAAAGCCTGGACATCCTTGCCGGCCAGTTGACCGACCACTTTTACCACCAGTTTTTCTTCCACGGTGGCAAGCTGGGCTTTGACGCCGGAAGGCACATTCAATCCTGCTGCGCGCCATTCATTCAGCGGAAAATCCGTGTTCGCAAGCACTGATGAAATCGGAACCAAGAATAAATCCGCGCCGTTTCCGCCAACCACGATAGCGGGGCGAACTTTGCGGCTGGTCAGGTCCGTGAACGGAATCGGCAGGAGAACGACATCATTTCTTGAGCAGTTCATTGAAGATGTCATCGGCATCGTTGCCCCAGGTTTTCAACAAGGACGCCTCGGAAGGTTTCAGCCAGTTCTCGCGCTCGGTGTCGTCGGATTCGATGGTGACGCGAACGCGGGATTTTTCGGGCAGGGACAACGGCTGCGGCAGCACCAGTTTGCCGTGTTCATAAATCGCATCCACCGTCGTTGTCATGGCAGAAATCTAAACGATGAATCTTGGCTTGGCAAAGATGAAAACGACCGCGCGAACCGCGCGTTTTCAAAATGGAGAGTTTCGGTGGCCACAGGGGAAATTTATTTAGCTGCCAATTTTCTGGAAAGCATAGCTTTCCACCATGTTCCATTGGATAGAGCAATCCAAACAAAGAATTTCATGACGTCCCTTTTGTTGTTTTGTGGAGTTCTGAAATCTGTGTTCCATTTGTGGCTGAAACTATTTCCCCAATTCTACGCGCAATTTGGCGGCAACCTCGTTCAGCGCCGTCGGCAAGACGGTGGTGTTGGCCAGCACCGGCATGAAATTGGTGTCGCCGTTCCAGCGCGGCACGACGTGGATGTGCAAATGTTCCGCGATGCCCGCGCCGGCCACCTTGCCCAGATTGATGCCCACGTTGAAGCCGTCGGGCTTCATCACCTGCGTCAGCGCATTAATACAGCGGCGGGTGAGCTTCCACAAGTCCGCCAACTCCTCCTCGGTCAGGCCGTTCAGGTCGGCGACCTGTTTGTAGGGCACGATGAGCAGATGTCCGCCGTTGTAGGGATAGGTGTTGAGCAGGGCAAAGCACGTGCGGTCGCGCACGATGACGCGGTTCGCCTCGTCGTCACTGGATTGCGCGATGCGGGTGAACAGGCTGGTGTCGAGTTGTGGCTTGGGCGCGAGGATGTATTCAATCCGCCACGGTGCGTGCAGCGATTCCATGGGTGCAGGGTAGTGATTAATTTTGGAAAGTCAAAGTGACTGTAATATCGTCATCAGGCGCGGCGCGTTTGTTTTCTCAATTCTTCAATAAAGCTTTGCCGTGCAAAAAATGGCATGCGTTTGGCAATTTCGTTCCTGAATTCTTCATTGACGCTGAGACGCGTGACGGTAGAATTCCGGGCTTGGTTCACAATTTTATTTACAAACAAAAAAATAATTATGGCAGTCAAAGTTGCAATTAATGGGTTCGGCCGCATTGGACGTCTGGTTTTCCGGGCGTTGGTCGAACAAGGCATGGTGGGCAAGGACATCGAGGTGGTCGCCGTCGGCGATATCGTCCCCGCGGACAACCTCGCGTATCTGCTCAAATACGATTCCATCCAGGGCCGCTTCAACGGCAACGTTGAAAGCAAGGTGTCCCCGGATGCCGTAGCCAAGGCCACCGCCGCCGGCAAAAAGGCCGAAGACGCCGACCCGGACATCCTGGTCGTGAACGGCAAGGAGATCAAAGTGGTCAGCGCCAAGTCGCCTGCCGACCTTCCGTGGAAGGCCATGGGCGTGGAGCTGGTAATCGAGTCAACCGGCCTGTTCACCGACGTGGAGAAGGCCAAAGGACATCTAATCGCCGGCGCGAAAAAGGTAATGATCACAGCGCCTGCCAAGGGCGACTGCCTCACGGTTGTCATGGGCGTCAACGAAGGCAAATACGATCCCAAGCAGCATCACATCATTTCGAACGCCTCCTGCACCACGAACTGCCTCGCCCCGGTTGTCCACGTGTTGCTTAAGGAAGGGTTCGGCATCGAGGAAGGTTTGATGACTACCATTCACAGTTACACTGCCACACAAAAGACCGTGGACGGCCCGAGCAAGAAGGATTGGAAGGGCGGTCGCAGTGCAGCCCTCAATTTGATTCCTTCAACGACTGGCGCAGCCAAAGCCGTCGGCCTCGTGCTTCCTGAAGTCAAGGGCAAGCTCACCGGCATGGCCATTCGCGTGCCTACGCCGACCGTTTCCGTGGTGGACCTGACCGTTCGCACGGTCAAGGAAACCAGCTACAAGGAAATCAGTGCCGCGATGAAGAAGGCCAGCGAGACCTACCTCAAGGGTTACCTCGGTTACACCGAAGACGAAGTGGTCAGTTCCGACTTCATCCATTGTAACCTGTCGTCCATCTTCGACCAGGGCGCCGGCATGGAGTTGAACAAACGCTTCTTCAAGCTCGTGAGTTGGTATGACAACGAGTGGGGTTACAGTTGCCGGGTGGGCGACCTGATCAAGCTGATGATCAAGAAGGGAATATAATCCCGTTTGAAAAATTCAAGACGGCGATCTGGCAAAACAGGTCGCCGTTATTGCTTTTGGATGCGGATCAAATAATGATAAGATTGCCGCCCCTCTCGCATCCCATGTTCGCGCTTGCCGAAATGCGCTTGGGCCGGCAGCTTTGGATCGTTGGCCACATAGTTTATGAACCCGAATTGGACGCCTGAGAGCCGTGTCGCCATCACCGATGCGGGAATGGTCATCGAGGTTGAGTTAAGTGGGGTCCATCTGGGTGGCATGGAAATAACTGTCGAAGCAGGCTAGTTATGCATCCGCGGGCGTCGTGACGAACCGGGCTATTCGAGACCCGATTTGATATCCCGTCGGGTCACAGTCTGGGGGATGCCAAGGCAACATTTGCGAACGGCGTCCTGCGAATTGAGGTGCTGCTCAACAATACCCCGGTTAGTTCCCCGCCACGTTTCATGCTGATTTACTGCAACGCGTGGGATAAGCATTTTGACATCGTTGTGACCAGCAAAAGTTCCCAAAAAGTATTGCTGTCCGGCTTGTGGGAAGATCCAGGTTTTTGATTTTGACGATTTCATAAAAAAGGCGCTTGAGCAGGGCAAGAAAATGCTTGGAAAAATACGGAGACGCCGATAGGTAGTGGTGTTGAATGACCATTGCTGTTAATTCTACTGGCGTGTCCTGCCCTCCGGCTAAAAAGATTATCGGGTGTTCAAACTGGACGGGTTGTTGGTTGTCCTTTGCGATTTGCCTTTTTCTGGCGCTGGCCGTATGGGTCGTTTTCGGTCAGACCGTGCATCACGAATTCGTCAATTTCGACGATCCGGCCTATGTTTTTGAGAACCCGATGGTTGCCCAAGGCATCAGCCTGAACGGAGTCGAGTGGGCGTTTACCCATATCGTGCAGTACAACTGGCATCCGCTGACGATGATGTCGCACATGCTGGACTGCCAGTTGTATGGGTTGCAGGCAGGCGCGCATCACCTGACCAACGTCCTGTTGCACACCGCCTCGGCAATCCTCCTGTTTCTTGTGCTGCGGCAGATGACCGGCATGTTGTGGCGGAGCGCCTTTGTGGCAGCGGTGTTTGCCATCCATCCGTTGCGGGTGGAATCGGTGGCGTGGGTGGCCGAACGCAAGGATGTTTTAAGCGGCCTGTTCTTCATGCTCACACTCTGGGCTTACGTGCACTATGTGCGCCATCCGTTTTCCCTTGGCCGTTACCTGCCGGTGGTGTTCCTGTTTGCACTGGGATTGCTGTCCAAGCCGATGCTGGTCACACTGCCGTTCGTGTTACTGCTGCTGGACTATTGGCCGCTGGGACGATTCGCAAAATTTGCGGGCGTGCGTGAATGGCTTTTTATTCCTCGCCAGCTCCTGCTTGAAAAAATTCCATTGCTGGTGTTGGCCGTTGCCGGTTGCGTGGTGACCTTGCTGGCGCAGCAGGAAGCCATTCGGCTCAATGATCAATTGCCATTTTCGGCGCGAGCCAGCAATGCGCTGATGTCTTATACCGTTTATGTCGGGCAGATGTTTTATCCGGTAAGACTGTTGCCTTACTATCCGTATCCGAGAAGCAGCGTGCCAGTCTGGGAAAGTCTGCTCGCGTTCGTTTTTCTGGCGGCCGTTTCCGGCGGAGTTTTTGCCTGGCGCAGAAAACGTCCCAGTTTGATGGTTGGCTGGTTCTGGTATCTGGGGATGCTGGTGCCGGTGATCGGATTGGTCCAGGTTTGCGGGCAGGCACATGCGGATCGCTACACCTACCTGCCGCAAATCGGGTTGTATGTGATCGTGGCGTGGCTGGCAGCGGATTTATGCTCCGGCTGGCGCTGCCATCGCCTGATGTTGGGGGGCATCATGGCCATGGTGATTTTTGCTTTGACGGTGTGTTCCCGCATCCAGACCGCTTATTGGCACGACAGTGAATTGTTGTGGACATACATACTTGCTCACACGTCAGAGAATTATGTAGCCACAGCCCATAGTAATTTAGGCAACGCGCTGATCAGTCGAGGAAAGTTGACTGAAGGCATCGAACATTGTGAGCGGGCGCTTCAACTCGAACCGAATCTTACCGAAGCCCACTATAATTTGGGTTTTGCGCTGGCCAGACAGGGCAGGTTGGTTGAAGCCATTGAACATTACGAGCGGGTGCTTCAACTCAAACCAGATCTTGCCGACGCCCACAATAATTTGGGCAACGCGCTGGCCGACCAGGGCAAGTTGGCTGAAGCCATTGAACATTACGAGCGGGCGCTTCAGCTCAATCCCGATTATGCCGACGCCCACAATAATTTGGGCAACGCGCTGGCCGACCAGGGCAAGTTGGCTGAAGCCGTTGAACATTACGAGCGGGCGCTTCAGCTCAAACCGGATTATACCGAAGCGCTTATTAACTTAGGCATCGTGCTGGCCGATCAGGGCAAGTTGGCTGAAGCCATTGAACATTATGAGCGGGCGCTTCAACTCAACCCGGATCTTGCCTTAGCCCGCTATAATTTGGGCATCACGCTGGCCAGGCAAGGCAAGTTGGGTGAAGCCATTCAATCTTTCCAGCAAGCCTTGAATCTGGCCACGGTCCAGGGCAACAGCGCGCTTGCGGAGACCGCCCGTACCCGGCTCAAGTCTTGTCAGGCGGCTATGCCGTAAACACCGTGACGGTGCACCCGGTGCCTGAGTAACGCATGCCCGTAAGAGGATGGATTACCGCGTGTTCAGTCTCTTTTCCACTTCAGACAACAGGACAAGCTCGTTGTAGCTGAGGGATTTCAGTCGTTGCAAATCTGCTTCATTACGCAACAAATCAAACAAGCCTTTGGCCGTATAAACCCCGGGAAGGGTTTCGAGACTATAAACCCCGTCCTTTGCTTCAGCCAACCCGTGATTTCCAAATTAATGCTGGGGCGTCGGACGGATGACCTTTTCCTTTTCCAGCTTATCAAGTTTGGGCGCAATGACAATCTGACAGTAAGGCGCGCTGGAATTGTGGTCGTAGTATGCTTGATGGTAATTCTCGGCCGGGTAAAACTTTGTGAACGGCGCGATTTCGGTGACGATGGGATGCTTGAAATTTTTCTGCGCCGCGGCCTTTGACTTCTCCGCCGCCAGTTTTTGCGCTTCGCCGCGGTAAAGGATGAGAGAACGGTATTGTGTGCCTTCATCCGCGCCCTGTCGGTTCAGCGTGGTCGGGTCGTGCGCCTGCCAGAAAACTTCGAGCAGCTTTTCGTAAGATAGGTTTGCGGGATCAAACTCGATTTGTGTGACCTCGGCATGACCGGTATCGCCGGCGCAAACCTGCTCGTAAGTCGGATTCGGGGTGTGGCCACCGGCAAAGCCGCTGGTGACGGATTTGACACCGGGCAGCCGCTCGAAGACGGCTTCCATGCACCAGAAGCAGCCGCCGCCAAACGTGGCGAGTTCAGTTTTGTTCGTGTTCATGGTGTTGGTGGGTTGCGCCAGCGCGGTAAAATTCAGAGCGCCAGCAGTCAGTAAAAGATAAACGGTCTGTTTCATTTTTCCGTCCGTACAATTTCATTCCTTTTCCGCCTCGTCCCAATCTCCGCTCGGCGGCAGGCCGGCATTTTTGCAAACCGGATATACAATCCGGTGAATACGCTCATTTGGTTTCGGTTGCAATGGTCCTGATGTCGTTGACGACGTTGGTGGCATCGTCCGGCGGGACTCCGCCGTTTTGCAAAAGAGTTTGGACGTCGTCAAATATTTTCTGCTGTTGCGCCGGCGAAAGATGCGAACTGTTGCAGATGGCATGGACAACCTGCGCCAGTTTTTGATGTTGCGGGCGCAGTTTTTCATTTCCAATCATGGCGGCCATCAGGTCATCCGCCAGTTTGGAAATGGACGCCGCCGCCGGTTTCGTACCCGAGGCCGCCGCCGCCAGATGACTCATCAACGACGGTTTTTGCGCAGCGGCTGAATTGGTGTCGGCCCGGTTGCCGCAGGCGTCAAAATCGGCGCGGAGGCCGGCGATATTTTGCAGGGTGGCTTCGAGCACCGGGTCCGGCGGCGGAGTGTTTTGTGCCGGTGGAGTTGACGGTGGCTGGGTTGGCGCCGGTGAATTGTCCTGCCGTGTGTTGCTGGCATTAGCGGTGACGTTTTTGGCCTGCTGGATCGCCGCCGAATAAACGTCGGCCAGGACACCGCTGGCTACGAACAATAAACAAAAAAACGCGGTAAACGTTTTCATGAACTTCCACTAATTTGCAATCAACACCTGATTCGACGACGAAAGCGAAATATAGTCTTCGAGAATCCGTTTCGTTTCGTCCAGCACGGGGTCAACGACCGGATTCGCAAGCGTTGTCGTTGTGCCACCGCTGACGCCACCGGCGGGCGTCGAAAACGTGCCGGCGGTCATTTGTTTTACAGTCACGGTGTTGGTTTCACTCAAGGTCAATTCATAAATATTCACGTCCGGTGCCTTGCGCGCGGCGCGTTCCAGTTCGCGCGCCTTCTGGCGGGCATCGGCTTCCTGCCGCTCCTTTAATTGCTCGCGTTCGTTGAGAGAGGCGGTTTTATCGGCCTGCATTTTTTGGAACTGGTCAATGTCCTGGCGGGTGTAAATGAAATCCTGATTCGTGGCGATGCGCCCGATCGAGCGCCGGAGCAATTCGTCGAGATACGGCTGCACCAAATTCAATTTGAAGTAATTTGCACTCGGAATGGTGTCCCAAGGCAGCGGATTTTCGAGCGATGATTCGCCGAATTGAGTCGAATAATTCAACACATCCGGCAGCACGATGTCCGGGGTCACACCTCTCAATTGCGTCGAAGCGCCGCTGACGCGATAAAATTTGCGGATGGTGATTTTGACCGTGCCGGGATCGTTGCTTGCGGACGCGGTCGTTGGCCAGACAAAAGGGCGCAGCGGATTCAAATTCTGAACCGTGCCTTTGCCAAAGGTGGAAATGTCGCCGACGACGAGCGCGCGGCCGTAATCCTGCAGCGCGGCGGCGGCGATTTCCGACGCGGATGCGCTGAGGCGGTTGATGAGCACGACGAGCGGGCCGGCGTAAAGCATGGAGGGATCGGTGTCGCTGTCCACATTCACTGAGCCGTCGGGTGAACGGGCGAGCACAACCGGGCCGTCTTTGATGAAAAGGCCGGTGAACTTGACGGCTTCTTCGAGCGAACCGCCGGGGTTGCTGCGCAAATCGAGAATGATGCCGGTGACTTTTTCCTGTTCGAGTTTTTTGATGAGTTTTGCAACATCATTGGACGTGAATTTTGGCGCGGTGTGTCCGGAGTTGCCGGACAAATCAACCGGAGCGTAAAACGATGGCAAATCAATAACCCCAATCCGGTTGGTGTCGCCGCGGCCATTCGGCCATTCGATGAGCTGGGCCTTGGCTTCCTGGTCTTCGAGTTTGATTTCGTCGCGGATCAAGGTCAATACACGGCGGGCGGCGCGGTCTTCCACCGGACTGATGGTCAGCCGCACCTGGGTTCCTTTGGGGCCGCGAATGAGTTGGACGACTTTGCCCAGTTCCATATCCACGACATCCACCGGCGGTTGGTTGCTCTGTGCGACGGCAATAATATGGTCGCCCTCCTTGAGTTGTTTGCTTTTTTCCGCCGGACCGCCGTGAACGAGCTGGTCAATCTTGCAATAACCATCGTCCTCGCGGAGTTGCGCTCCGATGCCAAAGAGCGAAAGGCTCATGCTGATGGAAAAATCCTGCGCGTGCTCGGGGTTGAAGTAATCCGAATGGGGGTCATAGGCATGTGCGAGCGCGTTGAGATACGCCTGCAAAACGTCCATGCCGTCCCAATTTGTCATCATGTGCAGATTCCAGCGGTAGTGTCGCGCCAAGGTGGCGGCGATTTCCGTCGTGGCGGATTTGGGCAGGGGCAAAATCACAGAGCTGTTGGTCGACGAAATCTCGCGGCTGAGTTTTTCCTGTAGATACTCATAGCGCAATCGCTGCGACCAAAGTTGTTTGGCCTCGTCGAGGTCCTTGGGATAGGGCGCGTGGCGCCGGTCGAGCAAGATGTGTTCGTCGGTGTTAAATTTGAATTTATCCTCCTTCAGCAATTCATTCACATAATCGGCGTGCTGTTGAATCCGTTCAAGATACCGCTGGTAAATTTGATAAGCGGGCGTGAGATTGGCGACGCCGTTGGTGCCGATGGTGAAGGTGTCAAGATTGGTCCGGTAGTGCGAGAATTCGGCAAGGTCGGGCTGCAGGAAATTCTCATGCCTCGGATCCAGCGTTTCCAAATAGCCGTCAAAAAACTTTATGGACATGTCCGCGTCGAGCAGTTGTTGCGAGTAATGAAATTCCTCCAGCAATCGCGCCGTGACGTAGCCAATGCGCGGGTCATTGGGCCCCGGCCCCAGGGCAAGGTTGGTTGATGTTGTCGTGGGCGGTGGCGGGTGAACGATCTTGGGGGCGGAACAACCGGCAACGATGATAAAACCAGTCAGCGCCGCAAACGCGATGACGGCGAAGACTTTTATTTTTGAGTGATTCATTACAAATGGCACAGCTTGGACCAAATGTAGGCGGATTTGTTCAGCAAGGGAATCATATTAAGCATGTTCGGAATAAGAGCCGAAACTTCTTGCGCCGGATTTGTGTGTTGGCCATACTACTCATTCCTAATCGCGGGGTGGAGCAGCCCGGTAGCTCGTCAGGCTCATAACCTGAAGGTCGCTGGTTCAAATCCAGCCCCCGCAACCAATTTGCGGCCATGAAATTCACGTTTCATGGCCGTTTTTGTTGGTTAAAATGAAGGTTTCCCTTTTGTGGCGTTTCCTTGCAACCCCGTGCAACTCGCTGCTTCTGGACGCGCAACTACCCACACATCCACCCACACAAATTACCCATACAAGAGGGCGCGTCACTTCGTTTCTTTAGTCGCATCCACCAATCCACGCAACTGGCCGTGCCGATGCGCCAAAAACCACAGGCCGACTGCCGAAGCGACGCCGGCCAAAATCAAAAGTTCATTACCGACGACCAGCGACGGCAAAATCATCAACGCGAGCCCGCCGGCCACGATCGCCGCGCTCGTCGTCACGCTGCCAACGATGGCCTGCAGCGGCGGGTAAAACATGGATGCCAGGCCGAACAGGAACATGACGACACCAACCCACACAATCCCCTTGAGGCTTGCCAGCTTCGCGCTCAGTTCGCGCGCCGTGTCCTTTTGTGCCGCGCCAAGTTCCGTCTTGGCCCGCGTCTCCTCACGTTCGACGACCGGCATCGGCGCACTCACGACCACGGCCTGGACGTTTGTCACCGTCACGCCAATGTCGGTCGCAGTTAAATGCGTTTCCTCCAGCCGCGACCCGGCCGGCACGGTGTAGCTCCGCGTCTTCACCGTCTCCTGATCCTGCCGCGACGGTTGCGCGGGATTGTCGCCTTGCACGACGGTTTGCCCGATGACGCCGGACGTCGTTGCGCGACCACCTTTCAATGGCGCGAGGTTGCAACCACAGAACAGACCCGTCACCGCGATGACGGCCAGGTTAATCAACATGATTTTTGTTTTCATATTTCTTTCCTTTCCTGAAACCGCCGCAACTCAAACGCGCAATCCTTCAGCGCCTCAGAATTCCGGTCTATGCACACCGCCAGTTTGAGCGATGTCTCATTTTGTTTTTCGATGATTTGGGTGAGAGCCGCGTGATGTTCGTCGCGAAGTGCCTTGTGATCGGCAATCACGTTTTGAAGTTGTTGAACGAGCCAATAGATGACCACCCCGCACACCAGCAGCAGCAGGCAGAAGGCAGCCAGGAACAACCAGCGGTCATTCATGCCGGCGGCGTGGTCAATGGCGTTTAGAAAATCGGCTGTGTTCATGTTGGTCATAGTTTCAATGGCAGGTGCGGCACGCACATCAAACGCGCATCAGCCGCACCGCGCCGCTTTTGGCGCTGATTTGCGACCCATACTTCGCCAGCATCACTTGCGCGACTTGTGAAAGCACAGGACGGCGATCCGTTTTGTCGTAACCGGTTTGGTTGCCGCCGATATTCTGGTAAGTCAGTCCTTCACCCACCGGCGCCGTCGTGCGGTCGGCAATCAAAAGCTCGCGCGCCATCTCGCACGTCGCCTGGACGACGGCTTTCGGCACCTTGTCATATTCAACGTAGTCATACGGAATCGGCAGCAGCACCGAGATTGGCACATGCACGTTGTCCGGCTCGGGGCACTTTGCCCGCGGCCATTGCAGGCTTTGCACAGCCGTGGTCCGCGTGCCATTGAATTGAAACTCAGCGTCAATCAACCGCGACGCCATCACCAGCGCCACGGCCTTTTGATCCGCGCTCGCGCCGGTCCACGCCGTAGCATACAAGTGCCCGGCGTGATAGGCATCACCATCCGCCACATCCGCGTAAGCGTTGGCGTCGGCCTTGCCCGTGCCGTCTTCTTTGATGAGAGTCAGTGCCATAGACGTCAGTTATCCCTTGAACCATCCGAATAAACCACATTCGAGAACGGCATAATGGGGGATCCGTTGGCCTCCATCATCGAGACCCGGAAATAACCAGGACATCCGGTTTCGTTGACTTGCATGCGTCCTTCGTCGATGGAATCAAAACCATTATCCCAGGTGACCCCATCCGCCGAATGACAGATGTTAAAGCCGTAGTCAGACGCCAGATTGCACGTCCAGGAAAGATTCCCGTGGCCGTCGGAGGACAGCACCAACTGCACCGGCGGCCCAATTTCAACAACACCGGTCCAACTCGACCAAGTTGTCCCGACTCGATAGCGGGCAGCGCAATAGGCAAAGTCCACTGTGACAGTTGCGATCGTTTCATTTATGGTGACGAACTCCGTGTCCGGAAAGTCCGCATCTGCCACCCATTGATCAAAACTCTTCACGGCAGGGTCAAAGGCGGTGTCGGTCGTGCAAAATTGCCAATCGTCCACAGCGACCGGGGCGACTGCCCGCCAGGTGGTGTTACCGGCGACTGTTCCCAGCGAAACCAAGGTTGGGGCATCCAGAACAACAGGTGGTTGTGCATCAGCAGGCCGAACCACATTGCTCCGATGCGTGACTTCGTTCCCTTTGGCATCACACCCGACAATGAACATCGGATACTGCCCGCCGTCCGGCGCATATTGGCGGTCAGCCCCAGCGCCACGGTCGTCGTAAGTAAAAGGTTCGCCCACCGCGAGCTGATGATAGGCATACCAGTAAGCCGGGTCGGGATAATCCCACGTCCACACCGCGAGGTCGGGAAAAGCCGCCACCAGCACCGGCGCGGGCAGCAAATGATTTTGCCGCGAGCGGCGGCGACGCTCCGCCAGCCAAGTGCGTCGTTGCAGTGGCGTCCAGGGCGCGTTACCGCGCTTTTCTTGTGGAAATGCTTTTGGCATCATCGGCTTTTGGCTTATCTGCCGGTTCAACCAGTGGCGTTGTCACCACGGATTGAACCGGCTCGGGCTTGGTCGGAATCGGCGGTGCTGTTTGCCCGTCCGGCACGGACTCCTCGACAATCAAAGGACGCCGCTGCCGCCGAATGATGGGATACAATCCACTCATGGCGTCAGATGGCATTAGCGCCAATGGCGACCTGTTTCCAG
>Ga0302319_10002305_pt1 | contig 41424 bp, 50 predicted proteins | sample Bog_T0_2_FD_203319 | JGI IMG/M metagenome (GOLD analysis project Ga0302319, IMG submission 203319) | Peat permafrost microbial communities from Stordalen Mire near Abisko, Sweden - Bog_T0_2 | ecosystem: Environmental > Terrestrial > Soil > Wetlands > Peat | place: Sweden: Abisko, Stordalen Mire... | reverse complement strand
TTTGCTAGTACGTCGGCAGGTCCTCAAGCAGGGACTGGATCAACGAACCGAAACCCTGGCGTAGGTCAGGACTCTTGACACTGGACAGGGCGACGTGCGCCGTTTGAAGGAACGACTGGGCGGCGAGGATCGTCTGGGCGATGCCGTCGGTGGCGACGACGAGCTTGCGGGCCCGCTCGCGGTCGGCGTCGTTGAGTGGCTCACCGAGCAAGGCGCGAAGTTCATCGCCGACGACCGGGTCACGAAGCGCGAACAGCGTGGGCAGGTTGTAGACGCCCTCGGCCAGGTCCTGGCCCGCGGGCTTGCCCAGCTGGTTCTCGGTAGCGGTGACGTCCAAGATGTCGTCGCGCAGCTGGTAGATCATCCCGAAGCATCGCCCGAATTCGGTGAGCGCCTCGGTCTCCTCGGGTCCGTGCTGGGCAGTGATGGCCCCGACCCGACAACTCGAAGAGAGCAGCGACGCCGTCTTCCCTTCAATCGCTTCGTAGTAATCGGCCTCGGTGCGATCCACCGAGAAGGCGGTGCGCACTTCGGAGACCTGTCCGCGGGTGAGCCATGCGAGGGTGCGAGCGAGCAGGCTCGCCATCTCGACGCCGAGGTCGGCGGCGATTGTCGCTGAACGGGCCATCAAGTAGTCGCCCGCGACGATCGCGATCAGGTTGCCGTAGTGGGCGTTCACGCTGTCGACGTTTCGACGAATCTCCGCCTCGTCCATGACGTCGTCGTGATAAAGAGACGCGAGGTGCAGCAGTTCGAGCGCCACACCGCCCAAAAGGTCGTCGCGCGAGGCCTCGCGGGCCCCGCCGGTCGCCGAGGCGATCGCGAGCATGGGGCGAAGTCGTTTACCGCCCGCGTAGATAAGGTGCGTGGTCACCGAATCCAGGTAGTCGTCGCCGACGATGACCGATTCGGCCAGGAGCAACTCGAGGCGTTGCAGGTCCGACTCGACCAGTTCCAGCGCCAGTAGCTCAAGCGGGTTCACCCCACCCACCTTAGATGCCGCGTTCTGGCTGGTTCGAGGGCCTGGAACGATTTGGGTGCGCGCACCGGTACACTTCTATTTGTTGACGCGTAAAGGATGAACATTGTTCGAGCGATTTACAGACCGTGCCCGTCGAGTACTCGTACTCGCACAGGAAGAAGCACGTGACCTCAACCACGCCTTCATCGGCACTGAGCACATTCTGCTCGGGCTGATCCGAGAGGGCGAGGGTGTGGCCGCCAAGGCCCTGGACGCACTGGGCGTGACCTTTGACGTCGTGCGCGAGAAGGTCGAAGAGGCCATCGGGGCCAACGCCAACCCGTCACCCGGGTCGCCCCCCTTCACGCCGCGCGCCAAGAAGGTCCTCGAACTGTCGCTGCGCGAGGCTCTCCAACTCGGCCACTCCTACATCGGCACCGAGCACATGCTGCTGGGTCTCGTGCGCGAGGGCGACGGCGTCGCCGCCCAGGTCCTGAACGATCTGGGCGCGGACATGGCCCGCGTGCGTACCCAGGTCATCCAGATGATGTCCGGCCAGGCCGGCAAGGAGACCGGCGTGCCTTCGGGTAGCGGCCAAAAGAGCGGTCCCGAGGAATCGGGCGGCTCGGCGGTCTTGGACCAATTCGGACGCAATCTCACCCAGTTCGCCCGCGAGGGCAAGCTCGACCCGCTCGTGGGACGCGACAAGGAAGTCGAGCGTGTGATGCAAGTCCTCTCGCGACGCACCAAGAACAACCCGGTGTTGATCGGCGAGCCCGGCGTCGGCAAGACTGCCATCGTCGAGGGCCTCGCCCAGAAGATCGTCGCCAACCAGGTGCCGGTCACCTTGGCCGACAAGCAGCTCTACACACTGGACCTCGGGGCGCTCGTCGCCGGTAGCCGCTACCGCGGTGACTTCGAGGAACGGCTGAAGAAGGTACTGAAGGAGATTCGCACGCGCGGCGACATCATCTTGTTCATCGACGAGATTCACACCCTGGTGGGTGCGGGCGCCGCTGAAGGAGCCATTGACGCCGCGTCAATCTTGAAGCCGATGCTGGCGCGCGGTGAACTGCAGACCGTCGGGGCGACGACTATCGACGAGTACCGCAAGCACATCGAAAAGGACGCCGCCCTCGAGCGACGTTTCCAGCCCGTGAAGGTCGAACAGCCGTCGGTCGCGATGACCATTGAGATCTTGAAGGGTCTTCGCGAGGTGTACGAGGAGTACCACGCGGTGCGCATCACCGATCAGGCTCTCATCGCCGCGGCCAACCTGGCCGACCGTTACATCGCCGACCGTTTCCTGCCCGACAAGGCCATCGACCTCATCGACGAGGCCGGTAGCCGTCTACGGATCCGTCGCATGGCGGCACCGCCCGCGGCGAAGAAGTACGACGAGGACATCTTGCGCGTGCGCTCGGACAAAGAGTCGGCCATGGAAAAGGGCGCGCTCGAACAAGCCAAGGCCCTCGAAGAGCAAGAGCGCGAGCTCATCGCCAAGAAGGATGAACTCGACGCGTCGGTCAAGGCCGCGGGTGGCGAGACCTTCGATCTCGTGGACGAAGAGACCATCGCCGAGGTCCTGGCGAACTGGACCGGCATCCCGGTCTACCGCCTCACCGAGGAGGAGACCTCCAAGCTGCTTCGCATGGAAGACGAGTTGCACAAGCGCATCATTGGTCAGGACGAGGCGATCACTGCGATCAGCCGAGCCATCCGGCGCACGCGCGCGGGTCTGAAGGACCCCAAGCGTCCCGGCGGCTCGTTCATCTTCCTCGGCCCCACGGGCGTGGGCAAGACCGAACTCGCCAAGACCTTGGCGGAGTTCCTCTTTGACGACGAGGACGCCATCATCCAACTCGACATGTCCGAGTACATGGAAAAGCACTCCGTGAGCCGACTCGTGGGTTCGCCCCCCGGGTACGTGGGCTACGACGAGGGTGGCCAGTTGACCGAGGCCGTTCGCCGCAAGCCGTTCTCGGTCGTGCTCTTCGACGAGGTCGAAAAGGCGCACCCCGACGTGTTCAACACGCTGCTGCAGATCTTGGAAGACGGTCGCCTGACCGACTCGCAGGGTCGCGCGGTCGACTTCAAGAACACGATTCTGATCATGACGTCGAACCTCGGTACCGCCGATCTTCGCAAGGCCGCCATTGGTTTCGTGAAGGACTCGGATATCGCGAGCCACGAGCGCATGAAGGAGAAGGTCCACCAGGCCCTCAAGCTGCACTTCCGCCCGGAGTTCCTCAACCGCATCGACGACACGATCGTGTTCCACGAACTCACCAAGGACGAGGTCATCCAGATCGCCGACCTGTTCATCGCTCGTTTGCGTGACCAGTTGACGATTCAGGGTCTCGGGCTCGAGTTGTCCGCCGGCGCCCAGGCCTACCTCGCCGAGAAGGGTTACGACCCCGAACTCGGGGCGCGACCGCTGCGCCGAGCGATCCAGACCTACGTCGAAGACGTGTTGAGCGAGAAGATCCTGTTCAAGGACTTCCACGCCGGCCAGACGATCGTCATCGATGTCGCCACGGGCGACGACGGACCGTACCTGACGTTCGAGGGCATCGAGGGCCTACCGCAGTCGGTGGACCTGGAGAACCTTTCTTCGAACGACTAGCGTCACAGCCCGCTTCTAGGGTCGTGTCGTGAAGACACGTTCGGTGCACGTCTGTCGAGAGTGCGGGACCACGTCGCCGCGCTGGATCGGGCGCTGTCCCGGCTGTGGCGAATGGAACACGCTCGACGAAGAGTTCGCGTCGGCTTCCGCTGGCGAAACGCGCATAGTTGCGTCGCCGCTCTGTAGCGTCGCGACGTCGGGTGAGACGCTGTCGCCCTCGGGGGTCGAGGAACTCGATCGGGTGCTCGGTGGAGGTTTCACCACGGGTTCGACGACGCTGCTCTTCGGCGAACCCGGCATAGGAAAGTCCACCCTCGCCTTGATGGCGCTGCGCCAACGCGCGCTGGGAGGCGAGACCGTGCTGCTGGTGGCCGCGGAGGAATCCGCGGGCCAAGTCGCCTCGCGTGCCTCACGTCTGGGCGACGTGCCCTCGAACCTGCTCGTCGCCGCAACGACGAACGTCGCTGACGCCGAGGACTTGATCAGGTCACTGCGGCCCGCGCTGTGCGTCGTCGACTCGATCGCCGCGATGAGCGACCCGTCGCTGGCGAGTGTGGCGGGTTCGGTGCCTCAAGTTCGCCACGGCGCCGAGCGATTGTGCGCCGCGGCCAAGTCGACGGGAGCTTCGCTGGTCCTGGTGGGTCACGTCACCAAGGACGGTGAACTCGCAGGTCCACGGACGCTCGAACACCTGGTCGACACGGTGCTGCGTATCGAAGGTGAACGCGAAGGTTCGCTGCGGGTGCTGCGCGCGTTGAAGCATCGCTTCGGTGCCACGAGCGAGGTAGGACTGCTCGAGATGGTCAACGAGGGCCTGCGCGATCTGCCCGAGGCGTCGCTCGCGCTCGGTGGACTTGACCTCGAGGTGCCGGGTGTCGTGATGGGCATCGCGACTGACGGTTCTCGCTCGCTGCTGGTGGAGATCCAGGCGTTGGTCGCCTCGGGCTCGGGGGCACCTCGGCGGGTCGCGCACCAATTGTCATCCCAGCGTCTGAGTCTGTTACTCGCGGTACTCGAGGTGCGCTGTGGCATCGACACCAACGCGAGTGACGTCTTTGCCGCCAGTGCCGGGGGACTGCCCGCGCTCGAGCCCGGCGTGGACGTCGCCCTCGCTCTGGCCATTGCCTCGGCGGCGCAGGGATTCGCGCTCGCCCGGGCGGTCGCCTGCGTCGGGGAGGTTGGCTTGGCGGGAGAACTCCGGGCCGTCGCGGGCTTGAACCGCCGGGTCCGCGAAGCCCAACGCCTCGGGGCCCGCACGGTCATCGTGCCCCGGACCGGTGAGATGGACGATGTCGAGGGGCTTCGCATCGAGCGCTGCGCGACGCTCGGCGACGCCCTAGAGGCCGCGCGGCGTCACGAAGTCGCCAAAGTGCGGTAGAATAGTAAATCCCCCCTCGCCCCATCGGGCGGAATTTCTTCTTAGGAGAACCCGATTTATGGCCCCTCGCAAATACAAAAAGGGTGATCGTCTCGTCTACCCGCACCACGGCGCCTGCACCGTCGAGAAGATCGAGAAAATGACGGCTTTTGACATCAAGCAGGACTACCTCAAATTGAAGGTCGCCTACACCGACCTGGTCCTGATGGTGCCGGTCGCCAACGCCGAGTCCGTGGGTCTGCGTGACGTGATCAACGACGAAGAGGTCGAAGAGGTCTTTGCCGTACTTCGCAAGAAGGAAGCGCGCATGCCCACCAACTGGTCTCGTCGTTTCAAGAACCACTCCGAGAAGTTACGTTCGGGCGACATCTACCAAGTTGCCGAGGTGGTCCGCAACCTTTCGATTCGCGACAAGGACAAGGGTCTCTCCGCCGGAGAAAAGCGAATGCTGACCCGGGCTCGCCAGATCCTCGTCTCTGAGTTGACCTTCGCCCTGAACGTCGACACTGAAGCGGCTGAAGAAAAGCTCGCCTCGGTTCTTCCGTAGCGATGATGGTGGCCGCCATCGTCGTGGCCGCCGGTCAGGGGGCTCGCTTCGGCGGGCTCAAGCAGTTCGCGGACCTCGACAACGAGAGCGTGGCGCGGCGCAGCGTTCGCGGCGCGCGCAGTGTCGCCTCGAAGGTGGTCCTCGTGGTGCCCGTCGACTACGACGGCACGGGTGAAGGGGCCGACGTCGTGGTGACCGGTGGCGCCTCGCGTGCCGCGTCAGTGCGTAGCGGACTGGTTGAGTGTGCCGACGCGGACATCGTGGTCGTGCACGACGCGGCTCGTCCGCTCGCCTCGCCCGAATTATTCCATCTCGTGGTGGACGCCGTGAAGAACGGGGCCAGTGCCGCGGTACCTGGTCTGGCGATCACCGATACCGTCAAACGCGTACGACGCGCCGGCGAGTCGACGGTCGTTGACGCGACCGTGACGCGCGAGGACCTGGTGACCGTTCAGACCCCGCAGGCGTTTCGTCGTGCGACCCTCGAACAAGCCCACGCCGCGTCGAGCGACGCCACCGACGACGCGGCACTCGTCGAAGCGTTGGACGAGGTCGTCGTCGTCGTGCCCGGGGAACAACAGAACATCAAGATCACCAGTGCGTCAGATCTGCATCGGGCCATCGAGACCATCCGTGGTGGTCAGTGAGACGAGACGCCTCATGAGGATCGGCCAGGGCATCGACGTGCACCGGTTCAGTGTCGACCCTTCGCGCGAGCTGTGGCTCGGCCTCGTGCTCATTCCCGATGCCGTTGGTCTCGAAGGACATTCGGACGCCGACGTGGCAACCCACGCGTTGATCGACGCCCTCCTCGGAGCGGCGAACTTGGGCGACATCGGCCATCACTTCCCCCCTACCGACCCTCGTTACGCCGGGGCGAGGTCGTCGGACATGTTGGCTGGCACCACAGAACTCCTCGCGGGAGCGGGCTATCGAGTGACGTCCGCGGATCTCACGATCATCGCTGAGCAACCGAAGTTGGCGTGGTTCATTCCCTCGATGTCTGAGCGACTCTCCGAAGTCGTGGGAGCGACGGTGTCCGTGAAGGCGACCACCGTCGAAGGTCTCGGTGCGTTGGGTCGTCAAGAAGGAATCGGCGCGAGCGCTGTGGTGCTGATCGAAGAGATTTCGTGACGCCGCGTCCCGCTGCTCGTCGCGGTGCGCCCAAAGGGCGTTCTCCGCGTCAAGGTGGCCGACCGCTCACCGGAGGCCAAGTCGGTGGCCCTCGCCGTGCACCAGCTCGTGACAAGGAAGGACTCGGCGGCGAACAAGTTGAAGGGCGCCACGCCGTTCTGGAACTACTGAAAGCGCGCCGTCGCGCGGTCCAGCGAATCTACGTCGCCGAGGCACAAGACCCATCGGAGATCCTGGACGCCATTGAGCTCGAGGCACAACGACAGCGTGTACCGGTCCAAGTCGTCTCCATGACTCGTCTGGATCGCGAAGCGCGCACCGAGGGCCATCAGGGCGTCCTCGCCTTCGCGGCTCGACTTGAAACCGTTCCCCTCGAAACGCTCCTGGAGCAGAAACACCCCTTCCTCTTGGTCTGCGACGGGATCACTGATCCTCGCAATCTCGGCGCGATGTTGCGAAGCGCCGATGGTGCTGGTGTCACCGGCGTCGTCGTGCCGCGTCATCGTTCAGCACGCATCTCTCCCACGGTGACCAAGACGGCGGCTGGCGCCATTGAATACCTCACGTTCTCCGACGTAGGGGGCGTGCCCTCGGCGATCGATCAATTGAACAAGGCCGGCGTCTTGACGGTAGGACTCGCGGGCGACTCAACGAATTCGCTCTATGACCTCGACCTCGGATCGGTGCCGGTTGCCCTCATCGTGGGTGGGGAAGAAAAGGGTCTTGCGACGTTGACGCGCAAGCGTTGTGCGGCGGTGGTCGCCATCCCACAATTGGGCAAGATCAGTTCGCTCAATGCTGGCGTAGCGGTGTCAATCGCTGCCTTTGAGGTTGCTCGACAGCGTCGACTACATCCCGAGATTTAATTCGTCGCGGGGAGGTGGGCGACCATTGTGTCTATGATTCAAATAGAAGTTGAATCGTCATTGGTCCGTGGCACGAACGCTAAATGCGGTAGCCGGTGATGTTGTAAGTACGGCTGATTGCCCAGACGCACATTCCTCTAACTGAAGGATCATGATGCGAAACTGGCTCGCTAACCCTGCTCGACGTCTCATTGCACTTTTTGCGGCAGTCTTGATTACCGCCGTATTTTTCCCTCTAACAGCGCAGGGAACGATCAGCCCATTTAACATCGTTACATTCCACGAGAATGCCAACTTGAATGACAACGTAAGCACTTACCAGTCATTGAATGCGCCTTCGAATTTGACTCTCTTTGTAGACTTGAGTCCGACTTTTTCGAATCCAGATTTCGTTTTTGATGGATGGAATACTTCACCTTATGGGACTGGAAGTTTCTATCCAGACGGCTCGTCATATTCCTTCACAGCGAATCTCGATCTTTATGCCCAATGGACGCAGGACTTTAATGTCGTAACGTTCTTTGAGAATGCAAGCTCAGGTGATTCTGTGAACGCATATGAGTCCCTGAACGCTCCGTCCAATTTGACCCTCTTTGCTGCTTTGGCCCCGACGTTTGCAAAGACTGGATTCGCTTTCATTGGATGGAACACATCAGCGGATGGAACTGGTACTACCTATCAAAACGGTGCTGCTTATGGATTTGGCAGCAATCTGACTCTCTACGCACAGTGGACAGAAAACACCACCACGACGACAACAACCACTTCAACCACCACGACGACTCTTCCACTTTCGATGTTTACGGTGAGCTTCAACGATGGTGGGGGAACTGGAATGCTCAACGCCGTCACGGTGACGTCGGGTTCATCGGTGCAGTTGCCGAATTCTGGATCGCTGACATATCAGGGCTTTGCTCAAACCGGTTGGTTTACGGCGTCGACCGGTGGCACCTCGGTGGGTTTGGGTGGCGCTTCGTTCATCCCGACTTCTTCAATCACCCTTTACGCTCAATGGGTGGCTGGCGTTGCGGTAACGACTTCATTTTCAGCGAATGGGGGAACAGGGACAATCGCCTCGATCTCATCGCCGGCGGGCTCGTCACTGACGCTTCCAACGGGGTTGGGCCTCCTTGACACCGGCTTCGTATTCTCTGGTTGGAGCCCGTCTTCAACTTCTCAATCCATGGTGTATTCGCCGGGCGCCCCATACCTCGTGGCGAGTGGGGCCACCTTGTATGCCGTGTGGACGGTAGCGGCCAAAGCCCCTGTGGTCTCGAGGCTCGCGGGAGCGGTCGGACCGTTCGTGCAAGGCTCATCGGTACTCGGTACGACCCTGAAGTCACAGATTCATAACATCGCGAGCGGCATGAAGACTAGAGACTACGCGTCGACCTCAATGTTCGGCTACGCGCTCGCGAACGAAAAAGGCGCCCACGCCAACACGCTGAGTGCGCGCAGGGCGACCGCGGTCGAAAACTACCTTCGTGGCGTGCTCGTATCGATGCACGTCGAGCCGGTCTTGATGCACGCGACGGGAGAAGCTCTGGTCAAAGGTACGAGCAACACGGCATTCCGTCGCGTCGAAGTGTTCGTAAAGCTGTAGTTACTGACCCCAGCCCGCGGCGAGCTTCTCGGTGCACGCTGGGCAGCGGCGCGCGCGAAGGTCGACCTCGGTAAAGCACGAGGGGCACGCCGCCATGGGTGGCGGAGGTGTCGTTGCTTGTCCGTTGCGACGACGGATGGCCATCATGGGCTTGACCACGAAGAAGAACAGCGCCGCAGCGACCATGAGCAGGGTTATGACCGCGTTGATGACAAGTCCATACTGAAACTCACTGTGGTTGATAGTGAAGTTGAGTCCTGAGAAGTTGGCCTTGCCGAATATCGCCGCGATGAGCGGGGTCAACAAACCCGCGACAAACGCTGTCACGACCGCGGTGAATGCGGCCCCCAAAGCCACCGCGATGGCGAGATCCACCACGTTGGCTCGGAAGGCAAACGCCTGGAACTCCTTGAGCATCCCTTCGGATTCCTCTTTTGCTTTCATACTTCCTCCTTCGTGCCGGTGGAGGGATTCGAACCCCCGACCTGACGATTACAAATCGCCTGCGCTGCCAGACTGCGCCACACCGGCTGGCGATTCCCTAGGTTAGTGAAACTTCCCTTCTCGGAATAGAGTTGACCAAATGACTGACGCGTCGCATCCACACCATCAATCGCCAGGCGGCTCGCACTATCAGCCCGCCATCGGAGTGGTCCTCATCATCTTGATCCTCTTTGTGGGCGCCACGTACCTCATGCTTCGCTCGACCAACTCCGGTCCCTCGAATGTCGCGGCGACTACGACGACGACTCTCGCCTCCTCGACAGGGGGTGGCTCGACTTCAACGACAGTGCCAAAGAACAAAGTTCCCGTGCAGGTCGCCAACGGTACGAGCGTGTCCGGACTCGCCCGTACCTACACCCAACAACTCGAAGCGCTCAACTGGGACGCACTTCCCCAGGTGAACGGTCCCAAGGTGACCGCGACCACCATCTACTACAACCCGGGATTCTTGTGGGCGGCCCAAGAGATCGCGGGTGAGATCAAGGTCTCGTCGTCGGCCATCCAGCCACTCAATGGACTGAATCCGGTTCCCGGTGCCTCGGGTGACGACGTGATTGTGATCCTGGGCCCGGACGTCGCGATCAAGAACTGATCACGCCTGGGGTGGCAGGGCCACCTTGAATCTGCCGAGCGCCGCGCGCAAGACGTCGACGGCCATTGGTCGTAGTTCTTCGAGTGGACGATTGCGGTGTCGGCGCACGCCGAGATCCACCTGCGCGAGGCTGTGTACGCCGTACTGGCGCGCGATGTCGATGAGCAGGGCGATTTCGACGCCGTAGGCGGACTCGAGCGTGATCGATTCGAGGGCGGTGCGCCGAGACGCGGTCTCGCCGGCGAGGGGCTGGCGAATCTCGCCGAGACCTGGGTAGAGCAGAGCGAGGATCGGGCGCGCCGCGAGCTCGTTCACCCGACCACCGCCCGTGGGCATGTTGTGCAAGGGTCGTTCGTAGTAGCCCTTCACCAGTTCGATGTCGCGCCGCTCGAGCAGTGGCGCGACGAGACGAGGCACGAATTCGGTCGTGGTATTGAGCACGTCGGCGTCAAGGAAAACGACGATCTCGGATGACGTCGCCGTGATTCCTGCCTTCATTGCTTCGCCCTTGCCCCCTCGGCCCTCGAGGTGCAGCACTTTGGCGCCGTGGTGCTCAGCCACCGTCGCGGTGTCGTCGTTGGAGTGGTCGTCGACGACCACAAGCTCGTCGACGAAGTCCTCATGGTGGCGCACCGCTTCGAGCACGGCACCAATGGTGTCCGCTTCGTTCTTTGCGGGGATCACGACCGCGACCGAGGTTTTCGCCTTGAGCAAGGCGACCCGGCCCAGGTCGAACTCTTCGAGATTGATAGTCCAGGGAGCGTCACTAGAGGCCATTGGCTACAGGCTAGAGCGAGGCGCGCGTGATCGTCACTTGACACGAGCGTCGTGGTCCGCAAGAATTGAGGGGTCATCAAGAGCGACTGAGGGGCGGGCCCTTTGAAGTCGCGACAACCAGTGTGCAATCGAGTAACCCTCAGCACACCAGGTGCCAAAGCCCGATCGATGAAAAGGGAGTTATGAGTTTCGCTACAGGTCTTCTCTGTCGAGAGTGCGGTACCACCTACCCTGGTGAGGCTCGCTACTCCTGTGATATCTGCTTTGGTCCACTCGAGGTCGCTTACGACCTCGAGGCCGCCCGGGGCAAAGTCACCCGGGCGTCGATCAAGGACGGGCCCAGTTCCATTTGGCGCTACGGGGCCCTGTTGCCCGACCCGGGCGACGAAGCCGTTGACCTCGGGGCGGGCTGGACGCCACTGCGTCGCGCCTCGCGCCTTGGCGAGATTCTCGGCTTGAAGGAACTCTGGCTGAAGGACGACACTCGCAACCCGACGGGCTCGTTCAAGGACCGCGTGGTGTCGGTCGCCCTTTCGAGTGCGCGTCGCCTGGGATTCACGACCGCCGCGTGCGCGTCGACGGGCAACCTCGCGACCTCGGTCGCCGCCCACGCCGCCTTCATTGGCTGGCCGAGCGTCACGATCATCCCCGCGGACCTGGAGAAGTCCAAGATCGCCATGACCGCGATCTTCGGTGGCACCGTCCTTGGCGTGAAGGGCAACTACGACGACGTGAACCGCCTCTGCGTCGAACTCGTGGCCGAACACCCCGACTGGGCGTTCGCCAACGTGAACCTGCGTCCTTATTATGCCGAGGGCTCGAAGACCCTGGCCTTTGAGATCTGCGAACAACTCGGCTGGCGCACGCCTGACCAGGTCGTCGTGCCCATTGCGTCGGGAAGTCAGTTCACCAAGATCGCCAAGGGATTCCACCAGTTCCTCGACCTCGGTCTGGTCGAGGGTCGCGCGCCGGTGCTCTTCGGTGCGCAGGCGACGGGGTGCTCGCCGGTGGCGACGGCTTTTCACGACGGGGCCGAGGTCGTGACGCCCCAGCGACCCAACACGATTGCGCGATCACTCGCGATAGGTAATCCGGCCGATGGTCCCTACGTGCTCGACGAGCTGCGCGCCAACGGGGGCGACTGCGGTTCAGTGCCCGATGAGGAGATCCTCGAGTGCATTGGGCTGCTCGCCCAGAGCGAGGGTGTCTTCGCTGAGACGGCTGGTGGCGTCACCATCGCGTCGCTGCGCCAGATGATCCAACGTGGCACCATTGATCCCAATAAGTCCGTGGTCGCCATCATCTCGGGTCATGGTCTCAAGACCCTCGACGCCGTGGTCGAGACGGCGACCGTCAGTTCGACGATCAGTCCGTCGCTCGCCGACGCCGAAGAGGCGCTGCGCTTCCACCAGTTAGTGACGTCGGCTTCGTGAGCGTCATCGTGCGTTTGCCCAGCCAATTGCGCGCTCTCGTGGGCGGCGCCGGCGAAGTACCCGTCGAGGCCAACACGGTCCGGGACGCGATAATCGCGGTCGACGAGGCCTACCCCGGGATTGCCTTTCGGGTGCTGGACGACCGAGGTGCCTTGCGGCGTTTCGTAAACGTCTTCGTCGCCGATGAGGACGTGCGCTTCCTCGACGGCCTCGATACCCGACTCGAGGCGGGCCAAACGGTCTCGCTGGTTCCTGCGGTCGCCGGCGGGTAGACCGCGTTAGCACTCGCCCCCCTAGACTGCTAATATTGACTTTGCACCGATACGGGTGCGGAGTCGCAACTAGGAGGATTCACAGTGGCGAAACTGATCGCTTTTGACGAAGAGGCCCGCCGGGCTCTCGAGCGCGGTATGAACAAGTTGGCCGACGCCGTGCGTGTCACCCTTGGACCCAAGGGCCGCAACGTCGTGCTGGACAAGAAGTGGGGTGCGCCCACTATTACGAACGACGGCGTCTCGATCGCCAAGGACATCGATCTCGAGGACCCCTTCGAGAAGATCGGCGCCGAGCTCGTCAAAGAGGTCGCCAAGAAGACCGACGACGTCGCCGGTGACGGAACCACGACCGCGACCGTGCTCGCGTGGGCGATGGTGCGCGAGGGCCTGAAGAACGTGGCGGCCGGAGCGAATCCGATGTCGCTGAAGAAGGGCATCGAGGCAGCGGTCGAAGCGGCCGTCGCCTCACTGCACGAACTCGCCAAACCCGCCGACACCAAAGAGCAGATCGCCCAAGTGGCGTCCATCTCCGCGGCCGACACCGAGATCGGCCAGATGATCGCTGACGCGATCGACAAGGTCGGCAAGGACGGCGTCATCACGGTTGAAGAGAGCCAGTCTTTTGGCATGGACATGGACCTAGTCGAGGGAATGCGCTTTGACAAGGGTTACATCTCGCCGTACTTCTCGACTGACACCGAGCGCATGGAGGCCGTACTCGAGAACGCCTACGTCTTGCTCGTGTCGAGCAAGATCGCTGCGGTGCGTGACGTACTGCCAGTGCTCGAGAAGGTCATGCAGTCTGGTCGACCGCTGTTGATCATCGCCGAGGACGTCGAGGGCGAAGCCCTCGCGACGCTCGTCGTCAATAAGATCCGCGGCACCTTCAAGTCCGTTGCCGTGAAGGCACCGGGATTCGGTGAGCGCCGTAAGGCCATGCTTCAGGACATCGCGATCCTTACTGGCGCGACAGTGATCTCCGAAGAGGTCGGCCTCAAGCTTGAGAACGCGGGCACCGACGAGCTCGGTTCCGCGCGCAAGATCGTGGTGACCAAGGACGAGACGACCATCGTCGAAGGTGCCGGATCCGAAGAGGACATCAAGGGTCGCGTCAATCAGATCAAGGCTGAGATTGAGAACACCGACTCGGACTACGACCGCGAGAAGCTCCAAGAGCGCCTCGCCAAGTTGTCCGGTGGCGTCGCGGTCATCAAGGTCGGCGCTGCGACCGAGGTCGAACTGAAGGAAAAGAAGCACCGCATCGAAGACGCGGTCTCGACGACGAAGGCCGCCATTGAAGAGGGCGTGGTTCCCGGCGGTGGCGTGGCGTTGCTGCGTAGTCAGTCGCGAATCCTCGAGGTCGCGGACAAGCTGAGCGGTGACGAGGCCACGGGCGCGCGCATGGTCGCCAAGGCCGTGGAATCACCACTCAACCAGATCGCGGTGAACGCCGGTCTCGAGGGTGGCGTGATCGTGGACAAGGTTCGCAACCTCGCCAAGCCCAACGAAGGACTGAACGCCGCGACGGGTGAGTACGAAGACCTCGTCAAGGCTGGCGTCATCGACGCGGCCAAGGTGACCCGCTCGGCGTTGCAAAACGCGGCGTCGATCGCCGCGTTGTTCCTCACGACCGAGTGCGTCATCGTCGACAAGCCCGAAGAGAAGGCACCGGCGATGCCCGGTGGTGGGATGGACGACTACTAAACCAGTCGCCGGCATTTCTACGAGAGCCGCGGGGCGAATCCCCGCGGTTCTCGTTTTCTCCAGGCGGACTGAAGATAGAGATGAGGTCGTAGCATGGAACCATGACGACACCCTCACCACTGGTTCCCTCGCGCGGACTGAACGTCGTGCACCTCTTTTGCCACCCTGAGGGGACCGTCGACGCCGGCGCGGTGCGCAAGGCGGTCGACGATGCGCTCGAAGAGGGTCTCCAGGTGGTGACCGCTGCAATCATGGGCGCCAAGGCGGACGTGTGCTTCATGGTGCTCGGCGAGGACCTTTGGGACCTGCGAAAGTTTCAATCGAAGATACAGGCTGCGGGCTTCAAGGTCGCCGAGAGCTACGTGTCGGTGACCGAGGTGTCGGAGTACGCGGCGGGTACGCCCGAGAAGATTCTCCAGGACCGGCTCTTTCCGGTGTTGCCGCCAGCGGACATGAGGGCCTTCTGCTTCTATCCGATGTCCAAGCGTCGCGGCGAAGGGCACAACTGGTATTCCCTGCCCTACGACGAACGTCTCGCTCTCATGCGCCAGCACGGCTCGTCGGGTCGCGAGTTCAAGGGTCGCGTGCTGCAGGTCGTCACCGGCTCGACGGGACTCGACGACTGGGAGTGGGGGGTCACCTTGTTCGGCGTGCACGTCGATGACCTCAAGGACTGTGTCTACACCATGCGCTTTGACGAGGCGTCCACACTGTACGCAGAATTCGGCGCGTTCTACACCGGTCTCGTCGGCAGCGTGGACGACGTGCTCGACGCCACTCTGGCCTAATCGATGTTGGTAGCGTCGATTACGTGAGTCAACCTATCTCGCAGAAGACTCTGCTGCGCTGGGCCGAGGCGCTCGCCGGCATCGCCAAGACGGGGATCGGTTTCACCGAGAGCCAGTTCGAGCGCGAACGCTACGAAGAGGTCCTCAAGGTCGCCGGTGATATCAAGGTTGCTGCCGATGATGGTACCGAGGGCGTCACTGACGCCGAAGGTTACGTCAGCGAATGGATGCGCGACGTCGGTCGCGGCGTACCAGGCTATGCGACACCCAAAGTCGCCGTGGGGGCGGCGGTCGCCAACGAGAAGGGCGAATTGTTACTGATCCAACGCGCGGACTCGGGTCTCTGGCTCTATCCGACCGGTTGGTGCGACGTCGGCTACTCCGCGCCCGAAGTGGTCGTGAAGGAAGTCCTCGAAGAGACTGGCTTCGAGGTCGAACCCGTTCGACTTATCGGCGTACTCGATGGCATGCGACTGGGAGCGTCGCGGATTCCTCTCTATTCGCTCCTGTTTCTCTGTCGAGCTGTGGGAGGGTCGATGAAGCTTCACCCGCTCGAATGTACCGACGCGGGGTGGTTCACCCGCGAGAACCTGCCGTCACCCACGCTCGGCGCCGAGCGTTGGGCGGACTTCATTTTCGCCGCCATCGACGGTGACAATCGTGACGTCTTCTACGACGACCTTCGTAAGCCGGTGTGGCGAGGTGACGAGTGACCGCCACCGTTGAAGTGGCGGGCGCGTCGTCGCCAGAACTTCTCGAGGGGCTCAACAATCTTCTGCCGCAACTATCGAGCACCGCTCGACCGTTGACGAGTGCGGACCTTGAGGCGTTGTTAGCCAATGAGACGGTCTCGCTTCTTGTGGCGAGTGACGCGGGACGGGTGGTGGGAACCTTGACGCTGGTTATCTTCCCCCTTCCGACGGGAATGCGGGCGTGGATTGAAGATGTCGTCGTCGATGAGACGGCGAGGGGAACTGGTGTCGGTGAGGCGCTTTGTACTCACGCGTTCGGATTGGCAAGGGCTCGCGGTGCGAAGACGCTTGACCTCACGAGCCGACCTTCGCGTGAGGCCGCCAATGCCCTGTATCTACGACTTGGCTTTGCGGTTCGCGAGACGAATGTGTATCGGTTCTCGTTAGAAACCCTCAACGCCGACGAATCTCGGTAACCAAATAGTCAGTTGGCAAGTGGGATGGTCTTAGGATCCGTCAAGGCCGAAGGTGTTACCAAACGGGTCAATCAATTGGCAGATCCACCGAGAGCGGTCAATGGCCACGGGTCCACGGTGCATCGCACAGCCGAGCTCGAGAAGATGGGTTCGAGTCTGCTCAAAGTTGGCGACTGAGAGATAGACGACTGGACTCGCGCCAATGGGATTGCGGTCATCCGCTGGGTGAAAACAGAACTCTATCCCGCCCACAATGAAGTATCGAAACTCACCGTCCCTGATAACTGGAGCATCCTCTCCAAGGTTAGAAGCCCACCAAGTCGCAACGATCTCTGGATCGCTGGCGAAGAACATCACAGCACGAATCGGCGAACTTCCCATCGCTTAACGCTATCTGTCATTGAACGAACAGATTGATTGAGCGACGTGGCGAACTACCCCCCAATAATTGCTTAGGTCGGATGTCCGTTACGCAGGATTTGAGTCAGCAACACATTGACCCGTCAGCGACCGTTGTGAGGTTGTGAAAGTGAGAGAGATCATCAAGGAGATTGAATCCGATGGATGGTTCCTGAGTCGTCAGCGTGGAAGTCACCGTCAATTTCATCACCCAACGAAGGTTGGTTGCGTGACCGTGCCTGGTCACATGTCTGACGAAGTTCCGAAGGGCACTCTCGCTAGCATCATGAGACAAGCCGGTTTAAGGGGGCGAAAGCAATGACCGAATATACGATCGTAATTGAAGACGCTGGGACGAACTTTGCGGCGTACGTGATTGGACTAGACGGAGTCATTACCACCGGGAAAACCGTTGATGAGATAATTGAGAACATGCGTGAGGCGATCCCGTTTCATCTCGAAGGTATGCGACTCAGTGGCAATCAGTTTCTCCAACCGATGCCGATTGTCAAGACAATTCAGGTCGCTCCGTAAAGCGGGCGAATTCACTTTTATCATCCAGCGATAGACAAACGTCTATAGGTTCAATTTGGAATCCACGCAAGCCGACTTCACCGGGAAGCCTTGATTCCGTTTTCAGTCACTCGAGAGATTCAGCAATTTCAATGAGGCCCGCTACGGTGACCGACATTCGCTTTTTGAGCTCATGCAGTCTTTCCTGGATCACTTCGTCGGCTTCGTTTGGGTTCGCAGTGATGTAGTCACTCATTGGAGAAGGTCCACCCAGAAGCGTTACTTTGTGAGTCAGAGTGGTGTCAGAAGAATTGCCATCGAGCAAGAAGCTCCATTTGGAGACTGGATTTTCCAATCCACCAACCGTCCATTCAAAAAACTTGAGTCGCTCGAACCCGGTGATTATCGATGTGGTTGTCCATCTTCTTTCACCACGGAGTTGATCTCCTTCGAAGCTTGATCCAAGTCCCAAAGGGACATCATCAAGGATTCGAACTTCCTGAAGCTCACTCGAGAAGCGCGGAAGTAGGAATGGATTCGAGGAAACGTCCCAGACTGACTGCAAGTCGAGTCTCGTTGTTTGTGAAGCGAATGTGTTGGGCTGCAAACGAAATAAGTCCACAGAAGAATTGTATGGTGCCCAGTACCTCCAGTCCATAATCCCCTAAGTCCGTTGACATGAAACATATTTCAAGAGGCCTCCATAGAAAGATTCGCGTCACTTCTCGTTAGAAAGTTAACGACCGTGAGACCGCTAGGTGGTCGTGACAGTGCGCGACATTATCCGAATAAACGAAGAAGACGGCTGGGTTCATGTTCGAACCACGGGGAGTCATCGGCAATTCCATCACCCCGTCAAACCCGGTACAGTGACGGTATCTGGTAAGCCAAGTAAAGATATTCCGATCGTCATTGGAATATGCATTTTCCGCCAAGCTGGAATAGCGAGGAGACGTTAATGGCTGAGTACGCGATAATCATTGAAGAGGCCGGAAATAACTACGCAGCGATGGTCCCTGACCTTCCAGGATGTGTCGGGGCAGCTGACACCATTGAAGAACTCGAAGAACTCATGCGTGAAGCGGTTGAGTTTCACATTGAGGGAATGCGATTGCACGGAGAAGAGGTTCCGTCGCCAAGCACCCGTGTCGCCACGGTCCGGGTGGCTTTGTAGGTGGGAGCGAAGTCACTTTTATCATCGGTCGATAGACAAATGTTTACCGTTTTTTCCTAGAAGATCGTTAGTCAAGGATTCCTTCTCCTTTCCCGCGTCTATTTCGAAACCGTCGCAACCGTTGTTAGATGTGAAAGTTCGAGAGATCATCAAGGAACTTGAGCGCGACGGCTGGGTACAGGTTCGGCACAGAGGGAGTCATCGTCGCTATCACCATCCGACGAAGCCCGGCACAGTCACGGTGCCTGGTGCGATGGCAGACGATCTGCGCCGAGAACTTCTCGGTAGCTTTATGAGGCAGGCAGGAATAGAGCGGAGAAGGTGATGATCGAATACGCAGTCGTTATCGAACGTTCTCCGAATAACTACGGAGCGTGGGTTCCCGACCTCGATGGATGCGTGTCGACGGGCAAGACGATTGAGGAAGTCAAGGCGAACATCGCCGACGCTATCGAAACGCACATTGAGGTAATGCGTGAGCACGGCGAATCCGTCCCGCCCCCGTCCGCACAAGTGGCAGTCGTGCAGGTCGCCTCGTAGGACGCAGTCATCTCGTCATAGATTTGTAGACAAATGTGTACAGGTATTCCATCGAAGGGTGACCAGTTCACGTGCCGAAAGTGCTGTGGTCGCGCGGTGGCATACTTGAGGTGTGAAGACGGGCTCAACGTATCGGATTGTTGCGGGAGCGCTGTTCGCGTGGTTGATCTTCACGCCTTTCATGTGGCGAGATCTTCGGCGCCGCCCCCGCGATGAAGTCCTCGGTCCTAAGTGGCTCTGGTGGATTGCCAGTGCAAATCTTACTGGATCAATTGCCTACTGGTTGTTCGGGCGCAGAAGGAGTAGCCATACCTTGTTCTAGCGCGCAGGAGCGGCAGCAACGTCTGTCGTGCCCACTATTCCAACTCGAATCCGACGATGAGGGTTCCACGTCTCTCGTTCGATAACTGAGACTCGACGACTCTTGCCTGATCGTGTTGGTGCGGCCGCTCGCCAGGGAAGGGCGCCGACCGCTGGCTCCCGAGATGTGATTGCGCGATCGCCGTAGCCTCCCTACTAGTGCTCCTCTGGTAAAGGCTTCAATTCGTTCTATAGAGTTGGGGCGTGATACGTCTTCAAACGAAGTCGCCAACTGATACGGCCGCTTGGCTCGTGGCGATGTGGTCGCATTACGCCGATGAGTTAGTGGGCGCGGGTTTCACTCCTAAGGAGGCGAAACAGAACATCGAAAGAAACAAGAAGACCCTATTCGATAACGATATACCGAACGACAGTCAACGCATCTTTGACGTGCTAGACGACGACGTCGCCATCGGGAGTCTGTGGCTCGCAATGCGAGAAGAAGGGAATGAAGGGAATTCTGGCGAGTGGTTCATCTACGACATCGTGATTGACCCAGAGCACCGCGGCAAGGGCCTCGGGCGAAGCACGATGCAGGCGGCGGAGGAGTACGTGAGAAGCGAGGGTGGCACGAGGCTCGCGCTGAATGTCTTTGGGCCCAATACGGTTGCGAGAAGGTTGTACGAGTCAATGGGCTATGGCGTTTTGGCAATTGGAATGAAAAAAGATCTCACTTGAGCGCCACGTGGTGAAGAGCCGGTGGGTTGAGTGACGAGGTCCCACTAGGTACATCGCAGGAGATGCGAGTTCTTGATTCACAGCGTCTCGCCTAAGAAAGCTGATCTTTTGCCAAGGACGTGCAGATTTATATAATTCCATTCGTGAGCACGAATAGATTGCCGGGCGGAACGGTGCACAAGCTTCCGAGCGATCTTCGATCTTCACTTGAGAAGAGCCAGTCAGCTTTAGGTGCGTGGAAGGACATCACACCGCTGGCCCGCAACGAATTCATTTGCTGGGTTGAAGATGCCAAGCAACTCAAGACAAGGGAACGACGGATTCGCCGTACGCGTGAAGAACTCGAGGATGGTCAACGGCGTCCATGTTGCTGGCCAGGATGCACGCACCGCGAACGTGCGGGCAAATAACGGAGTAGGACGCCATAGCCGTCCTTCGAGTCACGATGCGTTGACGGCAGGCCATCAAGATGAACACGATATGGTTTCGTGGACCCGAGCGACGCCGGCACGGCATGCGCTGATGACGCGTAACTCAGCGCTCGCGGATTCGAACCACTCTCGTTGATTGCGACCCTTTGCCTGAATCTGGGATGTCTCGCGAACGTGCGATTTCAATCGTCGGCGAAACGAGCCACGGTAAAGGCGATGGTTGTCGGCACGCTCAAGGTGAAGACCACCAGCATGCAGGTGACGATGAACAACGACGCACCTCTCGTCTGGTCTCGAACGAAAGCGAACTCAATCATGGCAGCGGTAATTAGGTCGGCGAAGATGGCCCACTTGAATACTTTCATGAAGGTCTTGCGCGAGAAGTTCTTCAGTCCAACTATGGATACTCCCGCCGAGGTGAGCAATATGGCTCCAGCGACGAGACATCCTGCCGCGACACCTAAGGGTGCCTTTCGAGGGGCGTACGACGCCATGAGGATGCCACCGACGATGACCAACGCCAGAGCTCCAGTGCTCATCCAGGCAATGGGCGGGTAGGGACGGTCCACGTTCGAGTGGACCGGGTGATTCTGGTCGATGCTCATTGCGTAGCCACCCGGGTCATAATTATCAAGGTTGCGACCTGCATCAGGCCCGTAATGCCGGCGGTATAGATGAATCTCTTCATGAGTCGACCAATGAGTTCGCCGTTTGGAACAGGCTTGTTCATTTCGAACAGGACGGCGATGTTGGCGGGCTCGAGGATGCCCAGTGCGATGACGGCCATGATGCCCACGACGCAGAATGAGGCGATGAGCCAAGGGTGGTTCGGGCTCGTGGCGTAGAGGTTCCCCAGCTTTCTGGCGATTTGAAAGCCACTGGCGAGGGTCATCATGACCACGGTGGGCATGATGATCACCATCTTGGGCATAAACCTCGCGGAAAACTCCGCCCGTGCAGGAATCGAAAGGCGACCGAGAATCGGTCCAAGTACCAGACCCACGAAGAGGTCGATTCCAGTCCACAAGCCGCCGCCAGCGACGTGGCAAAACATCAATGCCCACTGCCAGTTTCCCGCGATTGCCACGGTGACGAACACCACGGCCGCCGCGGCTATGGGCAGTCCCTTCAGGGGTACCACCTGGATCTTCGGCCGTTCAGTCGAAGGACCAGCGGATGTCGTTGGTGCGACGCCCTCAACGGTGTCGGTCATGCGTAACTCCCCTTCGCTCTTTCGGCAACTTATGCAACATACTGGCAGTCGAAATACGTTTTCAAGGTCTCGTTCCATAATCTTCTTGATGCCTCGCACCGGGTGAAGTGCGCAACAACGACACCGGTTCCTCGAGAGCGCTGCGCCAACAGGGCATGGCTTGGACCGTCCTTGGGTGGATTAGGTGAATCTCGACCGTGACGACCACGACAGCTGGTATCGAATGGTGCGGCTTCGGCGACGTAACGCGGCTGGAATCGACGCCATGGCGTGTCCCGATAGCCTCGAGGGGTGCCTCTTTGGTTCCTGCGCCACGGCGAGAGTGAGGCGAACGCGCGTGGTATTTATGCCGGTGGTGGCGAAGACTCACCGTTGACCGCGAACGGACAGGCACAGGCGCGACGAGCGATTGAAAAGTTACCGAGTGACATCTCTTGGATCGTCACGTCGCCGCTGGTTCGCGCCTATGAGACCGCAGCGATCATTCGCGACCTTCTGAATCGAGGTATCCAACTTGAGGTTGAGAATCGCGTGGCGGAGTACAACATGGGAGCGATGAGCGGGATGGCGTATCGAGACATAGCGACCGAGGAGATGGTGTCCCAATTCGGCGCCGAGGATCCACGCGCGTTCTGGCTGCGTGTGACGGCCGCCTTGGATGAGCTTTTGCAACGAGACGGGACCGGTCTCTTGGTCGCTCACACTGGCGTGGCTCGGGTCTTCGTTGCGCGAAGAGACGGGTTCTCCCCGTTCGAGTTTCGTCGCGCTCCGGTCCCGAAGAACGGCGTTCCGTTTCTCATGACTTGAACAGCGGTCGAAGACACACCTTGATCGCGAGTGGCCTTCAAGGAATCATGTGACGGACATCATCGCTACGTGTTTGAAGCGTCGTTTCGGCGAATCTTGACACGAAGCCTCGTAAGGTTCACTCGTGGAGCATTTCCTTCGGTCTCTGGAGAACTCGTGGCAGCCGTTCGTTCTCGTCATCGGCCTGTTGCTGGTGGGCCATAGCGCCGCGAGTGAGGGCCTCTTTGATTGGCTTGGTCGACTTATTGCCAGAACGCCCGGGGGAGCACTGCGAGTGTTTGTCGTCACGATGCTCGCGGTGGCGGTCGTGACTGCGACGCTTAATTTGGACACGGCCATCGTGTTCATGACCCCCGTCGCGCTGCAGGCCGCTCGTTCCTCCAAGGCTGATCAGGATGCTTTTCTCTACGGCACCATCCTCATGACGAACTCGGCGTCGCTGTTGCTCTATGGTTCGAATCTCACCAATCTGTTGGTCTTCTCGAGTCGTTCAGTGGCCGGAACGACATTCGCTTCACACATGCTGTTGCCTTGGGTCGGTGCGGTCGTCATCACGATCGCCGTGGTGGGTCTGTGGCGCTGGCGCTCGTTTCGCGGTGGCGTCGTGGTGCGTTCAAGCTCGGGATTGTCATTTCGATTCGGGATTGGCGCGCTCGCGGTGCTGCTATCGGTTGCCGCCATGCTCGCGCTCAGGGATCCCGCGCTGCCGGTACTCGTCATCGGTGTCGTGGCCGCAGGAAACGAAGTGCTGGTGAAGCGAAAGATGCGGGTTCGTGAAGTGCTCGCGGTCGCCAGCCCGTACTTGCTGGGTCCGCTCTTCGCGTTGGCGGTTCTGGTGGGCTGGCTGGGGCGCAGTTGGCACCGGGTAGGACACTTGGTCGCTCACACGTCCTCGTTGGCCACGTCGCTGATAGGGGCGGGAACGTCCTTGGTCATCAACAATCTTCCGGCCGCGTCACTGTTCTCAGGTCAGTCGATTGCCCACCCGTATGCACTGCTTTTGGGTCTGAATCTCGGCCCGAACATCTTCGTGACCGGATCACTGTCGTCCATGCTGTGGTTCCGCCTCGCGCGATCCGAGGGTGCGCGTCCTTCGCTACGGACCTTCGTCACGATTGGGCCCCCGGTAGCCTTGTTAACGATATTCGTGGGGTCTCTGTTCGTCTAGGGCGAACGACTTCGAACGTACGGATTCTGGTGGTGGAGAGAACGCTCGCACCACTTCGACTCCGCAGACAACATTCGAGCCCGAGCAGCAATCTGGTTAGAGTATTCGCGTGCCCGACCTGTTTTCCAGAATCCACCATCAACGACTGGCCATTGTTGAAGTGTTGGAGGGGCTCGGTGCCGAGGAGTGGGAGACGCCATCGCTGTGCGAAGGATGGACCGTCCACGAAGTGGTGGCCCACCTGACCATGCCCTTCAAACTCGGCGTACCCGCTCTCGTGGTGGGACTGATCAAGGCGAGAGGAAACTTCGAGCGTTTTTCGGATCGCTACGCACGTGCACAGTCACAGGTGCCGCCGAGCGAACTGGTTTCGTTATTGCACCGAGAAGCATCCAATAGATTCACGCCGCCGGGATTCGGTCCTGAAGCGCCGCTCACCGACAGTGTTATCCATGGATACGACATCGCGATCCCGACGTATCGTTCCTTCGAGGTTCCCGAAGGAACATCGAACTTGGTCCTTGACTTCCTCGTCTCCAAGAAGGCGGAACGAGCCTTCACCAGGCCCGGAGTCGTGACGGGCCTGCGTATTGAGAGTTCGGATGGCACCTGGTCGTACGGTGCTGGCTCGCTCGTGCGAGGGCCGACCAGGTCCTTGCTGCTGGCTTTGACGGGACGTTCTTCAGGGTTCACCGCACTCGAAGGCGACGGCGTCCACGCGTTGCGCAGTCGATTTTCGCCGAGGTAGTGGTCGGAACCGATTCACGGTGTCGTCGGGGTGCTCTTGTCTTCGATCTCCCACGCATGGTCGACGACGTGCCACGCCAGGCGGCGCACCGCGTAGAGTTGCGGCCACGCTTGACCCGAGTAACCAGCGCGAAGTTTCGCGCTTACTAACGAACGCTGTTCGGGCCATGCGGTGCGCGGGGGGATGCGCAAGCCCATCTTTGGGGCGTAGGCGCGTTCGGTCTCACGCACGTGGTCGACGATTTGGTCGCGATCACGCCCTCCGCCTCGCGGTCCCTTCGTAAGTGTTTTGGGCGTCCCCGTGACGACTTCATCGAAGTAGTTCCAACAGCGTTCGAGTAACTCGACCTGACGCAATCGTTCTCTCTTCGTGACGGACTTCTCGTCCCAGGGTCCTACGACACCCGGCGCGCCAAAATCGGTGGTGGCGTTACCCGGGACGGATCCGATGACCGTAATCTTGCCGGCAGGTAGGACGTGCCCCACGATCTTCTCGTAGCGCTTCTGGTAGTGCGTGAGTTCCTCAACAGCACGTTCGGGCGTCGTTGAGCGCCGAGCCCATCCGGGCCATTCCAGAGCGAGGACGAAGACGGACTTCTTCCCCACTTCGATGTACGAGCGTTTCGTTGGCACGGGACCAACCTAATGTGTTTGGTTTTCGAGGTTCGCTGGTCAGTTCACGAACAGTGGACCGTCGCGATTTGAACCAAAGGCGTGCCAGTGACCTTCCAGAGGTAGCCGTCACGGCGGGCGGTTGTCCAAGTATCCGCTTCAGCTGGTGTCGGCCAATTATGGTTGCCCCAGACCGCGCGGCGCTCGCTATGACGGCGTCAACTTCCGCTCGGATTCGCGCGTTGCTTGCAGTCGTGATGGTGAAAGACGTCGAACTCAACGAAATTGACTCTGGCGTGTGCGGGTCGGGTTCTGAGAGACTCTGGACATGACCCAAAAGCAATGGACCGAAGTGGACGACTTCGTGGTGGAGTTGCTGACACCATCGGACCGCGTGCTCGACGCTGCCCTAGCCGACAGTGATGCCGGAGGGCTGCCACCGATCAACGTCGCGCCCAATCAGGGAAAATTCCTCGAGATCCTCGCGGCGAGTCACCGGGCGAAGAGAATTCTTGAGATTGGTACCCTGGGCGGCTACAGCACTATTTGGTTGGCCCGAGCGTTGCCGAACGATGGTCGTCTGGTGACGTTGGAGCTGGAAACCCATCACGCCGAAGTAGCGCGAAAGAACATCGAGCGTGCGGGCTTTTCCAGTCTCGTCGAGGTGCGCGTGGGTCCCGCCGTTCAGACGCTCGAATCGCTCGTTGCCGCGAGTGCCGAGCCATTCGACTTCGTGTTCATTGACGCGGACAAAGAGGGCTATCCGAAGTACTTGGAGCTTGCCCTCGCGCTGTCGCGTTCGGGAACGCTGATCGTCGCGGACAACGTCGTGCGTGACGGTGAGGTCATAGATCCTTCTAGCGCTGATGAACGGGTCCGGGGGGTGCGCTCGTTCCTCGCCCTCGCGGCGAGTGACGATCGTCTCGAAGGCACCGTGGTGCAGACCGTTGGTAGCAAGGGGTACGACGGCTTCGGTATTTTTCTCGTAAAGTGAGAGGTCTCGTTGCGGGATTTTGAGCGCTCAGCGAGTGAAAGACTCGCTCGAACGGGAATCGCGATGATGGAGCGGTCGCGCTCTTCTATACAAGAGAAAAGTCACTTAGAGTGAGAGGCGAGACCGAAGACTCCTTCGAGGTATGAAGCGCCAGACGGAAGAGAAGAACTATGTACCACGCTGACATGGACGTCGCGCAGAGCCCGTTGGAATTGATTGGTCACACCCCAATGGTGAAGCTCGGACGAGTCGGAAGCGGCGTCGCGTGCGACGTCATCGCCAAATTGGAGACTACGAATCCGGGAGGCAGTTCCAAGGACCGGCCCGCGCTCACCATGGTCGAGGCGGCCGAGCGTGAGGGGCTACTCGGACCGGGCTCGACGATCATTGAACCGACCAGTGGGAACACTGGCGTGGGTCTCGCCATCGTGGCCGCGCAGCGTGGTTACCACTGCATCTTCGTCATGAGCGACAAGATGGCTCCTGAGAAGATCGACGTGCTGCGCGCCTACGGGGCCGAAGTCGTCGTTTGTCCCACTGCGGTCGCGCCCGAGGACCCCGATTCTTACTACTCGACGGCAGAACGACTGACGAAGGAGACACCCAACTCGTTTCGACCCGACCAGTATTCGAACCCCAATAATCCTCGCGCGCATTACGAGACGACGGGACCAGAGATCTGGGAGCAGACCAAGGGGCGCATCACGCACTTCGTGGCCGGCGCGGGAACAGGCGGCACTATCACCGGAGTTGGCAAGTACTTGAAGGAGAAGAATCCGGACATCCAGATCATCGCCGCCGATCCCGAAGGTTCGGTGTATTCGGGTGGGGCGGGTCGGCCGTATCTCACTGAGGGAGTAGGCGAGGATTTCTGGCCCGCGAACTACGACCCATCGGTCGTTGATGAAGTGGTGGCGGTCAGTGACGCGGACGCCTTTGCCATGGCCCGACAGGTGACACGAGAAGAAGGACTTCTGATTGGAGGGTCCGGCGGTACCGCCGTCGTCGCAGCGTTGCGGGTCGCCGCGTCACTGCCCGCGGACGCCGTCGTTGTCGTTCTCATCCCCGACTCGGGTCGCGGTTATCTTTCGAAGATTTTCAACGACACGTGGATGACCGACATGGGATTCCTTCGTCCCCACAACGAGATGGACGCTGGTGACGTGCTCACGAGCAAACTCAAGCGTCAGCCCGACGCACTGGCCGATCTGGTGCTCGTCACCGAGGACGCGCTCGTGCGCGACGCCATCACCGTTATGCGTCAGAACGATGTTTCACAATTGCTCGTGACCGTGACGGACGAACTTCCGCTCGCGGCGAAGGAGGTCTCGGGTTCGCTCAGCGAACTGGGTCTTCTCGAGGCGACGACGCGTGACTCGTCAGTGCTTGAACTCAGGGTCAAGGACATTTCGGATCCGCCGCTGCCCATGGTGGGCGTGGGGATGAGCGTGACTGATCTTACGAAACGACTTAGTTCCAGCGCGGGCGTGCTAGTGCTCGACGGCGGGCACCCGGTTGGCGTGCTTACCCGCAGTGACATTCTCGGTTTCCTCCAGCAGAGGAGCGACCAATGAGTGGTTTCAACACTCGGGCCATTCACGTCGGCTCTGAGCCCGATCCCGCGACTGGAGCAGTGAACCCACCGGTCTATCTCACCTCGACGTACGCCCAAGATGGCGTCGGTGTGCCGAGGTTCAGTGACTACGGACGGGTCGACAATCCGACGAGAGCTGCCCTCGAGACCTGCTTGGCCGCGCTCGAGGGTGCCCAGTACGGTGTGGCCTTTGCCTCGGGCTTGGCGGGAGAGGACGCGCTAATACGTACTTTGGCGCCGGGCGACCACGTGATCCTGGGTAACGACGCCTACGGCGGGACGTACCGTCTGCTCACGCGCATCTTTGGCGGTTGGGGAATCACGGTCACGTGCGTTGACTTGAGCGACCTGGACGCCGTGCGCGAAGCTTTTGGTTCTACGACCAAGATGCTCTGGGTCGAGACACCAAGTAATCCCATGTTGAACGTCGTGTCGATCGAAGCGCTAAGTTCCGTGGCGCATGAATTGGGCGCGTGGCTCGTCGTTGACAACACTTTTGCGACACCTTTCTTGCAACGCCCCCTCTCGTTCGGCGCTGACGTCGTCGTGCACTCGACCACCAAGTACATCGGTGGGCACTCAGACGTGATTGGTGGCTTTGTCGCGACGAACAATGACGAACTCATGACTGCGTTGAAGTTCCATCAGTACGCGATCGGCGCAGTACCAGGTCCGCTCGATTGTTATTTGTTGGTTCGAGGTATCAAGACGCTCGGCGTGCGCATGGAGCGTCACTGCTCGAATGCCGCGGCCGTCGCTGATTTTCTTTCGAGCCACGTCGCGGTAGAACGTGTGTTCTACCCGGGCTTACCCGATCATCCCGGTCACGCGATCGCCCGAGCGCAGATGAGCGACTTCGGGGGCATGGTCAGTTTCACGCTGAAGGGTGGCACCGGTGAGGCGAGGAAGGTCTGCGAGGCGACCAAGGTGTTCACGCTGGCCGAATCCCTCGGTGGCGTCGAGAGCCTGATTGAACTTCCGTCAGTGATGACGCACGCTTCGACCGCCGGGTCGACGCTTGAACCCGCCGACAACCTGGTGCGACTCAGCGTCGGAATCGAGGACGTCGAGGACCTGCTCGATGACCTTGCGAACGCGTTGTCGTGACAATCTCGTAGTCCGGTTTGTCCCCTGGAGAAAGGCGACTCGATGGCGCTGTTACCGGAACGAATGAGCGATGGCGAGGTTGAACTGCGTCGCTGTGGGTTCGATGTTCTGAGCGACGCCGTCGGGGCGATCCACGGAAGCTGGCCGGAACTTCATCATTGGCTTCTCTCGTTCCAGGAGGAAGTGACGTTGTCCTCGTATGCCAGGACCTTGGACGACTACATAACAGCCTTCGATGAGGACCAAGACTGGAGTTATTACATCTTCGACGAGCACGACGCCGCGTTGGTCGGCAGTGCGAACCTCTACCGATCGAGTGGTCCCGAGCGGGTCGCCATTGGCTACTGGGTACGAACGTCCAGGACGAGGCGTGGCTACGCGAGCCGGGCGGCGCAACTGCTGGTGGACAGTGCTTTTTCGAGCCTGCCACTGGTCCAGATCATCGAGATTCAAATGGACAAGAGGAACCTTGCCAGCGCTCGCGTGCCCGAGAAGCTCGGATTCCGTCGTGTTGCCGAAATTAAGAGAGAGATCCAGGTTCCGGGCCATTCCGGCCGGGGTCTTCTCTGGGAGATGGACCGGTTGACGTGGTCCGTTGCGAATGCCGCCGTGTCCTCGATGCGTAACGGTTAGGACGTCGCGAGGCCACGTCGGGCCTCGCGAACCGCAACCGGGCTGAGGTCCGGGTGTTGACGCAAGAAACGTCGCACCGAGGGTGCATCCAATCGAGCGAGGTCGCGCAGCGCCCAACCGACGGCCTTGGCGACGAAGAACTCACGCGATGCCGCGTGGACGTCACAGAGTTCAAGAATGAACTCGACGTCGGTGTCACGTTTCCATCCTCGCTGGTGCTGGATTGCGGCGCGATTGAGCCATTGGTTTGGCGAGCGCGACCACTGCCACACGATCTCGCGCGCGTCATAGCGTTGGCATAGGGGGCTGACGCCAGCGGTTCCCATACCGTCGACGGTATCCCACCAGGGCTTGGTGATGAGCAGGTCCTGCATGTATTCAATCAGGAACTTTTCGTCGGCGGCGTCGATGTAGCACGCGATCAGATCGTACGCGGCGTAATGGAACTCACGTTCTCGCTGTCCCATGAGTAAGAGACTGGTGTAGCCAAGTTCGTCACTGGTCGGAGACCCAAGGTCGTGCCACGACGAGTGCAGAGCTCGACGCCGTTCGCCAGCTCTGACACCGAGGAACGGTGCGACGTCCTTCATGTAGGCCCGCATCGCGGGTGCGAGGTCCGAATTCGCCAGAGGCCTGAGAGCGGACATCGTCCTTCGAACGGTCTCGCGGGGCCAGGTGGTCACCAAGGCAGCGTAGACAAGGTCACGGCGGCCGAAAGGCGACGCCACGAAGTGGCGTCATGTTGATGGATACGTCACGGGCCCCTTTGCTCCTGAAAGGGCTGGAACACCTAGGTTGGTGAGTGTGAACAATCCTTTCCTGCTGATTCTTACTGGCCCACCGGGCGCGGGAAAGACGACGGCTAGTCGGCTCGTCGCGTCGCACTTCGACCCCTCGGTGGTCATAGAGTCCGATTGGTTCTGGAACACGGTCGTGAACGGGGGCATCCCCGCGTGGGAGAGCGAGGCGGAGCATCAGAACGTCGCGATGCTGCGTGCTTCGTTGTCGGCGGCGGAGAGACTGTCGGGCGCGGGCTACTCCACCGTGCTTGACGGCATTGTCGGACCGTGGTACATGCCCGTGGTGCGAGAAGAACTTATGCACGTTCAAGTGCCGATTACCTACGTCGTGCTTCGTCCCGGTCTTGAAGCTTGTATTGATCGGTCCGCCACTCGAAAAAGGGAGGAGCGCCGCCGTCACTCGTTTGCCTCGGAAGGACCGATTCGCCACATGTACCAGGAGTACTCCCGGCTCGGGCCCTTCGAATCGCACGTACTGGACACATCGTCCTACGACCAAGAGACGACTGCGAGTCAAATACTCGACCTCTTGGGGCAGAGGTCGCACATCCTCAACGTGCGGACGTGAGCCGTCGGCGTTAGAGTGAGCGACACTCGACGTAAGGACTAATTGTTGGAAATGGAGACGTCGTGCACGTGTTTGCCTCGGTGGTCATCGTCAGTGATCTCGATAAGGCTCTTTCGTTCTACGTCGACCAGCTTGGCTGGACGTTGCGTATGGACAATCAGATGTCGCCCGATTACCGGTTCGTGTGCGTGGCACCACCCGGTCACTCGTCGGGGATCGTCCTCGGTTTGAGCCCGTCCTACGGTCTTCCGTGTCCGACGCCCGAAGCGCCCACCATGACGAATATCTACTTTTCTTGCGATGACGTGAGGGCGGATTTCGCGCTACTCAGCGCGCGCGGTGTCGTCTTCACCCAACAGCCTGAACAGATGCCTTGGGGGGCCTGGGGCGCAAGGCTCGTCGACCCCGACGGAAACGAGTTTTTCGTGTCCGACGGGCCATAATCGATCGGATTAACTCCACTATTTCAGCTGAACACTGGGGACGTGAACCGCGAATCACGGTGATCAACGGTTCTATAACTGCGCCAGTCTGGGCACCATTGGTGTCAGGTGTTCTATACATGATTGTGTCTGGTGTCGTTGTCATTCGGCGATGACGCACGTGAACCAGGGACGATATTCCGCTGATGTGGGGGCCGACGGCACTGTCCTCTTCTGGATCGGCATGAGGATCGACCGCCTCTGGCAATTTTGGAAATGGTTGCCGGTGTTCTTGGCGATGCCTCGAATGCTCGTCGAACTGCAGCGACAGCGTTCACTTGGTCTCGTGGGTAAGCCCCGCACCTTCGTCTCCGGGCGGGTGATCCTGGTGTGGCAGTACTGGGAATCGTTCGAGAAGTTGGAGGCTTAAGCGCGTGCGTCACAGAATCTCCATCTGCCGGCGTGGCGTGCGTTCAATCGGCGAGTGAAGGCGAACGGGTCGGTCGGTATCTACCACGAGACGGTGCTGCTCTCGGACGCGACCGTGGAGACCGTGTACGCCAACATGCCCGTCTTTGGACTGTCGGTGGTCACTGGATCGGTGGCCGCGTCGGTACGCGGTCAGTCGGCCGGACTTCGACTGGACAAGCGTGACCAAGACCAACCGCCGGTCGCGCCCTACTAGAACTTCGTCAGAGACTCGGGCGCCGCGAAAGGCTGAGTAGCGTTGGGCCATGACGTGGCCCGAGGCGACCATCGTGCTGGACGAGCGCGTCCTGCGAGATCTGCTGGAAACGCAGTTCTCCAGTCACGCCAACCTTGCGCTGTCACGAGCGACCGAGGGTTTCGACAACGTTCTTTGGCGACTGGGCGAGCGTTACCTCGTCCGTCTGCCTCGGCGAGTCGAGGCCGTTCCATTGATGGAAAACGAGATCAGGTGGATGCCCGAGCTGGCCCCGAGGTTGCCGCTGCCGGTGCCAGCACCGGTCCACGTCGGACGACCCGCGCCGATGTTTCCGTGGCCCTGGGAGGTGACGAACTGGTTCGAGGGGATTCCCGGGGATTTCGTAGCCGCCGTCTCGTCGCCATCCTCGGCCCGCAGTCTGGGCGCGTTCCTGCGTGCCCTGCACCAGCCGGCGCCGAGGGACGCGCCGCATAATCCGTTGCGGGGCGTGCCGCTCGCCCACCGCAGCGGCCAAATGGAGGAACGACTCGAGCTCGTCGGGGGTCTGGTTAGAACGGCATCGGTTCGCCGCGTCTGGCAGGCGGCCCTGGACGCCCCTCGTTTCGAGGGACAACCGGTATGGATCCACGGCGACCTGCACCCCTCGAACCTGATTGTGCGGTCTGGTTCGCTGGCGGCGGTGGTGGATTTTGGTGACCTGTGCGCCGGCGATCCGGCGACCGATCTCGCGGGCGCGTGGATGTTCTTGTCGCATGAACTGCTCGGGGACTTCCTTGATGCCTACGGCGAACACGACGAAGGATTGATCGCTCGCTCGCTTGGTTGGGCTGCACTGTTTGGCACGATGTTCGTCAGCCTCGGCATGGAGGGGCGAGCCAATTACTTGGACGTCGGAAAGCGGACACTCGAGAGCGTCGTGCGCTTCGTGGACTAAGTCACGACGTCGGCATCACTCTGTGTGAGAATCGTCTGATGCCCGAGCAACTCATAGTCGCTGGACTTTCCGGTCGCTTTGTTCGGCTCGAGCCTCTCATGAATTCGCACGTTGACGCGCTCGTTGAGGCTTGCCAGGTCGATCGTTCGATGTACGGGTTCACCCCGGTTCCCGAGGATCGAGCGGGCATGGAGAACTTCGTCAGCGATCTCTTGCGTGACTGGCAGACGGGACTCATCGTGCCCTTCGCTCAGGTCGACGTGGCGAGCGAGCGTGCAGTGGGCGTGACCAGGTTCATGACGTTACGACGGCGAAACGAGGACGAAATGCCCTTCGCGGTCGAGATCGGGGGTACCTGGCTCGGCGCGCCAGCCCAGCGCACCGGCATCAACCGTGAGGCGAAGTTCCTACTCATGAGTCACGCTTTTGAAAATTGGGGCGTCGCTCGAGTCGACCTCAAGACCGACGCGCGAAACGAGCGTTCCAGGTTGGCGATCCTGCGCCTCGGAGCCACCTTCGAGGGCGTGCTTCGTCAGTGGCAACCTTCGCTCGTGACCGGCGAGCAAGCTCTGTATCGCGACAGTGCGATGTACTCGGTGACCCGAGGCGAGTGGCCGCAGGTACGCGAGCACCTCTTGTCGATCATCCACTAGTACGGCGCCACGTGCGCGAGCGTTGCTTGACTTAGAGTTCGACGACGGCGCTATTGGCTTGGTGGAGATGCCAGCAGAGCGCAGTGAGACGCTGCGGTCTTGTTCTCGCTACCAGCGAAGATGCAGCGTCTGACGCATGAGAGCCTCGAATTCCTCGTCGCCCAATTGGGAACGGGTGGCGAGGATGAGTTCTGCGTCCGCGCCTACCGGGACGCGCAACGGGGTGGTGTCGTCTTCGAGAGCACGTTGTACCGCGTGGGCCACGATTTCGGGGCCCGGTCGGCCCCCGGGACCGTTCAGCTTGGTGTCGGTGCCCTCCCACTCTTGCCAGAGGCCGGCGTAGGCGGGGTTGCGCTCCATCGCCGGTACGGGCTTCATACCGGGAGCGATGTAGCCCGGTTCGACTATCACCGTTCGTATCCCGAAGTGGCGCATTTCGTAGTGCAGAGTCTCGGACATCGCTTCGAGCGCGTACTTTGAGCCGGCGTACGCCCCTTCGAGGGGCGTGGCGACCCGGCCTTGCACCGAACTGATGTTGACAATAACGCCACGACGGCGTTCGCGCCATGGCTTCAACAAGTGCTGGATGAGTCGAATGGGTCCAATGGCGTTGGTTTCGAAGACCATGCGCAGTCGATCAATGGGATAATCCTCGAGGGGTCCTTGACCGTGCGCCGCGGCGTTGTTGACCACGGCATCGATTTCTCCCGAGCGCGCCAGGGCCTCAGTGATCGAGGCTTCGCTGGTGATATCGAGGGGTAGTCGCAAAGCGACGTCGAGTGAGTCAAGTTGTGCGACGTCACGGGCAGTCGCGATGACCTCGTGGCCGGCCTTGGTCAGCTCGGTGGCGGTGGCGGCACCAATCGCGCGACCAGCGCCAGTGATAAGGATGCGCATCAGTCCTCCTTCGGTTTCCACACCCTAGGCGTATCGACTGCCGGGATTGTGCGAAGTTGCGGCGAAGCCAAGGTGAACGATGACTGACAGAGGCCTATCCTTGAGGCGACGTGAGTGGCGAGTAGGAGAGACGATCCAGTGATTGTGCCTGACCAAAATGGCCGGAAGCCTTGGTTTGGACCTAAGCGATTCGGCTACGGCCGCCGACCACAGACGTGGCAAGGATGGTTGATCGCGTGGGCTCCACTCGCGGTAGTGCTCTTGATCGTCGTGGTGCGCCACTAGTTGCCTGATTGTCGCTCGGTCCGCGGACTCGAACTCGAGGAGGACGTGACGCCGCGACGTTAATCTTCAGGTTTTCCTATGGCACGGCAGCCAGTTCCGAGGATTTGAGCGAGTCGGTGGTGTTTCGATCTTCGGCCACGTCAATCTGGTCGGATACGCGAAACGTTGACGTCGGGATCGAGCAGACGCTAGGTGTCCCAGTCCTCGAGGGTTGGCGACTTCGAAGGGGTTCCTGATGCCGAGTGCAGCGCGATGAGAATTGCGAGGAATCCAATCGCGGAAGCAACTTCGCCCACGGTCATCAGCAAGTAGGTGGCGAGTACCCATTTGAGGACCGATTGGACACCAACCAACGAGGTGAAACTCGTAAAGGACATCGTCCCCTCAGCCACGAGAACCACGATCAGGCCGACGACACCGCCTCGGATGACTCGTCGATGGGCGTCGTCGTTGACCTGTAGTTGCGACAGCCACCACCACGTCCACAGCGAGCCGGCGGCGACGACGGGTCCGAGCGTCACGTCCACGGCGATGGTCGCGGTGAGTCCGCCGTGCGTGAAGGAGGAGAACTGTCCGATGGACTCAACGACGCTCGCCACGAAGGCGACCAGGTAGCCTCCGACGATCCAGAAGCGCGCTTGACCAGTCCACTCGGGGTCCATGGCAAGAGGCTAGAACACGACTGAATCGGCGAGCGCAGACCCCTACGATGAAAGGATGAAAATCGAGGAGCTTGACGAAACGAGTATCGAGCTCGTCGCGCACTTGTGGGACCTCGTGGGCTTGACGCGGCCGTGGAACGATCCAGGAGAAGATTTTCGGCGGGCCCTGCGAAGTTCATCGTCAAGTGTGCTGGGGGCGTTCGATGGAGACGCGCTGATCGGCACCGTCATGGTGGGCGACGACGGCCATCGTGGTTGGGTGTACTACGTGGCCGTGGCGCCTGCGCACCAGCGACGCGGGATCGGGAGACTCTTGATGCAGTCCGCTGAGCGTTGGCTCGCTGAACGAGGTGTACCAAAAGTCCAGCTGATGGTGCGCGACACCAACGCGGTCGCGGTGGGTTTCTACCAGCGACTTGGTTACGACGACACACACACTATGGTGCTCGGACGCTGGCTTGAAGAGACGCGATGACCGAAGACCAGTACACCCACGGGCATCACGAGTCGGTCTTGCGCAGTCACCGCTGGCGCACCGCGGAGAATTCCGCGGGTTTCTTGCTGCCCGAACTCGCTGCCGGAGCCCGTGTCCTCGACGTGGGATGCGGTCCGGGGACCATTAGCGCCGATCTGGCGCGCCGCGTCGCACCGGGGCTCGTGATCGCGATTGACATCGCCGAGGAAGTGATCGAGAACGCTCGGAGCATTCACGAGGACCAGGGGATCGAGAACCTCCGGTTCTCGATCGACAACGTGTACGACCTCTCGTTCAAGGATCAGAGTTTCGACGTCGTCTATGCGCACCAAGTGCTGCAACACTTGAGCGATCCGGTGTCCGCGCTCATCGAGATGCGTCGAGTGCTCGTCGATGGAGGCCTACTCGCGGTGCGCGACGCCGACTTCGGAGCGTTCATCTGGTCACCCGATGACCCTCGACTCGATGCCTGGATGGATCTCTACCACCGAGTGACCTTGGCGAACGGGGCCCAAGCCGACGCCGGTCGCCTTCTTCCTACCTGGGTGCGCCAGGCGGGCTTTCATGACGCAACGGTCACGTCATCGAATTGGACCTTTCATCAGGCCGACGAACGTGCGTGGTGGGGAGGACTGTGGGCTGATCGAATCCTTCACAGCGATTTCGCTGGCCAAGCGCTGGCGTACGGGTTCATCGACGAGGGTGGTCTGGCGTCGATGTCCCAGGCCTTTCGCAAATGGTCGATCAACGAGGACGGCGTGTTTGTCGTGCTGAACGTCGAAGTACTCGCGAGGCGCTGAGGCCTCATTCGGTTGCGGAATTTCATTCGCCCTAAAGGGGAAATTGACGTTGAACGGGTAGGTAGGAAACGCGTCAAGATGGTGCTGTGAGTTCGCTGCCCGAGTACGTGATCTTTGACCTTGACGGGACCATCGCCGACTCCCAAGAGGGGATTTTGTACTCCTTTCGACTGACGCTGGACGAATTGGGCATCGAGCGAAGCGACGACGACTTGCGCCAACTGATCGGACCCCCGTTGGAAGAGTCCTTTCGCACTTTGGGTATAGACGGGGACGCCCTCGGTCCGGTCGTCGATCGGTACCGCGACTTCTACGGAAAATTCGGCGTCCAACGGGCCCGGCTCTATGACGGCATCTTTGAAACGCTGCGAGTGCTCGAAGAGAGTGATGTGCTCATGGGTGTCGCGACGGCCAAGCGGGTGGATTTCGCTCACGAGATGCTCGGGTCGCTGGGTGTCGCCTCGTTCTTTCGCACGATCGCGGGTGTCAGCTTCGACGACTCGCTCACCACGAAAAAGCAAGTACTCAATGGGGTTCTTGACTATTTCCAGCCCCCTCGACGTCGGCGGGTCTGGATGGTCGGCGATCGTCAACAAGACGTGCTCGCTTCTATCTTCCACGGCATCGTGCCCATTGGCGTGCTGTGGGGTTATGGGTCTCGCGATGAACTCGACACGAGTGGGGCCGAGTACATCATCGACGATCCGCGCGATCTGCTGGAGCTAGGGGTGGACACCGGTGGCGACCCCGCCTGCTTCGCGAACCTCCTGTGTCGCGAATGCGGTGCGGTCAGTGCGGGTTCGCAGGTTTGTACGAACTGCGGTCTCGTGATGAGCGAGTCGGTCGAGTAGTCAGCTCGTCGTCTCGTTCACGCGAAACGACGCGGGCTCGAAGACGTCATTGTCGAACAGGTAGCTGCGTACGCCTTTCAGATCGCCCCGCCAGGGTAGCTCGGTAATCTCCTGCCAGCTTCGACGACCCGCACGCAGTCGAAGGAATTCGAAATGGCTCGTTTCGAGATCGATGGTCTCGTCACCGCTGCCCACGTAGTAGACGACGCCATCGAGTCGAAGGCGAAACGACAACGTCGTCGAGGGCCGGAACGGTTCGATCACTGACGCAGCCGCGACGCGGACTCTGTCGCACGACTCCGGACCGGGCTCGTGGAGCGCGTAACGGATGTCGTATTCGTGGGTGACCTGGTCGAAGAGCAAGAATTGAAAACTCTCGTCTATCTCGTCTTCGATGGCAAAGTCTCGCCATCGACGCACCAGTTCGTCGAGTGAGAGACCGGCACCCAGCGCCACTTGACGTTGCGCCCATTCGTTGATATCGCCTCGGGGCAAGTTACGCGCCGACACGTCGCGGCTCACGCCGACGAGGTGGGCGAGCACTTCACGTACCTTCCAGAGCGGCGTGAGCGGTGAGGTGCGTTCCCACTCGGGGGCCGGGACGCTCGAGACGACTTCGCACACCGCGTCGCGACTTGCAGCGAAGGCCTTCGCGTACTCGTTCATGCAGAGAGGATACGGCGCGACCACATCGTGTAGTCGATAATTTCAAGTGCAGAAGTTGAGAAACGTGAATCAAGCACTTCTTGCCCTTCTCGCTCGTTCGCGACGACGCTGAACATAACCGTCATGACCTCACCGTTACGATTGCAAGCACGAAGTAGTGAGAGGCGTATGAACCACAAGCACGAAGGAGAGAACGAGCGACTGCGTATCCCTCCGCCGTTGCTTAAGCACCGAATCGCTTCTGGACGAGGCGCCATGGAGCAGCCCAACGTCACCCAGGAGGAGGCCGCCCTTACGCCGACATTCTGGCTGGCCGTCGTGCTCACGGGAGTCGCGACCGGACTCTTCGGCGATTTACTGATGTGGTTACTTGCGTTGAGCGAGCGAGTTGCATTCGGCTATCACTCGGGGAGTTATCAGGCGGCGGTCGCTCGTACGACTGACTTGCACCGCGTGATCACCCTGTTCATTGCTGGCGTGCTCGGTGCCGTGCTCTGGTTCCTCATCCGTCGTTACCTGCGACACGAGAATGCCGAGATTGACGATTCGCTGTGGAACGGCGACGGCGAACTCGGCATCCGGCGCAGCTTCTTCACTTCAATCGCGTCCGAAGTGGTCATTGGCATGGGTGCTTCAATTGGCCGCGAGGCCGCGCCGAAATTGATGGGTGGTGCGTCGGGCAGCGTTCTCTCGCACTGGTTGAAACTCTCACCCACCCAGAAGCGCCTCCTGGTCGCCTGTGGCGGTGGTGCAGGACTCGCGGCGGTCTACAACGTTCCACTCGGTGGCGCGATCTTCACCGCTGAAGTGCTGCTTGGGAGTTTCGCCCTGCCGACCGTATTACCGGCGCTGGCGTGTTCTCTCATCGCGACCATGGTCGCGTGGGTGTACCTGCCGAGCAGAGCCACCTATCCCGACATTCCGTCGTATCGTTTCAGTGGCTCGTTGATGGTCTGGTCGTTGGTTGCCGGCGTCGTCATCGGACTTCTTGCCGTTTCGTACGTACGAGTCATTGGCTGGTGCGCTCACTACCGTGCCAAGGGGGCGTCGATCTTCTGGGTGATGCCCCTCGCGTTCCTCGTCGTGGGCGTGCTCGGAATCTGGTTTCCGCAACTTTTTGGCAACGGCAAGGATATGGCCCACGAGGCCTTCCTGGGCGCGGGAGGTCTAGGTCTCTTCTTCGCCCTGTTCGCGCTGAAGCCGTTCGTGACCGCCCTGACGCTGGGCAGTGGTGCGTCGGGCGGCGTGTTCACGCCGTTCCTGGCGACGGGTGCGGTCTTCGGCGCGTTCTTTGGTGCCGTGTGGATTCACCTGTGGCCCGGAACGCCCGTCGGAGCCTTCGCGCTGGTCGGTGCCGCAGCCATGATCGGTGCTTCGATGCAGGCACCACTCGCGGGAATAGTGCTCGTACTCGAACTCTCCCACGGTGGCTTTCGAATCATGATTCCCGTCATGGCCGCCACGTTGATTGCGACGTTCCTCGTTCGACACATCGACGGCTACTCGATCTATTCAGCTCGCCTACCGAGCCGTAGCGAAACGTAAAGCGTGAGTATCGTTGCTCTCACGCGGAGGTGGCGACGTGGAACGACAAGTTGAATTCCAAGTGACGGATGACGATCCCCAAACGCGATTGGTGCGTACCTTTGACGCGCCGATTGAGAAAGTCTTTGCGGCGTGGACGACTGCCGACATGCTGCGCCAATGGTACGGACCTCACGTCACGAACGTGTCAGAGTGTTTCATGAATCTGACCGAGGGTGGCTCGTACCGGATCAAGATGCGAGCGCCCGACGGCACCGAGTACCCGATGTTCGGCACGGTGCACAACGTACGTGTGCCACACCACTTCGAGCTTGTCGCTGACCTCAGCGAGCACCCCGACGACTTTGTTCATATGTTTCGACCAAAAGGGACTGCACTCGAGTTCGTGCCCGTTCGCTGGTACTACGAGATCGATTTGCGCGAAGAACAGGGGGTGACGACCGCCGAGGTCCGGGCCAGGTATCCGGTTGTCGATGACCGTGACGTCATGATCTCGACGGGTGGCGCCATCGGTTGGAACGAGAGTTTCGAGAGGCTAGACGCACTGCTCGCTCAAATCTGAAAGACCTTCGGGCCAAAGCATGGAACAATGGATGCGTGTACGTTCCAGCCAAGTTCCGCGTCGGCGACGACGAGGCGTGGCGGGTGGTTCGAGACGCGGGAGCGGGTGTCCTCGTGCGCGTCACGCCGTCCGGTCTAGCCAGTGTTTTTGTGCCGGTGGTCGTCGACGACGATCAACGGACCATCACGTCACACGCGGCCAGGGCAAATCACTGGTGCCAAGGGGTCGAACCGGGTGACGAGGTGCTCGCCGTCTTCCTCGCCGCCAGCGCCTACGTCACGCCCTCCAATTACCCGAGCCGCTTGACTCATCCCGAAGTCGTGCCGACGTGGAACTACGTCGCGGCCGAGGTTCGCGGTCGCGTTCGAATGCACGAGGAGCCGGAATGGAAACTCGCCCAAGTACGTTCCCAGACCGATCGGTTTGAACACAGTCGTGAGCCGCAGTGGCGCGTCGACGACGCTCCGGCGAAGTACATCGACCAGCAATTGAAGGCGATCATTGGCATCGAGATCGAAGTGATCAGCATTGAGGGTAAGGCCAAGCTCTCCCAAAACCGACCCGCCGAGGATTTCGAGAGCGTGCGCGAGAATCTCGCGAGTGGTTCGCTCGCTGAACGCAACGTCGCCCAACGCATGAACTTGAATGAGTAGTCCGTGCACCGTTCGGCGTGCGGGCGCGCGAGATTTCTCGGCGCTGCGCGCGATACGTCTTGAGGCACTGCGTGACACCCCCGAAGCGTACGGGTCGACGTACGACGATTCTCTCAAGTGGTCCGCACGACGTTGGCGAAAGGTCGCCAAGACTTGGAACTACTACCTCGGCGAATGCAGTGGCGTGGTCAAGGGCATGGTTTCGGGTGGCTACAACGAGGTACACCCGGGGACGTGCTGGCTTTATGGGATGTACGTCGCTCCGAGTGAACGCGGCAGTGGACTGGCCACGCAACTCGTCGACGCGGTGGTGACCTGGGCGCGAGCCGACGGCGCTCGTCAACTTTACTTGCACGTTAATCCGGGCGTCAGACGCGCACGGGCGTTCTACGCAAAGGTCGGCTTCGTCGAGAATGGTGAGACAATCATCATGGACCGTGACCCTTCGATCACGCTCTGCACTATGGTCAAGACCCTTGACTGAAACCGTGGATCACTTCACTGTTCGAAGGGTCGATCCGCACGAGCTTCATGAACTTCGTCGCCGAGTGCTTCGTTCGAATGATCCGGCCAAAACGGTGGCCGATCCGCGCGACGATGATTCATCGTCGCGGCACTACGCCGGGTTTCTAGGTGGGCG
>Ga0302319_10002301_pt1 | contig 41468 bp, 33 predicted proteins | sample Bog_T0_2_FD_203319 | JGI IMG/M metagenome (GOLD analysis project Ga0302319, IMG submission 203319) | Peat permafrost microbial communities from Stordalen Mire near Abisko, Sweden - Bog_T0_2 | ecosystem: Environmental > Terrestrial > Soil > Wetlands > Peat | place: Sweden: Abisko, Stordalen Mire... | reverse complement strand
CGGGCTCGATTTCAGCGGCTATATGCCCAACGGCATCGAGATTCCGGCAGGTGTCGCCCCGGACGGAAGAGTTCTTTGCGAAGCTGGCGTTTCTTGCTTTCTCATGGATTCAAACGGTGTGTTCATTCAAGTGTCCGGGGACAGTGAGGATGTAAGAGGCACCCACGACGCGACCTTTAGGGGGAAGGGCAGCTTCAACTTCCACACCGACTGGGCCTCACCGCGCGGCTTCACTATATGGAAGCCCGGAACGTACACGCTCACCGTCGACTGCTTTCTCTTCGATCAGCGTGGTAAGCGGTTCACCCTATCTGCAAGTCACAGCGTGAACATTGAGACGGCCGACGCGCTCTCGACTCCTTTGGTGCAACCTGGGCACGCGGCCGCCGATGGTCGATGAACTGGCCGTTACGTTGCCCAATGTACGAAACGCGATAGTGCTTGGGCAAAGCCTCGGGTCCTCGCCTAGCAATGCGAACGATGGAGCAAGCATGCCATCGCGCCGAGACCCATATGCAAACAGCTTGAAATTGGTGGAGGTGCCGGGATTTGAATCCGCTACCGGCTGAGATTGGCCCGGTAGCCGATGGCTCTAATTGAGACGATTGGCCTGTTCTCCCTCGGGATTGTCCGCACTTTGTCCGCAGTCAGACAAACACCGGGTTTCACAGGCTGGGTAGTAGTATTCTTGAAATGTATCTCCTAACCGCCCGTCGGTCATTTCTACCACGCCATCGTCATGAGTGCTGCATAGGTCTCGATCCCGTCCCACAAATATTGGACTTTCAGATTCTCATTCTCTGCGTGTTGGTTGTCGTCGTAGTTCGCGATCGGAACCGTGATGATCTTGGTGCCCAAAGTCCTTTCGATGACAATCAGTGGCAGGCTTGCTCCCATGGATGGCAGCAGGATGACTGGCTCGGGCGTTGTTGCTTGGATGGCCTTCGCGACCGCTTTCGCTTCAGGTAGGTCTAGTGACGTCCGCTGCGCATTGTAGCCGCTGCCGATATCGACACGTATGAGGCGCGCGATCTGGGACCTTTCCGCATCAGTCGGCTCGTGGTCGATGACCGTAAATCCCTGGCTCCTGATATGTTCAAGGACCTTTTCAACCTGCCGATGTGAATCGTTTCCCACGACAAGGCGGAGATCCAGTGCCGCCTTCGCACTCACGGGTATGACGTTTGCCGCGATCGGTCCGATGTTCGCGCTTTGGATGCCCTTGATGTTGAGCGACGGTAGCTGGAGGCTCTCAAACAGCGATCGACCCGACACCTCTGGTTGGGCAATACCTAGTTCCCCCTGGAGGATCGAGTCGGGATTGGGAATGGCGGCAAGTGCATCCTTCTCTGCGCGGCCGAGCGGTTGAACATCGTCGTAGAAGCCATTGATGAGCACGTGGCCGTCGAGACCCTTCATGCTCGCAAGTAAATCCACCAGCAGCCACGCCGGATTGGGCGCCCAGTTGCCGTAGTGACCGCTATGAAGCGGACGCTTCGGCCCGTATACGGTGAGGCCCATTCCGACGTCCCCGCGTACCCCAAAAACTGCCATTTTTCTTCCAAAAACATCCCGTGGGCCGTCGCAAATGATCCATAGGTCCGCCTGCAGAAGGTCACTGTTGGCATCAAGAAACTCCTTCAAATGGGGCGAGGACACTTCCTCTTCACCCTCGAAGAAAAACTTGATGTTGGCGGACGGCGAGATTCCGCTTTTTGCAAGGGCCTCGTATGCTCCAAGGATGGACATTATGCCTGCCTTGTCATCGGCACTGGCGCGCCCGGTTATCCGCCACTCCGGATTCACCGGGTCACCCGATTTCCATGTATCAACGATTGTCCCACCATGCTCGATCGGAGCGGTAATAAATTTGGGCGAAAACGGCTCCAGTCCTGGAGCCCATTCGGATGGATTCACCGGTTGCCCGTCGTAGTGTGCATAGAGCAACAAAGTCCGCGTTGCCCCCGGGACCTTGATTTCACCGTAGACGACCGGGTTCACGCCGTGAGTCTTTGCTTCGAGAAGTCGCGCCCTAATTCCCCTCTGCTCCATCATCGCTGCAATAAACTCGGCGTTGCGGCGGGCGTTCTTGGCGTCGGCGCCTACATCTGGAATTGAAACGAATTGAATGTGTTGGTCGATCAAGGCCCTTTCGTTCGCCAGGCGATAGGCTCTGACTCTCTCCAGCGTGGTGTCAGCGAAAACGCCCGTGACGAAAAACAGGCTGATCAACGAAATACGCAGTGGAAGGGAAGGCGTCACGGCCGAGAAGATAGAAGAGATGCCAGGACAATGCGGCAGACTATTGTCCCGCATCTGCGGTAGAATGGAAATGCCGAATAACCTAAGATTGGTCGCGGTGCCGGGATTTGAACCGGGATGCTGCTTTCGGAGGAATTTTCACAACTGTGCATGTTCCACCCTCGGAGGTGTCCGGAAATTGTCCGGTGGATCGACGGTTCAATCATAGACGTTCTTTCGGTGGCCGACGGACACGACAAGAACGAGTAGAACGTCGTCCTTGATCTGGCATAGGATTCGATAATCCCTGACCCGGTAGCGCCACAATCCAACAAGCTGGGCGCGCAGCGGCTTACCGAATCTCCGAGGGTCCTCCTTTGTGGCGATCCTCTTCTCCAAGTAGGTTACGATCTCCTTTTGCGCTTGGCGATCGAGCTTTTGCAACTCGTGCAAAGCCCGCTCATCAAAACTATACGCCCAAGGCACGCTTTACCTCTGCAGCTGAATATATCCTTGCGGGATTTGCGAGGCGCTCCAGGGCAAGATGCGTGTCCTCAAGCTCCTCAAGATGCTCTAAAATCGCCTCCCGTGCGTAGTACGTCTTTGTCCGGCCCGTCTTTCTGGCCAACTTAGTCAGCCGATCCTCGACCTTCTTATCCAAACGTATCGCGAGCATCCCCAAAGCCAAGACGTGCTATACGTGTATAGCAAGTTTCAAAACGCCCTTTTCATTCGCCAATCAACAGATTCCTAAATAATTGAATTAGAATTGTTAACAACAATTTAGTGGAGGTGCCTGGATTTGAATCCGCTACCGGCTTAGATTGGCCCGGTGGCCGAGGGCTCTTATCGATATGGCAGCCCCGCTCTCCCTCGGAATTGTCCGCACGTTGTCCGCAGTCATTCAAATAGTCGTTTCTTCGGGACGGGGTTCGTTGTTTTGGGGATTGAGATCGGGTGGGAAGCTTGTCGGGCCCGCGTCCGACACCTTAGAACGAAGATGTCTATTCGATCTCGCGTTCAATCTCCCGTTTCTTCTGCAAGTCCCACAGACGGGTGAGCTCCTCTAGATCGATCCGGTCTTTGCTCCGGGGAGAAGCGGCATTGTTGGCCAAGAGAGATTCAAATCCGATGAAAGGGACCTGCAACCCTGATATGTCCACTATCATCCGGTCGGAACGACACCGGTCAAAGGTAACTCCGTCTATCCCTGTGAGGACCTGGATTTTCATGGGCTCCCTCCCTACCTCGACCACCGTGTCGGGCTCGAGAAAATCGCCAGCCTTGAGACTGAGAAATGCGAAACCGAATTCGTTAAAGACGTCGACAAGGCGCCCAGCGTTTTGACCGCTGATGCCCACAAAAACATCTATGTATCCCGTATAGCGGGGAAAGCCGTGGACCCCGACGGCGTAACCTCCGACAATCACATACTCAACCTTGTGCTTTTCGAGTAATCCGAGAAAATCTTGGAAATGCTTGTTGAGCATGGGGTGAGTCCGGAGTGGTGAGGCGAATCGCCTCGACCGCGGCCAGCCTCTCCTGGTGGGACCGCGACAGCCAATCCTTTGACCGCGAATCAGCGTCATGAATGCGTCGCTTGGTGGCCACAGGCGTCATCAAGCGATAGCCTAGCCCCTGGAAGGCCCCTTTCAAGGCCCACCAGGCAAAATGGTGGAGGTGCCGGGATTTGAACCCGGGTGCCCCAGGCCTTTGCACGCCGCGTCTACCTGTGTAGCGTCACATTGGTCTCGCCCAGGTTATGCGTAAACGCGCGCTTAAGCCCAGGCCAACCCCCGGATGAAGATACGGCGCGCAAACCGCGGGTCGCTCCGCGCGCTATTCCTGCTGTCGTCGCGGTACTCGGCTAGCAGGTGTCGCCGGTACCGCGTGGCTGCCTTAATTTAGGCTGCCAGAGGCATTTCTTCGTGTGTGCCGTTTGTTTTTTCGAAGGGGGATTAGCGAGAGGCCTTCGGCTCTCGACAGGCAGCGACGCACGCCAACCAAGGGTAGAATCCAGAACACCCCCTTAAAATGACAACGTGCGCAGTCAATGAACCGAGCGGAAAGGCTACGGCAGTTGGCACGGGTATTGCAAGAAGTCGCATTCCGATTCCCTTGGGCCCGCGTTTCTTCCTATAAAAACCGCTAATGGATGGCGTATGTCGGCTAATAACGATGCCAGATTGCATTAAGACGTTTGCCTTACGCGCGGGTTAAAATGGGGTTGCAATTTGGAGAAACTGGCCCTTCTTCTGCCACCAAGCAAAATGCGGTGAAAACCGCTTGGGCTTAACACAACAACACTAACTACAACGAGCTATGAATGACCTCCGTACCCGGAAGTTATCTGCCGTGCTGTTCGCATTCGCAGCATTGGGCATTATAACCTCCATCGGCAAAGCGCAGCAGACTACCACGACCACCACCACCACGTCACCGGAACAGCAGCCCGTCGTCCTCGAGAAGTACGTGGTCACCGGTTCGAACATCCCGCAGGCAGCCGACGCGTTGGCCATCCCTGTCGCGGTGGTCGACAACCAGGTGATCGCCGACTCCGGTGTCTTTTCCGACACGCTGGACATTCTGCGCAAAGTTGCGCCGAACATCAGCGGCATCGGCCAGGAAAACGCCCAGATCTCGACGGCCGCGACCTTTGGCGGCGCCTCCGTGAACCTGAAGGGCCTCCCGACGCTCGTGCTGGTTGACGGCCGGCGCGTCGCGAACGACCCCGCGGAAGCCACGGGCGGCAACCAGTTCGTCGACCTCAACCTCATCCCGCCGGCGGCCGTCGAGCGCATCGAGGTGCTGCAGGACGGCGCCTCCGCCATCTATGGCTCGGACGCCATCGGCGGTGTGATCAACATCATCCTCAAGAAGGACTACAACGGCTGGGAAATTGGAGCCCACTACGGCATCTCGACCGGGAGCGGCCGTTATGAGGAGCGTTCCGGCTACCTGGTGGGCGGTGTCGCCAACGACAAGACCTCCATCACCGTGTCGTTCGACTACAGCCAGCACAACCAACTGTACGAGTCGGCCCGTCCGTTCACGAACCCGATCTACGGCACGTACACTGCCCCGGGCGGCACGATCGAGGTGTATGACAACACGTCGGGCTCGGACAACTTCTACCATCTTGCTCCCGGAGTCACCGCGCCCCCGGGCGGAGGCCAGTACACCCTGCAGCAGCTGCTCAACTCGAACGTGTACGTGCCCCTGACGGCCAAGCAGGATTTCCAATCGTTCAATTTGGCCAATGGCGAAACCCTCATCGGCTCGCTCAAGCGCTACAGCGGCATGGTCAACATGGAGCACAAGGTCTTCGGGGACAACCTGGTGGCCTTCGGCAACGTGATCTTCTCGAACACGAAGACGGGCTCCCAGCTGAATGCCCAGCCGCTGGTTCCGTACCTCCTCGATCCGTTCATCGCGGTCAACGACTACGGCTTCGCGGGCTATCCGCCTCCGGCGGGCGTCAACTACGCCCCGACGAGCATCCCGGGCAACCCATTCTCGCCGACCTACATCGACCAGGGTTCGGCCAGCGCGATCACGCCGGAGTCGGGCCCCGGCTACGGCGACGGCAGCGGATCGGACGTCTTCATCCGCGACCGCTACACGAGCCACCCGAGGCAGTACCTCAACGATTCCACGCTCTACCGCGTGGTCGGCGGCTTGAGGGGTGACATCACCCCGGACCTCCATTGGGAAATGGCGGCGAACATCAACCGGTACGACCTGAGCTACACGAACCCCGGCCTCTGGGACACGGTTGCACTGAACGCGGCATGGGCCGACGGCCAGCTGAACCCGTTTGCGGCCAACCCGCCGGATAGCGCCTTCAATGGCGTCCTCGGCACGGCCTTCGTCAACATGCTCAGCACGCTGAACTCCTTCGACGCCAAGATCGACGGGTCGATCTTCGACCTGCCGGGCGGCAAGCTTGGCTTCGCGGCCGGCATCAACTTCGTGCGCGAGTCGCTCTCCGCCGTCCCGGACATCAACAGCCTTCCGAATGCGACTGGCACGACCGCGGGCTGGGCCAACGCGACCACATTCCAGCAGTTCCAGGCGCTTCGCGACTTCACGTCGTACTTTGCCGAGGTGAGCATCCCGGTGACGAGCGCCAAGATGAACATCCCCGGCGCCCACTCGATCAACATCGACGGCGCCGTGCGCTACGACGACTACAGCGGCAACGTGGGATCGACCACGGACCCGCAGGTCAACCTGAGCTGGGCGCCCATTGACGACCAGTTCAAGTTCCGCGCCTCCGCGGGCAAGTCGTTCATCGCCCCGCAGCTCTTCAACCTCTACGGCCCGGTGACCTCCGGCTCGACGACCTCCATCACGTACAACACGGTGAGCGGCGGGCAAAAGACGGCCCAGTTTAACCAGACGGGCGGTTCGAATCCCAACCTGAAGCCCGAGACCGCGAACTCGTGGACGGTCGGCTTCGTCGCCACGCCCAAGTTCGTCGACGGCCTCACGGTCACGGTGGACTACTCGGACATCTACATGAAGCAGATCTTCGGAACCGTCCCGGCGCCCACCATCATCCAGAGCGTTGAGACTCTGGGGACATCCTCGCCCTATGTCGGCCTGGTGCACTACAACACCGGCATCGGCCCGGAGGTATCCGGCCCGGGCGGCATCAGCGGGCACTCGGCGCAGTCGATCTATGTCATCCAGAACCTGGTCAACCTGTCGGGGCTGAAGGTTAACAGCGCCGACATCACGTTCGACTACGTCAAGAAGGTCGCGAACGTCGGCCGGTTCGAGCTCGTCTCAAACTGGACCTGGTACCAGAGCTACAAGCTGCAGCTGATCCCGACGGAGCCGTACTACGACTACTCGGGCCTTGCGTCCCAGAACGAGGGCACCGTCCCGAAGTGGCGCACGGACTCGACGCTTGACTGGTCCGACAGGGGCGTGGACGTGTATGTCGGCCTCACCTATGTCTCCAGCGTGCAGGACGTCGGCGTCGGCGGCGACGACCAGTTCGGCTTTGAGAACGTTGCCTCCTTCGTCTCGTGGGACCTCGGGATTACCTACGACTTCAAGGCGCTCCATGCGAACAAGTGGCTCGACGGCCTCAAGGTGACCATCGGCGCGAACAACGTCTTCAACCGCCTGCCGCCGCTGGCCGTGAATGCGTTCCCGAACACGAACGCGGACGTGGGCACCTACGACGGCGCGATCGGCCGCATGTTCTACATCGACGCCAAGTACAGCTTCTAAGCGGTACCCAAGCGAAGCACCTATTGCGTGGCCCGGCCTCAACGGCCGGGCCACTTTTTTTGGGGCGGGCGAGGGACGCCGCGCCGCCCGGGTCAGCGTCGGTTCCGGCCGCGCGGCCCGAAGGCGAGGGCCACGGAGGCCCGGTTGCGTTCCCAGTCAAGCGCCGGGAAGCCCGTCCTCGGAGCCCGGGCGCCTAGGACCGCCCGCCGCGCCGCGTTCCAGCCGCGCGCCCGCAGGGTGGTGACCCCGTCCGTCAGCTCGACGTTCGCGATGGCCACCCGCCCGATCCCGCGCACCGCGACCCGCAGCGCGGAGTCCGGACCGGCGACCGGCACGCTGAACTCCCTGCGGATCGAGGTTTTCGGGCGGGCGGCCTCCGCGCGGAACTCAATCGCCGTGCGCCCGTGGACGACCCGCCACGACCCCTCGGCATCGCGGCACTCGACCAGTATGCGCTGCAGGGCGGGCTCGGAGAGGAGAACGTCAAAGCGCAGCTGCCACGCGCCGCAGACGGGGGACGCGGTCATGAGCCGTGCAGGGTTGGCGGCGCAGCGCGAGGCCCATCGGCGAAGCGCCCGAAGCCGCTCGGCGTCCCGCCCGGCCATCCGCTCGTTTGGCCCGCGCACGCGGCGGTCGCGCGTGAGCCGCCAGAGCGCCCGGGCGGACCTAAGGCCCGCCCCGACGGTCGCGGCGAACTCCTCGGCGCGGGCGAGAAGCGCCGCCACCCCGCGGGCGACCCGCGGGTCTGAGGGCCCCCATTTGGCCAGTTTCCGCCGAAGGGCGAAGATCATGGCGGCCGTGGCCCGGACGTAGACGTCGCGCTCCGCAAGGTAGCTCCGGAAGGAGATACTTGCGCGGAACGGCCCGGGAAGGGCGGGCCGACGGCCGCGCAGGCGGCCAAAGAACCTGCGCTCGTCCTCATAGCGGGCGACGCCCCTCCTCGTGGCGCAGGTGTCCCAGCGGTCGTTTATTTCCCAGCGGGCGTACCCGACGAACGCCCGCGCGTCGCAGGCGAGCGCGTCCCGCGCGAGCTCCCGGCCGCGCGCCCCGGCAAACACGCGCTCAAAACCCCGGGCGAGCATCCCCGGGGCGTCGTCGAGGCCGGGATCGAGCCACAGGCTCGCGGCGGCGGCGTCCACAACGGTCGTCATCTCGATCGCGAGGCGGTCCGGCTCCCAGGACGTGACGAGGAACCCGCCGGCGCCCACCGCGTTGCACCGCCGCCACCAGTCGCGCAGGTTCGCCAGGCGCTCGCCGAAGACGGGCAGGGGCTCGTAGCGGAACGCGCCGTTCATGGGGCACCCCCAGTATTCTACGCCGCGTGCCCGCAGGGCGGGCGCGAGGTCGTACTCGCGGAAATTGCGGAGCTCGATCCGGGGCCGCGCCCCGAAGGGGTAGTAGTACCAGTCGTACGCGATCGTCCCCGGGGGAAGGTGGGCGACGGCCCCCGGAAGTAGCGCCAGCATGTCGGCCCATAGGCCGAGCCGAAGCCCGCGCGCGGCGGCGACCCCGTGCAGCCGCTGCACGTAGCGCCCGAAGTGGGCCTCGATCCCGATCTCCCGGATCTCGGCGGCCGAGAGGGGGTGCCGGCCGAGGCTGAACGACTCGTCGAGGCCGACGTGGACCTTGCCCGCCGTGCAGAAGGGCGCCACGTCGCGCAGGAGCGCGTCGGCGACCTCCAGGATCCTGGGATGAAGCGGGCACACCTGGCCGCGCTCGAGCGGGGAGCCGTCGGGCGCCCGCAGCTCGTTCAGGTCGCGAAGCCCCGGCACCTTGATCAGGTACTGGGTGTGCCCGAGGAGGTTGACGATCGGCACGACGCCGATCCCGACCCGCGAGGCCTCGCCGACCAGCCTTGCGAACTGCCGCTGGCTGTAGGCATCCCTTCGGGCTACGCCCGGAAGGCTCGGGTACTCGAACGCGTCCTCAAGGTGGACGTAGAGCTCGCGGTATCCCCAGTCGGCGTAGCGCGGCAGCTGCGCCAGGAGCCAGTCGAGGCGCTCCACCTGGCGGGCGAGGTCCCACTGGAACGCGGCGATCATCCGCTGTGCTCCCGGAGCCACGCGAGCCCGCCGGCCTCGTCAGAGAAGGCGCCGTCGAGCTGGGCCTCGAACGCGGCGTCCAGGATGGGCTTGAACGACGGCCCAGGGCGCCGGCCCAGGGCCACCAGGTGGCGCCCCTGGATGATCGGCCGGGGCGCCGCCTCCTCGAGGGCGAGCTTCTGCGCGCGCGCGCGCAGGCGGCCGACCAATTCGAGGATCCCCTCGGCCGGCAGCGGCGGCCGGCCCATGGAGTCGGCCGACATGACGAGCGCCAGGTCCTCGATCGTCGCCGGCGAGAGCTTGCGCGCGAGCCTGCGCACCTGAGAGTCGGAGTAGTCGCCGTCCTGGCCGTGGTGGTGGGCCAGATGGTGGACGACGAGCGCCCGGACCGGGGCGTCGAGGCCAAGCGGGGCGCCTATGCGGCGCAGGAACGCGTCGGACACGGGGCCGCCCGCGGCCTCGTGCCCGGGGCTAAGCCAGCGCATCGCTCCGCGCCGCTCGGCGCGCTCCGTCGTCGAGGGCTTCCCGAAGTCGTGGGCGAGGACGGCGAACGAGAGGATCCTGCGGCGGGCGGGCGGCGCCGAGAGCCATCCTTCGAGCGAGACCAGGGCGTCGAGGCAGAGGCCCGTGTGTGTGAGGACGTCGCCCTCCGGGTGCCACTCGGGCTCCTGCGGGGTGCCGTGAAGCGCAGCGACCTCCGGGAAATGCCGGATCCAGCCCGTCTCTTCGAGCACCTCGAGCCCCCTCGAGGGCCGCACCGACTTGACGGCCCACTTGTCCCACTCGCCCCAGACGCGCTCGACGGGGAGCTCGGCGAACGCGGGCGAAATCTCCCGGCAGAGGGCCGCCGTCTCCGGGGCGAGGGTGAAGTCGAAGCGCGCGGCAAGCTGAAAGGCCCGCAGGACCCTTAAGGGGTCCTCCGGGAACGCGGGGCTCGTGTGGCGCAGGATGCGCTCGGCCAGGTCCCTCCGCCCCCCGAAGGGGTCGAACACCTCCCCGGTGAAGGGGTCGACCGAGATCGCGTTCACGGTGAAGTCGCGCCGCGCCGCGGCGTCGGCGTCGCCGAGCGACGGGTCGGGCAGGACGGCGAACCCGCGGTGGCCCGCGCCGGTCTTCGACTCCCGGCGCGGAAGGCTGAAGTCGTACTCGGAGCCCGCGGCGCCGCGCACCTTGATGACCCCGAAGCTGCGCCCGACGATGTCGGTGGGGCCGAAGGGCGCCAGGGCGCGCCTCAAGCCCTCGAAGTCCACGCCCGCGACCTCGATGTCGAAGTCCTTGGAGGCGAGGCCGAGGAGCCAGTCGCGCACGCCCCCGCCGACAAGCCGCGGCCTGCCCACGGTCCGCACGGCCGCGAGCATGGCGCGCAGTTCGTCGGGCAGGGGAGGGACGCCGTCGGCCGCAGGCATCGTCGGGGGTGGGATCAGGCGGTCAAGGCCGCGCCCGCGGCCAGCGCCCAGCCGGCGACGAGCGCAGCCCCTCCGAGGGGCGTCACGGGCCCAAGCCAGCGCGGCGCGCCCAGGGCGAGGGCGTAGAGCGAGCCCGAGAAGAGAATCGTGCCCGCGACCCAGAGGCGCGGGGCCCAGGCTGCGCACCGGCCGGGTTTTCCCGGGGAGGGCCTCATCCAGCCCGCAAATCCAAGCAGGGCCGCGGCATGCAGAAGTTGGTACCGCGACGCGGTGTCCCAGACGTCGCGGGTTCCCGCCGCCTCCAGCGCCCCCTTCAGGGCGTGCGCGCCAAAGGCCCCCAGGATGACGCCCGCCGCCCCGAGGGCGCCCGCCCATGCAAGTGCGGTGCGATGATGCATGGGTCCGATCGTTGCAAATTCCAGCCCGGAACCAAGGCTCAAAACGAAGGTTGACACCCCTGTTTGGAACCCATGGTCTAACCCTCTTTTCCCATGAAGACGTATCTCGCGAAGAAGGAGACAGCACAGCCCAAGTGGTATCTCGTTGATGCCGACGGGCAGGTGCTCGGCCGTCTCGCCGTCAAGCTCGCCAACATCATCCGGGGCCGCAACAAGGCCACGTACACCGCCCATGTCGACACGGGCGACTACGTTGTGGTCGTGAACGCCGAGAAGGTCGTCCTGACCGGCAAGAAGGAGGACAAGACCGAGTACATGGCGTTCTCGGGGTTCGTCGGCGGCGAGCGCTACAGGAGCCTGCGGCAGTACCGCGAGAAGCGACCCGAGTTCGTGATCATGCACGCCGTCAAGGGCATGCTTCCGAAGAACCGGCTGGCCGCCAAGATGCTGACGAAGCTGCGCGTGTTCGCCGGGACCAAGCACCCGCACGAGGCCAACAATCCCGTCAAGATCTCCGTCTGAACATGAGCACCCTCGCCAACATCTTCACAGGCACAGGACGCCGCAAGACGTCGATCGCCCGCGTGCGCCTCACCGACGGCAGCGGCAAGCTGACTGTGAACGGCCGCACGTTCGACACGTACTTCTCGCACGACAACTTCGCCAAGCAGGCCTACGCCCCCCTTCTCACGGTCGACCTTCGCGAGAAGATCGACGTGACCGTCAACGTCACGGGCGGCGGCGTCGCCGGACAGGCCGGCGCGGTGGCGCACGGGATCGCCCGGGCCCTCCAGAAGATGAACGCCGAGCTCAGGCCCGCGCTCAAGAAGGCCGGGCACATCCGACGCGACCCCCGCGAGAAGGAACGCAAGAAGCCCGGCCAGCCGGGCGCGCGCAAGCGCTTCCAGTTCTCGAAGCGCTGATCCGCATCGGGACTCGTTTTTCAAGGGCCGCCTTCCCGCGACGGGGGGCGGCCTTTTCATTTATTGCTTTATTTTTGAGGTGTCGGAACGGATTGTTCAAGAAACACATGAAAGTCGGAATAGTCGGCGCATCGGGTTACGCGGGCGAGACGCTCGTCAAGCTGCTCCTGGGGCATCCCAGGGTGGAGCTGGCGGCCGTGACGTCGCGCACCCACGCCGGCAAGGCGCTCTCGCAGGTGATCCCCGCAGTCCGGGGCGTCGACCGCGGGATCCGGTTCGTGGCCTCGGACCCGGCGGCGCTCGCGGCGGGCGACATCCCGCTCTTCTTCCTCGCGCTCCCGCACGGGGCGGCGGCCGAGTTCGCCCGGGCGCTCGTGGGCGCGGGCAAGCGGGTGATCGACCTGTCTGCGGACTTCCGGGTCGCGGACCTTGCGACCCACGAGCGGTACTACGGCAAGCACGCTGCGCCCGAGCTCCTGGCGCAGGCGCGCTACGTCCTGCCGGAGCTCTCCCCGCCCGGATGGAAGGAGGCTGCGAGGATTGTCGCGTCCCCGGGCTGCTACCCCACGAGCATCCTTATCCCGCTGGTCCCGCTCCTGCGGGACAAGGTGGTCTCGCGCGAGCACATCGTCGCGAACAGCTTCAGCGGGGTGAGCGGCGCCGGCAGGAAGGTCGACGAGGCCTACCTCTTCGTGGAGCGCATCGAGAGCGCGAAGGCCTACGGGCTCGTCATGCACCGGCACCTCTCGGAGATCGAGGAGCAGCTTGAGCTCCTGACGGGCGCCAAGACGGTGATCCAGTTCAACCCCCACCTGGCGCCGATGCGCCACGGGATCGCCACGACGATCACGGTGCCCGCGGCGCCGGGCGCGACGGTCGAGTCGCTCTACGCCTCCTGGAGGGGCGCCTACGGGGCGGCCCCGTTCGTGCAGCTCCTGGCGAGCGGCGAGACCCCGGACACGGGCCACGTCGTCGGGACCAACCGGATCGACATGTCCGCGGTCCACGACCCGCGCACGGGCAACTTCGTCATCACCTCGGCCGAGGACAACCTCATCAAGGGGACCGCGGGCCAGGCGGTCCAGACGATGAACCTGTGGTACGGGTTCGGGGAGACCGAGGGCCTGCGCTAAAGAGCGCGGCCGGCCCCCCTAGCTCCGGTAGTCGGCGTTCTCGCTCACGTACTCGTGCGTCAGGTCGGCGCCGAGCACGACCGCGCCCGCGCCTCCGCGCCCCACGTCGATCCCGATCTCCACGCAGCGCTCGTGCGCCGGGAAGTCGACCGGCGGCGTGAAGACGCCCGCCTTGGGCGGGGCGCTCGTGTAGAGCTCGGCGGCCCGCAGGTGGGCCACGAGCGCCGACTCCTTCGACGGGTCGAGCCGGAACGCTCCGGCCGAGAAGATCTCTATCCCGCCCATGGAGATCCGCATCCGGGAGAGGTCGGCGCCGGGGGTGCGCGAGCCCACGTGCTTGCCGATGGCCTGCACGAGCCTGCCGACGTTGGGGTCGTTGCCGGCCACCGCGCACTTGAAGAGGGGGGCGTTCACGACCGCCTTCCCGAGGGAGCGCGCCGTCTCGTAGTCCGGGGCGTTCGCGACCGACACCCGCACCACATGCCGCACGCCCTCGCCGTTGCGCACGACGTCCTCGGCCAGGTCCGCGCACACGCCCCGCAGCGCGCGCTCGAAGCCGGGGAGGTCCCGGCAGGGCGCCGCCCCCGACGAGACGAGCGCGACCGTGTCCGAAGTGCTCGTGTCGCTGTCGATGCTGATCGAGTTGAACGTGGGCTCCACGGCCGAGGAGAGCATCCGGCGGAGCTCGGCGCGGGGCACCGCCAGGTCGGTCAGCAGGTACACGAGCATCGTGGCCATGTTGGGCTCGATCATCCCGGCGCCCTTGGCGATCCCGACGATGGAACCGCCCCCGACCGCGGCGCGCCGCACCTTGGGGTAGAGGTCGGTCGTGACGATCCCCTCGGCGGCCGGCAGGACCGACCCCCCGCACAGCGCGCCGACCGCCGCGGGCAGCGCCGCGAGGATCGCGTCCACGGGAAGGCCCCAGCCGATGACGCCGGTCGAACTCGGGAGGACCGCGCCCTGCGGGCAGCCAAGGAGCCGCGCGGTCTCCGCGCAGACCCGCTCCGCCGCCTCCGCGCCCCCGGGCGCGCACACATTCGAGATCTTGTTGTTGACGATGATCGCCGCCAGCGACGGCCCCGCGAGCCTCGCGCGCCCCACGATGACGGGCGCGCCGGGGAACGCGTTCTTCGTGAACACCGCCGCGAAGTCCGGCGTGGGCCGGTCGAGCGCGATGAGCGTAAGCGTCATCCTCGCGGGCTTGGGCGCCTCCGCGGGCGTGAAGTCGAAGCGGGAGGCGCCGACGCGGAATCCCGCGGGCAGCGCGGACTGCGTGGCGAGCCACGCGCGGTGCGCCGTGCGGTCGGCGAAGGTCGTCTGTGTGCTGGACATGGATCGAGAACTGTGGCCGCGGAGCCCCGGTGTGAAGCCGAATATTTTCGCGGCGCGCCGCAAATTGTTGTGGAAATGCAAGCCCACGCTGTTGTAAGCATCATGTGACCGCATCAATGACCCTCGTGCACACCAACCGATCCTCCTTCAGTCACCCGCCCCGCGCGCGGGTCCCGTGAGCGCGTCGATGAACGTTGCCGAGGTAACTGCGAAGGCGAAGGTCCTTCTCGAGGCGCTGCCCTACATCCAGGACTTCCGGGGATCGACCTTTGTCGTCAAGTACGGGGGCAGCTTCATGGACGACCCCGACCCGACGGTCCGCTCGAGCGTGAGCAACGACATCGCGTTTTTGTCGGCGGCGGGGATCAACGTCGTCGTGGTGCACGGGGGCGGCAAGGCGATCACGCGGGCCATGGAGGCGTCGGGCCTCAAGGCGTCCTTCGTGAAGGGGCTTAGGGTCACGGACGAGGCGACGATAGCGATCGTCAAGAAGACGCTCGACGAGACCGTGAACCGCGAGGTCTGCGAGGCGCTGGCGGCCGCCAAGGCGAGGCCCAAGGGGCTTCCCGGCGACACGGTGCTCGTGTGCCAGAAGCTCGAGAAGGACGAGGAGGGCGAGGCGATCGACCTCGGGTTCGTGGGCGAGGTGACGGAGGTGAAGGTGAAGCTCATCAAGAAGGAGATTGCCGACGGCTTCATCCCGGTCATCTCCCCGGTCGCCGAGGGCTACGACGGAAAGCCCTACAACGTGAACGCCGACCTTGTTGCGGGGCGGGTCGCCAGCGCGCTCAGGGCCCGCAGGCTTTTCTACATGAGCGACGTGCCCGGGCTCCTCTCGGCGCCGCCGGACCCCGAGTCACTCATCTCGACCCTCAAGATAAGCCAGGTCGACGAGCTTAGGAAGTCGGGCGTGATCAACAAGGGCATGCGCCCGAAGGTGGCGAGCGCCGTGCGCGCCCTCGAGGAGGGGGTCCAGCGCGTCCACCTGATCGACGGGCGCCTGCCGCACAGTCTCCTTCTCGAGATCTTCACGGACAAGGGCATCGGCACCGAGATCATCCATGGCTGAGTCGCCCTCACTTATCCGCTCGAGCGCGGCCGAGCTGTATGACGCCCACGTGCTCAGGAACTACCCCCGGGCCCCGGTGACGCTTGTGCGCGGGAAGGGGACGAGCGTGTGGGACGACCAGGGCAGGGCCTACCTCGACTTCTCGTCGGGGATCGCCGTCACCTCGCTCGGGCACTGCCATCCGCACTGGGTGGCCGCGGTCCAGCGGCAGGCGGCCGAGCTCATCCACACGAGCAACCTCTTCCGGCACCCGAACCAGGGCGAGCTCGCGCGCCGGCTCGTGGGGTACGCCGGCCCGGGCCGGGTCTTCTTCTGCAACAGCGGGGCGGAGGCCGACGAGGCGATGATCAAGCTCTCAAGGCTCCACGGCGTCCGCAAGTCCGGCGTCGAGGGCAAGTGCATCAAGGTCATCTGCGCCAAGAACTCGTTTCACGGCCGGATGTTCGGCGGGATGAGCGCCACCCCGAAGGAGAGCGTCCAGAAGGGGTTCCGGCCGCTGGTCCCGGGCTTCGTGTTCGGCGAACTGAACAACCTGGCGAGCTTCGAAAGGCTCATCGACGCCGACACGTCCGCGATCTTCGTCGAGACGATCCAGGGGGACGGCGGGATCAACCCGTGCACGAGCGAGTTCCTGGTCGGCCTGCGCAGGCTCTGCGACGAGAACAACCTGCTGCTCCTGATGGACGAGGTGCAGTGCGGCGTCGGCAGGACCGGGCGCTTCTTCGCCTTCGAGCACGCGGGGATCCGCGCGGACGCCGTCGCCATGGCCAAGGGGCTCGGGGGCGGCTTCCCGATCGGCGCCATGTGGGTGGGCGAGGGCGCGGCGGACCTTTTCCAGCCGGGGATGCACGGGTCGACGTTCGGCGGCACCCCGCTGGCGTGCGCGGCGGCGCTGGCGGTCCTGGACGTCATCGAGCGCGAGGGCCTGCTGGCGCACGTCTCGCGCGCGAGCGTGCCCTGGATCGCGGAGCTTAGGAGGATGGCGGCGGACTACCCACGGCACGTGCTCGAGGTCCGGGGCTTGGGCTTCCTGGTCGGCGTTCAGATGGCGTCGGACTCGGCGCCCTACGCCGCGGCGCTTCGCGAGAGGGGCCTCCTGACGGCGCTTGCCGGGGTCAACGTGATCCGCCTGCTGCCGCCGCTCAACGCGTCCGAGGCGGAGCTGGCCCGCTCGGTCGCCCTCTTCAGGGAGGTCCTCTCCGCCCGCTGACAGCGGGCCCCTTTTGGGGCCGGCGGCCGTCCCCACTTTCCTCTCGTCGGGGGGGGCCCGATCCGCTAGGGGTATCCGCTTCATTCGATGAAGCACTTCCTCAAGGAGACGGACCTGGCACCCAGCGAACTGGGCAAGGTTTTCTCGCTTGCCCGCGACTTAAAGCGGACAAGGGGGCGCCGGGCCCCAAGGGTGCTCGACGGCCAGACCTGGGCCCTCATCTTCGCCAAGTCGAGCACACGCACCCGGGTCTCCTTCGAGGTGGGGATCAACGAGTTGGGCGGACATGCGCTCTACCTTAACAAGCATGACATCCAGCTGGGGCGCGGGGAGTCAATCGAGGACACGGCGCGCGTCCTCTCGCGCTTCGTCCACGGCATCGTCATCCGGACGTACGACCATTCCGAGGTGGAGCGCCTTGCGGCCGCGGCCACGGTCCCCGTGGTGAACGGGCTCACGGACTTCCTGCACCCCTGCCAGATCTATGCCGACGCGTTCAGCGCCGCCGAGCGCTGGGCCGGCCCGAAGGGCGACCTCGTGGCCGCGCTCAGGGGCCGCAAGATCGCGTTCCTTGGCGACACGAGCTTCAACATGGCGAACTCCTGGATCCTCGGGGCGAGCCTGTTCGGCATGAGAATCTCGCTCGCGGGCCCGAAGGGGTTCGAGCCCAAGGCGCACATCAGGGCGCAGCTGGCATCCGAGGGCCGGCCGGCCGACTTCGAGTTCACGACCGACCCCATGAGGGCGGTCGCGGGCGCCGACATCGTCTACACGGACGTCTGGGCGAGCATGGGGCAGGAGGGCGAGGCCCGCGCCAGGACCGAGCGGATGCGCCCGTACGCCGTCACGGCCCGCCTGTTCGCAGCCGCCAAGCCCGACGCCCTCTTCATGCACTGCCTGCCGGCGCACGCGGGCGAGGAGGTTGAGCAGGCCGTGCTCGACAATCCGCGCTCGATCATCTTCGACGAGGCCGAGAACCGGCTCCACGTCCAGAAGGCCCTCATCTGCCTCCTGGCTCAGCCCTCGGCCAGCGTGCGCAAGCCGAGGAGCGCGTCCTCGACGCGCGAAAAGACGGGCAGCCCCTCGCAGGCGAAGGCCTCCCGGTAGGGCTCGTAGTCGGGGCCCGCGTCCACGGCGATCCCTATGGGCTTGCCGGTCGAGGAGGAGAGGCCCGCCAGCCTGCGGGCGAACGCCCCGCTTGCGGGGCCTTCCGTCGCGAGGCTGCGCGTGAACGGCACGAGGCCGAGGACAAGGACGCCCGCGTCCTCGCGAAGGAGGATCTCGGCGGCCTTCAGGTAGGCCGACTCCGAGGCCATGGGCGTGAGGTCGAGCGGCAGCCTGGCGGGGACTAGGCCCGCCAGGCCCTCAGCCTCGAGCATCTCGCCAAGCGCCCGGTGTGCCGCGGCGCCGAGGCGGGCGGCGGGCGGCCGGGACTGGAGCGTGTCGCTGGCGTTGACCGACTCGAAGCCGGCGTTGGTGACAAGCGCGACCGGGCCCGGGCCGATGCGGGGGTACGACGCGAGCCACTCGAGCGCGGCGTCAAAGCCCGCGATCGAATCGGAGAAGCGTACTGCCGCCCGGCCCAGGAGCGCGCGCTCAAGGTCGGCCTCGCCCGCGATCGCGCCCGTGTGGCTTGCGGCCGAGGATTGCCCGGCGGCCGTCCTGGCGCCGCGGTGCAGGAGGAGGGTGACCCCCTTCTCGCGCAGCCGCAGCGCCGCGCCGAGCGTGGCCGCCAGCTCCCCGGCCCTGAAGCCCTCGACGTAGGCGGCGACCGCGCGGCAGCCGGGGTCCGGGACGAGGGCCTCCAGGTAGTCGGACAGGGCGACGTCGATCTCGTTGCCAAGCGAGGCGCCGAGTCGAAGGCGCAGGTGGCGGTGGCGCGACAGCCGGGACAGGAGAAGGGCGCCGCTCTGCCCGAGCAGGACAAGGGAGCCCTCGCCGGGAGGAAGCGGCGGGACCTTCTCCCGGGGGATGAAGGTGGTGTCCAGGCCGAGGGCGGGCACCCAGTGCCCGAGGAAGTTGGGCCCGAGGATTGCGGGTGTCCACCGGCCGGCCTCGCGGGCCGAGCGGAGCTCGGCCGCGAGCCGGTGGCCAAGACCCGCGCTGTCGGCGCCGTCCCCGAACCCCCCCGAGACAAGCGCCACGGCCCGCGCGCCGCCTGCCTGCGCGATCAGTTCCGAGACGGTCTGGGCCGCGGCCGCGGCGGGAAGCGCCAGGATCAGGAGGTCTACGGGGGCCGCCGCGAGCGCGGCGATACTGGGCACGCACGGCACCCCCCCCAGGGTCTCCTGGCCGGGCTTGACGACCGCGATCCTTCCGTCGAGCGAGGGGCAGCGCCGCAGGTTGGCAAGGATGGTGCGGCCCACGCCCTCGTCGCGCGAGGACACTCCGGCGACGGCGACGCTGCCGGGCGCCATGACGGCGCCGAGGAAGCCCGCGGGCGACGGCACCCTGGGGGGCGGGGGCGGGGCCCGGCGCCCGACGGCGTCAAGCGTCACCGGCCTTCCGTCGGACCCGATGGCGACCGGGTTCATCTCGAGGAGCGAGACGCCCTCGGCGTCGGCAACCTGCGCCAGGCGCCAGAGCGCCTCCAGGAATTCCCCGAGCGTGGCCTCCGTGGCCAGGGGCTTCGTGCCCCGCAGGCAGCCGAGCCACACCCGGCCCAGGAGATGCGCCTTGAGCTCCTCCAGGGCGGCGGCCGGCGTCAGGAGCGCGAGCGGCCACCGCAGCACCGGCGCCATGGCGGCGAGCGCCTCCGCCTGCACGCCCCCGAGCCCCATGAGGGCGATCCATCCCGCCTCGTGCCGCATGAGGGAGACCAGCCCCTCCGACGGCAGGCCCTCGGCCCGAGCCGCGCTCACCCGCTCGCAGACGAGCGCCCCGATCCAGCGGCGGCCCGCCGCCTCCACCCGCTCCCGCATGGCCGAGGACTCGGCGGCGACGGCGGCCTCGTCGTAGGCCATGAACCTGACGGCGCCCAGCTCCGACTTGTGCCAGAGTTCCTCGCCGAGCCCCTTCACGACAACCTGGCGGCCGGGGGCGAAGGGGGCAGAGGCGCCGGCAAACGCGTGGAGCGGGGTGCGGATGCCCGCCAGGGCCAGCATCCGGTAGGCCTCGGCCTCGCTGACAAAGGGCGGCCGGCTCATCCGCGCATCCCGGCGACGGCCCTCTGGCCGGCGGCGAATGCGGCCTCGTTGACCGGGAGCGTGGAGGGCTTGTCCTTAAGGACCTCGCGCAGCGTCTCGAGGAAGCGGGGCGCCGGCAGGAGGTCGGTGGCCGCCTGCAGTGCGCCGAGGGCCGCGAGGTTCTTCACCATCGGCCGCTGCAAACCCGCGGCGATCCCCGTGAACGGCACGCCCAGGATGCGGCGGTTGTAGGGCATCTCGCCCGGCTCCTTGATGACGGTGCTGTCGTAGAGGATCACGCCGCCCTCGGGCACGCTCGGGGCGAACCGCGCGAGGCTCGGGGCGTTGAACGCCACGAGGATGTCGGGCTCGCTGGCCGACGGGTTGAACACCTCCAGGTCGGCGATGTGGACGTCGGCGTAGGAGGTGCCACCGCGGCTCTCGGGCCCGTAGCTCGGGATGTGCGTGGCGTCGAAGCCCTCCGCGATCGCCGCCCGCGCGATCAGGAGCCCGGCGGTCTGGGCGCCGTCGCCGCCCGAGCCGGCCAGCTTGACGCTCCGGTCCCTCGCCCCGAGCGGGTGCCGCGGGGCGCGCCCGCCGCCGTCCCCGTTGTCGGCCGGCTCGGCGCCGCAGAGTGCGAGCACGGTCTCCGGGTCGAAGCTGCGCGCGGGCCGCTTGAACCAGGGCTCCACCACGCGATCCTTCTTCACGCCGAGCGGGAAGATCGGCTCCATCTGGGTGCGGATCCACTCCTCGGCAGACACGGCCGTCGCCTTCAGGTGGGTCGGGCATTCCGAGAGGACCTCGACGAACGCGTAGCCGCGCCCCTCGACCTGCATCCGGATCGCCTTGGTGATGGCCTTGCGCGCCCGGAACCTCTGCTTGGCGTCGTACAGGGCCACCCGCTCCACGTAGACGGGCCCGTCCAGCTCGGCGATAAGCTCGGCCACGCGCAGCGGCTGGCCCATCCACGGGTGGCGCCCGTTGGGGCTCGTCGTGGTCCTCTGGCCGATAAGGGACGTGGGCGCCATCTGGCCGCCGGTCATGCCGTAGATCCCGTTGTTGATGAAGATGACCGTAATCGGGACGCCCATCTGGGCCGCCGAAATCGTCTCCGCAAGCCCGATCGACGCCAGGTCGCCGTCGCCCTGGTAGCAGATCACCACGCTGTCGGGGTTGGACAGCTTGTGGCCCAGGGCCACCGCGGGCGCCCGGCCGTGCGCGGCCTGCGTGTTGCCGACGTCGAAGTAGTAGTAGGCGAAGACCGAGCAGCCCACCGGGTTGATCAGCACCGTGCGGTCCTGGACACCCAGCTCGTCGATCGCCGCGGCCAGGTCCCGGTGCGCGAGCCCGTGGCCGCAGCCCGGGCAGTAGTGCGTGGTGTGGTCGGCGAGGCCCTTGCCGTGACCGTGCCTCTCGAAATGGTCGTAGAAGGTGCTCATACGCGCACCTCCTGGGTCTCGCGTATGCCCGCGAGGATCTCGGACTGCTGGGGGAGGATACCGCCCAGGCGGCGCACGCTCGTGATGGGGGGCGGCGTGATGCCGGCGTGGCTGAGCGCGAGGCGCATCTCGTCCTCGAGCTGCCCCGGGCTCGCCTCGACGACCACGAGGTGGTCGACGTGCGGCAGCGCCTCCTTGAGGGCGTCGATCGGGAACGGCCAGATCGTGACCGGCCGGAAGAGCCCGGCCGCGATCCCCTGCTCGCGGGCCGTCTCCACCGCTCCCTTGGCCATGCGGGCGGGCGTGTTGCACGCGACCACCAGGACGCGGGCATCCTCGCAGCGGTAGGGATCCGCGCGCTGCTCGTCGGCGCCGATCGCCGCGTACTTGGCCTCGAGCCGGAGGTTGTGCGCCTCCAGGTCCTCCTCCGCGAGGTAGATCGAGCAGATCAGGTTGGTGCGGTGCGCGCGGTCCCCCCACACGCTCCAGGCGGGCAGGCCCGGCCTGAGCATGCGCGCGGGCAGCCTCACCGCCCCGGTCATCTGCCCGAGGTATCCGTCCCCGAGGACCACGACGGGGTTGCGGTAGCGGAAGCTGAGCGCGAAGGCCTCCATCGTCAGGTCGAGCATCTCCTGCGGCGTGCTGGGGGCGAGGACCAGCGCGTGCGTGTTGCCGTGGCCGAGGCCGCGGCAGGCGAGCTTGATGTCGGCCTGCTCGGGGCCGATGTTGCCGAGGCCCGGGCCGCCCCTCATGATGTTCACGAAGACCCCGGGGACCTCCGCCCCGATCATGTAGCTGATCCCCTCGAGCATGAGGCTGAAGCCCGGGCTGCTCGTGAAGGTCATCGACGGGAGGCCGGCGGCGCCCGCCCCGTACATCATGTTGACCGCGGCCACCTCGCTCACCGCCTGCACGAAGGCGCCCCCGAGCTTGGGGAGCATCTTGGCCATGAGCTCGGCGCCCTCGGTGCTCGGCGTGATGGGGTATCCGAAGACGTGGCGGCAGCCCGCCAGCACCGCGCCTATGGCCGAGGCGTAGGTTCCCTTGATGACCAGCGCCTGGCAGTCCTCGAGCGCGATCGCCTCCGCGGGCTGGTCGCGCGACGGCGGGCCGTCCACGACCTTCTCGCCAAAGAGCTCGGTCGGGTCCTTGAGGCAGTAGGCCTCCGCGGCGTGCGCGACCTCGGATTCGGGCCGAAGCCCAAAGGGCTCGGGACAGGCGCCGATGCACAGTCCGCAGCCGTTGCACGCGTCGAGCCGGAGCTCGACCGGGATCAGGCCCGTGCCGGGGAAGACCGCCGTGCCGGGGGCGATGCAGCCCTTGGGACACACCTCCACGCACCGTAGGCAGCCCTTGCAGTATGCGGGCTCAAGGAAGGGGCGATCACGGGCCGTGGCCGGCATGGGGTTGGGGAGTTGCTGTGCGGGGACCACGATAGGGCCGCCGCAGGGGGGGGCGCTCCGCGTTTATTGGCGTATGCTGCGCGGTCCTTGGCAATTGCAAGATCGCGGCCGGCCAAGGTGCAGGCGGCGCCCTGCGCGGGCGGTGTCATGGGAACGCGGAGGGTTTCGTCAAGCGGCGCGGGGAACCCCGTTTGGGGCAGCGCAAAGCGTCGAGTCACCCCATCCCCAGGCGCCCTCTGCTCCTTGGCGGGGGGCGCGTGCCTTGCGGGCCGGCGGATGGCTTATGCTGCTGCGCCGTGAATCTCCCGCTTGGGCATCCATCACGCCATGGTGCCGGCATTCCGGGCATGATAGGGTCCGCGATGAATCACGGGAACCCCGGGGGGCATGGTGGCAGGGCCAGCCAGAGCGGCCCGAAAAACAAACCCAGCTGGCGCCATCGCGCCCTCGGGGCGAAGGTGGCTGAGGCGTGCCCGCTGCTCTCGAATCTTAACCCGCCTGCTTAATGCCGGGGAAGCGCTCATGGACCTTCCTTCGGACCGTCGCCTTCTCGGCCGAAGTGCCATCCTGCGACACGCGGGAAAGCGCGTCGCGGGCGTGGGCCTCGTCCTCGATGGGATATCTGCGTCCGGGCAGCGCAAACGCTCCCCCGGGAAGCCTTTTTCTCACCGCCGTTGTTAGCTTTGTCATAGTGCCTTTGGTTGCGGCCGGGTCCTTGGCTGCGTGCATGGGCTCTTGTCTAGATGCGCCAAGGACCGGCAAGTTTGGCCATCCAAATGCTGAGGGCCGCCGTGATGCCGATGGCGGCTCCGCTTGCGGTTCGGCCGGGTGTTGAGCCGACGAGTCCGACGGCGGTCTCAGCCCCAAGCCGGGCCGTGAGGATGATGCAGACCAGCGCCAAGACGACGCAGGAGCATCTGAGTACGACTTTGCGCCACTTCATGGGGATCCGCTCATTTAATCGGCCGTAATGGCGGCGGGATTTTGCGGCCCGCCGCCGTTTTCCTCGGCCGGCCGGATCAGCGGGAGCCCACGTGGCCCAAGGCCGACTCGTCGACCCAGTAACCATGGCGGCTATAGTGGCCGTAGAGTCTGGTCTCGAAGTCGCGATCGATAAGGGATTGATCGGTGTATTTCGGCGATTGCTTGATCGCTGCGCGCGAAAGCCCCACGAAGACCTTGGATTCGGCCCAACTGACGCGGTCTATCCATTGGGGTGCAACCAGCACCTTCTTCCCGGGCCACCAGTTTCGCGTGTTGATGACGAGGTATCGAATTGCCCAGCTCGCGTCATCGACAATGAAGTCCTCCACGTGGCCGATCTCCCCGTCCAGCCCCTGGATGTTATGGCCGTCAACGTCGTCGGTGCTCCGCAGATGCGGATCCCACGCATCCTTGCTCTGGGCGTATTCGCCCCATTTCGAGCTGTCGTGCTCGACTGAGGAATATGGGCCCCAATTGCTTGGGCCGCCCCAATACATCGGCCACCCATAATAGCTGTAGTAGGAGTCCTCGAACTGCCGCGACACGGGCGTTTCACTGCTCAGCGGCGGGCTGTTTTCAATCCTCTTCTTGGTCAAATCGACCGAAATCTCGCGCTCCTCCTTCTCGATCTTGCCAAGCGCGTAAGGTGAGATCAGCACCTGCCGGCCCGAGAGCCAGTTCCCGGAATCGGCGACAAGATAGCGGATCGTCCAGTAATGGTCGTCGAAATAGAATTCCCTGACGCTCCCGATCTCTCCGTCGAGACAGTCCAGTTTGTACCCCTTCAGTGTCTTTGCCTTGATTAGCATGGTTTCGTTTTTGAATTTTGATCTTTGCGCTTGAATTGAATAAGCCTCCGCCTGCGCGGCCTGGGCTTATGCCAGGAATCTGCAGCGGTTCTGACGCCTAGAATAGGCCGGCTTCGGTTCGTTGCCTATGGGGTGTTCACCTTGGCCGCCGGCGCCAGCGGGCTACGGAGCAGCAATTGCCCGAGAGGGTCCGCTTGTTCGCGCTTTCCCCGCGGCCGTCCGGCACGCGGATCTTGGTTCGGCTCGAGGCGAAGGGCGGCTCGCAGCGAGGCAGGTTGCGCGTCGAGACCCTCTGCATAAGTCGCAATATGGCCGGTGGTAAGGCGATGCCTGCGTTGGCACTTTGGTGGGTCAACTACCCATAGCCGGGAGGGGTCGTTCAAGGGCATCCTCCCTTGGCGCGCCTCACCGGCTCCTCGGTGGGCCCGTTAGTTAGAGTGGTACCAATCCTATGACCATGACATCCCGTGAACTATTTCAGCCTTTCCAGCTGAAGTCCCTCAAGCTGAAGAACCGAATCGCGATGGCCCCGATGACGCGCTCGTTTTCTCCCCAAGGCGTGCCCGCCCTGAATGTGGCGGATTATTATGATCGCCGCGTCGTGGGCGCGGTAGGGCTGATTATCTCGGAGGGCACCGTGGTCAATCGCCCGGCGTCGTCCAACGATCCCGATATTCCCCGGTTTTACGGGGAGGAGGCACTGAGGGGATGGAAGGCGGTTATCGACAAGGTTCATTCGGACGGGGGCGCCATGGCGCCGCAACTCTGGCACATGGGCGTGGTCGCCCCGAAGAACTCCGGCTGGTCGCCGGCCGCCCCGTTTGAGGGCCCCTCGGGATACGTGGCGCCCGGAAAGATCGGGGGCGTGGCGATGACGGAACACGACATCGCGGCCACGATACAGGCATTCGCGCAGGCGGCGGCTGAGGCCAAGAAGCTTGGATTTGACGCCGTCGAGATTCACGGGGCGCACGGCTACCTGATCGACCAGTTCTTTTGGCACCCCACCAACCAGCGCAGCGATGTCTACGGGGGAAGGACGCTGCCCGAGCGCGCGCGCTTTGCCGTGGAGCTCATCCAGGCCGTTCGCCAGGCCACCGGCCCGGAATTTCCAGTCGGTCTGCGCGTGTCGCAATGGAAGCTCCAGGACTACGGCGCACGGCTCGCGGCATCGCCGGCGGAAATGGAGGCATGGCTCGTTCCCTTGGCGCAGGCGGGAGTTGATGTTTTTCACTGCTCGCAGCGGCGGTTCTGGGACTCGGAGTTCACCGGCTCCGATCTTAACTTCGCCGGATGGGCCAAGAAGCTGACCGGCAAGGCGTCAATCACGGTGGGCTCGGTTGGGCTTACGGGAGATTTCCTGGCTGCCTTCAAGGGGGAATCCTCGAAGCCATGCTCTTTGGATGAACTCCTCCGCCGATTCAACCGGGGGGACTTTGACCTGGTCGCCGTGGGCCGAGCACTGCTTGCCGATGCAGGATGGGTCCGGAAGATCGAAGAAGGGCGTTTGTCCGAGCTGCGAGGATTCACCAAGGAGGCACTCTCCACGCTCTCTTGAGCGCAAGGAGAAACCCGTGAGGATCGTTGCCCTGTCCAGCTGGGCGACCACCGCAAACCCATGGGTTGATCACCAGCCAGCCACGGCGAGAAATGGAAGTTGTAACCCGTTGGTGCCGCCCTATGGTCCCCGGTATGCGCCAGCCGTCGAGAGATAGGCAGGAAAGCGCCTGAATCGGCCTTGTCCAACCAGGTGGCGGTGCCCCTTTATCGCCGTGAATCATCGGGGACCTCCTGCGCCCTAGTCCAGAATTCGGGCGAGCCGCAGCACCGCTTCCTCAAGACGGACGAACGCTGGTTTGCCGGGCTACGGATGCGGTGGAAACGGCCCGCCGCGCAGCCGATACTTGGATTCCTGCACCATGGGAAAAAGCCCCCGAGAGAATGGAGAAACACCTTCTGTTGCACGACCCGCACCGGCAGCCTTCGGCCGCACGGTTTCGGGCATGGCGCAGGGGGCCCCTTGGGCGCGGCTTCTCCAGGCCTCAATCATAGCGATAGTGGGGCTTTGGATCTATTGGCCGGCCATGCATGGCAGCTGGCTTTGGGACGACGTAGGCCTTGTCGCCCAAAATGCGAATCTGCGAAGCCTCCACGGTCTTTGGCGCATCTGGTTCTCCACGCCGACGAACGACTACTGGCCGCTGACCCTGACGGTCTTCTGGGCCGAATGGAGCCTCTGGGGCGACCATCCCTTCGCCTACCACGTCGTTGGCTTGGCCCTGCATCTGCTCAGCGCATTTCTTGTCTGGCGCGTGCTGGGGAAGCTGGGCCTGCGTTGGGCATGGCTGGCGGCGCTCGTATTCACGCTGCATCCCCTTGCCGTTGAATCGGTCGCCTGGATCTCCGAGACCAAGAACACGCTCTCGCTGGTGTTCTTCCTGCTCTCGCTCGGCGCTTACATGGACCGCGAGCAAACCGGACGGAGGTCGGACCACGTCCTCTCCATCGTGTGGTACCTGGCCGCGATGCTAAGCAAGGCCTCCGTGGTCATGCTTCCCGTCACCCTCCTTCTCTATTGTTTATGGAGGCGGGGTCGGCTCGCCTGGAGCGACATGGCGAGACTGATCCCGCATTTCACGATCGCGCTGGTTCTCGGGGTAGCGACGCTGCATTTCCAGGCGGTTCATTCGGCCGTTGACTCCGCGGTCGACTTGCGGGGGCCCATCACGCGGCTGGTCGGTGCCGAGACCGCCGTGATCTTCTATCTCGGGAAGGTCCTTTTCCCGATTGTCCTGATTCCGATCTACCCCCGATGGGCCCTTTTCGAGTCGTGGCCCTTCGCCCTGCTGTCAGGGCTGGTTCTCACGGCCGTGCTCGGGACCATGTGGGCGGGCCGCAGCGGCTGGGGCCGCCATGCGCTCCTGGGATCGGGGTTTTTCCTCATAAACCTCCTTCCCGTGCTCGGCTTCGCACGAATGACCTTCATGAATATCAGCTGGGTCGCCGACCACTTTGTCTATCTGCCCATGATCGGCATGATCGGGCTTTTCGCGGCGGGGCTGGAAGCGCTCAATCGGCGGCTTTCCTCCTTCTACCCGTTGGTTCTCAATGTTGGGGTGGCCGCATTATGCGGCCTTCTGGCGTTCAGGAGCCGGCTCTGCGCGGCGCACTGGGCCAACGCCGAGACCTTGTGGTCGTACACGCTCGATCACAATCCGGGCTCTTGGATGGCCCATTTCAACCTGGCGGCTGAGCTTCACAAGGCTCCCGGCCGCTTGGCCGAAGCGACGGCCCACTATGAGGAAGCCCTGCGGCTTAAACCCGACTTGGCCGACGCGCACAACAATCTTGGCCGGGCGCTTGAGGCGACCCCCGGGCGATTGCATGACGCGATCCTCCACTTTGAAGAGGCGCTGCGTCTTGAGCCCGATTTCGCCGAGGCGCACGACAATCTTGGCGGCGCCCTTGAGGCGACCCCCGGGCGGCTGGATGAGGCCATCGCCCAGTTCAAGGAGGCGCTTCGCCTCAAGCCCGATTTGGCCGAGGCGCATAACAATCTTGGGAGCGCCCTGCAGGCGATCCCCGGGCGACTGGATGAGGCTATCGCCCAATATGGGGAGGCGCTTCGGATCAAGCCCGATTTGACCGAGGCGCATAACAATCTCGGCAGCGCCCTAGAGGTGGTCCCCGGCCGGCTGGACGAGGCGGTCGCGCAGTATGAGGAGGCGCTGCGCCTGAAGCCGGATTTTGCCGAGGCGCGCTTCAATCTCGCCCGCATCCTGGCGAGGATGCCCGGGCGGTCGGACGAGGCGATCGCCCAATTCAAGGAGACGCTTCGTCTTAAGCCCGATTTTGCCGAGGCCCATGGCAATCTTGGAAACACGCTCGTGGAACTTCCCGGCCGGCTGGACGAGGCGATTGTGCACTACGAGGAGGCGCTCCGCCTGAAACCCAATTACGCCCAGGCGCATTACGGCCTTGGCTTTGCCCTGGAGCGCAAGCCGGGCCAATTGGACCGGGCGATCGCACAATATGGGGAGGCGCTTCGCCTGAAGCCGGACTACGCCGAGGCGAGCAACAATCTTGGGATCGTGCTCTGCCGCGAGGGAAGGATTCAGGAGGGGATCGGGCGCATCGAGGCGGCGATTCGGTTGCAGCCGGGTTTTGCGCAGGCGCATCTTGCGCGCGCCTCCGCTTTGCTTCAGCTCGGCCGAAGTAAGGAGGCGATCGGCGAGTGCGACCAGGCTCTCCAGTTGCGGCCAAATGATCCCGCGGCGCGCAGGATGCTCGAGTTGATCCGGTCCTCCCCTTGACTCGGCAGGCGGCGCGCCTGGCGGCTCTTGAGAAGGGCCAGGGTTTGGAAGGCGTCCTCGTACCGCGGGTTGGTGGAGCATGAATGTTCGGTGTCGCGGCGGGGGTATTCAGCCTGCCCATCGGCCTTGGCCCTATCCCCGCCTGCTAAAGTCTCGCAAATCAGGCGCCTCCGTGGCTTGATCCAAGGTCCTGAGTCTACGTCTCATCGCCCAACTTTTGCTTCGGCACCCATGCGGCCAGTCCATTGGGCGGCTCCACAGAATCTCTCCAATTTTCAACCACCAAGGGAAAACCCATGAAAATCGTCCTCGCCTATTCGGGCGGCCTTGACACGTCCGTCATCGTCAAGTGGCTGCGCGAGACCTACGATGCCGAGATCATCACCTTCGCGGCCGACATCGGCCAGGAGGAGGAGCTCAAGGGCCTTTCGCAGAAGGCGCGCCGCACCGGGGCGTCGAAGCACTACACGCTCGACCTCGTGGAGGAATTCGCGCGCGACTTCATCTACCCGATGGTGCGCGCCAACGCGGTCTACGAGGGCCAATACTACCTCGGGACGTCCATCGCCCGGCCGCTGATCGCCAAGGCCCAGGTCGCGATCGCGAAGCGGGAGAAGGCCGAGGCCGTCGCCCACGGCGCCACGGGCAAGGGCAACGACCAGTGCAGGTTCGAGTTCACGTACATGGCCCTCGCCCCCGGCCTCCAGATCATCTCCCCTTGGAAAATCGACGCGTACCGTGAGGCGTTCCCGGGCCGCGCCGAGATGATCGCCTATTGCAAGAAGCACCGGATCCCGGTCGAGGCCTCGGCGAAGAAGCCGTACTCGATGGACCGCAACCTCCTGCACATCTCCTACGAGGCCGGGATCCTCGAGGATCCCTGGTTTGACCCGACGACCAAGGCCAACCGGGCGATGTTCAAGCTGTCGGTGTCGCCCGAGGACGCGCCCGACAGGCCCGAGTACGTCGAGCTTGAGTTCCGCCACGGCGACTGCATCGCGGTGAACGGCAGGCGGCTCACGCCGGCCGGCGTCCTGCGGGCGCTCAACACGCTTGGCGGCAGGCACGGGATAGGGCGCGTCGACCTGGTCGAGAACCGTTTTGTCGGGATGAAGTCGCGCGGCGTGTACGAGACGCCGGGCGGGACGATCCTTGTCCACGGGCACCGCCAGATGGAGTCGATCACGCTGGATCGCGAGGTGATGCACCTGCGCGACTCCCTGATCCCGAAGTACGCCGAGCTGGTCTACTACGGCTTCTGGTTCGCCCCGGAGCGCGAGGCCCTGCAGGCCCTTGTCGACGAGAGCCAGCGGTATGTCACGGGAACGGTGCGGCTCAAGCTCTACAAGGGCAACGTCATCACCTGCGGGCGCAAGTCGAGGTACTCGCTCTACGACATGAAGGTGGCGTCGATGGAGGGCGTGAAGAGCTGGTACAACCAGAGCGACGCCACCGGGTTCATCCGGCTGAACGGCCTAAGGTTGCGCGCGCGCAACCTTAAGCAGCACGGGCCCAGGGTCTGACGCGGCCGGGGGGAGCGGCGCCATCGGCGCCGCCCCTTTCTATTTCTCCGGCTTCGGGAACAGGGCCAGGAACGCCTCGGGCCCGCCCTGCATGTAGCCCTCCTGCTTCAGGACCACCTTCTCGCTCGAATCGAGCACGACGATGGTCGGGAAGCCCTCGACGCCGTACTTCTTCTGGAGGGCGGCGTTGCGGTCCGTGACCGCCTTGGGGAGCTCGCGCTCCTTCGGGAAGTCGAGCGTCACGAGAACCAGCTTCTCGCTGGCGAAGTCCTCGAACTTCTTCGTCGCGAAGATCTCCGCGTCGAACTTCTTGCACCAGGGGCACCAGTCCGAGCCGGTGAAGTTGAGAAGGAGGAGCTTGTGCTCCTTCTTCGCCAGCGCGAGGGCGGACGCATAGTCCTCGGTCCAGCCGGCGGCGTGGGCCGCGGCGGCCAGGAACAGGGCGGCGGCGGCGCCCGCAAGAATGCGATGCATGGTGCTCATGGGTTCTGGGTTGGAGGGGTTGGGAGGGGGATTATTCCCGGGGCCTCAGAAGAGCGCGTTGACGACGATCCCGACCGCAGTGATCGGCCCGGAGTCGTTGAGGCCATCGAGCGTGCGGTCCACCTTCTTGATGGTCACCTGGGCGCTATCGTAGAGGCCGTCGTCGTTGATCAGCTTGCCGAGGGTGCCCTCGCCCTTGGCGAGCTTGTCCGAGACGCTGCGGATGTTGGCGATCGAGGCCTTGATGTTTTCGGCGGACTTCTGGTCGTAGACGAGGGTTCCCAGGGTCCCCTGGCCGGACTTGATCTGGTCCATCATCGCCTCGGCGTTGTTCACGAACTCCTTGGCCTGCGCCGCGGTGGCCTTGATCTCGTCGACGGTCGCGAGGAGCTCGTCGTGGAGCTTCGGGTCGTTCACGAGCTTGCCGAGCGTGCCGTCCCCGCGGTTGATCTTGCCCGTGATCTCCTGCAGGTTGGCCATGGTCGCGTCGATCCGCGCCGAGTTCTCGGTCACGAGCTTGTCGAGCTTCTGGACGATGCCGCCGCCCGCCTTGCCGTCGCCGTTGAACGCCTTGCTGAACGATCCCAGCGAGTCCTGCAGCTCCTTGCCGAGGCCGCCCAGCTCCGCCATGATCGTGTTCAGGTCGGGCGTCTCGAGGGTCTTGATCTCGGCGCCATCGGGCAGGGGCGGCGAGCCGGGCGTCCCCATGTCGATTGCGATGTAGTTGCCGCCGATGAGGCCGGCCATGACAATGCTCGCCGACGCGTCGCCCGCGATCGGGATCTTCGGGTCGATGTCGAGGACGGCCTCGGCGCGGCGGCCCGCGAGCCGGGTGAGCTGAACGGAGCCGACCTTGACGCCGGCGAGGCGCACCTCGTCCCCGGTCTTGAGCTGCTTCAGGTCGTCGAATCCGGCGATCAGCGTGTGGCGGTGCTCCTCGAAGATCTTGCCGTCACTGAGCGTCTCGAAGGTCACCCATACGAGGGCGACACCGAGGAGGAAGAAAAGCCCTACGCGGGCGGTCTGTTGGGTCGTGTTCATGCGGGTGCCTGGGTTTCGAGCTCCTTAAAGCGGGGGTGCTTGATGTCTATCTTCGGGTTCAGGAAATCGACGATCCTCGGGTCCTTGGACTTGTTGAGGTCGTCCGGGGTTCCCAGCGTGACCAGCTCGCCGTCCATGAGAATGCCGACGCGGTTGGAGATCGTGAGCGCAAGGGCGCGGTCGTGGGTCACGACGAGGCTCGTGACGCTGTACTCGTTCTTAAGGGTGGCGATGATCTCGCTGATCGTCGCGCTCATGACCGGGTCGAGCTCGCTCGTGGGCTCGTCGTAGAGGAGGAGCTGCGGCTCCGTGACGAGCGCCCGCGCGATCGAGACGCGCTTCTTCATGCCTCCGGAGAGCTCCGAGGGGAACTTGTTCACGGAGTCCTCCACCGAGAGGATCCTGAGCGAGTGCATGACCCGCTCCCGGATGGCCTTCTCGTCGCCGGAGCGGTGCTCGCGCGGGTAGAGCGCCAGGTTGTCGTAGACGCTGAGCGAATTGAAGAGGGCGCCGTCCTGGAAGACGAGGGCAAGCCGGACGCGGTCTCGGGTCGCCTCAAGCGAGGGATCAAGGCCGTCGACCGCGATCGTGCCGGAGGTCGGAAGCTCCAGGCCGGCTATGTGGCGCAGGAGCACGCTCTTGCCCGAGCCGCTGGGCCCCATGAGGACAAAGATCTCGCTCGGCTGGACCTCGAACGTGATGTCCTTGAGCACCTCGACACCCGCGTAGCTCTTGCACACGGCATCGACCTTGACGCCGACGGCATTGGCCTCGGCGCCCGTGAAGGGATTGCGGGTCTTGCTGCAGGGGGAGTCCATTGGTTTGGGATGCGCCGTTGCTCAGACGAGCACTTTCGTGACAAAGTAGTCGAGGACGAGGATCAGGATGAGCGAGGTGACGACCGCCCGCGTGACGGCGGCCCCGATCTCCCGGGGCCCCCCCTTGGTGTTCAGGCCGATGTTGCAGCACACGAGGACGACGACGAAGCCGAACACCTCGGCCTTCTCCACGCCGTTCATCACGTCCTTGAATTTCGTGAAATGCCGGAGCGCCGCGAAATACGCCTCGGGGCTGATTCCCAGGCTGCTCACATAGCGGGCCACGACGGATCCGCCGAACCAGCCCACGATGTTGGAGATCACGGTGAGAACCGGCATCATGACGAGCACCGCGGCCAGCCGGGGAAGGACGAGGATCTTCGCCGCCGGGATGTTCATGATCGTCAGGGCGTCGATCTCCTGGTACACCTTCATCGAGGCGAGCTCCGCCGTGATCGCCGAGCCGACCCGCCCGGCGAGGAGCACGGCGGTCATCATGGGGCCCAGCTCGCGCGCCATCGACAGGCCGACAAGGCTCCCGATGTACTCCTTGGCGCCAAAATCCGACATCGAATAGCCCGCCTCGAGCGCAAGGACAGTGCCGATGAAGAAGCTCAGGATGGCGACGATCGGGAGCGTCGTGTAGCCGATCATGTAGCACTGCTCGATAAAGCGCGGCCACTGGCGGGGGAGCGTCCCCGCGTAGGACAGCGAGCGGAAGAGGAGCTGCACGGTGCTTCCAACCCCTTGGAGGACTATGTTCAACTGCTTCATATTAACGGCTTGGCTCCTTATCCTTACCCAGATTTGCGCTCAAATCGAATCCTAAGATGGTCCAGGCCGCGCCTGAGGGCCCGCGGCGCATGCCGAGGAGGGGCCCTAGGTGGAATTCCTCGAGGCCCTTGCCGGCGCCCCGCCGCCAGGTCACCGCGTTCCAGAGGAGCGAACTGCGCGTCTCGCCGGTGGGCTTTCGGTCGTAGCGGTAGATCGCGGTGAGCGGCGTCCAGGTCTCCCGGACGTCGGGGTTGTCCGGGAAGAAGACCTCGAAGGGGCTCGGGACCTGGACCTGGCGGCTGCCGGCCCCGTTGTCCCAGATGCTGACCAGCGGCCACACATGGCGCTTGTAGGCCGGCGCCAGCGAAGGGCGCGAGACGCTCGTCTGGTCCAGGGACCAGTAGAGGAAGTAGAAGAACTGGGTCTTTGACTGGAGGATGTCGGCGTCGACCCAGGTCTGCCGGTGCCAGAAGGGCCATACGATCCACCGGGAGTCGGAGCCCTTGGAGTTCGAGTAGGTGTAGATGGGTCCCCAGCGGTCCACCACGCGGTCGTCGCCGTGGCCCTGCACGAAGAACGGCCAGAAGTACCGCCGCTCGCTGTAACGGTAGGGGAGCGTGCGCTCGGTGTAGCCGAAGAAGGGCCAGAGATAGTTCTCGCTGATCATCCCCGGGGCCTTCTCGCGCGTGTAGAGGGGGATGACGCCGAACTCCGTGCCCGGGGCGGTGCCTTCGGGGGCGTCCGGATCCGGCTCGGTCACGTTGCTCCAGATGAACGGCCACAGGAGGTAGAAAGTGCGCGCCGGTCCAGGACCCTTGGACCCGCCGAAGAGCGGCCAGACCGCGAACCCATCGCGCGCCCCGCGCATCACCCTCACGAAGGGCCAGGGCGCGTACGTCGTGTCCGTGCCCTTCCTCGAGGATTCGAGGTAGAGGGGAAACAGCACCCAGTGCAGCCGGCGGTAGCCCAGCCGGTACTTCACGGTGCCGTAAATCGGGAGGACCGCGTGGTAGCTGTCCTGCGGGTTCTCCGTCACAAGCGAGAAATAGAACGGCCAGACGTCAAACTTCCGCTCCTTGGGCGCGCCGGTGTCGACCGAGCCGATCTCCACGCGGCCGTTGACCAACTGGAGCACCGACCACCGGTAGGATTCGGGGTACCGTCTCAGGTAGAACAGGGGGTAGAAGATGTCGGTCTTGACGCTGTCCTCCACCTCCACGCGCACGTAAAAGGGCCTCAGGCCGGATGCGGTCCCCGCGTCCGGCGCCGGAGCGGGCCCCGAGAAGAGGAGCGGACCCGCGCCAGTCCATGACTGGGTCTCTCCCGTTGGGGCCTTCTGGAGCACGAGCGCCGGCCAGGCGTTCAGCTCCCACGCATCCGCCTGGTATGCAGCAGCGACGGCGATCAGGCCGAGTGGAACGGTGAGCCTGGCGAATCTCATGATTGCTTGGTCCTCGGGTCAGGGAGGCTCAAGCATACAATGGCCAGGAATGCGAAATCTGCAAACATTTACAGGGGAATAGATTGACCTTCGACATCTTGCGGCCGGTCTATGTTCCCACACGCGCGGCTTCTTGCGCGCACTCGGCTAGACCACGGCGCTTGCGCCTGGCTGCAGGGCGATGAAATCGACCGAGTCCCCCCGGGCCGTCTCGAGCCTCCGGACAGGCTCCTCCCGGGGCTCGTCGGTCAGCTGAAAGGTGCCCCAGTGCATCGCAAGGCTCCTGCGGGCGCCGACGTCCACGTGCACCGGACGGCCTCCTCGGGATCCATGTGCGCGTCGCGCATGAACCACCGGGGCGCGTAGGCCCCGATGGGGATGAGCGCAAGGTCGGGGGCGCCGCATCGGCGCCCGATGTCCGCGAAGAGCCCGTCCCGGTAGCCCGAGTCCCCCGCGAAATAGACGAGGCGGGCCCCGGCCCTCAGCATGAAGCCGCCCCAGAGCCTCAGGTTCGTCTCAAAGGGACTGCGGCGGCTCCAGTGGAGCGCGGGCACGAGGGTGACCTCGGCGCCGGGGCCGCAGGCGTGGGAGATCCACCAGTCGAGCTCGACGATCCGGCGCACACCCGCGCCGGCAAGGAGCGAGCGGTGGCCGAGGGGCGCGACGACCAGCGGGTCGTCCCTCCGGGCCAGCCGCCCGAGCGTGGGCAGGTCGCAATGGTCGTAGTGGTCGTGGGAGAGGAGCACGAGGTCCACCTTGGAAACGGCGTCGAAATCGACGCCGGGCGGGTCGACCCTTCGGGGCCCGAGCCATGACACGGGGCCGGCCCGCTCGGAGAATACGGGGTCCGTGAGGATCGTGGTTGTGGAGCTTTGCAGGACGAAGGTCGACTGTCCGACCCAGGTCGCGGCGATTCCGTCCGAGGCGGGACGGGGCGGCAGCGGCTGCGGGGCCACCTCGACCCGGTCCGGCCACGGCGCCGCGCGGCTCGTCAATTTCCACTTCAGCAGGTCGAGCATCCCGCGGTCGGACGCGTGGCCCGGATTGAAGAATGTTTTCCCGTTGAAGTGGTCGGACGGGGGCAATGTCATGAGCGAAACCTTTGTGATCGGACGATCCGCGATGTCGACCAAATGCCAGGCGCCGGAGGGCGGCGGGGGGAGGGCGGCGTGCGCATAAGCGGAGGCGCGGCCCGGGGCATCGAGCTCCAGGTGCCCAGGGGCGATACCGTCCGTCCGGCGACCGACGGCATGAGGCAGGCCGTGTTCTCGAGCCTGGGGGCCAGGACCGCCGGAGCCCGGTTCGTGGACCTTTTTGCGGGGAGCGGGGCCTACGGCCTTGAGGCGTTCAGCCGGGGCGCCGGCGGCGGGTCGTTCGTCGAGCGCAACGCCAAGGCCTGCGCCTGCCTCCGCAGGAACATCGCCGCCGTCTGCCGCAGCCTCGGGAAGGGGGGCGACGAGCTGGTCGCGGTGGAGGCGGACGCGCTTTCCCTTCCCGTGGGGATCGGCGCCCTGCCGGACTTGGTCTTTGTGGATCCGCCCTACGAGATGATTGGCGAGATCGCGCCGGTGCTGTTCTCGAAGCTCGAGGGCGCCCTCGCCGCCGACTGGGGCGGCCTGGTCGTCTTCGAGACGCCGGGCGAGGTGACCCTGGCGCCAAGGGGCTGGTCGTGCGTCAAGCGCCTGGGGCGCGGGGCGAGGCAGCCGAGCGTCGGCTTCTTCGCCCGTCTGGCCTGACTCAGGCGGCCGCCTTTGCTATCGCGATCGCAGCGACGACCGCCGTCTCGGTCCTTAGGACCCGCGCGCCCAGGTGCGCGAGTGCAAATCCGCCGGACCGAAGCAGCGAGCGCTCCGCGTCCGACCAACCGCGCTCCGGGCCGAACGCGATCGCCAGGGGGCGCGCGGCGAGCGCGGGGGTCATCCGGCCGGAGGCCTCGTAATTGTCGAGCGCGATCCTGGTGCACCCGGCGGGAAGGGCCTCCAGGGCGGCGCCGAGGCCCGGGTCATGCCGGACTTCGGGCAGCCGCGTGTCGAACGCCTGCGAGGCTCCGTCGAGGAGGCGCCTGCGCCACTCGCCGCTCTTCCAGAGCGAGCTTTCGCCATAGCCCGGCTCCCCCTTCTCGGACGGGAAGAAGCGAATCGAGGCCACGCCGAGGGACGCCCCCTCGTTGAGGATCTTCCGGGCCGTCTGCGGCCTGGGGAGCGCGAGGACAAGGTGAATCAGGTCCGCCGGCGGCGGATCCGACACGGGTTCAAAAAGGAAATGGAGGGCGTCGGGGCCGACCCGGGTGACCGAGCCCTTGCCCCGCGGCCCGTTCACGATGCCGGCGTCGAAGAGGTCGCCCTCCCTGCGCCGGAGCACCTCCAGGATGTGGAGCGCGCGCGGGTCCTTGCACGGGAGGGGCAGGCCGATCTCCCCGGGCTCGAAAAGGATGATGTTCAACGTTGCCCGCGCGCTCGGCGTGCCGGTCAGTTCAGGGCGCCCTCGATCGTCCGCAGCTCCTCGGCGCTGAACACCAGATTTCCGAGCGCGCCAAGGTTCTCGTCGATCTGCGAGGTCTTGCTTGCGCCGATCAGCGCGGAGGTGACCGCGGGCTGGCGCAGGACCCAGGCGAGCGACATCTGGGCAAGCGACTGGCCGCGGCCCTTGGCGAGGTCGTCCAGTTTGCGGATCACGGCGAGCTTCTCGGCCGTGATGTTCGAGGGCTTCAGGAACCGCGGGTCGTGCCCGGCCCGGGAGTCCGCGGGAATCCCGTTCAGGTAGCGCCCCGTGAGCATCCCCTGCGCCAGCGGGGTGAACGCGATCCCTCCGACGCCCTCGCGCACGAGCACATCAAAGAGCCCCCGCTCGGGCCCACGCTCGAACATGTTGTACTTCGGCTGGTGGATGAGGCACGGGGTCCCCATGTCCCTGAGCAGCTTCGCCGCGCGCTCGGTCAGCGCCGCGTCGTAGTTGGAGAGGCCCGCATAGAGGGCGCGGCCCGTGCGGACGGCATGGGCGAGGGCGCCCATGGTCTCCTCAAGCGGCGTCTCGGGGTCCGGCCTGTGGCTGTAGAAGATGTCCACGTAGTCGAGGCCGAGCCGCTTCAGGCTCTGGTCCAGGCTGGCGAGGAGGTACTTGCGGGAGCCCCATTCGCCGTAGGGGCCAGGCCACATGTCGTAGCCCGCCTTTGTCGAGACGATGAGCTCGTCCCGATGCGCGGCGAGGTCGTCGCGCAGCACGGCGCCGAACGTGGTCTCGGCCGAGCCCGGGGGAGGGCCGTAGTTGTTGGCCAGGTCGAAGTGGGTGATCCCCTTGTCGAACGCCCGCAGGATGAGCGCACGGCTGTTCTTGAAGTCGTCGCCACCGCCAAAGTTGTGCCAGAGGCCGAGGGATAGCAGCGGGAGCTTGAGGCCGCTCCGGCCGCAGCGCCGGTAGAGAGCGGAATTGGAGTAGCGGTCGGGGGAGGGGAGGTGGCTCATGCGCGGAAAAGTATGGTGATGGGTCCGCGCCCTCGATCCGGCAAACCCATTTTGGAAGGTCCAGTGACGGGAGCGAAATCGGCTGCGGGGCGCCTTGGGCCAAAGCCTCCTGCCAATGGATCCCCATCTGGTTCGCTACATCCAACGCGGGCCGCGCCTAGGCCCGGGCCCCGGTTGCGAGCAACCATATTGGAGCGGCGGCCGGGGATCCAGAAGCCCGAGATCGTTGGCTAGCCCTTGTCCTATAGTAGGTTATAACCAGCTATGGGCATATGGCACGGCTCGTGCAAAAGGGAGGGCGAAGGAGACCATTTCATGCCGCCATATTACCCGTTGCGGGAGCAGGGCCGGCCTGCCGCCGCGCGAATGCTTTCGCGCGCACGGATGACTTTCGAGTTCCAGGGCCGCGTCTCGGCAATTCATGAACTCCGCCCACGCCAATCCGTCGGCTAGCCGCAGCAGGATGGCCATCCCCCTACCCACATGAATACATCGCCATTGCCCCTGATCGGGGGGTACAACCGGTCGTCCCGCATGAAGACACACACGACCAAGCGTCCGGTTCACCCTGTCCCGTGCAGGTTCCCGAGTTCATCACTTGTGCGGTCCGCCCTTCTCGTCGCGGCCGCCCTGGCGACGGCACTCGGCCTGCCTGCCCAGGGCAACTACGCCACGCCCTACACGTTCACGACGCTTTCGGGGAAGGCCTTCGACGAAGGAAACATGAACGGAACGGGAACGTCGGCGCTTTTCGCGCAACCCGTGGGGCTTGCGGTTGACGGAAACGGAAACCTCTACGTGGCGGATTCCCTGAACCAGGAGGTCCGGAAGATCACGAGCGCGGGGATCGTCACGACCTTTGTCGACGCTAGCGCCATCAAGGCCGCACTTGATTTCACCCCGAGCAACCCCTTCATGGGCTTCGACCCCTACGGCCTGGCGGTCGACGGCGCGGGCAACGTGTACGTGTCGGACGTCGGCTACGGCGCGATCTGGATGGTATCGAGCACCGGGGTCGTCACCCCCGTCGCCGGGGGTGCCAGCGCCCAGGGCGTCGTGGACGGAGTGGGCAATCTGGCCGGATTCGGAAACCCCACGGGCATCGGCGTCGACACGAGCGGAAACGTGTATGTCGCCGACGGCTACACCCTACGCAGAATTGCGGTCGGCGGCCGGGTCAGCACGCTGGCGGGAGACCCCAAGCTCTATGGCTACTCCGACGGAACGGGGGGGATCGCCCGGTTTGGCGGGCTCAGGGGGCTGGCCGTCGACAGCAGCGGGAACATCTTCGCCACGGATGACGGCGGCTTCACCATCCGCAAGATCACGAGCGCCGGCGTCGTCACCACGATCGCGGGTTCGCCCGACAACCCCGGCTACGCCGACGGGACGGGATCGGCCGCGCTTTTCGATGCTCCCGAAGGGATCGCGGTCGACGGCAACGACAACCTGTACGTCACGGTGGCAGACAACACGATCCGGAAGGTAACGAGCGCCGGCGTCGTCACGACACTGGCGGGCAAGGACGGGGTCTCGGGCCCCGCCGACGGGACGGGAGCCGGCGCCCTGTTCAACGGCCCGATTGGCATCGCCGTGGACTCCGCAGGAAACCTGTTTGTCGCGGATTCCACCGACGATACGATCAGGGAGCGCTACGCCGCCGCCAACGCGGCGCCGACGATAACGCTGCAGCCCACCCCGCTGTCCGTTGCGCTTGGGGCGTCGGCCACGTTCACCGTGCAGGCGTCCGGCGTGCCCGCGCCCAATTACCAGTGGCAGTTCAATGGCGCGAACATCAGCGGCGCGACGAACACGAGCCTGACGGTCGCGAACGTCCAGGCGACGAGCCTCGGAAGTTATGCCGTCGTGGTCTCAAACAGTGTCGCCAGCGTGACCTCGAATTCCTGCGCGCTCTCGAGCCCCGGCGTCTCGCCGGTCGCCGCCGTGCTGCAGCCGCGCCTTGCCAACATCTCAAGCCGCGCCTATGTCGGGGCGGGCGCGAGCATGGAGATAGCCGGCTTTGTGGTCGCAGGACCTCCGGGGTCCACCGACCAGGTGCTCATTCGCGGGATCGGACCGTCGCTGGCACAATTCGGTGTGAGCGGAGTCCTCAACTATCCGGTACTGACCCTCTTTGACTCCAGCGGTGCGCAGATCGCCGTTGACGACCTCAGCTGGAGTTCGAACTCAAACTTTGCGCAGATTGTGTCGGCCGAGGCGACCACCGGCGCCTTTCCGCTGCCTTATATGAGCGGCGACGCCGCGCTGCTGGTGAGCCTCGCTCCGGGCAGCTACACGGCCGAGGTGTCGGCGAGCTCCCTCATCACGGAATCAGACAACACGCCGGGAGTCGGCCTCGCCGAGGTCTACGAGGTGAGCAGTGCGGGCGCGCAGATCGTCAACATCTCGACGCGGGCGTACGTCGGCACCGGATCCAACGTGGAGATAGCCGGCATCGTCGTGACGGGCGGCTCACCCGCGTATGTGCTGGTCCGCGCGGTCGGGCCGACCCTGGCGCAGTTTGGCGTGAGCGGGGCGCTGGCGAAGCCGTCGCTTAGCGTCACCGATTCGTCCGGGAACACGATTGCCACCAATACGGGCTGGTCGACCGCGTCCAATGCCGCTTCGGTCGCCTCGGCGACGGCCGCGGTGGGAGCGTTTGCGCTGCCTTCCGGGAGCGCCGACTGCGCCCTCCTGCTCACGCTCCAGCCGGGATCCTACACGGCGGTCGTATCGGGAGTCGCGGGCACGACCGGCGTCGCCCTCGTCGAGGCCTATCAGATCCAGTTGGTGGGCACCCCGCCGTAGGCCACGCGCGGGAGGTCCAGACAGATCTTGACCCAGGGAGGC
>Ga0302319_10002300_pt1 | contig 41480 bp, 29 predicted proteins | sample Bog_T0_2_FD_203319 | JGI IMG/M metagenome (GOLD analysis project Ga0302319, IMG submission 203319) | Peat permafrost microbial communities from Stordalen Mire near Abisko, Sweden - Bog_T0_2 | ecosystem: Environmental > Terrestrial > Soil > Wetlands > Peat | place: Sweden: Abisko, Stordalen Mire... | reverse complement strand
GTCACCGGCAGTTATCTGGTGGCTGACGAGGCCTACCAGACATGGAAAGAACAAGGGCTCAAGGGCAATCTCGTCCTCACCACGAGTGCGAATGCCGCGGTCGCGAAAAAAGGGAGCCTTGCCTATGATACCAGCAAGGCCGCTGCAAATCATCTCGTGCGTGAACTGGCCATCGAACTGGCGCCACTGGTGCGGGTGAATGGCGTTGCCCCGGCCACAGTCGTGCAGGGAAGCGCGATGTTTCCACGCGACCGGGTGATCGGGTCACTGGCGAAATACAACATCCCCTACACGGATGATGAAGCGACGGAATCGCTGGTGAGCAAGCTCGCGAAATTCTATGCCGACCGCACACTGACCAAGGTGCCGATCACTCCCGCAGACCAGGCGGAGGCGTATTTCCTGCTCGTGAGCAAACGCCTCAGCAAAACCACCGGACAGGTGATCACCGTGGATGGCGGGTTGCACGAGGCGTTTTTGAGATAACAGAATTGTTTGAAATTACTTTTTAGAAAGCTCCAACGCCGCGGGAGAGTTTGCACGGCTGAGGGTTTCGTATTTGTGGGCGAGATCGTCCACTTTTGATTGTGCTGCCACGACCGGTTTGTGGGCTTCGACGACCAGTTTTTCCGCGGCTTCACGGGCGCTTGCAGTGCGGTTCGTTACCTCATCCACTGTGGACTGGAGTTTTGTAATCAAAGCAGGCGCGGCATCGGCGTCGCTTTTCGCCTGGGCCAGCGCTTTATCCGCCATGGTTGAATTTTCCATTGCGCGCTTTGCCTCGGCTTCAGCGGCTTCGGCAGTTTGACGGGAGGTTGCGAGATCCTTGTTGAGCAAGTCGAGGGTTTCCTTCGCTTTTGCCGCTGCATCCTTGAGCGTGACATCGTCGGGAAGCTTGCCGGACTCGGCAGCAAGATTTGCGGAGAAATCCGTTGCCGGTGGAATGAGCGCTTCCTTGTGGGCGACTGTTTCTTTCGCCGCGCCTACGGCGGCATTTGCCTTGTCCATGGCCTGATGCGCCTGCGTGATCGCGTCCTCCTTTGCCTTGATATTTTGTGGCGCATCGGCGAGCGCTTTTTGGGCAGCGGCGAGGTCGGCGCGGGCCTTGTCCAATTCCGCAGAGGCTTCGTGAGCGTCCTCAACGGCTTTTGCCTCATCCGCCATGCGGTCGGCCAGTTCCTTGCGCGCGGCGTAGAGGGATACGTTTACCGTGGCAGCGTTCCATTTCGCCAGTTCGGCATTTGCAGCCGTGAGTTCGCGATCAATTTGTTCCTTCCCGTTCCTTGCTTGCAAAAGCTTTTGCATGGCGGCTTCGGCTTGGGCGGCTTTTGGCGGCAGGCTTTTCGACATTTCATCGTAATCTTCCCTGACCTTCGCCAGCGCATCTTTTGCCGATGCAAGATCGGTGTGCAATTTATCGACGGTGGCAGTCTGCTCATCCAGTTTAGGCTGCGCGGCCTGCAAGGCATCTTTGTTGGCTGCCAGTGCTTCATTTGCCTTGGCGGTGGCTTCCTTCTCGCCCGGCACTTCAACATCCATGGACGTAGTGTCGGGCTTGTTTTCGCCTGCGGATTCCTGCCTGGTTTTGTCAGCGTCGGTTTTCACCTTTTCCAGGTCGGCACTCAATGTCACGGTCGCCGCCTGCAACTGGGAAAGCTCCGTGCGCAATTTTTGCAACGATGCATCGGCATAGTCGGACACTTTGTTAAGCGAGGCCAATTGCTCCTCGCCTGTCCGCACCTGCTTCTCTTTCTCCGCTGTGGATTCCGCCGCCGCACGGGCTTCCGCACTGCTTTTCGTCGCCGCTTGTTCCGATTCGGCAAGGAATGCCGCGGCTTTCTCGCGGCGCGATAGCAAATCGGCGAGGCGTTTGTTCACATCCACAAGGCGCTCAGCGAGCGTGGAAGGATTCGAAGTCAGCCCGGCAAGCTGCGTCCCATCGGCATTCCATACGTGAATGGCCCCGGTCCAGTCGCTGGCAATCACCCTGTCGCCGCAAATGGCTGCGGAAAGCGCCACATCGCCCAAGGGATCAAATTCCTTCAGGCTATTCCCATCCCTATCCCACAGCCGAACCCGCTTATCGCGTCCGCAAGACACCAACCTGCCATCCGGAGCGAATGCCAGCGAGAGTGTGCCGCCCTTGTGGGCGTCCCAGCTCTTGACCTCCTTCCCCTCGCGCAAATCCCACAATTTCACGGTACCATCCTCGCTCGCAGAAAGACAAGCGAGCGGCCCGGGCGCAGCAAGCGCGGTCACACCCGCCTTGTGGCTCGGCAGCATGAAAATCTGGTCGCCGGTTGCCGTCTCCCATACGTACATCCCCCCCTGCCGGTCCCCTGAGACGAGGTATTTCCCATCCGATGTAAAGGCGAGCGCCGTGACCCAGTCGGTATGCTTTTTGATGCTGAAGAGCAACTTTCCATCCTGAAAAATCTTCACCATCCGGTTGGGACCGCCCAGCGCTATAAAGTGATGGTCGGGACTGATGTCCGTGGCGAGCACCTCATCGAATTCATCCCCTGCCTCAAGCACCCGTTTACCCGAGACGACATCCCATACCACCACACGGCCGGACTTTGCACCGATCCCGCCGCCTGCAATCAGAAGACGCCCATCGCGGCTGAACCTGACCACTTCCGGGAAACCCTCGGGAAACGGAAGAACGCCGGCGAGTTCAAGCGTGGCTGTATTATAAAGAACGATTTGTTTTTGCCCCGCCATCGCCAGAAGGGAGGCCCTCGGGCTGGCGGCGAGCGATACCACGGCGCCGGGCCGGGAAGTGCGAATCACCGGTTCCAGCAAAAGATCGCAGGGCATAGGAGGCGGCCCACTTGGCTTTTCCTCGGCAAACATTTCCAATGCGGGCGCGTTATTTTTCGCCATGGAGGCCGCCTTGCTGTCCGTGGTTTCCAGCGCATAGCCTTCAATCCACTTGCGAATCAAGTTGATCTGGGAATCGGGCAACTTGTCACTTTTCGGGGGCATCGCCGGCTCATCGGTATGAGAGATAAGCTTGAGCATAAGGCTGTTTCCAGGGTTGCCCGGCTCGACGACTTTGTTGCTATCGCTGCCCTGCATAAGCGCCTGATAGGTGGACAGATCAAGACCGGCCTTGTGCTTGTCCGGATTGTGACAATTCAAACAACTATTACGCAGAATAGGAAGAACATCAGTGACATACGTCACTTTATCCGCGCCATACGTAACTCTATTTCCGCCGACCGACACAAGTAATATCAGCAAAATTGTGAATGACTTGTGCATATTCAATGGTTGAACATGAACTCCTTGGAATTCAGCAGTGCCCAGAGCAAATCCTCCAAATGCTTCTGGCGTTCGTCGGTGTTATTGCTGGCCTGTAGCTGAGGATCGGGTGAAGGCTGAGCACTCGCGGTAGGCATAGCTGCGGGTGATTCAGAAGGCGGTTTGGCATTTTCCGAGGCCAGATTCGAAGCTAGCAGCGGCTCCAGATTCTTTCGCTCCTCGTCGGTCGGCTTTCGTCCAAAGCAACGCACGTAAAGATCGTCCAGAATCTGGGGATCGGTCTTCTGCTGATCGACCATTTTCTTCACGAGTGCGCCGTTGACAATCTTGCGCTGGACGGTGTCGCCATTCAGCAAATGGAGGGCTTGCGAGAGATTCGGGTCCATCGCCACCTCGCATGTGCAAACCGTATCGCGGCTCGCACGGCCAAATGTTTTCAAAAAGTAGCTCGATTCGTGTCCATCCGCGATTTGCACCGCACGGGCACCCAACGGCAGGCCGCGGAATTTGTCCCGTGTGCCGGTAACCTCGCTGATGCAATCGAGCATGACTTCGGCACGCAGGCGACGTATGGAACTGTGGGAAAAATTGCGGGTATCAGCCTCGTTCGTTTCATTGGTAATGCTGGAAAGCTGATAAGTGTTCGACGTGCAAATATCGCGGATCAATTTCTTGAAATCGTATTGATACTCGACCAGCTTTTGCCCCAATTCATCAATCAACTCCGAATTGGCGGGAGGATTGCTTACGCGCACATCGTCGACCGGCTCGATAATTCCACGCCCGAAGAATTGCGCCCATATGATATTCGCAAAATGCTTAGAAAACCAGGGGTTGTCAGGTGAAGCCAGCCAATCCGCAAGCACCTGACGGCGATCCTTCCCTGCGACATCGGGTGCGATGCCGCCAAGGAAATGCGGACGCACCGGCTGATCTGTCACCGGGTGTTTGGACTCCCCTTCCCCGTTATTATAGACAATGGTTTCCCTCGGATCCTCGGCCTTCTTCCGGCCAATCTGGGTGAAAAAACCGACAAAGCCGCGATAGTCGCTCATCGTCCATTGGTCAAAGGGGTGGTTGTGGCATTGGGCGCATTGCACGCGGATGCCGAGAAAACTTTGCGCGCAATTTTCGGCGAGTTTGAGTGAATCGGTTTCCTCGGCGTAGAAATTAGCAGGTGGATTGACAAAGGTACCCCCCGAGGCGGAAACAATCTGGCGCACCACCTCATTGATCGGGACATTGTTTGAAAGGCGCTCTTTCAGCCAGTCGAAATAAAGAAGCGCGGCCTTGTAGCTTACGGTATTGTTCTCAGTCGATGACCGGATTTCCAGCAACTCCGACATCTTCATCACCCAGAGGTCCACAAACTCGGGCCGGGCCAGTAATTCATCGACCAATTTCGCGCGTTTGCCGGTATCCGTGCTGGTCATGAAACTGTCGTGCTCCGCGACTGTCGGCAGCAGACCGATGGTATCGATATAGACGCGCCGGAGGAACTCCTCATCGGAGCAAATCGCAGAGGGGGCGATGCGGAGCCGGCGTAATTTGTCATCGATGGCTTTGTCTATATAATTCACCTCATGCACCGCCGGAAACTGGAACTGGAGATCTTTGGGAATCACAACAGCCTCGGCGCCGACCGTGAAGGTGGCGAATCGCGCCATGACAAATGCCTCCCCACGCTGTCCCGATGTGACAAGGCCAGCCGGACTAACCTTGGCGGTGGAATCGTTGTTGCTTAAAAAGACAGTGAGTGGTGTGACATCCCGCACCGACCCATCCGAGTAATGTGCGCGGACCGTCATCTGTTGCGTGGTGTTTTCTCCCTCGAGCAGTATTTGTTTGGGAAGAATATCGAGCGCAGTCGGTGAGGGAATCCCGTCGGAGTCACTGGGAGCACCTGCCTCGATCCAATGCAGCAATGTCTTGTATAAATCGCTGTCCTTGTCGAAACGCTTGCCGCCTGTGTGGGCAACACTGCCTGTTGCTTTTTGCAGCAGCAGACTCTCGGCTGGCAAAGCAAGATTCAAGCGGCGGCCACTCAACTCGCGCGTGAGGCGGAAGTAGTCACCATCGGGATCATAGCCGAAAAGCGAGAGGTGAAAACCATCCTTGCCACGGGCGGAGCCGTGGCAGGCGCCGGTGTTGCAGCCTGAGCGCATGAATACCGGCATGACGTCGAGCTTAAAGCTCACCGGGGGGTTAACCGTCGCATCCTTCGTTTCCAAAGGCACCGACGCGGTCATTCCATTGAATTCCACTTTCACCGAGCCGGTGCCATCCGAGACAGGTGAAATGATGTGGCCGTCGATTTTGGCGAGCTTGGGGTCGGTGGATATTTTTGCGGAATTACTTACGTCGTGCGTAATGCCATCGGGATCGGTCACGCATACCACGAGGGCCTGGCTGGCGCGGCTGGATTGCAACTTGATGTCGGGGGGGTAAACATCGAGGAGGGTTGGTAAGGGTTGATTATCCGCCGTCAGCCGCCATACGGCGACGTTGCAGAGCAGCGCCATCATTCCAAAGGCAACCCATTTTTGAGAGGTTTTCATTTTTTATCCACGGCTTTCGCGACACGGAGCATACCACCCTGGGCAATATTATGCACGATCGGCTCGCCGTCCTGAATGATCGTCAACAAGCAGAACAAATCCTTCCTCTGGGTGGTGGAACTCCCCTTGTCCGCGGTAATCGGAAACTGCACCTCCTGGTCCGTGGAGGTGATCTCCATATCCTGCGCGGTGACTTTATTCGGCAGGTTGAGCAACTGGATCTTCGCATTGCCTTGGAACGGCTTATTTTGCGTGAGCTTGCAGGTCACTGTCGCCGATTGGCCCTGCTCCACGTAGCCGCGCTCGATTTTCGCCGTAACAAACGGTTGCGAGACCTCCAGTTGAGCGATGGAAGAGGAAACCCACACGGCTCCTTTGCCGGCATCTCCGGAACCGATTACGGCGATTTGCCATTTGCTCGGCTGGGCGTCACCCGCGGCGTTGAGCGGTATGCTTCCCTCGTTCTGCCCTTCCGGAATCTTCACAGAATTTTGCGAACTGACGCCGGGGGGATTATAGAGCATGGAAATTTCCACCGGGCCCGTGAAACCATTCGCGCGCTCCACGGCCACTTTCAAATCCATCGATCCATTCTGCACCATGGGAACCTTGGGCTCCACGATGTGAAGCTTGAATGGCGCTTCCTGGGCGACAGCAACCGCCAGTTTATCCACTGAAGTTTGATAGTAGACGTTATTGTCGCCGGTCACGAGTTCCACGATATGCTCAAAACGTCCGGGGGCTTTTTTAGCGGTGTCAACAGGAGCCAAAGTAATCTGCGAGGTTTTTCCCGCAACGGCAGCATCGGCAGTTGCCTCAAACACCACGGGAATGGTATCCGGATTGCCCGGCAGGGTGACCACCTGCATGCTCATTCCGGGCGGGAGATCATTCGAGGCGACTGCCAGTGGACCATCGAAATCGGACCGCTTCGCGCGAAGCACAGTGCCGTAACGATTGCCACGCGGCACAACCACCGTCTCCCTTTCCTGGGAATCCTTCACTGGCTGGGGCATCGAGAGCACCAGTTCCGGCTGCACGGGGGTAACCTCAACGCGGTAGGTGAACTCCGGCCCTCCCCTTTTGATCTGGTCCGTCACGGAGAGGCAGTATTCGCCGTCCGCGGGAATCTTGAAACGCAAGTAGCTGTCCGGACCGCCAGAATCATCATTGCTGGCGAGTTGCTTCCCCTGCCCGTCGTAAATGGAAAGCACGGAATCGATCGGCGAACGCAAAGCCCTGGCATAGACACGAAAATCATACGTCTCATTCTTTTTCGCCTTGAACCTGAAAAATCCGGTGTCCCCTTTTTCGGCAATAATGCCGTTGAATGCCAAGGGAAGCGGCAGATCCGTTTTCGTCGCATGCGCGATGTCGTTGTTGGGCTTTACTTCCAGCACGTTGGGAAACGGCGACACGCGAACGGGATTACCGGCGGGCGCGCTGAAACCATCCTGCTCCGCAAACAAGGACATTGTCTTCGAAACCCCATTTTCCAGCGCAGGTATTGTGATCTTCTTTTCTATCGGTCCCGACACGTCGCCGAGAAAATGGAGTGTCAACTCCTCACCGGCCGGCCCACCCGGAGGATAGACCACGCTTGGCTGGGGAAAGGTGCCTACGTGCAGCCGGTATTTGCACTTATCACTACCGGCGTAGGTGCTGTCACGCAACTGGATGATATACGTCCCGTCCTCCGGAGCGATGATTGACACGATGGGATCCTGCAAGAGGAGGGATGAATCGTCGCAGGAAGCCAGCATGGAACCATCCTTCTTCAATATCCCGAGCCAGGGATCAAACAGCGTGATGCCAAGGCGGATGCCTTCCACCTCGGCGGTAATACGCTGGCCTTTCTTTGCCTCCACGGAAAAGCAATCGACATCCTCGTTCGTGATCGTGCCGGAAACCGTGACATTCAACGAGATCGGCTGCGCATGCGCAGGATCATCATTCGGTTCCACTTCCGTCACTTCCGGGTATGGATCTATATAAAACATGTGCAACTCCGAGATGCCTGTCGCCGTCCACACGCGCAATTGATTCTCGCCCAGCGGAGAATCGGGGGCGATTTTCAACTTTGCTTTAGCGTGCTTGTCATCGACCACCTCGAATCCGGTGACTTCCACCCCCTTCCCATAAAAGAGAACCCCTTTTGCGTCCTGCAACCGCTCACCGGTGAATGTGATATCCGTCTCTGCACCACGTTGGGCGCCCTGCGGCTCAATGCTGGAGACCGAGGGTGATGCCGCACGCAGAAGAGGCGTGAAACACAAAAGCCATCCACAAAAAAGCACACCGGCATGGATGAGCTTTGCTTTCACAACCGTTGCACAGATCAGGCGATGAGGTCGGAAACTACCTGACCTCCGCGCACAATATCGACGGGGCGATTGCCAGGCGACATCAGTTTCTTTGTGCCATCAATGCCCAGTTGCTTGTAAATCGTCATCGCAAAATCCTCCACGGAGAGCGGATTTTCGTCCGGCTCGCCGCCGGTCGCATCGGATGATCCGTAAACAGAGCCGCGCTTGATGCCGCCGCCGGCAAGAACGATGGAAAAAACGCGCGGCCAGTGGTCACGTCCGGCGTCCTTGTTCACTTTTGGAGTGCGACCGAATTCAGTCGTCACCATCACGAGTGTGGAATCGAGCATGCCGCGCCTGTCGAGATCACGGATGAGAGATGCGTAGGCTTTGTCGAATTGAGGGAGGTCTTTTTCAATGCCGCCCTTGACGTTGGTATGGTGATCCCAGCCCCCATAAACCGTGGAGACAAAACGCACGCCTGATTCCACCAGGCGCCTTGCCATGAGCATCCGCATGCCGGCGCCATTGCGGCCATATTCATCCTTGAGGGCATCCGGCTCCGCTTTCAAATTAAACGCCTCACGCGCTTTTTGCGAACTCACCAGACCGTAGGCATGCTGGTAAAAACTATCCATTGCATCGATCGCATCCGATTTTTCCAATTGCTTGAAATGTGAATCCACCGCGGCCAGCATGCTCTGCCGCTGGGCAAAGCGTTCGTGGTCGATGTCCGCGGGCAGATTCAAATCGCGCACATTGAATTTTCCATTGGCCGGATCTCCACCGAGGCTGAACGGCCCGTAAGCCGTGCTCAAATATCCCGTGCCCGCGTAGGGGTTTGGCACGGAAGGGATGCAAACGTAGGGCGGAAGATCGTTGCGAATGCCAAGCTCGTGGGAAACCACGCTGCCAACACTTGGATATTGAATCGCCGGACTGGGCCTATAGCCGGTGAACATGTTGCTTGTGCCGCGCTCATGGGCCGCCTCGCCGTGCGTCATGGAACGCACCACTGTTATCTTGTCGGCAATCTTTGCGGTATCCTTGAGCAGCTCATTGAAATACACGCCATCCACATTGGTTGGGATCGAACCAAACGGTCCCCGGTACTCGACAGGAGCGAGTGGCTTCGGGTCAAAAGATTCGTGTGAGGAAATGCCGCCCGGCAGGAATATCTGGATGACAGCTTTTGCCTTTGCCTCCTGCGCCGCCTCGGCTGCGCGCAACTTGAAAAAATCACCGAGAGTCAACCCAAGACCGCCAACAAGGCCGACATAGAGGAAGTCACGTCGTGTGACCCGTTTGAAATGTGATGGATCGTCGTACCAAGTAATTGGCTTTTCGTCACTCATAGTTTGAAACTATTCCTCCGTCTTGCAGGCCAAACGGATAATTCAGGAGCTTAAAATACATACCCCTTCAAGTCAAACACGATGATACGACATATAAGTGACTTGTAATGAATATATTACGCACAGTTATTTTTGAGCCCCTGCGATCTCGCGATACAACGCGATATGCTGGCTGCGTGCGGAACGCCAATCCAGCCGCGATTCTGCAAAATTCCGGCACTCCTTGGAGACTCTCAGGCGCAACTCTTCTGACGCAAGATAATCGCTGATAATGCGCATGTATTCCTCCAAGGCATTCGTGGTGCAAATCGGATAAACCTCGTCACCACCATAATCTGTGATGCCCCCGACTCTATTTGTCACTGGCACAAGGCCACAGGCCAACGCCTCCACGATGGCATTATTCGCGCTGGTTTCCTTCAATGGCATCACAAGCAACGACGCCTGTTGATACAGCTTGCACAAAGCCTCGTCGCTCACTTTTTCATGCCATTGGACACGAGATAAAGCTGCCAGTGTGTCCAATTTAGTGCCGGCAGCCCACCGGCGCTCCACCACAATGTCCACTTCCACATCTTCCCATTTTTCCAGGCAAGCACACAAAACAGCGCCCGCCATGTCAAAGTCACGAAGCCATTTCCCGACAAACAGCAAACGGCGCGGGCCGGAGCGCCCAACCGGGGACGGTTGAAAGAAATCCACATCCACTCCATGAGGAATGCAGGCGACGCGGGTTGCGGGAAGCCGGGCACTGAAGTATGCCCTGTCCCGCTCACAGAACGTGATTATGCAGCCCAACTTTCCCAAGTCGCCTATTTCTTCCTCACCCCAGCAGGAAGGTGGAAAATGAACCGTGCCGATCCAGCGCTTTTTTTGCTGACGGATAAAATGCAAAAGCGGCAGATGATCCTCCACAGCCGCAATGTGGCAGACAGAATTCCGCGCCATCCCTTCCTGAAGTAAAAAGCGACACTCCGCAAAGCCAAGATTTTGATCGCGGGCAGCGGATTTAATAAATGTGGAAAAAATCTTCCCAATTACCCGTCCAAAAAAACTTCGTCCGGGCTTTATGGTCCTAGCCTTGATTTCCTCCCCCGCTCCAAAACGGAAAGCCTGTGTATAATAGCTCGAATGTCCGCCGTACAGAGGCTCGGACTTGGTCAAAACGAGGGCTTTAAAGAGGCTCATATACGCTAATTTTCACCGATCACTACGCGATAAAGTTCGATGTATTCATCAATCATCCGTTTTTCTGGAAAAAACCGGATCACCTCCCGGGCCGCCTCCTGTCCCAATGCCGCACGCAATTCCCCGCTCGCCAGCGCATTTTGCAACTGAACAGCGAGACTTTCCCCGCTGATCTCACCGGCCAGCAAACCTGAGCGCCCATGGTCAATCTGCTCAACCACCCCCCCGCTGGGCGTAGCCACCACACAACACCCTGAAGCCATTGCTTCAAGTATCACACACGGAAAATTTTCCGCAGGGGAAGCGAACAGGAAAATATCCGCCAATGCATACAGTTCAGCGATCTTCGCGCGGCCTTCCACAAAACCCGCATCAAGCACCTCAAAATGAGAAGGCATCTGCGCGGCCGCCCATGCACTGTTCTGGCCAACCAGGATAACTTTAAGGTCTGACGCATGTATCAGCCGCAATGCTGTCAACGCCATCCCAAACCCTTTCTGCTCATCGGAAAAATTGCGATTAACAATCATTACGGTTGCCACGCCGCCCGCATCCCGCAAACGGGGCTGAAATGCCGCGGGATCGACCCCATTGGCGATACGACGCACGTCCCAGTGACTGCCGATTTTACTTTTTCGCACGATCTCCGCGAGCCATTCCGATGGAGCAACAACATGCACCGGTTTATTCGCAAGGAGAGTCAGTTTTTCCTCCAATTGGGCCGCAGTGTGATCCACGTCCCCCACAGCCCATAATCCCACCTGGGGGCAGTCGCCACATTTTTCCAGATACCGGCCGCAGGCACGCGGATGATCGCATCCTCCCGTCACCCCCCACAGCGCATGAAAGGTCCAGACCAGCTTTTTATGTGAAGCGACATGGGCGAGCGATGCGATAGTCGCATAGTCGCCATGAAAATTGTGCAGGTGAATGATATCAGCATCGCTTTTGGCGAGGCGCCGGAAGGCCGCATCCGTCCACTCGAAACGGGGCGCCACCTTTTCCATCATGCGATTGAAACGCGAATGATGCAGACGACTCAACAGCCCCGGATAAAGCGGATGGACATCGGGGGGATAGTCCTTACCATGCGCAACATGAAGTTCAACCGCATGACCGGCTGCGACCAATCCCCGCCGCAACTGGCCCACGACTGTCTCGGCCCCGCCAAGTTGGAATTGATTATTTACAAGGGCGATTTTCATTGTGTGCAAGCATTACGGTCCTCATTTACTCGGCGAGGCCTGGCTAGAAAGCGCAGGGATGCTTTTCCAGCCAGACACCAAGCACAAGCAGGAGCCATGTCTGATAGTTGTCTTTTTCGCGATAGAGGTTCAGGTGGTCATAGTCGATGATCTGACAGATGGGATGTTGCGAATTTTCAAGAATGCATCTTTTCATTTCCATTAAACGGGGTTGCTTGAGCCACGTTTCAACCGATGCACCAAATCCCTGCTTGGTACGAGTTCTAATCGATGGAGTCCAAGCTGCGCCATAAGCTTCCCGCAGGAGAATTTTATCGCGCCGGGCATCGATCTTGAGCCGCGATGGAAGGCTGATGCAGAAAGATGCCAGATCGACGTCAAGAAACGGGCAGCGCATTTCCAGCCCCCACGCCATCGAGGCGCGGTCAGTTTTTGTGAGAATGTCACCGGGCAAATAAGTCTCGATATCCGCACTCAAGATGCCGTCGAGGCCGCCCGCCCGGTTGGTGGGCGTATGGAGGTTGCAAGTCTCGGCATTGTTCGACAGCCCAAACGCATTGAGTTCGCCATCCTGGAAATACGATGTTCGCGCTCGATGGGCCTCGAAGCAGTCCTTGTAGTAAGGTTTCATAAAGAAACCTTCCCAAAGCCCGGAGAGAGAAAGCGGCAATCGTCTTCCCATCGCTTTGCAGCCAAGCGCGGCAATGCGGATGAGTGTGGCAGTGAAGTCCGGCAGCCGGGATGCCCGCTCGAGATTAAACAATGGCCGGTACCAGAAATTGTAACCCGCCAGAAGCTCATCCGCCCCTTCTCCCGCCAGCGCCACGGTGACATGTTTGCGCGCCAGACCGGAAAGGAGGTAAGTGGGTATGTTTGAGGAATCACCGAAAGGCTCGTCATAAACCTCCTGCATCCGCAGCAACAAGCCGGCAATATCCTCCGCCTGATCGGAAGTCTCGTGGTGATCGGTTTGATAACGTGCCGCGATTTCACGGGCGTAAGGGAGTTCGTCGATGGCTTTCCCAAAGCCAAAGGAAAAAGTCTTGAGGTGTTGATGATGCCGGGAAGCAACTGCAACGATGGTGCTTGAATCCAATCCACCGCTAAGAAATGCCCCGACTGGAACATCGGCAATCAATTGCCGGGCAATGGACTGATCGAAGAGATGCTGAAATTCCCCGACCGCATCCGACATTGAAATGGACCGGTCTACGAGGGGAAGCGACCAATACCGGCTGATTTGAAACTGACCATGCTCATATGCAAGCAGATGTGCAGGAGGAAGCGAATTGATATTACGATAAATGGTCCGGTCGGAATTCACGTAACCACAGCGGAGATATTGGCGGACCGCGAGGGGATCCAAGCGGGGTTCCACGAGGCCGGTGGCAATAATCGCCTTTATTTCGGAGGCAAAGATAAATTCGCCATTCCGGCCCTTTGCATAATAAAAGGGCTTCTCACCGAACCGATCCCGGGCGCAGAAGAGGAGTTGTTTTTTCCCATCCCAAATGGCAAACGCAAACATGCCGGGCAGACGTTCAGGGAGGGATTGGCCGTGGCGCTCATACATGGCGAGGATCAACTCGGTATCACCCTTGGTTTGAAATGGATATTCAGGAAAGTCCTGGCGCAGAGTTTTAAAGCCGTAAATTTCACCATTAAAACAAATCGCAGACCGCTTATCCGGCGCCAGCATAGGCTGATGGCCGCCTTCTATATCCACGATGCTGAGACGCGTATGGCCAAGAGCGCACGACTGGAAAAAGTACGTTCCTTCACCGTCGGGCCCACGATGCCTGAGGCAGGCCACCATCTTTTGGAGTTGGTGACGGTAATTACCTGAAGCAGGAGCTACGATGCCGGCGATGCCACACATAAATCAGGAGGGCAAAACCGAAACAGACCTATGGCTGGCGGAAAAAATGTTCTTCAAGGCACCGCGCGCACTCAACTTGAAAAGTTGATAACGTTGTTTTACGGTGGGAGAAATCCATTGCGACAGCGGCGAGGCAAAAAATCGACGCCAGGTCCAGAATCCATTGCCACAAGCGCTGTGACACACCCCGTACCATATATCGCCGAGCGTTTCACGAAATGGTTGAATCTCATAGAGGCCCGCGAGGGCATTTGCCCGGTCAAGTTTCAGGAGCCACCCCTCGGCGGCGACCACTGTTTGCCGGGGCGTTCCAAAAGTCAGCCCTGTCAACTGCATGTGCAACGCAATTTCTTCACTGGTCGGTTGAATCCCCAGACGGACCAGTTGTGATCGGTATATGCGTTCCAGGCATTCACTTGCGCTGTCTTGCTTGCGATGCGTGATGTTCCCAGAATGCACACGGTAGCTTCCCAGAACCCGCGGCAAAACATGGGCTTTGCTTTTAATTACGAGACGCGCCCACAGATCGTAATCAGAGGCAATCGTCAAACCGGGGTCAAAGCGTTCCTGCCCGACACATCGTCGTTCCATGAGCATGCATGAGGTAACAAGGCCATTTGAAAAGAGCATGCTGGAAGCGAGTTTCCCGGAACGATCCCGATAGCCCAATGGTTCCCCAGCAGGGATCCCATCTTCACCTATCGGTTGAAGCCATCCTCCCACAATCTGGAACGATGGATTCGTGGCGAGGAACTGAAATAATTCCGCGAGCATCGTGGGAGCGGCGAGATCATCACTGTCAAAGAAGGCAATGAAACGGCCCCGCGCCTCGGTGAGCCCCAAATTGCGCGCCGCTGCAGGACCGCTGGAATTGCCGCGTTTAAAAAAACGGATACGGGAATCCGTGATGGATGCAACAATTGCCGGGGAACCATCGGTGGAGCCGTCATCCACTATGATCAACTCAAATTCCTGTAATGTCTGATCGAGCACGCTTTGAACCGCCGCCCGGAAGTATGGCGCGGCATTGAATACCGGCATTATTACGCTAAGACGCGGCTCATTCATGTCGGCGAGGACAATCCTATTTGTGAAAAGACGGTCTCAAAGCGCCGCTGCCATGTGTGATCGCGCCGGGCACGCGCATACCCCGCGCGACGAATCTTTTCCCTTGCAGCGTCATTTTTCAAATAAAAGCGGATTTTTTCCACGAGTTCATCGCGACTGCCATAGCATACGATCTCGCGGTCGATCTCAAAAAATTCGGCGAGTTCGTCCATGTACTCCACGAGATAAAACCCTCCGCTCATGGGAACCTCGAAATCGCGCAGGCGGATTTGCAGGATGCGTTCCGCGCCGCGATGCGTGTCCCCGCACGAAGAGAAACCAAGATTGATCTTCGTACGGCTGAAAACGGCAATCATTTCCTTGTCGGAAAGCACTCCCCCTATGACATCATCCGGTAGAATAACGCCTCCGGATTGCCGTGGAAGAATTGTGCGCATGGCTTTCCCCAGGATACGAAGAATGGGATTTGACGAAGGCTGTGGCCGCCGATGAAATTCCCAGCGCGTCCCCCAAACACGCACATCAATGCCGTGATCAAGCAGGTGCCTCACAATGTCGGGACGATCCCCATAGGATTGCCCGACAAAGGAAACGTCGATATCCGGGGGAACTTCGCAAGGTTTGTAAACCGCGGGATTTGCAGCCTCCTGACAGTAAATCGGATGAGCTCCGATAGTTTCATAATCAGCAAGTTTGAATTTTTCCGGCACGAGACACCAATCGTAGCGCGGAGAGATTTCCCGCACGAGATGAAACTGATAGGAGGCATTGCAAAACCAATTCATGGTCACGATGCCAAGGGATTTGATTTCCTCGATGGCGGCAGGTTCCACACATGCATCGTAAAAGTAACTAAAGAAAAGCGACACTGGTCCCTCGGCATGCGCGGCACGCACCTGGCTCACGAGTTCCGCGCTCAACAAAGGGCGGTTTTTTTCGATGAACGAACGATCCTGCGGTTGCGAAAAATCGAGATGACCAAACGTCCCGTCGAGGTCGTAATCGAATTCCACCACCTCATGGCCCATCGCCACAAACGAGTCGCGCAAATTTGCCTGCCAGAGTAACGAGGCAAAGTCAGGGTTCGGAGAATTATCGACTGCGTAAAAGATGCGCATTTTCAGCGGATATCACGAGGTGAAACAGAACGCGATTTGTCTCGTTATTGTTCATGGTCGACGGAAACGGAAGCACCCGCACGCGTAATTTTGCCCGTCGGCAAGTTCCAACGGGGCGTTGCGAACGAGCTCGCAACGGGGGGGGGAATCCGGCTGCATTGCAAATTCTTCCAGCACCAGATCCGGAAAACTTTCGACAATCTGCCGGCTGGAATAAATGCGATGGGCATTGAATTTAATTTTCGGCTTTCCGACGGGAACGACAAAAAGCAAAGTGCCGCCGGGAGCAAGCACGCGCCTGAGTTCCGCCATTGCCTTTAAATCGCCATCCGGATCAATGGGATCACCATAGCGACCTAATCCGATATGCTCTACCACGTGCATGCATGAGAGCGAAAGGATGCTGCCGCCCTCAAACGGCAGCGCCATCAAATCGGCACGTCTGCTTTGCAGGTTACTCAAGGCAAGATCCGCAGGACGGTAATCATAAAAATCCACCGGCACGAATGCGCTGACAATGGAACAAAAATAAAGGCTCGATGAGATATCGGTGTGCAGGTCGGGGCTTATTTCCGCAACCGTGCGCGCAGCCCACGCCGTGTGAAAAACATAGTGCCAGTCAAACGCCGTGGTCCCGGTGTTATCATCGAGACATGGCTGACGGTCTTCCCAAAGCAATGAAAAACGCACAGGCAGTGCAAGGGATTGGTTTTGAAAACGCCGGAAGCCGCGCCTGAATTCCATCATCCGGGCGCCATGCCGCAACCTCTGCGCAAACCATCGCACCGGTGGGATTTTTTTCAACAGAGCTTTCAGTGTGTCGTTCATTTTGCGAAACGTCGTTTTATACGACGTGCGAGTTCCTTCACAAGTTCCTTACCCGGAACAGGCGGTGGCTTGAGTGGATTCGGCGGAAATACAAATGCATTATCCATGGGACAGAGTTCGCCAATATTTGAAACCTCCACAACGGAAATTGTATTATTCCACTCAAACCCTTCGAAGAAACAACACGGAAGAGACGCAATAAGTTCGTCAAAACCCGCCCCCAGGGCATTACGAAAAAAAATTTGCACAGGCGAAAATGTATCAAGCGCAGTACCGCCCTTATTCATCCAGCGGATGGATTTTCCATCGAAATGCAGGAAGTTTTGATGCACCCTGAAGTTATAAAGATACTCGTAATAGACGGTGGGAAATTCAAGATAACCGCGTTGCGCAACACGACTGAGCTCGGACACGAATCCAGGCACGTCATCAACGTGTTCCAGGACGTGTGAACAAATTACGTAGTCGAACTCCCGGTCATCGAATGGAAAACGGCCTCCATCGAAAAAAACAACTCGCTTCTTCAAATCAGTTGCATCGGTGTATCCACGTTGCGCGGCAGCTTCTGCACTGTCAAAGTTACGCTCGAGGAGCACATCGGAACGCGGATGCGGCGAAGAGCCGGGACCTACTTCCAGCACACGGTCGGATTGCTGAATGGAACGTATGCGGTCTGCGAAGAACATGATATCAGGGGCGTAAAAAAATTTCCGGACGTTCCGAGCTTACGAGAATCCCCGTATCCGAGGCACGGAGCGGCTGTTCGCCCTGTGCGATCTCGCAAATAGTGACGGCACCCACGCCCTCGACGTAATAAATCGGACGTTCATTCGATGAAATGCCGATGACAAAATTCAACTCCCCCGCGCTAAATGGAAAATGGCAGTGAAATTCGACTGCATAGCGTCCTGCACGCAAATCCGCAGGGGCCGACCACCAGGTGATCAGTGGCATACCCTCGATATTGCGCAGCCCGACGGCGGCAATCACGTGCGTCGTATCGCGGTTGAGTTCAAATTCAAGATGCAATTTCCACGGTTCGCCGATGAGGAACTGGGACTGCGGTTTGCCATCGAAAGTCGCGAGACGCAGTTCCGATGCCCGTGCTTCAGAACCTTCAAGCAGTGGAAGTTCAATGGCGGTTCGCATCTCATCGCTGCATGAAGAGAGGTACTGCGTGATGACCGACCCAGTCTCACCGATTGCCTGAACGCGTCCCTCTTTCAGAAGGATGGCACGTGTGCATAGAGTCCGTACGGCTGCCATATTATGGCTGACGAAAAGCACCGTCGTTCCTTTTTCCCGTGAAACATCGCCCATTTTTCCAAGGCATTTTTTTTGAAAGGAGATATCGCCCACCGCAAGCACCTCGTCCACAATGAGAATGTCTGATCGCAAATGCGCGGCGACCGCAAACGCCAGACGCACATACATTCCACTGGAGTATCGCTTCACCGGCGTATCCAGAAATTGCTCCACTTCGGCGAAAGCCACAATCTCGTCAAATTTTTCCACGATCTCCCTGCGACTCATGCCGAGGATAGCGCCATTGAGGAAAATATTCTCGCGCCCTGTAAGCTCAGGATGAAAGCCGGTACCGACCTCGAGCAAACTGCCCACCCGGCCATGGAGATCGATTTCGCCACGCGTGAGCGGGGTGATGCGGGAAAGAATTTTCAGCAACGTGCTTTTGCCGGCGCCATTGCGGCCGATGATGCCGGCAACCTCGCCGCGCATAATGTCGAACGAAACGTCATCCAATGCCTGGAATGTTTCCTTCTCCACCCGGCGAAATCCATAACGGAGATTGTGGACGATAGCTTCGCCAAGTGTCGTATGTTTCTGAATGTTGTGCACGATGGTATAGGACTTCCCCACACTCCGCGCGGAAATGGCGATATCGTTCATCAGATCACATCTGCAAATTGACGTTCCATTTTCTTGAATGCGAAAGCCCCGCCAACCAGGACAAAAACCGTGACGCCCGCTGAATATCCCACGCTTGTCCAATCAGGCATACTACCGCCAAGCAGGGACCAGCGGAATCCCTCCAGCAGGCCGACAAGCGGATTCAGGTCATATAAATTCCGGTAACGCAAGGGAACCTCCGCAACGGAGTAGCCGATCGGGCTCGCAAAAAGGAGGAACTGCGTAAGCACCGGCAGGATATACTGGACATCACGATAGCTCACCATCAAGGCCGAGGTAAACAGCCCAAAACCCGTGGCCAGTGCAAGCAGCAATACGATCCACACAGGCATAAGCAACAACTCCGTTGCGGGATGAATTCTATAAAAGAAAGCCATAACAAACAGCATCATGAAAGCGATCACGAAATCGACGAGTGTTGAGAATACCACCGAGACCGGCAGGATAAGGCGGGGAAAGAAGACCTTGGAAATGAGCCCCGCATTCTGCACCAGGCAGCCGCTGGATTTGGTCAACGTGGTGCTGAACACATTCCAGCCAAGCATTCCCACATAAGAAAAGATGAAGTTGGTATCGAGCTTTGCGATCCTGCCAAATACGAATGAAAAGATGCCGGCTGCCATCAGGGGTTGAAATATCACCCATGCGATTCCGAGAAACGTCTGCCGGTAACGCAGCTTGATGTCGCGTCCGGCGAAAGCGAGCGCAAGATCACGGAACTGCCAGACCTGCGCAAGGTTCAGTGCCTGCCAGCCGGACGCAGGACGAAGTTTAATGTGGGGCAAAGTTTGACCGTTCACTTTTCGTCCTGCCGGGTGTATCGAGCGCGTGAGCACTCCTAGGCATCATGTTTTACAGCGTAGTATTCCGGATACTTGTTGTAGTAGTAGTCACGCATCAATTGATCGACACCATTGCAAACAATCCCGATCAGGTTTACCTGCCTTTTCTTCAACAGTTCGATTGCCTCCCGGCTGCGGCGTGCGGAGGAAAAGGAAAACCGAACGACCATGATGGTGGCATCGATTTTTGGCGCGAGGCTGGTGGTGTCATCGGCAACCAGGATCGGCGGGCTATCGAATATGATGTATTCAAACTTCGGATAAAGGTCTTTCAGCAACTGGTCGGTTTTTTTGCTGAGATAACTTTCGCCGGGATGTTCGAGATTTGTACCGCGCGATATCAGGGAGAGGTTTTCGATATTTGTCTCGCGGATCGCCGCTTCCGCGGAAACATCCTGTTTAAAAACATCCCCCAACCCAACGCCGTTTTGCAGGCCAAATCGTTCGTGAATTGCCCCGCGCCGGAGATCGCCATCCACCAGCAAAACCTTCGCGCCCGTAAAGCTCATGGTGATCGCAAGATTGGTCGCGATCGTGGTTTTGCCCTCATTTGGCACAGCGCTGGTGATGAGAAAAGTTTTCGGGGGCGTCCCCTCAACCGGCATATAAAAAATCGACGAGCGAAGCGCCCGCATCGATTCCACGAATGGAATGCAGCCGTCGCCAGCCTTAAAAGAAAGCGCATTTGCAAGCCCGGGCTCAGTCGGTATTTTCGCCAGAACATCCTCGCTGAAATGCGCCTGAAATTCGCCAAACGAGTTCATCCTGTCGTCAATTTTATCGAGGAGAAACAGGATTCCCAGGCCGGCGATTGCGCCACCGAATAAACCAAGCGCGATCATCTTCACAAGGCCGGGCCGGATCAGAACAGGAGGTGATGCATGATCAAAAATGGAAACCATATCCTGATCCACGCTTTTGCTGACAGCGACACTGCGGGAGCTTGCCAGGATGGAGTCGTAGCTCGCCTTGGCACGATCCTCCTTGGACTTGATTCTATTATAGTCCGCCATTTTCTGGTTCAATTCCATTGCCTTTGCCTCCCATTCTTTGACGGTTATCTCAAGATTTTTGATTTGCAGTCCGATCGACTCGCGGCGCGTCTTTAGCTGATCGAGAGTCTGGGTTTTAAACGTGGCGAGTAATGTCTCCTGCCTCGCGATTTCCTGGGTAAGTTGGACCATGTCCGGGTGCTTCGGCCTGAGCACCTTGGACAAGTCCTTTTGTCTGGCTTTCAAAATTTCGATTTCCTGCTTGGCCAGCAGGTAGCCATTTTGGGCGTCGTCCGATTTTACCAAAGAATCGCTGCCTGCGAGGGCGGCGCTTGTGTCATCGCTGCTTTTTTCGGGTTGCTTGCGCTCTATCGTCTGGTCGAGGTTGAGCAGATCCAAAAGCTGGTACTCATTCTTCAAATCCGCAATTTGCTCGTTTAGCTTCACGAGGTAGCTGCCCGTGCTGTTGCTTGCCTCCTGCAGGGAGGAGACGTTGTTTTGCTTTTGGAAATTCAGCAATTCCTCTTCGCTCTCTCTCTCTTCCTTTTCAAACCCGGCTAGTTGCCCGGTGAGCGTGTCCAGCATGGTTTCCGATTTTTCGGAGCGCACTTCCTTGCGTGCATCCATGTATTCATCCATGCACGCGTTAAGAAATTTTTGCGCATAATCCCCATCCGGGCTTATGGCTGTGAGCACAAAGATGGACGAATGAGGAAATTGCGAGGCGTCCAGCGTCACCGGCGAAGGCCGGATGCCGGGGTATAATCCCTGGAGGCGTTCCTCAGCCCGGAGCCGGACTTCACCGCTCTTGAACCTCTCGATTTCATTCACGAAAAAACCCGTCAGATCCTCATAGTAGCTGGCGTTCTCCTGGATGGCGATTTTTCCGCTCACTATCAATCGCGATGAGGAAAGAAACACGACAGGCTGCGAAGCCACCCTCCACGCCCCGGCAAGCAATCCGAGCGCAAGCGTCAACGCCAGAACCCACCAGCGTCTGCGCAACAAAAACTTATAACGCGGAAGACGTGTAAGTAAGGAAATCCACCATGCCGCCGCACCCGGCTCATCCATTTTAGAAACACTCATGGCCTTAATAATTGATCAAGTTCCTCGTCACTATGATCATGTCGTCGGGGAGCAGGACCATGTCCCTGTCCGCGCGCCCGTGGTCGATGATATCGCCAACATCCATGATGATTGTCTCTGTCTCGCTCGGGCTATCCGCTTTTTTCCTGATCAATTTCACCTTGTGCTTGTTGGCATACTGGTCGAATCCCCCCGCGCGAAGGATCGCCCGGCTTACCGTGAAGTTCTCGTCCGGAGGGATTTCCATGGGCCCCCCCGAGCGCACATTTCCTATCACATATACCCTGCCCCGCGATTTGCCACTTACATAATCGAGTCCCACGATCACTGTCGCAGTATAAAAATACTCTTTCTCCAGCGGAACCTTGAGGTCGTAGGCAAGCTGCTTGCAGGTCTTGTTCAACGCCATTACCCGGCCGACAAGCGGCGCCTCGATCTCGCCGGAATCAGTCACCACCAACGATACCGGAGGCCTGTGGTCTTCCACCACATGGAAACTCACGCGGTCACCTATCGCGAGCTTTCTCTTATCATCAAGGACACTCATCGAATTCGTGTAAGCCACGCCCGATGCAGCAGGAGTTTCCTGCGGCTTGCCGGGCGGAGTCGGTTCTTCGGCTTTACAATAGCCCCACCAACTACTGACAAGGACAGTAATAATCATGCATAACGAAAAAGAATTGCGCATTGTGTGGTGATGAAATTATCAGTATTTATTAGTATTCTAAAGCGTAGATTGCAAACGAAACCCTAAAAGTGGATAATCGAAAGTTTACAATTGCAAAATAAAATAGTGCTCACACTGCTAAAAAATCGTGCCATTTTCGGGAAATGTAATATAATTTATCACCGTATGAGAGTAATCCGTCACCTCAGCATCCTTCGTTTTCTTGTTTGGGCTGCAATATTGCCACTTTGCTCATACCATGTCTCCGCTCGGAATATGACCCCGCCTGGCACCCTTGTGGAATCAAAACTCAACGGGGATACCATTCTCAGCGCCCAAGTCCCCAAGCTTATCTCGGCAGTCCAGGATAGTGTGAAAGAAAATCCGCTCCGGGCCGGACGGATCGTCCAAGCCGTACTCGGCGGAGGACGGGCCGATTCCGATGCCATTGCCCCTCAGATTTCCGCAGCCGCCATAGCTAGCTTGGGCAACAACCCCTCCCCGGCTACTGTCTCCGACATCGTTTACTTTGCCGTGAAAGCCACCCCCGCAGTGGTGTTGGAAACGGTAAAAGCCTCTGTAAAAGCCTCGCCAAGCTCTGCAAAAGTCATCGTGAGAGCCGCAGTCAGGGCTGTTCCAAATCCGAACGATAAAATCAAACCCATCGGGGAAAAAATCAGCGATCCGGGATACTCAAAGGACGAAAAAGATGAAAAGGATGCGCCGGATGCAGATAATCAAGATAATCCGATGCCGATTGCGGAAGCTATTGCAATGGCTGCTCAGGCCGGTGATCCCAGCCAGTCCCTCCAGGATCTTCTGGACACTGCACATCAAGCGCAGCAACCCCCGGGGGGCGACCCGGGCAACTATCCGGGCTACTATTACCCGCCAGCATTGCCCGGATATACTCCCGGCGTAAGCCCCACACCAGGCGCAATGCCTACGCCTCCTGTAGTGAGCAACTAAAACGCTTTATTCCGCGATAGGCTCATATTTTTGCAACGCCTCCCATGCAGCGGGAAAATCCTGCATGCGAAAAGCAATCTCGGCCTCGATGAAATGAAAATACTTCGGGCACTCTGGTAATGCTGTAAAGCCGCGCACAATCTCCAGGGCCAGTTCGTTATTGTTTTGGCTCATCAATGCCGTGCTGGCGGCATAGCCCGCAAGAAAATCATCGCTATGCAGCACCAGGCGGCGGCGCCATTCCTCAATTCCGCCGGAAATCACGACCTTGGGAAATTCAGGTTGTGGCATGCATTGCAAAGCTGCTTCGCACGCCCCATGGAGATCTCCCTGGCTGGCGAGATATGAGGCAACCTGCCGCCACGCCGCTCGTTGCCAGGCGGGTTTTGTCCAAAATAACCGCGCAAGGTCCGCCCCTCCGCCATTCCTCACCCAGATACGAAAAAAAGCGGTCTTAGCCTCGTCCGTGAGCGAATGCAAATCCGGATCCTTCTTCAACAACGACCTGATCGCTGCTCCCGCATCTTCCCCGGGAACATGATCAAGATACACAATCTCCAGTCCGGGCCGCACCTTTGCCAATGGATGCAGCATCCTGCGCAGACCGGGCACGCGATTCGCATCATCCAGCATCCAGCCGTAATATTGTGCTATTTCCTCCGGCTGACAGCGGCGCAGCGTTTCATCCCAGACTGGGATCGCATAGGAAGGGCTGTAGCTCAGCCATAGCAGCCCCTCTTCAAAAGTCACTGGCGGTGACGTGGTTTCCAAAACGTTCACTCGCCGGAAATCATCATAAGCCCGCGGCCAGTTTCCACTGCATATCTCAGCCGTACCACGGATGAAATACAATTTCCAATCCAGCGGAGCCCATCCAATTGCCTTCGTGGTTTCCATCGTAGCATCGGAATATTGCCCTCCCGCATTCAATGATTGCCCCCGCTGCGTTGCCAACTCCACCCCTATGGAGCCCGGCAATGCCCGGCCTTGCCACGTCGCAAAAATCCATGCCGCCCCCACGATTCCACAAACCACGCATACAATCCTGAAGCAAAGCGCCAGCCATCGGTTTTCATTTGAGGCCGTGGGATTATTAAAGGCGAGTCCGAGCATCAAAAGTCCCGGCAGTGCCGATCCCAGCCTGTGTGCCGGCACGTCCACAAATCCGTGCATCACAAAAACCAATGCTGCAGCCGCAGCTCCAAGCCTCAACTGCCGGCTCGTGCCCCGTTCCACCGGCAGTATTCTTTTCAATGCAATACCAAGTGAGATTAGCACTGATATCACCGCCACGCATCCCATCTCCGACCAGAGCCACAGCCAGTCACTTTCAGGATGAATGATGCGCGAAGGCATCGCCGATTCCCTGCGGAACAGCGGAAAAACGCCCTCAAAATTTCCCAACCCCACACCGCACCACGGTGAGGAACGGATCAAGGAAAAGGCATCCTTGTAAATCAGCCAGCGAAACCCCAGCGTCACTTTCTCCTTGCCTTGAAAGCGCTCCAGCAACGCGCCGCCGTAAAGTAGGAATAAGGCAGCAAGCACCACCACCAGGGAAGCACAAATCCCAGCGGTTTTTTTTGATTCCGAAATAATGCCGAGAGACGCTATCCACACCACGGCTCCCACAAAAAAAAGGATCACAGCAGCCCTTGAGTAGCTTGTGGCCAGTCCGCCGCAGATCACCACGGCAGCCACGGCAAATAACAATGCTGTAATTTTTTTTCTTTGGAAATTTTCGCAAACGCAAGCCAGTGCAAGAACCCCGCTGATGGCAAAAAAATTTCCACTCTGGTTGCGGTTTGGAAACGGCCCGAACCCTCGTTCAGAATGCCAGAATGGGATCGGTGTCTTGCTATAAAAAGCAATCAGCGAGATCCCGGATAAAATCGCCGCTCCTGACACAAAGACGCAAGCCAGCAGCCTCCTCTCCTCCGGTCGCCACTCTTGCGCCGCAAGCCAGCAAACCCAGAGGATGCCGGCCAGCATCAGCACAAGACACTCGATGGAAATCCACGGTTGAGGGGACACCATGTCACTTGGCGAAACTCCGTTCCGGATCAATTCCCGCCGCCATTCTGGAATTCCAAACCATGAGGAAGGCAGGAATGCGCTGCCGGCTAGGCAGGCGAGCAATACGGCGACATATAGGAATCCCTGTTTTCTAAAAACTCGCGGAGGATCCACACCCACCAATAGTGCCAGTATTATTAAAATAACACCCTCGCTCCACCGCTTTGTCGAGCCACCGAGAAACGGCGCAAGCAACGCGATCGCACAACAACCGGTTATTTTAAACTGCTGGCGGGAACTCATTATCTCACGTATGCCAAAGGCTTTGACACGGTTTCCCATTCAACGCAAGAAGTGCTTGATAAGCATTGAAAACTATTATCTTGATCGGTCTTTCCGATTTTGAAGACTTTGAGTGTAGCTTGTGATCTCTTGTGCATAACCATGCAGAAATTTGCTTCGTAAAAATATCCAATGATTACGCAAAGAACACGCGGACTTCAAAGTCTGCTGATCCTCTCCCAGATCTGGCTTTTCTTTTTTGTGTATTGGATCTGGTTTTTTTGCAGATTGCTTTTATTGCCTCCCGACACAATCCCGTTGCAGTCTTACTCGATTTACTGTTTCTGGCTCTTGCTCGGCCTCTTTGCTGAATGGTTGAATCGCGATAAACGCCGGACGAACCTTTATGAATTCAGCCTCCTCAAGCACGCGCCCGTCGCATCGCGACAGACCGCTTTTGCCTTTGCCACTCTGCTGATTTATCTCGCCCTCTCCAAGGATAGGTTCATCTCGCGCGTATTCCTGTTCAGCCTGTTGCCGGTCGAGTATTTCGTGCTGCTCTGGACGAACCACGCACTGCCGGAAATATTCGTAAATTGGTTCTTTCGCGGAACACGGGAGGTCAATACTCTTCTGGTTGGCACTCTCGACAGCGCGGAAAAAATGCGCTTCTGGCTTGAACGGAAATCACGCTTTGGATTTCACGTTGCCGGCCTTGTCACCGACGAGGCGGTGACTCCTGGCTCAACCGGGTACCCCGTTCTGGGAACCATCGGGGCCATTCACGAGGTGATCAAGCGGCAGAATATCACGCAGGTCATTTTGCTGAATTTCATGCAGAGGCCCGACAATTACCGCGTGCTCATCGATAAAGTGCAGGCGCAGGGCGCCCGCACACTCCTTCTCAGCAATGTTGAGGAACTCCTGCAGCGCAAAGTCGCCGTTATCGAGGATGATGGTTTCCGCTTTATCACACTGCACGAAGAACCGCTCGAAAGCCCTTTGAACCGCGGCCTAAAGCGCATCATCGATGTCGGGATTTCGCTGCCGGTCATTATTCTCATAGTGCCGCCGCTTGGTCTGATCTTCTGGCTTCTGCATAAACTCCAGTCGCCGGGACCTCTCTTTCACCGGCAGACGCGCGCAGGCATTCAGAACCGCGAATTCACGATCATTAAATTTCGCACTATGCATGATGGGAATACGGACCTGGAAAGGCAGGCCACAAAGAATGATTCCCGCATATTTCCCGCGGCGCATTGGATGCGCAAGCTCGGGTTGGATGAGTTTCCCCAATTCCTGAATGTGCTCCGCGGAGAGATGAGCGTCGTAGGTCCCCGCCCTCACCTCCTGGAACACAATCAACAATTCGCCCGCGTCATGGCCGGCTACCACTTGCGCACATTTGTAAAGCCCGGCATCTCCGGCCTCGCACAGGTTCGCGGGTTCAAGGGTGAAGCTAATACATTCGAGGATATCCAAGCCCGGCTTCAGTCGGACATGGTGTATCTCGAAAACTGGTCTGTCTCCCTCGATGTCGCAATAATTTTGCGCACTGCATGGCAGATTGTCATCCCGCCTCCCGGACGTTGAAATCCCGCGCTCGCCGGGAATTTTAGGCCTCAAGAAACTTGCAGCTATCACTCACTCCTTACGCTTGGAATGGCGCTTTGCCTGGTTTGCACCAGTTGACAAAGGCGCGTCTCGAATGCTACCTGCGCGCTCAATTCAGATGGATAGCCCGATAAGGCGAATTCCAGGCTTTGCGCTCCGATGTGCCGTTGGCCTTTTAACGCCCGTTCAACCATGCCGGTCCCCTCGAACTGCGGGTTCGACTCAATCGCCGGGGCGCCTGGCCTTTCCTCGTAAAGGCAGAAAAAGACATTGAGAGTTTTTTCGCCCATGCGGAAAGTGTAACTATGAAATGGAATTTGAATCCGACCAATCGAAACGAGGTGCGTGCCCATGTCTTTCTCCATGATTGCGCCTTCCGCATTAAGGCACACATCCGGTCGGTGGACTTTAGCCGCTTCCGCCTCCGCATTGCCAGGATTCCAGCGGATCCAGTAAAGTGACCAATCGCTTCCGTCAGACTCTTTCCAGGCTGCCGCATGCGATGCGTCGCACATGAGGAGATGTAGCGACCTCTCGGGAATTTCGATGAAATGGAAGTCTTTGCTATGCTGCGGCCATTGCACATCCCAGCTCCAACCCTGCCATTTGGGTTCGTGATATCGATACCATGTTTCCACGGATATCTCCGTGACAAAAAACCAGACCAGTAGCATAGCGCTTAGCTTTGACGGGAGCGTCAACCCGATTCCAGAGGTTTCCGGAACCGGTGCCTGCGCCTTTGCCGGACGGAGTATGAATGCCGCAAACAGCGTGAATGAAAGCGACAATGTGAGCACGGCAAGTCCTGCGGCGTCGTGGTAATGGTCAACCGCACTCATCCCTTGGCTGAAGCCGATGCTGGAAAGCACCACCGTGCGCAGGAGGTTCGCAAGGAGTGTGACGGTGAGACCGAGAGCTATGAGCAACAGTCGCCTCGCCGGTTTCAACCGGAATAATTCTCCCAGAAAGAGCGCGATCATCACCATCGCTTGAAGCGAGCGGATTCCACTGCATGCCTCATCGATATCGATGACACCGTTTTCGATGTGAACCAGATTGCCTGCTAGAGCGCTCGGAATACCGATCAGGCAAAGTATCTCCACGGTGGCACCGGCAGTGTCGTGCATCAGGGAATTCGATACAAGCATTTCCACGCTGTGCGGCCACGGGACTGCGGTAAGGACGAAAGCGAGCGGAAAGCTGAACCACCGGAGCCATGCTACTCCACCGGAAAGCGAGATCAGCGACAAGGATGTTCCAACGCTGGCCAGCGCATAAACCCAGGCGCAAATGCTACGCTCGGGAGCCGCTTCTTGAAGCCAGCGGACAGGAAGCGTCAACAGGGCAAAAGCAATTGCTAAAAAGACCCCTGATTCGATTGGGACAGACGATGCCGGCCGGTCATCCCAACGGGATTTATAGAGAAAAGCGGCAAGTATTGGTACCACCCACCCATACGCATACGCTCCGTCCGGATTCCACAGCCCATGCAAATGCCAGAACAGCAGGATTGGACCAATAACCACTGCCGCCGCAAAAATTACACTTCGCGCAAAAGAGGGGGAGAGGGGTTTGGCTTCCATCAAGCAGCGGCCTTGTGAGCAAATACCACTTGGCACGCAAGTCAATCATTATCATTTCGAATCCGACACATTTTATAAGTACGGTATTCCTTGGCGCACTGGTGAATTACCATGGCAATGATGCAATGGGCAAAAACACCTTTCCATCAGAGTAAAAGGCTTGTTCGAATGGCATTTCAAGTATGGGAAATGCTTGACTTGGGAGCTGTAAAAAATATATCACGTTGGCATTCTCCAAGCTTCTTAAAGCGGAAAATTATTATCCGCGAAATTTAAAAAGTGCATAAAACAATAAAAATTCCATTTTTCATAACGGCATTCGCCTTTATTTTTGCGCTTGCCATTACGCCGAACGCCTCTGCGAATTTGATTCAGGATGCTAATTTCACCAGCGTCGTCAATACTCAGGGAGATACTGGATTGAACCCCGCTGTGCTTTACGGCCAGTTTGGAACCGGCTACTTGACGGTCACCGACTGGACGACAACGGGCTACAATTTCGTGTACGTTCCTGGCACGATCGACGCCGGAACACAGGCGAATGGAGCAACCTCGGGCACCTCGGCGGAACAAGCACCCGGTCAATACAATGTTGGTTCCGGCACGAATAAAGGGTTCGGCAACACGTACATGTGGGGAATAAACAATAGTGGTTCGAACACCATTACGGCGCCCCCTAAAGGTGGCAACATTATCGCGATGGACGGCGATTCCACATTAAGCGGAACCGTCTCGCAGACGATCACAGGTTTGACTGTGGGACATACCTATGCCCTGACGTTTTCCTGGGCGGCTGCGCAGCAACAATCTTTCACGGGAACCACATCTGAAGCCTTGCAGGTAAGCTTGGGAACGGGGACTCAAACGACGACGACTTACGATTTGCCCAACCATAGTTTCTCAGGCTGGATGTCGGGTACGATGTACTTTACCGCCACAGGCACGTCAGAAGTGCTGGGGTTTCTGGCGGTCGGAGCTCCCAATGGTGAGCCGCCCTTCACATTATTGGCCGATGTGGATCTGGAGGTCATACCGGATTTTTCGAACTGGATGGTTTTTACCGGATTTGGCACAGTGTGCATCATTTTTGAGACTCTGCGTCGTCGCAGGCGGCGGCAGCGGCAGTCTGAATTAGAGCGGGATTCCGGATCTGTCTTGACCGGATCCTTCCCCGGCCTTGCCTAGGCAACAGTGGGGCCAATGACTCATCAACTCATCAGGGATACGGGGCATCTGGTAATCTGGCTCGTGCTGTTGGTCGCCATCTTCGTCCCTTTGGAGCGATTGTGCGCGCTCCACCCTGCAAAAATCTGGCGGAAGCAGATTGGGGTGGATCTTGCCTGGTATTTTATAAACAGCCTTGTGCCTGCGGCAGTGATTTCAGTGCCGCTGGCCGTACTCTCCCGGACATTGAGCGCGGTTGATCCGAGTGGATTTTATTCGACGATGGCGCTCCTGCCATTTTGGCTGAAACTGCTTTTGGCGTTGGTCGTGAATGACATCGGCGCGTATTGGGGACACCGCGCCCTGCATGCCTCTCCGCTGCTGTGGCGGTTCCATGCCGTTCATCACAGCGCCGAACATCTCGACTGGCTGGTCAACACTCGCGCGCATCCTTTCGATATGGTGTTCACGCGCATGTCGGGACTGGCTCCCGTCTATCTCATTGGGTTGGCGCGAACGACCGGTCCGGAAATTGATCCGGCAGTGGCGATCGTGACGATCTTCGGAACGCTCTGGACTTTCTTTATTCACTCCAATATCCGGGCCCGCCTGGGCCCCTTGGAATGGCTGATCTCATCCCCGGCCTTTCACCACTGGCACCATACCAATGATGAGCATCGCGACCGCAATTTTGCCTTTGTTTTCCCAGTCATTGACCGGATATTTGGCACCGCATGGCTGCCGAAACAATGGCCAACGGTCTATGGTATAGACGCAAAAATTTCGCCTACGCTTGCCGGGCAATTCTTTGATCCGATGGACGCCCCGCCAAAGCCGATTGGCGGTAGGCGCGAAGAAAAAAACGCCCCTTCCTCGGAAGGTTCAAACGATGAACCATCCTCGCTCCCAAAGGACACTTCGGGCCGGGCTTGATGCCGTATCACGCTTGTGTCCTCTCAATGTCAGTGACTTGTCCCGTTCAACTGTTGCCCCAGATCCGCCGCCAGCTTCACTTCCTCGGGAAGCATCCCGGTCGGGTTCAGTTTTGACAATATCACTTTGGCTTGTGCGTCATCGCCATTTGCCGCGAGGACGATGGCATAATAAAGCGCGATACCTGGGCGTTCAAGGGCTTTGGAAGGTAGATCTTCCATCACTTTTTTCGCCTCAGATTCCTTTCCTGCAAGGTGCAGGGCATACGCATAAGTAGCCGCCCACTCGGGAACTTTCGGATTCGTGGTTGAGGCCTCTCGTGCGAAACGCAAGGAACGCTCCGAAGCCCCGTACAGCAGCAGCGAAAGGAATGCAGCGTTATTTTTCTTTGCCGGACTCGCCGGATCGAGGGCGATCTGCTCTCTTGCGACACGCCACAGGTTATGAGTGTCGTTCGCCCGGGAGTAGAGCCCCCAAAGATACTGCAGGGCCCGCGACTCCGTCATCGGCTTGGTCGCGGCTCCCCAAAGCAGGTCTATTGTTTCATCGCGCCATTTCCAGCCGGTCACCAATTGCGCCAGCAGAAGGCCGTCAGGCGGGTTCGCCTCCACTTCAGTCACAAGCTGTGCCCACTCTTTCTCCCATGGCTGGGAGAGTTCCCGTTTGCAGCGGACCAGCATCGCGCGTCTCAGGTATTCACCTTTGTCCCAGTAACACTTTGCCAGGAAGGTCTCAAGTCCATTCCAATCGCGCATGGCAGAATAACCTTCAGCCACTGTCATTTGCATGCGAACATCCGACTGGACTGCCTCTGGAAGTTGGGCAAACCATCGCAGCGTCTCGGCAGCCATTCCATGGGAATCAAGCCAGTCTCCTGCCTCTCTGGCCAGTAGCGCGTCCGATTCCACTCGATGCTCGATTTCTGTGAGGGCGGGCTGAAAAGCCGGTTCGGATATCACCGCTTCGAGACAACTCAGATCGTCGTTGAAATTATGCTCCGGATGCGAGCGCAGCATCTCCGCAAACCGTTGTGCTCTCGCGCGGTCTCCGCTCCGAATCGCATCGCGAAGCAACGCGCGGTCCGCGTACAGGCTCACGCGTGCATCTGTCAGCACGGCTTCGAGCTTCTGCGCCGCCGCAGCCCGGACCTCCCGGCTTGAGGAATTTGTTAACAGAAACGCCTCAATATTCACCCGATACACCGGGTTGCCTGGGTCTAGCTCCGCCGCCTTGTCGAAATGCGCCCCCGCAATTACTGCCTCATGTGCTGCCAGGGTACAACCCGCCATCAGTTCGTGGTATTCGGCGCTTCGATTTTTGAAGTCTGCCGGAAGTCCGTTCAAGGCGTCCACTGCCATGTCATCCTGGTCAAAACGCATCGCGCTTTTTGCCAACGCCATGATGTCTGTCGTGCTCTTAGGCTCTCGCTGCACAACCCTGATCCGCCAGTCAAGCGCGGCGGGCTTATCCTGCACTTCATTGATTTCCGCCATCAGTCGCGTCGCATCGACATTGTTTTCGTCCACGCTTAAGGCGCGCCCCGTCCAGAATTCCGCCCGCATGAACTGCTTGTTCGAAAACTCGCGATGCGCCCGTTTAAGCGCAAGGTGTAACTTCGCAAATCTAAATCCCTCCCGTGCGCTGGCTATGACCAGCACAGATAAGAGCAGAAGCACGCATACCTTTCTGACGCGCACAGAAGCAGGTTGTTCCAACGGGATGGATGGAGAATCGCTCACTCTTTCAAGCAATGATTAATCGAAAGCTCCATTGGGAGGCGACTGTTATATTCCGCGAAAACAGCATTCCTAACTGAACTTTACACACATATTACGAATATCTAATAATATACTTGCTTCTCAAGTCCACTTTAGCTACGATGGATAAATGAACAGAACATCGTATTTCAGCCTTCGGTATTGCTGACTCACTGTAGAAATAATTAAACCAAATCAAAGTAAATCAAACCATTTTAACAAAAAAATAAATCCAGCCTCGCCTCCTCGAAAATAAGCGATATCTGCCAAACAAAGCCAATTTTTACTCTGTAGAAGCCAAAGCTGAGCTCAGCGAGACAACTCGACTCCGGGAGAGGCAGAGGGGCGAGGGCTGCAACCTATGGGCGGTGGCGGGCTGTTTAACTCGTTCTTCGAAACGAAGCCAAATAAACCAAAAACGAGCTATTTAATGAAAAAACTGGTCATACTCGGAATCCTTGCTGTGCTGGCGGTCATCGCGGCCATAGAGATGGTTCCAGTTTACCGGTATTTCATGGCGGAGCGTCTGCTCAAGGCGGCCAAAAGTGCTGATGACGGTCATCAATACGAAAATGCCTGCCGTTTCTACCGGCTTGCCCTCTTACGGGCTCCGGATCACCTCGGCCTGCTCCACTCTTACGCGGATTTTCTGGATGAAATCAACCGCCCGGAAGTGCTGGGGGTTCGCCTGCGCATCATCCAGCTTGATCCGCATGATACAAAGGCGAGGCTCGATGGCGTCGAGACGGCGCTCAAGCAGCGAAAAATCACCATTGCCAGGCGATTGCTCGCAAAGCCCGCGCCGGACATGCAAGCTTCCACCCGCTACTACGATCTGGTCGGCTGGATGCAATTTATTTCATTCGATCTGCGGGATGCTGATGCCATCTGGGCTGCTGCATTGGACAAAAATCCAGGCAACAAAATCTACGAGGCAAATCTGTCCACAGTCCGCCTCTCATCGACCAACGAATCAGTCCGCAACGAAGCTTTCGCCAAATTGCAACAGCTCGCTCTTGGGAAAAAACCTCCGCTGTCAGCCCTGGCTTCGGCAATGGCATTCGCCGCGCAAAGTCCCTCCGAACCCGCAAAACTCGATCAATTGCTGGACCGTTTCCAAGTGCTTGTCCCCAAAGCTAATCCCTTTTTCACGAATTATCTGGATGCCTTGCGGCGCTGGCGTCCTGACCGTTTCAAGCAGGAACTGGCCGCCTATACCAAGTTTGCCGCCACCCTGCCGCAAACTGCGATGACCGCCCAGGATTGGATGGTGACCTCGGGACTTTATGAAGACTTCCTCGCATTCCATCAATCCCTCCCTCTGCCATTGCAGGAAAATCTGCACAGCATCCTGTTTAAGGCGGAGGCATTGTTTGATCTGAAACGCTTGGATGAACTCGAGGCCCTGCTCAAGCAACCCGTCTGGCGGGGTGAACCCGTATTGAAAATGGCCTGGCAGGAACGCATCCGGCGGGCCTCCCGGCCGCAGGTGGACTATGACACTGCGACGGCAAAGTGGAATGAAGTCCTCGCCGCTGCGGGAAAAAACGATATGCTCCTCACCATTTTGACAAGGATGGCGTTCACCTGGCATTGGTGGAATGAATACTCGCTTTCGCTTTGGGCAATGGCTGATCGGGTGCCCTCGACCTCTTCGGATTCGCTTGAGAATCTTTTTCAGTTCTACCTGCACACCAACAATTCGAGGAATCTTCGCAACGTGATTAAAAGGCAATTGGTCCTCCAGCCTGACAATCCGGATCTGCAAAATAATTTTGCCTTCTTATCGTTTCTCCTTGATGCGGAAACCGGCGTGGCGGCGAAAATGAGCGCAACCCTTTGCGCCATGCATCCGGACACTCCCGTCTACCTCTCCACGCGCGCCTTTGGCTTCTTGAAGGCCGGTCAGCCGGATCGCGGGTTGGAGTTGTTCAAGACCCTCGATGTAAAACAATTGCGCGGCACCGCAGCCGGGGTCTGCTACGGCTACCTGCTCGCCGCCACTGGCAATCGCCTCGCCCTGGATTACCTCAAGGACGCTGAAAAATGGGTATCATTCCCCGAGGAACTTGAAATGATCGCCAACGCAAGAAGGCAGGCGGGAGGAACGCAAAACGTTTATTTAAACAAACAATAAACACGAAACCAGCGCTCCCATGCGCTTTCGCTCCGCCCAGGCAACCGTGCCCAGCAGCAGGAAGCCCGCGCCCCAGGTCGCTGGCTCCGGACTCACGAAAGTGAGGCTTACGTCATCGAGATTGATGTCGTTCGCCCCGCCGGCGGAGGTCGAATAGTTGCTGCTCGACCCGCTTGCCAGATATACTCCATCCCACAACTGGATGGTCGGGTTTGTGCCGGTTGCCACGAAGCTTACCGTTTCCTGGGTCCATGTTGAGGTCCCGCTTCCCGACGGTGCGCTCAGGCTGTATGTGAGGATCGATCCTCCGTTGATGGTGACTTGGCCTTGAATGGTCGTTATTCCACTTCCCGTCGGCCAGTTGTTTTCCGGGGACACAAAGAAGGAGAGTTTGTAGGTGTCCCCGATTATCAGCGGAGCTGTCAGCGACGGCTCCGCATACATTCTGCCCTTTGGCGCGTCGGTATTTAATTCCACCGCATAGGTGCCGCCATGAGGAGGAGTTGCATCCCATGTGTATGCTGTAGAGACTCCCGTACCCGTCTTGAACCATTCCACCTGTGCTGCGGAGTTTCCAGTCTTCGCCACGGTACCATCGTAGCCAAAGGTCCAGCCTTGTATTACCTGTGTGGCTCCGCCCGCAAAGCTATTGGCATAATATGCCGTTCCAGTGCCACTTCCTTGCAGATGGTCACCGCCAGCCGCGGGTGCGGTTTCAAAGCCCGGGTTCACGATCAGGTTCTGTGCAAGGACAGAAACCGGAGCCGAAACTGCCCCGGCAACCAAAAAAAGTATCAATAATCTCGCCAGCTTCATTTTTATTAAAAGTGCAAAAGTGCATTCGCTCTTCTGTTGGACACGGGTATACCATAATTATTGGAAATTAAAAATAATATTATATTTCCGTTATTTGATTCGGGCGCATACCCCTACAAAAGCCGTCCATGCGCCTTGGCAAAAAGCTTTGTTCCATACCGCCGGATCTTGCTAGCTTGTAACCGGTGCAAAATCCAAATCGCCTCCTGACAGCCTGCGCACTCTTTTTGCCATGGATGATGCTTTGCTGGCATCTGAGCGTGTTCTGGTCCTTGTCCCCCCAGTACCAGTACGGTTGGCTGGTTCCTCCCCTGGCGGTCTATCTTCTTTTCCGCAGGTGGAAGACAGTGCCAGATGCGGAGTCCTTGGGCGGGCAACAAGGTGCTGCAGTAGCCGCCTCCGCTTGTGCGTTGCTCCTCCTGCCTCTTTGGCTGGTGCGCACAGCCACGCCCGACTGGAGCGTGATCACTTTTTGCCTTGCCGCCGCAGTGACCGGACTGACGTTGGCGCTCATTGCACGGATGGGCGGTTGGAGCGTTGCAAGACGCCTGGCATTCCCGATTCTATTTATCTTTTGCGCAGTCCCATGGCCGCAGCGGATGGAGAACTGGATCATCCAATCGCTCATGCGCACCGTGGCGGGGGTTACTGCCGAGCTGTTGCTTTGGTGTGGCATTGCTGCCGAGCAAAAAGGAAACCTCGTGCAGATCGGGCAGGCCACCCTTGGCATTTCCGAAGCCTGCAGCGGCGTTCGCTCGCTCCAGTCGATGTTGATGGCTTCGCTTTTCCTCGGGGAACTTTGGCGCTTTGGGAAAAAAGCCCGCGCGATCCTCGTCGTCGCGGGACTGGCCTTCGCCTTGTTCTTTAATCTCGTTCGCAATACCTTTCTGGCGCTCATTGCTTACCGGGCAGGATCATCGCCGGCTTTTGAATGGTGGCACGATTCAGCGGGGTGGAGCATTCTCCTGGTCTCATTTCTCTGCCTCTTACTCGTCGCAAAATACCTGGGAAAACCGTTGGAGATAAAGGAACGGGCCGCCTTCCAATTCCGCTCATTGCCGGCATGGATAACGGGCGGCTTTACCCTCTGGTTCCTGCTCGTGATTGGCGGCAATGAATATTGGTACCGCTCGCATGAGCAAGGCTCCAAAAATGTGGAACTCATGGAGATCCACCCGCCGGTTGGGAAAGACAGGTTTCGCACTGATCCTATTTCCGATCGCGCCCGGGATGTCACGCTTTGCAGCGAGGCTGATGGTTGGTCATGGTTGGAAACCCCTCGTAACCCCTGGACACTCATCTCCCTCCGGTGGAAGCCCGGGCGCACAGCGTCTCAATCCGCGCGCGTTCATCAGCCCGATGTCTGCCTTCAGGCAAGCGGCGCGATACCGGTCCGGGAATTGTCCCCGGTGAGTATTGCCGCGGATGGCGGCGTGGTGCTTTTTCATGCGTGGCTCTTCATGCTCGCAGACCACCCGCTCTACGTATTCTACAACCTGCGAGAGGAAGGAAACCGCGACCAGTGGAACGCCACGCTCAATCAGGATTGGTCAGCCTGGAGCCGCGTCCAGCGTGCCATGGTCGGGGAGCGCAATCTTGGCCAGCAAAGCATCGAGATCGCACTCCAGGGCTACGACTCGCAAGCCGATGCGCTCGACGCGCTGAAGACCCGCCTCCCTTCGCTCATCACCCTCACGCACGCTGAAAAGTAGGCGCGCCTACTCCGGCCGCGTGTACCACAGTTCGCAGGATTCCCGCTTCTTGATCGAGCCCGGCCACATCATCTTCAGCACATGGTAAAGCAACTGCCGCTGCCCGTACCAATCCATCTTGCGCGAAGAGGTGATCACCGGTTCGCCGGTCAGGATTTTGAATTTCAATCCCCTTTCCTTCGCCCACCCCTTCAGTTTTTGTGAAAAAAAGATCTCCTCTCCCGCGTACACCTCCTCGTCAAAGCCGCCGATGTCCGCCCACGCTTCACGGTAGCAAAACAAATAAGACCCCGCCGCCAGGTTCACAAACCCCGAGATGCTGTTCCATAGCCCCGTCATCATCGTTGGGAACCAGCCGATATTCAATTTGTCGAATTTCAAATGGCATCCCCCCGAGCAGATTTTTCCACCCTCGAATGCCTCGATGGTTTTCCCAAGAATGCCGCGCGTCATGTAAGTATCCGCATCGATAAAGATAAGCCATTTTCCCCGGGCGCTTTTTGCCGCCGTGTTCCTTGCCCTCGCGATCTGATTGTGCGGCTCCTTCACCACCTGCGCACCTTTTTCAAGCGCTGCGGCGGCGGTGCCGTCCGTGGAATTGTTGTCACACACGATGATCTCCCACTCCTTGTAATCAATCGCCGCAAAGCTCGCGTACACAGCCCCGATCACCCGGCCGATCAACAGCTCCTCGTTGTAGGCGGGGATCAGCACGCTGATTTGCGGAGCCGTCGCGTTTGTCGTGTTTTCTGGTGTCATCGTGATTTTAAAAAATTCCCGCCTGTCTTAACATATCCGCTCAATCCCTCAAAACAAACACCAGCAGGGTCAGCCCCGTGCCGATCGCGTAGAGTGGAATCGTATCAGAGACAAAATAGGAATATCCCATCAATGCCACACCCAGGATCATATGCTTCGCGCTCCCCTGCTTCCTGCCGTAACGCCATACCCCCCACCCGATGCAGGAGTACAGCAGCAACGCAAACAGCCAGATGTAAAGCGCGTTGTCACTCGTCGTAGCGGAGGAGGGTAATTCCATTACTTCACATGCGCAGGTTCATCGTCATGCCGCGATTTCACAAAATCGACCACCCGTTGATCGTCACCCTCCGCCGCCCACACCGCCCGCAGGAAATCCGCGGGGTGAATATCGAACCTTTTCAAAAACCCCCTGTCGCCGCCGCAGCAATACATCAGCGAATCCGGCAGCTCGCCGCGCAATTTTGCCTTCGCCTTGAGAATGATGCGCGGCAGCCAGCGGATTCCATCCACTTCCTCGTTCCTCGGGGGAAATTCTCCCTCATCCAGGAATCTGCCGGTCGTCTCCCCCTTCATCACATGGAGAAAATAATCCCGCCTTGCCGACGTGATGAGCAAAGCCTCGTCCCAGTCGAGATCCGGGTAGTCTTCCGCAAAATCAAAAAGCTCCGCCGGGCGGCAGCCGATGGACGCCAGCAATCCGCATTCCTCATCCGTGAAAAAACTTCCCGCATCGCGATTTCCTTTTTGATAAAGCCGCAAAGCCTTGTCGTAGAGATGCCGGAACGAACTGGTCCAATCGTAAGATTTCATTGCTTGGGAGAAAGTTGACCGTAATCTACCCGCAACTCCAATGCAAACCCCGCATTGTCCCATTCCCACCTGTTTCCAAAAGACTTCGGCGATCATCGCTGCTCACGTCCCGATGGCAAAGCCATCGCAGCCACAGCAGCCGGGGGTCGAGCGAGGAACGAGCGACACCCCCGGAAATCTCACAGTAAAAATTCGATCCTGAAGGGATCGCAGCAATCGTTTTTTCAAACACTGTCCCACCACCCCGAAAATTCCATGCCCAAAAAATCAATCGTCGTCATAGGCAGTTCAAATACCGACATGATCGTCAACGTCACCCGCATCCCCAAGCCGGGTGAAACCATCCTCGGTGGAAAATTCCACACCGCGCCGGGAGGCAAAGGCGCAAATCAAGCCGTGGCCGCCCAGCGCGCCGGAGGCGATGTCACGTTCATAGCCAGCGTCGGGAACGATGCCTTCGGCGAACAGGCGATTGCCGGCTTCGCTAAGGAAGGGATCAACACCACCCACATCTCCAAGGATAAATCCCAGCCTTCCGGCGTCGCCCTCATCTTTGTCGGCGCCGATGGCGAAAACAGCATCTCCGTCGCCAGCGGCGCAAACTCCCGTCTTTCACACGTGAACATCGAAAAAGCGACCAGCGCAATTGCCGGCGCAAGCGTGCTGGTAATGCAACTCGAAACTCCCCTCCCCGCCATCCAGTTCGCAGCGAAACTCGCCGCCGCGAAAAAAGTCCCGGTGATCCTGAACCCCGCCCCCGCCCGGCCATTGCCCGATGCATTGCTCAGGCGCATCACCATTCTCACGCCCAACGAAACCGAGGCCGAAATTCTCACCGGCATCAAGGTCACGGACAACGCATCCGCCACCAAGGCCGCTGGTGCACTGCTTGCCCGCGGAGTGCAAATCGTCATCATCACCCTTGGCGCGCGCGGCGCGCTGGTGGCCATGGCCGGGCTCGTCCAGCACGTCCCCGGTTTCAAGGTCAAACCCGTTGACACTACCGCCGCCGGGGATTGCTTCAACGGCGCGCTCGCCATCGCATACGCGGAAGAAAAACCCCTCATCGACGCCGTCCGTTTCGCAAACGCAGCAGCCGCCCTCTCCGTCACCAAACCCGGAGCCCAGCCCTCAGCCCCCACACGCCGCACCATCGAAAAATTGCTTACAAAATAACGTGGCGCGTTGCATCACGTTCCGGGTAACGCATTCGGCTCGAATGCCCTTTTCGGCGGCTCGCCGAAAAGATTGAGAGGGACGCGGCATTTCCATACGTCCCCTCACCACGCAATGCGAAGTGGAGGGACACACACTGTCGTGTCCCAGTCCCAAAAATTTCTAAATTCGCACGTGGCGTGCCCCTAACAATCCCCCGACACACACCCCGCCTGCCCACCATTCTCCACCTGAATCGTCGCATGCCCGATGCGGAAACGCTCATTCAACGCATGCCCGATCTCCCGCAGCAACTCATCTCCGCGCCGCGGATCACTCACCACCACATGCGCCGTCAACGCCACCTCCGTCGTGCTCAACCCCCAGATATGCAAAATGATGCGCATCGCTCACCCCCGGCAATCCCAGCAGATACGCCCGCACCGCCTCCACATCCACCCCTTCCGGCACCGCATCCAGCGCCAGATTCAGCGAGTCCCGCCGCAAATTTCAGCAAATAAAACAGTCATATCTTTTCGTATCGAATAGGATTTGACGTCCTGATTACAAGCCTGTCGTTTCCGGCAGACCACACATCAGGTTCAGGCTCTGGATCGCCTGACCGGATGCGCCCTTCACGAGATTATCCTCGGCACTCATCAAAATAGCACGCCCCGTGCGAGGATCGTGACGCCATGCAATATCAATGAAATTAGTGTATGAAACATTTTTGAGGTCGGGATAAGCCTCTGCACCGAGCAGCCTTACAAATGGCTCTTTCCCGTAGCTTTTCGCGAAGACATCCGAAATTTTTTCCAGCGTCACACCGTTCACAGGTGAAACATAGGTTGTCGATAAAATACCGCGATTCACCGGAATGAGGTGTGGAGTAAAATTGATCATTATTTTTTCACCTGCGGCTTTGCCAAGCTCCTGTTCGATCTCCAAAAGATGGCGGTGCTTTGGCACCCCGTAAGGCCGCACACTTTCATTGCATTCGACGAAAAGATAATCCGCCTCCACCTTGCGACCTGCCCCACTCACCCCGCTCATGCTGGAAACGACGATACTTTTCGAATCGATGAACCGTTCTTTTAACAGCGGCGCCAGTGTCAGGATGATGCTCGTGGGATAACAGCCTGGGGACGCGACCAAATTTGCGGTTCCTATCTCCTGCCGGTAGAGTTCGGGAAGGCCATAAACGCTTTGAGCGAGCAGTCCGGGAGCCGGATGATCATGCCCGTAGAATTCCTTGTAAACAGCCTCGTCCTTCAACCGGAAATCCGCACTGAGATCGATAACGCGCAACCCGGCTTTCAGCAGCGGTTGCGCAAATTCCGCAGCCAAGCCGTGAGGCAGCGCAAGAAATACAATGCCCGCCCCGGAATCAACCACTGCTTTCGAATCCGATGGAGAAAATTTCAGCGAGGAATATTTCTGCCCCTGAAATTTCGCGTAAACAGCACCGAGCGTCTTCCC
>Ga0302319_10002299_pt1 | contig 41540 bp, 32 predicted proteins | sample Bog_T0_2_FD_203319 | JGI IMG/M metagenome (GOLD analysis project Ga0302319, IMG submission 203319) | Peat permafrost microbial communities from Stordalen Mire near Abisko, Sweden - Bog_T0_2 | ecosystem: Environmental > Terrestrial > Soil > Wetlands > Peat | place: Sweden: Abisko, Stordalen Mire... | reverse complement strand
GTCGTGCCCCCAAAACTCCCGTAATATCACTTTTATCCTTTTTACGCTTTGAAACCGCACCCCACAATTACCCAACGCATCGTCGCCGACCCACGGGTGGTAGGGCGCGTCACTCCGTGCGCGCCGCTATTGGCATCCCAGCGGACAAGCTTTCCCAACCGCCGCCATCCCAATGCTTCACTTGATCAACACTGAAAACTTCCCTCCAAACCCCCGGAATAACACTTTTCTCAAAAATGTTTTGCTTGAGTCTCCCCCCAGCTCGGCGAGAATTCCCCATGCTTTCCCCATATCGCCCGGTTCTGGCCACGCTGCTCGCGCTGGCTCTCCTCCCGTCCGCACCGGCGGCGGAAGCGCCCGCGCCAGCACCCACCAATGCGCCCCCTTCCCCGCTCACGCTGTTTTACACCCATGCCGCCGTCCAATGGACCGAGGCCCTGCCGATCGGCAATGGACGGCTCGGGGCCATGATCTTTGGCGGCGAAACCACGGAGCATCTCCAGCTCAATGAAGCCACCCTCTGGGCCGGCGGTCCGTACGATCCCAGCAATACCAACGCCCTCGCCGCCCTGCCGACCGCCCGCAAGCTGGTCTTTGAAGGCAAATATGACGAGGCCAGCCAGCTCATCAGCAAGGACATGATGGCCGTGCCGCTCCGCGAAATGCCCTACCAGACCCTGGGCGACCTGTTCCTCCATTTCGACGGCCAGGGTGCGGTGAGCGATTACCGGCGCGACCTGGATCTCGACACCGCCGTCGCCACGGTGAGTTACACCGCCAACGGTGTGCATTACCGGCGGGAGATGTTTGCCAGCCCGGTGGACCAAGTCATTGTCATTCACCTGACCGCAGATCAACCGGCCATTTCCTTCACCGCCCACGTGAGCACTCCCCAGCACGCCCGGGTGAGCGTGGAAGCCAACGCCCGCGCCCTCTTCGATGGCCAGACCAATAATATGACCCTGGTCATGGACGGGGCCAACGGCCCGGCGCGGGGCATCAAAGGCGCGTTGAAATTCCAGGCCCGCGTGTATGTGCTGCCCGGTCACGGACGGATTTCGTCCGTGGATAACACCATTTCCGTGGCCCAGGACGATGATGTGACAGTGCTGATTGCCGCCGCGACCAGCTACGTCAATTATCAGGATGTCAGCGGCGATCCCAAGGCCATCGCCAGCCGCCAAATCGCCAGGGCGGAGGACAAATGGATCAACGGCCACATCAAAGGCGGCCACGACACCACCCTGCCCGACCACCTCGCCGCGCACCAAAAATTGTTCCGCCGCGTGGCCCTGAATCTGGGGGAGACCGAGGCCATGAAGCTGCCCACGGATGTGCGCATCGCGCATTTCGCCGAAGGGAAGGATCCGCAACTGGCCACCCTCTATTTTCAATTTGCGCGCTATCTGTTGATGAGTTGCTCGCGTCCCGGCGGCCAGCCCGCCACGTTGCAGGGGTTGTGGAACGATTCCCTGACGCCGCCCTGGGACAGCAAATACACCATCAACATCAATACCGAGATGAACTATTGGCCGGCCGAGACCTGCAACTTGTCGGAGTGCGTCGAGCCGCTCACGCGCATGGTGCTGGAGCTGTCGGAAACCGGCGCGCGCACCGCCAAGGTGAACTACGGCGCGCGCGGCTGGGTGGCCCATCACAACACCGACCTCTGGCGCGCCACCGGACCGATTGACGGCCCGCAATACGGCATGTGGCCGATGGGCGGCGCATGGCTGTGCCAGAATTTGTGGGAGCATTACCTCTTCGCCGGGGACAAGCAATATCTGCGCGAAATATATCCTGCCATGAAAGGCGCGGCGCGGTTCTTTCTGGATACGCTGGTGGAAGAACCCACGCATCACTGGCTCGTCACCTGTCCTTCGCTGTCGCCGGAAAACGGCAATCCCGCCGCCCATGATACCAGCATCACCGCCGGCCCCACCATGGACCTGGAAATCCTGCGCGATCTGTTTGATCATTGCATCCAGGCCGCGAACCTGCTCGGCACCGACAAGGATTTTGCCCAGTCGGTCGCCACCGCCCGCAGCCGCCTCGCGCCGCTGCAAATCGGCTCGGCGGGCCAGTTGCAGGAATGGTTGCAGGACCTGGACATGCAATCCCACGACCTGCATCACCGCCATGTCTCGCATCTTTACGGGCTCTATCCGAGCGCGCAAATTGATGTGCTGACCACGCCGGATCTGGCCGCCGCCGCGAAAAAGTCCCTCGAGATTCGCGGGGATCAAGCCACGGGCTGGGCCACCGCCTGGCGCATGAATTTATGGGCGCGGCTGCACGATGGCGATCATGCGTACCGCATCCTGGAATTTCTCCTCAGCCCGGCCCGCACGTATCCGGATTTGTTCGATGCGCATCCGCCGTTCCAGATTGACGGCAATTTTGGCGGCGCTGCCGCCATCGCCGAAATGCTCCTGCAAAGCCAGAACGACGAAATCCAGTTGCTCCCCGCCCTGCCCCAGGCCTGGCCCAACGGCAGCGTGACGGGTCTGCGCGCGCGCGGCGGGTTTACCGTGGATCTCGTCTGGCACGAGGGCAAGCTGGACACCGCCACCATTCATTCCCTCAACGGGAACTCCATTCGCCTGCGCTACGGGCAGACGACCCGGTTTGTACACCTCAAGAAAGGCAAAAGCCTGGAATGGAATGGGCGGGATCAATAATGCACGGAGCAGCCGTAGGGCTTGGTCTGCGTCACGGCCACCGGTTTGCCGGCGAGCAGGTCGTCCACGGCTTCGCGCACATAATTGCGCGCGGTTTTGGGGTCGTGGCTGGGATCGGGTTGATCGTCCATGGCCCCGGCGTAGGCCAGGTTGCCGGCCGCATCCACCACAAAGACATGGGGCGTGGTCTTCATGCCATAGAGACGGCCTATGTCCCCGGAACTGTCGTCAATCCACGCGGTGGCGGCGATTTTGAGGTCCGTCCATTCCTGCTGCGCCTGGGCGGCGGTGCGGTGGCTGGGGTTCCTGGGGTTGACGGAATTGACGAGCAGCCAGACGACGCCCTTATCGGCGAGCTCTTTTTGTAGCGCCTGGGTGGCCCCGCCATGATATTGGTTGTTGCAGAACGGGCAGTCGGAGTTGTAAGACTCCAGCACCACAATCTTGCCCTTGTAATCGGAGAGCTTGACGGTTTTGCCGGTGATGTCGGTGCCGGTGAAATCCGGGGCGGACTTGCCGATCTCCACCGCAAAAACGGAGGCGGCCAGCGCCAGGGCGGCGAACAATGCGAAAGTCTTTTTCATGATGTGTGTCAGTTTGGTTGATGCTACTGAAAATGAGACACGGGATACCCGGTTGCGTTCAAAAACAACCAACACCCATCTGAACAACCAAAATTATTTTGCCTGGTCCAGGGCGGATAGGACGATACCGGGCGTGAGGATGGCGGGAAGAATGACGGCGGGGGCATCCGGGCCTTTGGGATAGACGAGAACGAGGGGCACGCCCGCGCGGTGGTAACGGTTGAGTTCCGCCGTGATGACATCGGGCGTGTGGGTGTAGTCGCCGATGAGGGCGACGGCGTTGATGGCCTTGAGTTTTTCACGCACGGAGGGGATTTCGATGCTGCTGTATTTGTTGGCCTGGCAGGTGAGGCACCAATCGGCGGTGAAATCCACCAGCACGGGCTGGCCGGCGGCGCGGGCGGCCGCCACGGCTTCCGGGGACCACGGGTGCCAGGCGATGCCCTGGGCGGATTCCTTAAGGTCCCCTGCCCCGCTGGACACCATGACCGGCGCGCGCCAATCCAGCTCTTTTTCCAAGGCAAAGCCATAGCCGCCGAGGAACAGCAGCAGCGCAATGATCGTGGCCAGCGTTTGATGCCGGCGGCCGCGTTGAACAAATTCGCCGTACACCCAGGCGGCCAAGGCGGTCAGCACGAGAAACAGGCCCAGCCACAGGACATTTTTGCCATAGCTGCTGGTGGCAATGGTGTACAGCCACACCAGGGTGGCGAGCATGGGAAAGGCCATGGCCACCTTGAACTTTTGCATCCATGCGCCGGGTTTGGGCAGGAATTTGAGCCACGCGGGCTGCCAGCTTAAAACGAGGTAGGGCGCGGCCAGCCCCAGCCCGATGGTGAAAAAAAACAGGGCCACGACCGGCCCCGGTTGGGCGAAAGCGAAGCCCAGTGCGGGGGCCAGAAAAGGGGCGGTGCAGGGCGTGGCCAGCGTGGTGGCCAGCACGCCGTTGAAGAACGCGCCCCCCATGCCGGAGCGCGAGGCGAGCTGGCTGGCGGAGTCCAGGGCCCCGCCGCCCAGCGTGACCTCGAACACGCCAAACAGGTTCATGGCGACCAGCAAAACCAGCGTGGCGAGGCAGACGACGAAAACCGGGCTGCTGAATTGCATGCCCCAGCCAGGATGATGGCCGGCGGCCTGCAGGCCAATGACGACGCCAGCCAGCACCAGAAAGGAAGCGATCACGCCCAGGGCGTAAACCAGGCCGAGGACGCGCACGTGCCGCGGCGAGCTGCCCGCCTCGCTAACGAAGCCGAGGATTTTCAGGGCAATGACCGGAAGGACGCACGGCATGAGATTGAGGATCAGGCCGCCCAGAAAGGCGTAGAGCAGCATTTGCCAGAGCGGCGCGGGCAGCCCGGCATTGCTGGCAGTTGAACGCGACGCGGGAATTGCCACGGACGCAACCGAAGCCTCGCTGGCAATGGGCACTTTGATTTGCAGGCCGGCGCGGGATTCCCCGGTGCCGCCCACCAGGACACCGGAAACCTCGCGCGGCCACGGCGAGTCGCCCGCGAATTTCTTCACGATCTTGCGCAGATGAATGGCCCCCGGGCCTTCCGTTGCAAGGGCGGTAACCTGTTCGGTGGCAGACTGGACCTCGAAATTGTCGCCGGCGTCTGGAAAGAAGTCCGGGGATTGGGCCATCGTCTGATCCGCCCACGCCAGGTTCAAGGAGCGGGTATCGTTGTTGACGGGCGGCTCCCACCAGGCCTGCACCGATGCGCCTTGCGACTTGGGCAGGCGGGCCTGCCATTGTTGGAGAGTGGCGGCCTCGGCGGAGGGTTTGGTTTCTGAGCCGACGTTGATTTTCGCCGCGACCACGGTGCTGGCGGGGATGCAGGTGTCCTTGCATTCGAGCCAGGAAACCTTGGCGGAAATATCGAGGGGGCCCGGCGGTAAATTGGTGGCCAGGGTCAATGGTGCCAGCAAGACCACCTCGTCCTCATAGCCGTAGGTGGTGACTTCCGCAGGCGGCAGTTTATGGGGCAGCGGCCATTGGGTCTCGCCGGCGGAGACTCCGGCCGGCAGCGTCCAGGTGATTTTGGTGGGCGACCCGGAATCGCCGGCATTTTTCCAATAGGTATGCCAGGCGGGATCCATTTTCAGGTCCACGCCGGCAATGACGATGTCGCCCGGCCGGGCGGAATCGGCAGACAGGAGCAATTTGACCTGCGTGTGGTGGCCCGCCTGGCCGCCGTCGCCCAGAAACGAGGGTTGGGCCGGGGCCGGCTTGGCGGATAGGCACAAGACCAGAATAATAAGGGCAACGAAGCGAACAAAGGTCAGCCCGGATGTTTCACCCTTCTGGTTGCGTCGGTCAGTAACACCGGGCTTCAGCCCGGTGGAAAAGGGCGCGGATGCCCATCGCCGTTTTAACGGCTTCCCCCATCGCGTCAAAGCCGCTGAAGCGGCTCCGAACGCAGTGCGCCTGCGAACACCGGGCTGAAGCCCGGGGTTAATGAAATGGCGATCCAACATTCTTGTTAGATGCCGCACGGGGCCAATTTAATCAAACATTATTTCTGAATCAGGGCATCACCAACGTAAATGCGATAGTCCTTGATGCGTCCGCTGTTGTCGCCCTGGCGGGGCACATAGCGGAAACCGCTGACGGTCTGCGCCTGGCCGAGGTTCAAAATCAGCCGGTGCGGATGGCTGGGCGAGGCGTTCTTCCATTCGGTGATCCAGTAGTTCGCAGTCTGGCCATCAATGGCGTTTTCCGCCGAACCGTCCTCGCCATTGCGCTCCTCGCTGTCCACATAGGCGATGGTCCAGCCGTTATGGCTGATGGCGGCGCCGTTGGCATCGAGCAGGTCCAGTTCAGCCACGGCAGCAAACGCTTTGCCATCCTGCGCGTTCAAGCTTTCCAGGCAGAAGAAGCGGCCGGTGGCCGGGGCGGTAAACTTGATGTCCTGCGTGTCGCCACCGGGGGCAAAGCTGCCGGAGTGAACGACTGACGCCGGGGCCAAATTCAGCTTCACCCCGGGACGATGCGACTTGGCGAAATCCTTTTCGGGATGCAATTCATCGAGCACCGGCTTTTCGAGTCCGGCCACAGTGTGGCTTTCCGCGCCGAGCAGGTCGAGAATGACCACCTCGTTGGCCCCGGCTTTGAGCCAGCAGCCGGGCACATAGGCGGTCTGGGAGGGGCCGATGTTCCAATAGCGGGCGAGGCAATGACCGTTGACCCACAGATCGCCCTTGCCCCAATGATGCAGGTCGAGGAACGTGTCACCCGCCTGGTCGAGGGTGAAGGTGCCGCGCCAAAAGGCGGGTTGATTGGTGGCGGGCGCTTGGGCCTGGAATTTAAGGCCGGCCAACATCTTGTCATCAAGCGGCAGGTTGTAAATCTGCCAGCCTTTCAACCCTTGACCATTGAGTTTGACGGGCGCGATCAACCCCTTGCGGTCCGCCATTTCGGGGCCGAAATTCACGCGGCCCATGGGTTCGACGAGAATATCCAACCGCGCTTCCTGCGTATGTTCGGGGAGCACGATTCTGGCGGCGGCACTGCGGCGATCCAGAATGCCGATGCGTTTGCCGTCGAGGAACACATAGCCGAAATCGTGAATGGCAGCGGCTTCCAGCGTGGCGGACTGGCCGGCGGGGAGGCGGGTGCGATACAGAATGCAACCGTAACCCTGGTCGTAAGCCTCCATGTTGCGCGGGGCTTCATCGGCCACGGCGGCGGGCAAGTTGTCGAACACGGACGCGGATTCGGTCAACTCGACCGGCGCGAAGCTGATGACCGGGTTGGGGGCGGGCGGTTCCGGCAATTGCTCGCCGGGCAGCAGGTATTTGGCAAACAATTCACGAGTCTGGAAGAACTTGGGCGTGGCCCAACCCGCCTCGCTGATGGGGGCATCGTAATCATAGCTGGTGGTGTCGGGTTTGAACGGCCGATCACAGCCGGACCACAAGCCAAACGTGGTGCCGCCATGCGCCATGTAAATACTGAAGGACGCATCATGCGAAAGCATGTAGGTGAGGTCGCCCAGATATTTTGCGGCATTGCCGAGGTGATGCGGCTGCCCCCAGGTGTCAAACCAACCGGGATAAAATTCGCTGCAAATCAGGGGGCCCTGCGGCTGCAACTGGCGGAGCTTGGCAAAGCCCTTCGCGGGATCGCTGCCGAAATTCGCGGCTTGAAAGAGATTGGTCAACAGGCCGTTTTTCATCTGATCCGGCGGGTTGCACTCAAACAGGGGCACGTCAAATCCGGCGTCAACCAGCGCCTGGCGGATCGCCTCCATGTATTGGGTGTCCTTGCCGAAGAAACCGTATTCGTTTTCCACCTGGGCCATGATGATGGGGCCGCCGTGGGTGATTTGCTGCGAGGCGAGCTGGCGGCCCACTTCCTTCAGATAGCTCTTCACGGCATCAAGGTAACGCGGGTCGCGACTGCGAAACTTGATATTGTCATTCTTGAGCAGCCACCACGGGGTGCCCCCCATTTCCCATTCGGCGCAGGCGTAGGGCCCGGGACGCAGGATCACCCAGAGTCCCTCCTCCTGGGCGATGCGGCAGAACTCCGCGTCGTCCGCCTGGCCGGTCCAGACATATTCCCCGGGCTTGGGCTCGTGCAGGTTCCAGAACAGATAGGCGCAAACCGTGTTCAAGCCCATGGCCCTGGCCATCTGCAACCGGTGCCGCCAGTATTCCTTGGGCACGCGCGCGGCATGGATCTCGCCGCAACGGATTTGCAGCCGCTGGCCATCCAGCAGAAAATCATTGGTACCGATGGCAAACGTGTGCCTGGCGGCCGGCGGCACGGGCGGCGTGGCATTCTGCGCCATCCCGGCCGTGGTGGCCAGGGTTAGCAGCATGGCCGCCAGCCGCAGGCCAAAAGTGGAAAGCCGGCCAGGGGCCGCCGGTCGCGGAGTCAGGGGGATGGAATCTTTGGATTTCATGTTCATTTCTTAGTATATGCGTGGTCGGCGGGAACGTCCGCGCCCGACCAAATTTGTTTTTGCGTCCACGGTTCGGGCGGCGCGGTCCAGAATGGATCGCTGGCGGGCAAGCCCAGTTCAACGAGCCCAAAGAGGCACAAATACAGGCTGCCGGTGGAAATGTAACCTTCGCAAAGGGATGGCTGATGACCCACGGCCCCGACCTGGAGCCAACCCTGGGCATCCAATGTGCCGGGAGCGGCCATCGTGCGGCGCACCACGGCGGTCAGCGCACCGCGAACGGCGGCGGGCTTGAGTTCCGGCGGCAATTGATGCTGCAAGGCCATGACCGCCAGCAAATGAAACGCGCCAAAGCGATACGCACTGGAGCGGCCGATCACGGGGTAGGTGCCTTCGGGCGAAATCATCCGCTCCTGCACGGCCGCATAGCGCCGGGCTCGCGCGCGGATTTGCGGCTGCAAATTGCCCAGCGCATTGCTGTGGGCGGCGCAGACCCGCAACACCTCCAGCAACATGGGCTGGATGACGTAGCTGTTGTAATAATCCCAGTGAAATTCCGGGCCGTCACCGTAGGTGCCGTCGCCCAAATACCATTGCTGGTGGCTTTGGACGGCGCGTTCTATGGGCGGCAGATTGCCTTGCCCGGTGAGTTGCCAGAGCGCGGCCTCCACGGTGGCGGAAAACAGGAGCCAGTTGCTTTCGTTGGGCTGGATGGCGCGGGTGGATTGGAGGGCCGCGACGAGGTTGCGGCGCTGGAGCGCATCCAGCGGATCCCAAAGCTGATGCGGCGCGCGCAACAGGCCCAAGGCCAGAAAGGCCGCATCCACCAGGGGCTGGCTCCCCTCTTGGAAATTGAAATAATCCGGCGACGCCGGATCGGTGCCATGAACCAGCGCGCGGCGGGAGAGGTCAATGAAGCGGGCGCGCAGGCGGCCTTCGGCGGAATCATCCGGACCGAGCTCGAGCCAGGGGGCGATACCAGCCAGGGTGCGGCCAAAGGCTTCCAGCGGGGCAAAATGGGCGCGGGCAGCCTCCCAATCGTGGGTGGGCAGCGCGCTCTTCAATTTGCCGTCCGCCAGCGCGGTGAGGACTGGCTCGGCGACCTGGGTCAGGGTTTGCACCGAAAACGCCCGGTCCTCCGCGCCCGTTTGCGCAGAGCATTCCGTGGCGAGGCAAAGGGATGCCAAGAGCCCGATGATAGCCAAAGCCAATCGCATGAGATGAGATGAATTTTAGCGGGCGGACCGGGGGGAGTCGAATTCATTCCCACCCCAAAATGGGGGAGCCTCGAAGAGGTCTGGCCAGGATCAATTTGGCCGGGGCGAGTTTATTTGCGTGTGTTCCGCCGATTTTATGGTTTACTCGACACAGTTAAAGGATGAATCGCAAACCATCAATGTTAGTGGTGTTTCTGACGGTCTTCATTGACCTGATTGGCTTTGGCATGGTCGTGCCGCTGGTGCCCATGTACAGCCGCAATTTCGGCGCGAATGGCTTCCTGATCGGCGTCATCATTGCCTCGTTTTCCGCGATGCAATTCATCTTTGCGCCGATCTGGGGACGGCTCTCAGACCGGCATGGGCGGCGGCCGATTCTGCTGATCAGCACAGCGGGGGCGGCGTTTTCCTATGTCCTGTTTGCCATTGGCTCCGGCATTGCCAATCATCACCTGGCCCTGGCGGCCCTGCTGGTTTCACGCGCCTTTGCCGGGGCTTGTGGCGGCAATATCACGGTGGCCCAGGCGTATATTGCGGACATCACCCCGCCGGAAAACCGTTCCAAACGGATGGGTCTGATCGGCATGGCGTTCGGCCTGGGCTTTATTTTTGGCCCGGTCATCAGCGGATTGGCGCTGAAATTTGGCGGCAGCACGGCGCCCGGCTGGACGGCGGCAGCCCTGTGCGCGGCGAATTTCCTGCTCGCGTTTGCGATTTTAGCCGAGAGTTTGAAGCCGGATTCCGGCCACGCCAATAACCGTCCGCATTTCGCCCAGTGGTCGCATACCCTGGCCCAACCCAAAATCGGGCTGTTGATCTTGATTTTCTTCCTGGCCACCTTCGCGTTCAGCTGCTTTGAGAGCACGCTGCCATTGCTGGTGAGCGACAGTTTCAACCTCGGCATCACCGTGGATGAGACCCGTCCGGCCACCACGGTCATTTCGCTGTTTGTCTTTTGCGGCTTGATTGGCGCGTTGATCCAGGGCGGCTTGATTGGCCGGCTGGTGAAGCGGTTCGGCGAGCCCAAATTAATTGCCGCGAGCCTCTTCTTGACGGGGGCGGCGTTGACGTTTTTGCCCTTCATCAAAGGCAATGGCCCATTGCAATGGCTGGCCGTGTTGCGGCTGGCCAACTGGCCCTGGGTGGAAATGCTGCTGGCCCTGGCGACGCTGGCCATTGGTTCCAGCCTGACCCGCGCGCCCCTGTTTGGGCTGCTCTCCAACCTCACTCCCGCCAACGAACAGGGCGGAACGATTGGAGTGGCGCAAAGCGCCGGCAGTCTGGCGCGCATTCTTGGACCGCTGTTTGCCTCCACACTCTACGGACATGTGCCCGAATTACCTTATGTGGTTTGCGGGAGCATTTCCATCCTGGCGGGTATTCTGGCCGGAGTGCGGCTCATGGGCAATCCGGCGGCGCGCACGGAGTGACGCGCCCTACCGCGCTGGGCACGCGGCAGGTCCCTTCGATTTCATTGCCCAGTTCGGAGTCCGGCTTGACCTGAACTCCGAAGTTCATTAACCACGAAACACGAAACCCAACAAAGCACCCGAAAACAGAAGCGGGATGGGAGAGGGAATCCGTGCATGAAATCGTACAACCCTTGCGTGGCGTTACTGGTGGCCGTTTCGTCGGGCCAGTGGCCCGACGAGACGGGCGGGTCGCCCGTGCCACCCTTTTTCGTTTCGGAGTCCGGCTTAGCAGCAGAGCGGCGGACTGGTTTTCCCAGTCCGCCGCCTGATCGTTCACGAAAGCCCGGTTATTGATCCGCAGGCGGCGGGCCGGCAGGCGCGTCGTCCGGCGGGCCGCCCGCCCCATCGTCACCGCCGGGATGGCCGCCGCCAGGGCGATGGCCGCGTTGCGGCGGCTTGCCAAGGTATTCATCGCGGGTCAACACGCCGTCGCCGTTGGTGTCCAGCGTCTTGAGGGCGGCGCTGGCATTGGCGATTTCCGCCGCGTCAATCACGCCGTCGCCATTGGCATCCAGCGCCTTGATGATCAGCGGCAGGGGCGGACGATGCGCGTTGGGGGGCGCGTTTTTTGGCAGCCGCGGCAGGTATTCATTGGTGGTCAACACGCCGTCGCTATTGGCCAGCGTTTTGAGGGCCGCGCTGGCATTGGCGATTTCGGCGGCATCAATCACGCCGTCATGATTGGTGTCCAGCACGGACACCAGGGGCAGCGGTGGATGCCGGTGTCCGCCGGGGCCGCCCCAGCCGCCAGGACCGCCAGGACCGCCAGGACCACCCCCGGGACCGCCGGGCGGGCCGTCATTGTTGTTATCTTGCGCTCCAGCCATGAGCGTGGAAGCGCCCAACGCCAGGGCCAGGAGGACCGTCTGCCGGATTATTTTCGATAGCTTCATAGTATGCCTTTCATTGTTGCATGTTGCTTGGTTTGAAAAATCCAGGCAGCCCTGGCTCCGGTGGTTTCCCGAACCGTCCCGCCGGTCCTGGGCTGCCTTTCATTTATCATGGAGGCAATCTAGCAGACGCAACCTTAAGCCATCGTTAAGCCGCAAAAGTTTTTGCCGGGTGGATAATGCCAAAGGCGAGGCCGAAGCCTCGCCTTTGAATGGGTGGTGGTGGGCGGTTGAAATTAATTGGCAGCGGGGGTCGCGGGAACGACGGCTTCCTTTTCCTTGACCAGGGTCGCGCCCTTGCCGATGCGCTTGCGCAGATAGGTGAGCTTGGCGCGGCGAACATCGCCATGGCGCTCGACTTCAATCTTGTCCACGCGGGGCGAGTGCAGGGGGAAAATACGTTCCACGCCTTCGCCATAGCTGATGCGGCGGACGCAGAAGGTCTCATTCAGGCCGGTGCCGCGCTTGCCCATGACGATGCCGGTGAAGATCTGGATGCGTTCCTTGTCGCCTTCAACGACCTTGGTATGCACGCGGACGGTGTCGCCCACGTTGAACTTTGCGTCGTCTTTGCGAAACTGTTCAGACTCAATTTTCTTTTGTAATGCCTGGTTCATAATTTTTTTGTAATGGGTGAGGTGGCTGGCGTGAAAACCATTTCACACCGAGACAGATCACAGTTCAAATTTTCATGGCAGCAGGTCCGGACGCACTGCCTGCGTCCGCAACCGGGCCTGTTCGCGCCGCCATTTCTCGATTTCAGCGTGGTTGCCGGACACCAAAATGTCGGGCACCTTCAGGTCGCGAAACACCGCCGGCCGCGTGTATTGCGGATATTCCAGCAACCCATGGCTGAACGACTCATCCCGCGAACTCTCATCGTCGCCCAGAACGCCGGGCAACAGGCGGGTGACGGCGTCAATCACCACCATCGCGGGTAGCGCGCCATTGGTCAACACATAATCGCCAATGGACAACTCATCGTCCGCGAGTTCTTCCCGCACCCGCTCGTCAAAGCCCTCGTAATGGCCGGTGACGAGCAGCAAATCTGTCTGCTCCGCCAGTTCCCGCGCGATGGCCTGGTTGAACTTCCGCCCGGAGGGCGTCAACAACACCACCTTGGTCTGCTCGCGCCGCAGACTTTCCACGGCGGCAAACAGCGGTTCGGGCTTCATCAGCATGCCCGGTCCCCCACCAAAGGGCCGGTCATCCACCGTCTTGTGCCGGTCGTGCGTCCAGTCGCGCAACTGGTGGATTTTCAGATCCAGCAGGCCGGCTTTCCGCGCCCGCATGATGATGCTCTCATCCAGCGGCCCGGCGAACATGGCCGGGAACAGGGTCAGGACATCAATTTTCATGCGGTTGGAGCGCCAGCTTTAGTTGGGCCCGCTGATCCGCCAGCGGGTGGATAAACCCAAGCCCGCCAGCCAGTTCCAACTATTTGACCGGCTTGTCCTCGACAATTTCCACGGAACAACGCACGCCTTTTTTGGCGCTGCCGGCCAGCAACAACGAACGGATGGCGTTGATCGTGGCCCCCTGGCGTCCGATGATCTTGCCCACGTCCGAGGGATCGAGGCGCAGTTCATAGACGGTGGCCCCCGTGCGTTCCACGGGCGTGACGGTCACGCTGCCGGGGTGTTGCACGAGCCCTTTGACAATATATTCCAGGAACTCCTGCATGGCAAAAATCAGGCCGCCGGGGCCGCCTTGACCGCCTTCTTGATGAAGCTGGCCACGGTATCGCTGGGCTGGGCACCTTTGCTGAGCCAATATTGGGCGCGATCCAGCTTGATGATGAAATTTTCACCCTGCTTGAGGGGGTTGTAGGTGCCGATTTCCTCGATGCACTTCCCGTCGCGCGGGCTGCGGCTGTCGGCCACGACAATGCGGAATGCCGGGGTGTTTTTCGTGCCGACCCGTTTCATGCGAATTTTTACAGACATAAATTTATCAAAAGAGCGTGGAGACTATCATTTGGACGGTCATTTGCAAGCCCTGAATTCAGAAAAATTGCTTAAATTTGGAAAGCGATGGGGCCGAAGCCTTGTCAGTGCGGTTCCGATGCAACCCCGTTGGGGTTGAGAATCATTTTGAACCGTTACCCTGGGTAGTCCGCCAAGCCGTAATGATTCAGTAAAAAAGAATTTCAACCACAGATGGACACAGATAAACACAGATGAAGAAACGTCAGAACGTCGTTTTGGCCCTGATTTTCGCCGGTCACTAAATGATGCGCTTTACGTGGTGCTTGAATGCCACGTTTTTCATCTGTGTCCATCTGTGTCTATCTGTGGTTAAAAAATCTTTTACTGCATGGATACGGCTAAGCGGCCAACCCTGGGCTGAATGATTCAATCCCGTCGGGATTGAGGCTCATTGATCCTTGTCGGTGCGGTTCCGGGCGCGGATCCGAGTCCGGACAATTTTTTCCACCTTGATTTACCTTGATTTACCTTGATTAGGCTTGATTAGCCTTGATTGATGGATGGGGGCGAGGCGGTGATCTGGGGCGGTGTGCTCGCGCGAATCAAAGCAACCACTGGGCGACGAGCCGTCGCGGTGGCAGTCCCATGGCGTGATATTTTGGCGTTGTGGGTACATAAGGATTGAGCTTTTTAGTTTTAGTTTAACCTGGGACCTTGGACATAGGCTGTCCAAGGTGTTTTATTTATGTAAAAAAATTCAACCCCGGCGAATAGATATAAAACGTGGATACAAGAACCTCGTTTAACTCGAACTCGGACGTTTGGGCGGGAAACTCGACCAAGGTCTTGATCGGCAGCGGGTCGGGAAGGCGGCACCAGGGAAATTTTGCACCCGCTGGTGGCAGGCGCGGCGCGCACGGAGTGACGCGCCCTACCTCCATGGGCTCGCGACAGTTCGTTTCGCTTGCCTTGCCCACTTGGGAGCTCGCGTTTCACATTTGCGTTGGCAATCGCGCGGAATCCGACCACTAATTAAATTATGCCTGTCCCCGAATTCAATTAGATCAAACCGCCAGCCATGCAATTCTTTGCAGATGGTAAGCCGCATAAGGTTTCAGAAATATACGATGTGCTTGCCAAGCACTTCAATCTGACTGAGGAGGAGCGTAATGAGATATTGCCATGCCGCTGATGCAACCCCGTTGGGGTTGAAGAGGATTTTGGACGGTGACCCAGGGTAGTCCGCCATGCGGCCAACCCTGGGCTGAATGATTCAATCCCGTTGGGATTGTCCCGCCAGTCGCAAATCGTTAGTTATTAATTGATTGCCCTGGCAGTCGAGAAATTGTTACGCGCTTACAGCGCTTGATTGCAATTATGGCACGCTACCCAGGGCGCTGCCCTGGGCTGTCATGTTGCGGCCTTTCAGGCCTGCTATTTGCGCAGTCATTCCGAAATTATAAGCTTATCTATCCTTGTCCGTGCGGTTGCGGGCGCGTTCGCGGGCTTTGCGGAGGGCATCAATGGCGGATTCGGAACTGGCGGAGGCGGGTTGGGGCGATGTGGGCGCTTTGGGACGTGCGGGCCCGCCGCCCTGCGCTTCGCTGGCGGCGGGAGTGGTCGCAGCGCGACCACTGCCACCACTGGTCGCTGCGCGACCGCTGCCATCATTGCCACTGCCTCGTGGTGCTGATTTGCGAGCAAGCCAGGGCATCGTGGTGCTCTGCCCGCTCGCTTTGCCTTCGGCGGGCGCGGACGCACTGGAATCAACCGCAGGTTGGCGGCCGATGGACTTGCTGACCCAACCGGTGCGCCGCTCGAAGACTTCCAGCAGGAACAACCCCGCCGCGAGGACCAGCAACCAGGGGGCGAGTTCGACATAGCGCGATTTCACGGGTAATTCGTTCCAAAGCTTGGGTATCTCCACCCGGTCCTTGCCGTCGGTGGTGGCGGCAATTTGCTCGAGTGCGGCCGCGCCGCGTCCGGGCTGGTCGGGCGCAAATTCGGGGGAATACGGCAGGCACACCGGCGGAAGCGTGACGGCTTGCTGTCCGGGAATTTCCACTGTGTTCAGCACCGTTTCACGGCCCGCGATGGGAATGGCGGCCTCGAGCAGATCGGCATTGACCCAGGCCATGGCGAGGGTGTCTTTCGCCGGGCTGGCTCCGGGCAGGCCATGCAGGATTTTCACGCGGGGCAGGTTGGCGAAGGGATCGCCCTTGCGTTCGGGGTCGAGATGCAATTGCACGAAGCAGACGCCGTCGCGGACTTCCTGCGCGAGCAGCATGTCGTCCGGCAGCGGCTGGTGTTTGCCCGCCACCCAGCGGGCTTGGGTGGCGTAAAATTCCCCGGCCTGATTCCATTTCGCCAGGTCGCCGCTGTACTTGCCGTCCGCCTCGCCGAGATAGCAGAGCACGCGGCCGTTGCCGGCGTTCCAGGAGGCGACCACGGGGGCCTTGTATTCATCGCTGGTGACGGCGGCGAGATTGGCCTGCGGCCGGATGTAGCACAGATTATAGCCGCCCAGCGCTGGCGGCGCGGAAACGGGCGGCGAACCGAGCAAGGAATAACCGGCGGTAACGGCAAACGGCGTGGGTTGGTCAATGAAGGTGCTGCGGGCAAGGGTAAAGGTATCCTGCGCAAAGATGCGGGGGATTTCATCGGGATTATCGCTGAAATAGCATTCGCCGCCCCCGCGCCGGGCCAGGTCCTTGAGCATGTTGGCGTCGCAATCATGCTCGGTGCCCAGGCCCACGACACTGACGGTGACATCGGCGTCGCGCAATTTGCCGACAATCTCCTCGTAGTGCATGGACTGTTCGGCGTCGGCGGCGTCGGAAAAAAGGATGATGTGCCTGGTCTGGGCTTTGGCATTTTGAATCATGTTCGCGGACGCGACCAGAGCCTCATAAATGTATATGCCGCCGCCTTCGGAGCCGATGGAGAGGATCTTCGAGCGGTAACCCCGGTTGTTTTCCACGGTGTCCAGCGGGACAATCTGGTGAGCCACGGTGTCCACGGCGAAGACGCCGATTTCATCCATGGGCGAGAGCAAATCGAGCACCTGCACCGTGCCCAGGTCAGCGAGGTCCATTTTGATGCGGCCGCCGCCGGCGGGCATGGACATGCTGCCGGAGCGGTCCAGGGCCACCACGACGGCCACGGTCAGCTTGCGGTGCTCGCGGCGCATTTCCATGGAGATGGGCAGCACCCGTTCCAGGGGCGACTTGAAATAACCGCCCGGCCCATAGGATTTCTGGCCGCCGGTCATGGCCAGGCCCGAGCCGGTTTCCTCCACCCATGAGGCCAGGGTTTCCATACCGCTCATGCCAATTTGGCCGGCCGGGACATTTTCCAGGATGACGGCGGAGTATTGCGCGAGTTGTTCGAGCGACCAGTTGCATTGCTCGGGCGTTTTGCCGACGACTTCCAGCGAGCCGCTCCGGAGCAACTGCACCAGGCCCGACTGGTCGCCTGCCGAGGACACCACGAGGATGGCCTTGGAGCCGGCCACGCCGACGAGCGCGCGGGCGGTGTTATTTTCGGGCACGGGATCGTCCGGGGGGCCCTGCACGGTGACGGTGTATTCATTCACGCCCGCCTGACCCGCGCGGTCGCGGAACATGAACCGCGTCAGGCCGGGGGCCACGGTTTTGCTGCCGGCGGCAATGATGTCATCGCCGCGCTTCAACTGATAGCGCAGCTCCTGTCCGGTGGGCGACTGCACCCAGGCGCTCAAGACAAAAGCCTCGCCGGGCTGCACGGATTGGGGGGTGAGAAAACTCTGGATGGCGACATCGCTGATTTGCGGGCGGCTGAGCAGGCGATAATCCACCGCCACGCCGCGACCGGCGGCGCGGGCGGCGGCGGCGGACGGATCTTTGCCGGTCCATTTGCCGTCGGATACCACCAGGATGCGGCCGCCGCCATCGGCGGGAATCAGGGAGAGCGCGGCATCCAGCGCGTCATTCAGGCTGGAATGATCCACGCCGACCTGGGCGGTGAAGCCGGGGAATTCGGCGCGTTGGGGCGATTGCTCGACCACGGCCACGCGGCCGAACGACACGACGCCCAACTGGTCGCGCGCGCCCATGGATTGATGGAGCAGGCCGATGATTTCTTTTTCGGTGGCATCGGCATTTTGGGGCATGGATTCGCTGCGGTCGGCGACCACCACGACGGTGCCCGCGCGGTCGGGCAGCCGGATGGCCAGTTGGGCCAGGGCCGCGACCACGAGCACAACGACGACCACCCGCAATCCCTTCAAGCCGCGCGACGGCAGCGGCCAGAGGTATCCGGCCACCGCCAGGGGAATCAGCAGGAGCAGCCAGATGGGTTGGAAGAGGGTGAGCATGCGGGGCGGAGGCAGGAGTTAGAAGTTAGGAGTTAGGAGATAGAATGGGAGGGTACAAACTCGGTTGACACCGGTTTTGAACCCGAAATCCGAAATCCGAATCCCCGAAATCCGAAACGGGATTTCCGCCGCCCTGAAAAAGTGCGGATGAATTCTGGCGCAAACCCTCTGATTCGGGCTTCGGGCTTCGGATTTCTTTCGGATTTCGGATTTCGAGCTTCGGTTTCGGGTTGTGTGGGTTCATCTTTATGTTCCTTTGGCGGTGGCCACGAGGTAGAGGTGGGCGGTGAGGAGCGCGAGGGCGAGCAGGCCGAACAGCCAGACGGCGGAGGACTCCTCCAACCGCCGCTCGGTGTCCTCGCTCCATTGCCCCCACTGCCCGCTGGTGCAACCGCTTAGATCGGATTTATCGGCGGCCAGCAGGTTCACGGAAAACTGGTTGGTAACGGCATCCGCAGTCACGGAGTAAATCCCGGGGAGCAGTGTTTCCAGCGCGAGTTCGCCGCCCGTTTTGGGGAATTCGGTCCGGGTGCCATCCGGCAGCAGCACCGAGACGGATTCGCCGGTGGTCTTCAAGGTCACTTCCGTGCCCAGGCGGGCATTGCTTTCCTTGAGGCCGGGCATTTCGGAAATGCGCCAGGAGAGCAAATTCCAGAAGAGCACGGGCCAGTCGGGGGTGTTTTGCAGGGTGGACAGCGCGGCGTTGAAATTCAGATTGAGCTGCCGCCGGCCCGCGAGGTCTTCGCGGACGGAAAGGAGCGGCACGTTGCCCGCGAGAATCACCGGCACGTCGCCCGGGGCATTGGTGGCGGCCGCCGCCGCCCAGATGGCACCTTGGGGGGCCAGGCCCTGGGCGAGCGGATGGGTATTATCCACAATGAAGGGGCCGGTGTAGGCATTGGTGGCACCATCCGCCCGGAGGCGGAGACTCCAGGCATTGGAGCCGGCCACGGCACTGGTTTCATGAATGACGAGATCGGGATTGTCCGCCAGCGCGGCGCGCAAGCCGGTGGCGTCGAGGGCGCGATTGACGAGCGAGGCGGCCAGTTCGTTGGTCAGGGTCACCTGCACGCGCACGTGTTTGCGGATGGGCGGGAGCAACTGGACTTCGTTGTCCTCGACCAAGGCATCCGGCTCCAGGGTGGCGCGCAAGGACGGGGTGGCCGGGGCGAGGTTGAACACGACGCGCTGGCTTTCGTGCGCGCCCAGGGTGAGCAGCGAAGACTGGGCGTTGGTTCCCATCTGCACGGTCAGGTGCGTGGTGCGGGCGCCGGCCGAAAAATTGGCGATTTCCAGCAGGCACCGATCCTGGTCGCCAAAGGCGGTGCGGGAGGCGTTGACGATGGCGACATTGTCCAGCGGGGCACCGAAGGCGAGCCATTCCAGACGCGGGTTGGTGATCTTCTCCCCGGCGGGGGGATGATCGGTGAGCACGAGGATATTCGCCTGTTGTTTGCCCAATTCGGCCGCGAGGGTGATGGCGGGTGCGATTTCAGCATTGGGCGACCAGCATTGCCAGTGGGCCAGCAGCGCCGCGACTTCCCGCCAGCTTTTGACGGAGGCCCCCAAGGCGCGCGGTCCGGGACCGGCCAGAATAAGCCGGGTGGAGGGGGGCGGCTGGTGGCGATAGAGTCGTTCGAGAAAGGCTTGGGCGCGGGCGCGGGCGGAGGCATCGCCATGGACCGCGCGCAGGGCAAACGAATCGTCCAGCACCACAATGAGCGGGCGTGCGGATTGCGGCAGCTTCCATTGCGGTCCGGTGGCGGCGATGACCAGGAGCAGCAGCACGAGCAATTCCAGGAAGAAGAGCCACGGCAATTGCAGCCGGTTCACTTTGGCCCCGCCGGCTTTGGACACCGCCTGAAAGCGCCAAAGGACCAGGCTGGACACCGGCCGGCGACGGAACCGGTTCCGCAAAATATAAATCGCCGCGAGCGCCGGCAGCGAGGCCAGCGCGATCAAGGCGAGCGGATAGGTGAGCAGGGGGAACATCAGGGCCGGGATGAAGGATGAAGGATGAAGGATGACCCTGAAGGAATGACGAAGGACGAAGGACGAAGGACGAATGAATGACCAAGCTCGAATGACGAAAAACGAACGGCGCTCGTGGCCGAGTTGGAGGGTGGCCTCGCCACGGTCAGCCGAGTGCCAGTCCGCGATATAGCAAACTGCCAGTCGGCGGCACCATTGGTCATTCGTGCTTCGTCATTCATTCGTCATTGGACATTTGTCATTCGTCATTCACGCTGGCACCAGCAGTTGCAGGGCTTCCAACTCCTTCAAATTGTCCACCAGATCCTCGGCGATGAGGGTGGTCATGCGGGCACCGCATTGGCGGCAGGCATCGGCCCAGGATTGCTGCAACTGGGCGAGGTTGTCGGCGTATTGCCGGGCCACGGTGGAATCGATGTAGAGTTCCGTTTCGGCACCGGTTTCGCAATCCACCACGCGCAAATTGCCGTGTTCCGGCGGCGTGGCGTCGTCGCGGGCGAGCAACTGGAGCACGAACAATTCGGCGGCGCCCTCGCGCAACCGCCGGAGCAGCGGCAGGGGTTCGCCCGGCCAGAGGAGATCGCTGATCAACACGCGCACGCCCAGCCGGCGGAATTTCGGGGGGAGGATTTCGAGCGCCTGCCCGGGCGTGCGCTGGCTGGAAAATTCCAGCCGGTCCCAGGCGGAGGGCGTGAGGGTATCGTTGGGCAGGCGCTGAAAGCCTTCGCCCGCCAGCCAGACGGCCTGTGTGCATTGGGCATTGGCGGCGGCGGTGGCCAGCAAGGCCGCGAGTTGGGCCAGCGCATGGGCCTTGCCGGTGTCCGCCAGATTCATGGAGCTGGAACCATCCAGGATCAGGTCGAGATGGGGGGTGACCTCCTCGCGGAAAAGCTTCACGGTGAGCCGGTCGCTGCGGGCGTAGATGCCCCAGTCGATGAAGCGCAAATCGTCGCCGGGCTGGTATTCACGATAATCCTGAAAGTCAATGGAAGTGCCGGAGCGCCGGCCGGAGCGGGTGCCGGTCCAACCGCTGGCGGCGACCTGGGGGATTTGCAGGGCGTAGCGCAGGCCGAGTTTTTCGCCGTCGCGCAGGGCTTGTTGCAGGGCGGGGTCCATCAGATTGGGGATTGCCAATTGGGCATCGCAAAAGTGTTTTCAAAGGTGCTACCCACTACTACCCGGTGCGATTTCGATTTGGGGGATGCCCGGATTGGCAACGGGTTGGGATTGCAACGCTGGGGATGGCTTGCACGTTCTGGTGGCAGGCGCGGCGCGCACGGAGTGACGCGCCCTACCACGCCGGGCGCGCGGCACGGCTTTTCGATGGCAGGGCCGGCTTCGGTCTTTGGGTTTATGCGAAGGACCTTGATCACCGGGAAATCTCCTGGGTTGGCAGTGGCGGTGGCACGGCCTGGGCCGCGGGTTGCGGCGGGCGGAAGTTGCGGACCTGCTGGACAAACCATTTCCCATTCAACGCCACCGCCAACCCCAGCCAGCCGCAGGCAAAAAACAGGTGGGCCATCAACTGGTGGTCATCGCGGGCGGAAAAAACATTGAACACATTGCCGAGCTGCAATCCCTCGACGGATCTCCAGGAAAGCTGGTTCACGAAAAAGAGAATGATCACCGGGGCAATCGCCCAGCCGCCAGCCAGCAGGATGGCCAGGAGCCCCGCCAGTTTGGGCGGGCGGCGCGGCAGGAATTTGCGTTGAATAAACAAGCCCGTCAGCGTGTAATCAAAAGCATAGGCGGCGATGGTGAGACTGGTGATGCCAACGCTGGGAGACGCGGAACCGATGCCTTTGGTTGGTAACGCGGAAATAATCGCCGAAGCCGTGCCGTAGGTAACCGCCAAAATCGCCGCCACCCACGCCAACCCGCCGGCCGCGCCGTTAAAAAAGAAGAACGCAAAAAAGCGCTTCACCGCCGACGCCGGAATGGTCCGGCGCACGCGCAGGCTCAGCGCATCGGAATTGCTGATCGTCACCAGCAAGGCGAGCAGCATGATGACCAGGGTGGGATATGCCCAAGCCAGCAACCGGTCGGCTTCCCCGGTTTGCACGCCCCAGAACAAGGCGGCCCCGCCGCCGAGCAGCCAGAACCCCGTGAGATAAATCCGGACCGGCCAGGCGCGATTGGCGGAGGGCGGGGTGATCAGGGCCACCGCCAGGACAAAAAACAGCCCCGTCACCGCGAGGCCGAGGAGCAATGCCGTCAGCACCCCGATCCAGAAATTGCCTTCGCTTAATTTGGCGCCCACGCCCGTCTGCATGAATTCAAAACAGGCGGCCACCAGCGAACCAATGACCCCAAACGACTGAAAAATGCCATAGATGACGAAGAGAAACTTGAACGGCCGGCTCAGCGGCAGGCACGCCAGAAAGATGGCCACCATGTTGATGGCGCACACCACCAGAAACAAAAAGGCGAGGATGAAAAACACGGTGGGCAAATCCACGCCGCGCAACAGGTTCGTGAAGGCCATGAACGGCATGCAGGCGCTGAAAAACAGCAGCACGATGTACGCGCTGCACAAGAATTTCCCCCAAATGATGCGGGCGGGCGAAAGCGTGCTGACATACAGCAAGTCATGGTTGTTCTCCACCCGCTCCGCCGCCACGCGCACCCCGGTGTATAACGGAATGAAGAAGGCGCTGGCCCCGGCCAGAATCACCACAAAGGCCGAAAACATTTTGCCGCCCATTTCCAGGTTTCCGGCATCGAAACTTTCCGCGATGAGCAGCGCCAGGGAGGTCAACAGCAGCACCACGAGGAACAGCAGCAGCATGCCCGTAACGGTCCAACTGCGCACGCCCTGCCGCAGTTCCTTGATGACAATGGGGTTGAACTCCCATTCGCGCCAGTTGGCGAAATGGGTCTTCAGTTTGGTAAAGGCAGCGGTCATTGCACTCCTCCCTTGGTCACGTTCATGAAAATATCCTCCAGGTTCGCCTTGGTCTGGCGGAACTCAATGATCTGGTATTTCTTGGCAATCAGGCCGCCCAGGATGGCACAGGCGGCGGCCTCGTCGCCGGTCAGTTCAAAGTGGACTTCCTTGGTCACCTCGCGCGCATTTTCCACGAACGGCGTCTGCAAGAGTTCCTTGAGCAGTTGCGCGTTCTGGTGGGAGTTGCTTTCCAGCAACCGGATGGCCACGGTCCGGCGGGGCGCGCTCTTTTTGAGCACCTCTTCAATGGTGCCGGTTTCCAGAATCCGGCCGCGCTCAATGATGACCACGCCGTTGCAGATTTCGGTCAGCTCGGTCAGGATGTGCGAGCTGATGAGGATGGCCTTCCGCCGCTCCGCCAGCACGAGCAGCAGTTCGCGCAACTCCACCCGGGCGCGCGGATCCAGCCCGGCCGCCGGCTCGTCCAGCACCAGCACGTCCGGGTCGTACACCAGCGCCCGCCCCAGGCTCACGCGCTGTTTCATGCCTTTGGACAGGGCCTTGAGATGTTTTTCGCGGATGCCGGTGACGTTGGTGAATTCCTCGATGGCCTCGACGGCTTGCGTGCGTTTCTTTCCCTTCAGCCCATAGGCCCGGGCGAAAAAATCCAGGTATTCATGCACGGTGATGTCCCCGTGCGCCGGCAGGGTGTCCGGCACATACCCCACGGCCCGGCGCGCCAGCTCCGGTTCTTCGCAAACGGAAATGCCGTTGAGCAGCACGTCGCCGGCGGTCGGCTCCTCAATGGTGGAAATGATCCGCATGGTGGTGGTTTTGCCCGCGCCATTCGGGCCGACGAAACCAAAAATATGGCCGGAATCGAAGGCGAAGGAGATGTCGTTCACGGCCACGGTCCTGCCGAATTCCTTCCGCAAATTGTTGACTTGAACTTTCATGGGTGGGCACCTCCAACCGGCGCTTCCAGCAGGCCAAACACCACCGCCGAGCTGCGGGTGCGCTTGGGGCTGGAGGCGGCGAGCGCGTTTTCCAGGAACGGGTTTCCGTCGAGCACGACGAGGTAGCTGTTGGGCACCAGATAGCGGCCAGCGGCATCGGTCAAGGTTTCCGGGTTGGCGGTATAACCGAGGTCGTGCAGCAGCCCGGCGGCTCCGGCTCCGGCTTTCCCGGCGAACACCAGCTTGGCCGGGATCAGGCCCCCTTTTTCGCCCGCGCCAACATTGTCCGCGCGATACATATTCATGTCCGCATCGGCCAGCCAGAGGAATTTAATGCGCGCGCCGAGGCTGTTGACGATTTGCAGCCGGCCGTTTTCGTTAATCACCTGGAGGCGCTCGCGGCGGGTGCCGGCCTTGCGCAGATGAAAATGCGCCGGCACGCGGGAAGCCACCCAGCCGCGCCCGAAATGCTGCGCCGCCGTCCAGTCCACCTCGCGCGAAGCCCCCGAACCGTAGCGGTTCACGAGCGGCGTGACCTCCGTGGCCAGCTCAAAGTTCAGCCCGCCGCCGGGGGTGAGCGGACAATAAAACGCCTCGCCGCCAATCGTGGCCGCCTGCCGGCTGGTCTGATCCAGGACCGTCAACCCGGCGAGGCGCGTGTCGGGCGTGATCCCTTCGCGCAAGAGGCTGTAAACAAACACCAGCAGCGTGGTGACCAGGGAAATGGCCGGAATGGTCCACAGCATCCAGGTGCGGCGCTGAATCCGGTTCAAATAAATAATGTTCACCGGCCCGATCAGCACCACGAACACCACCATGGCAATGATGATGCCCCGGGTGGGAATCCTGACGTTCTCCACCACCGGCATGACGCCGTTGGCGGCTCCGCTGTCGCTGGGCAGGTTCCGGAAATAATTGGCCGTGCCGCGCACCGTGTCGCGCAACTGCTGCGCCACCGCCGCGTCCAGCAAGGCGGGGTTCTCGGCGGCCAGGGCAAAGACCCGGCCGAACCCGATTTCAAATTCCGCACCATTAGGCCGTTGCTGCGTCTGGGCCGGATGCCAGGATGGCGGCAGGTCTCCCCGCCCCAACAGGAGGAGATTGCCCCCCGCCTGCACATAATCCCCCAACGCGGAGAACACCGCCGGGGTCATGGCCGCCAGATCCGCCGCATTGACCACCACGGCGTCAAACGGCGAATACGCCAGCCAGTCCTCGCTCCATTCCGAGATGGGCGATTCGGACCGGAGGCCTTCCACGACTTCTCCGCCGGGCCGCCCGGACAAAAAGGAGCCGGCGTGGGCGCTGTTATCGCTGCTGGCGCGGGCATCGGCCGCCCACTGGCTGTTGGTGGGGCCGCTGATTTGCACCGCATCCACGGCGATCAAGGTCGGCGGGGTCTTGCCAAAATCCAGGCGCACGGTCTTCACGGCCTCGCTGGTGGTCGGCAGGACGAATTCGGTCTCCCAGCCCGAGCTGGAAGCACGGGCGTATCCGGGAGCAGTGGTCCGGCCGGAACTCATGGGGAGGCTCGCGACATTCGTTCCCGTGGTGCCCAGCAATATCACCGTTCCCAAGCCGGAGGGCGGCTGGGTATAAAACACCTTGATCCGACTCACCGACTGCGGTGTGGCATAATCCAGCTCCAGCCAGTTGTCCCGGCTATGAGCCCGCGTATCCGGCATCCAGGTGCCAGGTTGATATCCCGTGCCGCCGGCATCCGGCGGGCCAACGGCCTTGACGGCGGTGAATGCGCCACCATTCGGTTGAAACACGCGCGTCACCGCATCGTAATCCAGGCTGCGGCTGATCAACACCGCCGCCGGTTCCTCGCTGCCGCCGCCACCGCGCCAGTAATTCTGACTGCAATGGTTGTTCGCGTTGGGCGCATGCACAGTGCCTTCGTTCCGGCCATCCACTTCCACCCGAATGGACGCATCGCCCCGCACTGGCAGCGGCGGCTGCAACAAGGGCACCACCTCGCGCGCATCCGGCCCCAGCGACACGGTGCGCGACAGGCGGCGCAAAACGTTGCCCGAATCGTACGACCGGTTGGGATAAACGAGCGTGACGGCATGGGTCCTGGTATGCGAATGGTTTTCCAAGGCCACCCGGATTTCCGCGTAGCCATGGTAAGTGTTGCCCGTGTAAATGGCATTGGGGGCCACGGCAACGTCGCCAAAGTCCTCGGCGCGCCCCAGGCGCACGCAAAATAAAAACAGGAGCAGGCAGACTTTTGTTATTTTCATTTTCCGGCGAGTTCAACGTCCTTCGGGAGCTTCAGCCCGGCTTCATCCAACTGTCCCAACAGTTCCGTGACGAGTTTCGACGGCGTCAGGCGGTCAAACCGCGCCTGATAATTCAGGATCAGCCGGTGGTTCAAGACCGGCGGGGCCACGGTCTTCACGTCTTCAAACCCCACGCTGGGCCGCCCGCACACCAGCGCGTGACCGCGCGCCGCCTCGGCAATGGCAATGGCCGCGCGCGGCGAAGCCCCGTAGCTGACATAGCGGTTCACCGCCTCCGTGGCTTCCGCCCCGCCCGGATGCGTGGCCGAAACCAGCCGCGCAATATACCGCGCCACCGGCTGCGGCAGATAAATCCGGCCCATTGTTTGAAACAGCGATTCCAACTGCGCGCGCTCCATCTGCCAGGTCGGCGCAGGCAACTCGCCACGGCGGCGCTCGGAAATGATCTGGGTCAGCACCCCGGCATCCACGCTGTCGAACAAAAGCCGGAACAGAAAGCGGTCCAACTGCGCCTCGGGCAATGGATAAGTGCCTTCCAGCTCGATCGGATTCTGGCTGGCGAGCACGAAGAATGGCTGCGGCAGCGCGCGGGTGGTGCCCAGCAGCGTCACGCAGTTTTCCTGCATGGTTTCCAGCATGGCCGACTGCGTCTTGGGCGACGCGCGGTTGATTTCATCCGCCAGCAAAATATTGGTGAACACCGGGCCGGGCTGGAACACCAGCTCCCGCTTGCCCGAACTGGTTTCCTGCAAAATGTGCGTCCCCAGCACGTCGCCGGGCATGAGATCGGGCGTGAATTGGATGCGCTTGAAATCGAGCTTGAGAATGTGGCCGACGGTCCGGACGAGCGCGGTCTTGCCCAAGCCCGGCAAGCCTTCGAGCAACACATGCCCGCGCGAGAGAATGCCGATGAGCACGAGCCGGTGCAGTTCGCGGCGGCCGAGCAGGATGCGGTCCAGTTGCTCCAGGGCTTGCGCGGCCAGCGCCGCGGCGGGCAGCAGTTCTTCCGGCGTTAGAATGGCGTCAGGCATGGGGGGAAAAAATGGATTGGTGGATTGATGGATTATTGGATTGATGGCGGAGCCCGGGGCGGTGACCCGCAGCAACCTGGCCGGCCATAAGATTCTGATTATACATCGTTTAACAGTTTCGACAGCGGTCGTCTGGATTTATCACAAACTATTTTTCCTCCCGCTTGAAAAAATTCTGCACGGCCTGGCGGTGTTCGGGCAAAACGACCTGCGCATGCGCGGAGCCACCGCTGGCGGCCGCGTTGGCCAATGCCCCGTGCTGCGCAACCGCCTCCGCGCCGCTCAGCTCCGGCGCGGCCTTGCTGACCCCCACCATGTGCGCGTCCGCCAGATGCGCCGACGGCGGCAGCGCATGCGCCTGAAACTTGAGGTTGACCTCGGAGGTGTCGTTGTCCCAATCCATGGGCGCTTCGGGCCCGCCCCCGCCGGGTCCGCCGCGACCGCGCTTATTCTTGTGCAGCCAGGAAAATAGGACGGCGGAATTGCAGTTGCCGCCCTTGCATTGGCTTAAATAATCCGACAGCGCCGAGTAATTGGGCATGTGATTCGCGTTTTGGGACTTGGCCAGCGCCTTCGCATCAATCAGCTTCAAATTGGCCAGATTGCTCAGCGTCAGGCTCATGGCACTCTTGTTCAGTTCCATCGCCTTCACCAGCTTTTCCATCTGGGCCGGGTCCAGCCCGCTGAGATTCTGCAATAATTCCGGGGGTATCTGGCCATTGATCACGCCCTCCTCCAGCTTGGCCGCGTTGAGCAACGACGCCAGATCCTGGGCTGCCTGCGCCGCCGTGGCCGACTCCATGCCGTTCTCCGCCGCCGCCTCCATGGCCTTGGCCAGCGTTTCCGCCTCGGTGAGCGCCTCGGTCTTTTGCGCAGCCTCCTCGGCCGCCTGCTGCGCCAGATCCGAGTTGGCCTGCTTGATGTGGTCCAGCGCCTCCCACGTCTTGCTGGGATCGTAACCGGAGGCGTCCTGCTGCGCTTGCGCCAGTTGCTGTTTCACATCGTCCGCCTTTTGCTCCGGCAGAATTTTCTCCTGCGCGAGGGTATTCACCTCCGCCTGCAATTGCTCCACAATCCGGCCGATTTCCAGCGGGTGACGCCCCAGCAAATGCGTCAACCGGGCCGGCAACAGCAGCGCCGTGGCCGCAAACGCCGCCGCCACCCCCAGCAACAGGAGCGGACGTCCGCTGCGCCAGTGAAACTTGGGCACGCTCGCGGCGGGCAATCGCCCCAGCCACGCGCTCATGTCCCCCGCTTCCTGGGCCATGATCACCCCGCCGCAGGTGTTAAGCCGGTCGTAATTGGCCCGCACCTTTTCGAAGCCCGGCCGGCGGCGGCGTTCCCGCAGGCCGGCCACCAACACCAGGGGAACAAAGCCCAACAATCCCAGCGTGAGCCATTCGGTGTGGAGGAGGCCGGAAAATTTCAGGGCCAGCACCAGCACGCCCCAGAGGAGGAACCAGAGCGTCGTCAGCTGCACCGCCACCCGCAGCCACAACAGCCGGTTCAGCTTGTGGGCGAATGCCTCCAAGGCCTGCGGATGGGTGGATTTCATAACCGCGCCACCCTTTCCGTGCCAAAGCTCCGCATGGCCAACCCGATTGACATGCGGATTACATAATCCCCCACGCGCCCACGCACAATCTTTTTCCCGCCGGCCAGAACGATTTTCATGCTGGTTTAGACCAATCACGCCGCCCCGCCTCACGCCGCTGACCGAGGATAGTGAGCAATCCGCTCACACCGCTGGGATGCGACTGAAAATTTGACCGCCCGATGCATTCCCAGAGGCGCTCTAATTAAAGCATTATCGGGCGTTTGCAAACAAGGGTGGTACGGGCCACTGGCCCGTACCGTCCGGCGACCCGCCGGACGGAACGGGTGAGGCGCGCTTTTTGCCAGCGGAGACTGTTTTCCCCAGTCCGCCCCGCTCCGCTCAGCCGGGCTGGTAGCCCGGCAAGACGGGCCAGTGGCCCGTTCCACCCCAGTCGGGTCCATGCGTTTGCCACGGGGTGGCATTAGGCGGCGCTGCGTTGGAGCGGCCCTGTTGGCTGCGCGGCGGAGGTGGATTGGGATTGAAATCGTGCGGAAATGGCGCGAAGGTACGCGGGCCTGACGCCCGCATCACCAACTGAAAGGATATGAATATGAACCTCATCAAGAGCGGCACCCAACCCTCCGCCAAAGGACCAGCCGACTGGTTTACGGGCAGCGTGCGCATTGATTCCCCGTTCAAGGGAACCGACCCCGCGCGGGTCACCGGTGCTTTGGTCACGTTTGAGCCAGGGGCGCGCACCGCGTGGCACACCCATCCCCTCGGCCAGACCTTGCTCGTCACCGCCGGTTGCGGCTGGGTTCAGCGTGAGGGCGGGCCCGTGGAGGAAATTCATCCCGGCGACATCGTCTGGTTTCCGCCGGGGGAAAAGCACTGGCATGGCGCTTCGCCAACCACGGCCATGACCCACATTGCCATTCAGGAACAGCTCAACGGCAAAGCCGTGGACTGGCTGGAGCACGTCAGCGATGAACAATATCGCAAGCCCTGAAACGAAATAAAGAACCACGGTGGCTTCGGTGGGGCTAAATCACTTGCCGGGCTGCGGTGACAGGCCCCGCCCCGCTGGCCACCAGTTGGGCATAAATATGCCAGGTGCCTCCATTGCGGATACCCACGATATGAGCGCGTTGCGTATAATCCCCAATCCCAAACACATGCGTAACCCGGCCATGCCCGGTGAACCTGCCGGTTAACCGGACTGCCTGCCGCAAGGCCGCCCCACCCAGGCGGGTTCCTCCCGGCTGAATGTGCCCCACGACAAGCTGCCCCACTCCTTGGGCGATGGCAAAAACACACCCGCTCAACTGTCCCGTCACCATGATATCAGGACCAGTCCCATCCAAAACATAAGGCTCCATGCCAGCGATGTCCACGTCCTCGGTATTGGGGATCATGCGCACAACATGCACATTGCCGACCAAGTGCCCGAGCGGAGCGTTGACCAATTGGAATCCTTCCGTCCCCCCCACGCCAGCGTAGGTTGTGATATTATAAGCCCGAATGCCTGAGGGCGACGATCCGGCGATGGATAACAGATAGGTACTCAAGAATGCCTGGGGCATTGCCCGAAGTTGATAAAGTGCTGTCGTTAGCCTCATAAAATCAACTTAAGGATCAAATACTTGGCAAGGCAAGTAAAAAGTAACCGTCCCTCGCAGCCGCAAGAATTTTGTAAGGGGGCGGACCGGCTTGGGCATCACTATTTTGACGTTAGTTTCACCCACCAATCAAAATCGGGATGACTGAATTTAGGCCGGTATCTTGCGCGTTTGAAAATATTCGTCAGGACATTTTTCACGATCTCATCGGAAACACGGCACTTGTTTTGCCAATGCTGGAGCAGCAAGCAGGTTGACCACAATTCAATTTTCAATCCTTCGCGTTGAATCAAATTGCGCGCTTTCTTGTCGTCAGTGGCCAGCGCAAAATTCCGGGATTCGGCGATGGCCATGGATTCTGCCTCGCCATCATCGAGATTGAGGGTAAGTTCAAGGAAACGGAGTTTTTCATTTTCACTTTCTGCCACCAGCTTTTCCAACATTCCGTTTTGCATCAATGGCGCTAAATCAATGCGTTCCTTTTCGCCCGTTTCGGCATTATGTAAAAACATTGCCTCCCCTGCCGCCGCCTGCGTGATGGCAAATCGGAGGCCGCATCCGCCCGCAATTTCTTCAAAGTGGCCGCTGGCAATCAGGTTAATGAGAACGCACGCGTCTTGGATTACAATGGAAGCCATGCCGGGGAGGGTTAGATTGAGGAAACCGGGGACTCCAAATCCACCGGGATGATGGAAAACGCCTCCCCCTCTTCCGAAACGACCAGGCTGTCCAGTTCCTGCATGATTTCACGGGCGCTTACAATATCGACGCGTAATTTCTTGGCCAGTTGGTTTTCCGAAATCTCACCTTTTTCAAACGCGGCTTTGGCGAGCAGAAGATATCTCCCCGGCCAGGCGGAATGGCGTTTGTCCGAGCGGAGCAAGCCCAGCGCCTGCCGGGCCTTGTCCGGCTTGAAGTCGCCGGCCCTTAAGCGTTCCCAGCTGCCGGTCTGAATCCGTTTCAAATTCTCAAGGCGCAGGCACATGGCCTGAACGGAAACCCCAAAATAGTCTGACAGCGTAACCAGGTCGGCAATGGTGACGCGTTCCTTTCGTGACATCTCCACTTCTGACAGCCGTCGGTTTACCCCGCTGCGGGGTATAAGGAAATTGGCGGCAAAACAGTCGGCAAAGCGTTCGGCGCGATGTTTTCCCCAGCGTCCTTTTTGCATGACATCCACGTCCGCATAAAAGCGAGTGGTAAGAAAATGACCGTACTCATGGGCCAACGACCAGTTCCCACGATACCATGGATGGCGAATGCTCACGCCAATGCAACCGCCCAAACGGTCGTTGTAGCCAAAAATGCCCGCCACTGAGGACGGCATTTCGTAGAAAAACACGCGCAGGCCGACGGCTTCCTCAAAGACCGCGCGCAAATCACTGATGGGGGCATCACCCAGCCCCAGACGATTCCGTTCTTCCTGCGCGACGTCCTCGGCAAACTGCTCCGGACTAACGCGCGAATCGTCCAGCGGGTATTGCTTTGGATAGTCCTTTGGAAGTGGCGCGTTGCACATCTGTTCCAATTCAAGATAATCCTCCGCGCGGGATTCCAATTCGTGGCACACGCGCATGAGTTCGTCTTCCGGCAGGGGCGTCTCCAGTTGGCTGTTGGGAAGTGCAGCTCGGAATTGTGGCGTCAAGGCTTCTGTAAACGCGCTTTGTTTGACCAATTCCGACACGTTGCGGGCGTAGCATTTCGCAAAGGCAAACAACTCGTCAGCGGTGACACGGCGCTCCCCTTTTTCAATCGCCACCACCGTCGTGCGGACAAACCCCAGCTTGTCAGCCACCGCTTCTTGTGTAAGCCCCAAAGCCCGGCGGGCGCTTTTAAGCCGTTCGCCAAGAATCTTTGAATCAATTTTGTCTAAAATACTTGCTGACATTCCATGGCAAGCAAACAATAGAATCCGACATTTGTCAACTGGATAATTATTTACGCGTGACAATGTCAGAATTGTATTGAGGACGAAACAAACCCAACGCACCCTTGCATGGTCGAAATTCAAGCATTCGTTGATTGGCCAACACCCAGCCAAAATTCCCCTCAATGAACCATTTAGATCTGTGGCTATCAACACAGTCAACCACATCTGCCATGCCCACAATCCCTCCAATTTTCAAGTCACGAGGAATTTGAACTTTGAATTGGTTTTCAAGCCATTCGACGTTTTCCTTGGCATAGCTATCGAGACTTAACCCAGTATGAATTAATACAGGACCCCGGTAATGTGTCCGACGCGGGCGGTTTTCAATGTCCTTTAGACCGCTCACGATCAGCCAAGCCCATGGTTGGCAAACGGATAGCGCTGGCAATTCAGAAAAACTTTGAGACCACTGAATGGTGGGAGGAACATCATTGAAATGATGGGGGATACTATTTTTAGATTTTTAGACATTATAGCTAGATCGTATTCAGAATAAGGAATGCATTATTGACGCGGGCTTTCAATAGGCCCCAGGCTTTTGTCGAGAACAGTACGCATCGCCTTGTCGGAAATGACTTTTCCACCAAAGACTTTTGACAACCGGCCTGCGATGTCCGGCATTTGCGTGGCGGACCTCTTTCGAAGTCGGTGCGCTCCTGCTCCTGGCAGAAACTCAGCCCCAATTGTCGGCCAGCTTTTTCGTGTGTTTCGTGTGTTTCGTGGTTGACTCACATTTGCTCCAGAATCACCCGCGCGATCTCCTCATTCTGCGACAGGCTGGGAGCCAGCAGGCTGCGCAGCCGGAGCAGGATCGTTTCCAATTGTTGCAGGGGCGCATCAAACACGGTTTCCAGGGCCAGGGGGGTCACATCTCCGAAATCCTTGCAGAAGCTATACGCGCTGGCATCCGGAAAGAGTTGCAGCAGCCAGCTGATGGTTTCCAGCCATAAATCCATGCCGATGGCCGCGCGCGCTTCCTGGGGTGATTTCACCCCCGCGATCAGACAGTGCGGACTCACCAAATCCCGCATGGCAGCATCTTTTTCGAGCAGAACCTTCAGCTCTTGCCGGTGCGCGGAGGAATCCTGGGTGGTGCCCGTAAAACGCCGGGCCAGGCTGAAGACCTCGTCCAAAATGACCGGCAAATTGCTCTGGCCATTGGCCAGCAGAATGCGCACCCCCATGACGCCAAGCGAATAGAGGTCGCAGGGCGAACTCAACAGCGGCCAGATTTCGTAGGGCGATTTGGGGAAACGGGTGCCGGCGGTGCGCTTGAGCGAGGCAATGAGGGATTCCGCCAGCTTGGCCGGCACTGAGCGGAACCGGACTTCGCGCGGCCCCACGTTCTCGCTCTTGTAAACATGGGCGTAAAAATCCAGCCGCTCCTCGCCCAGGGGCAGCTTGAACCACAGCAGATCATGCGGGTCCAGGGCCAGGTAATCTTCGGCCACCAAGGTGCCTTCCAGCACCACCCCGTCGGTTTCGGTCGTGACCGTGCGGATCTGGATGTTGCCAATGCCAAAAGAATGCGCCCCCATGCCTTCCGGCAAAAACGGCGACGGCTCGACCCGGCCCAGCCGGATGAAATATTTCTGTTCGGTGGATTTGATCTTGAGGGGGTAGGCCTGTCCCGGCTTGACCAACCGGCAACTGGCGGACCAAAAGGCGGGAAATTGACCGCCCGTCTCCTGCAGACTGATCTGAAAGCTGGCCGGGGACAAATTCAACAGCGGCAATTGCCGGGCCTTGACGCGCTGCCGCACCTCGGCAAAAGCGTCGCGCAACGCGGAAAGTTTTAGGAACAGCACCTCGTTGAGGCGGTCGGCCAGCACGCCTTCGCCATGCAGCAGAAAAGGCAGTCCCCGGGGCTGGGCGGACCATTCCTGGAGCAACGCGTACGGTCCGGAATGATAATTCGGCGCCGGCCACGCCTGCCCCTCGAGGATTTGCAGATAGTCCTCCAGGTTCAAGGGCGCATGGCGGGTGACCCGCACCATGCCCGCGTGCGGGTTGAAGATGGCCAGCAGTTTGGCGGAGGCCGTCAGCCGCTCCAGACTTTGCACATGGGAACTGGCCGGCGCATCCGGGCTGGTGGCCAAAAAGGTCTTGTTTTCACGCACCGCCGGATCGTGCAAATAGCGGAAGGGCGAGCTGGAATAAGGCTCCAATCCATGGGCGGTCAGCACCGCATCATCGGTGCAAACCCGCCAGCCCGTCAGTTCGGTGCTGGCAAGCCCGGGGGTGGCGGCGGCGGCCGACCGGATCAGGATGGGCCCGGCATGGTTGGCGTCCATGCGGACCGCAACCAACGTCTGCGGCAGGTTTTGCTTGAGCAACTCGGTTTCCGCGCGCCAGCCCTGATCGAAAAAGACGTTTGTCAACTGGGTCTGATAACTGGAAGCAGCCGGGTCGCCGACTTGCAGGCTTTGCACCCAGATTTCCACCCATTCTTGAATCCGGGCCTCGGCATCACAAATGGCTCCCAGATAAACGCGGGCCAGCGGCAATTCGCGCAGCAAAAAAAACGGGGCGGCGGCATCCGCCCGCACGAGCACGCCAATCGCCAATGGCGACAGGTTGTCACCCGGGTGAATGGGTGCCAACATCCAGCCGGCTGGCATCCGGGGCAATTTCGTCGGTTCAGTGTTGGCCATGCCCGTCAGTATGGCGGGGCGGTTACTGCGAGGCAAAACTTTTTGTTTGTCGCCACCGGCGCTTGTGAGCACTGTCCAGATATGTTACTCTTAGACAACAAATGCGCCCGCACCCCCTGCGCCCGTCTGCGGCAGTTCAACCATCTTCATTAGTAATAATGAGATTTTCTGGTTGGACGAGCATGGTTTTACGGGGTTCCTGGCTGCTGGCGCTTTGGTGGTTGCTGGCGGGGGGCGCGAACACGCATGCCCAGGAGGTTTCGACTCAACCCAGTTATTCCCAGCCCTGGCAAGTGATTTCCTACGCCAAACCAGCGGGCCTGGGCCAGCAACGGACCTTTGACATCACCTTCAGCCCGGATGGGACCACGTGGCTGGCCGCCGAATCCGGGCTGTACCGGTTTGATGGCCTCAACTGGGATCATTTTACCACCAGCAACGGGTTGCCCAGCGCCTTCATCCGCGCCGTGTGCATGGATCATGACGGGCGGCTTTGGGTGGGATCGGATGCCGGTGCCGGCGAGTGGGACTTTGCCCGGCAGACCTATGATCCGCACGGTTCGCTCACCGGCCTGGCCAACTCCAATGTCCGCGAAATTGATCAGGACCCCGATGGCACCTACTGGTTTTCCTGTGATCAATGGCCGGAAACCACCGCGAAACCGGGCGGACTCACCCGCTTCCAATCCGGCCGGTGGGAAACCTTTCACCAGACCAACGGTCTGCCGATGGATTATCTCATTGGCTATTTTCGTGATGCCAGCAACCGGCAATTTGCCCTCACTCCGCATGGCTGGGTGCAGAAGCACGGAGACGAATGGCAGCCGCCGGCCGACGCGGGTTATGAGGTGGAAGATTGTGTGCTGCAAATGGCAGGTGCCACGGATGGCCGGTTGTTCGCCCAAGGCGAACATACGTTGCTGATCCTGGCGAACGGCCGGTGGCGGCCCCATCCCAGCCACACCCGGTTGCTCTGCGCCACCCGCAGCGGCGAAGTGATGGCGGTGGAATGTGATCCCGATCGTGGCCGGCTCTGGTTCAGCCGCTGGAATGGCCGTGAGTTTGTTCGCGCTTCCGCCATGGTGGGCTATTCGGGGGGGCGCCTGTATCATCTGCGGGAGGCTCCCGATGGCGCGTTATGGTGCGTGGGGGCAGGCACCGTGATCCGCTGGGCGTACCGCGCGGGGAAATGGACGTGGTACCCGCACCTGCCGCCCCCCGTCGGCACCGACCATCTGGGCCGGGTCTGGTTTGCCGGGGGCTCCAACCTCGTACTCCAGACGGCGGGAAAATTTCAGATCCTGGCACCGGGAAGACTGCTGGCCAGGAACGAAGCGGGGCAGGCCTTGATTGAGGATGACCACCAATTGATGGTCACCGATCCCCAATATCCCGACCAGCGCTCCCCCGTCAGCACCACCTGCCAGAACATCAACTTCGCCGTCGCGGACACCAACAATGTCTTCTGGATTGTTGGCCAGGACACCAACAACAACGGCGTCATCACCCGCTTCGATGGGGCCAGCAAAATCATTGCCCCGGCAGAATTTATTGGCCGGCAGCTCACTGCTGGCAACCCGGAACCGCCGGGCCAACTCCTGGTGGTCGCCCACCAGCGCGACAACAATCGGTACGGGGTTGCCCGGATTTCAGGGGACCAAGTCGAGTGGCTCCCGTTCAGCCCATCGCCACCGCCAATGACCTATCCCAATGTGGTGATTGGGGCCGGCCACCGTTGGTTGCACGGTTATCGGGGAATGTACGAACAATCCGCCACCAATGCGGGACAATGGCTGCCCGTCACCGCCTTTCCCCATGGCGGCCTGCTGGCCACCGTGGCCAGTGACGCGGAAGTCTTGACCACCTTTTCCGGCGGGCCGTCGTCCCAGTCGGGCTGCGCCCTGTATTGTTCCAACCGGTGGATCTGGGCCGCCGGGGAATTCGCCAAGCCCACCTGGGCCAGCGATAATAAAACGATTTATCTGCCCCTCCGCGGCGGGGTATCCATCCGCCGGCAACCCGGCACCCTGGATGTTGAATTCCTGCAAATTCCCGGCGACATCATGGTCAACAGCGTCGTGGCGGATGCCGCCGGCAGCCTCTGGCTGCAAACGGAGGACGGCACCTTCCGCTATCGGCCTGGCCATGCCCAACCGGGCACCGTGGCCTCGGCCTCCGTGGAGGAATTGCGCAGCGGCACGCCCCTGCCGGTGATGTTTCGCGGACAATCCCCATTTGAACCGCCGAAGGATCCCACCAGCTACCGGTATTCCTGGCGGGTGGACACGGGAAACTGGACGCCCTTTGCGGACTGGCCGGGCGAAACGCTGAAATTGCCGCCCTTGGACTCCGGCCAGCATGTCCTGGAGGTGCGCTGCCGCGATGTGGATGGCAATCTGGACCAATACCCCGCACTCGTGAAATTCACGATCATCCCCGACCCGTTGCAAAGCCAGCCGTGGTTCCTTCCCGCAGTTGGGCTGCTGGCCTTGTTGCTCGGCTGGCTGGTCTGGCAAAGCTTCACCCATGTCCGGCAAATCGGGCTGACCAATTCCGTCCTCTCCCAGGAAATCGCCGTCCGGCGGCGCACCGAGGCCGAACTCGAACGGGCCCGCGATGAACTGGAGCACAGGGTGGTGGAGCGAACCGCACAATTAACCCGCTCCAACCAGCATTTGCTCCACGAGATCGCCGAGCGCAAACAGGCCGAGGAACATAAACACCGGCTGGAGCAGCAATTGCATCAGGCCCAGAAAATGGAGGCCATCGGCACGCTGGCCGGCGGCATCGCCCATGATTTCAACAACATTCTCGCCGTCATCATCCCCTATTGCGACCTCGTCATTGACGACATGCCCGACCGCCCGGATTTGCAGGAGAATCTCCGCGAGATCCTCAAGGCCGCCAACCGCGCCAAACAACTGGTGCAGCAAATCCTCACCTTCAGCCATCAAGGGGCCTCCCCCCAGCGCCAGGCCTGCCAGTTGCAGCCGGTGGTGAAGGAAGCCATGGTCTTGCTGCGCTTTGTGCTGCCCAGCACCATCCGCTTGAACCTGGTCACCCAGACGGTGCATCCCGTGCTGGCGGATCCCACCCAGATCCACCAGGTGTTGATGAATCTATGCGTCAACGCCCAGCACGCCATGGAAGGCCGGCAGGGGGAACTCAACGTCACCTTGGACGAGTTGCAAGTGACCCCGCCCCTGTGCGAGCGCTGCCCCGACCTCCATCCCGGACTGCATGTCCGCATCTCGGTCGCGGACACGGGCTGCGGGATTCCTGCGGAAAATCTGGAGCGCATCTTTGACCCCTTCTTCACCACCAAGGTGGTCGGCAAAGGCACCGGGCTGGGATTGGCCGTCGTGCTGGGCATTGTGCGCAACCACGGCGGCGCGATCCGCGTGGACAGCCAGCCCGGCAAAGGCTCCAAATTCCAGATATTTCTGCCGGCACAAATGGAGCAGCTGGGCGAAGCCCAATCCGTCAGCCTCCTGCCGCCCACCGCCGCCCAGGGCGAGCACATCCTCATCGTGGATGACGAGGCGGGGATCGTCAAAGTCCTCAAGCGCCTGCTCGTGCGGGCCGGTTATCAGGCCAGCGCCTACACGGACCCGCGCGCGGCGCTCGCCGATTTCAGCCTCCACCCCGAACAATTTGACCTGCTCTTTACAGATCTTACCATGCCGGGCATGAACGGACTGGAACTGGCGGGTAAAATCCAGGGCATCCGCCCGGAACTCCCGGTCATCATCGCCACCGGCTTTGCCGGCAGCCTGATCACTGCGGAACAATTGGCGGAGTTGCCCAACATCCGCCGCACCGTGGAAAAACCGGTCAGCCCGGATAACATCATCAGCCTGATTTCGGAAGTGTTGACCCAAAAACCGGAAAACCAAAGTGAGCCGCATCGCGATGCGGGTGGTGCGCCGAATTGATGCCAGTCCGTTTCCCGCATCTGAATACCAAAATGGCTCGCTGCCTTTTCAATATTGGCAAACGCCAGATCCCCTTTCCCAAACCCAGGTGCCTTCATAAATCCTTTTTTGCCGCCGCCCTCGTGGCTTGGAAACTTTGATCGATCTCGGCCTCCTCCATGCCACGTTCGACCAGCCTTTCGCCATCGCTTCGGCCCTCCTCGTCCTCATCCTCACTGGGCGCGACAGGCATTTTTCGTCCGGTGGAACCCGCCACGGGATCCCAGCGCTCTGACTCGGGCGCGGCTTCCAGCAACGCGTCCTTCGGATCCGCGTCGGCTTCACCGGTCAGCTCCCGCTTGGCTTGCGCAAAATGGGAGTCGGTCGCGGCCGGCGACAACTGGCCGTCCATGACCGCGAGTTCCGCCGCCCGCGCCCGCACCATTTGCCGGGTCACCGTGCCGACGGGGGCGGAATTTTCGGAGATGATGCCATCCTTCAGTGGATTTGTTTTCATAGATTATTTGTTATCGCGCGTGAAAGGTCTGGTCGTTATGGGACGTTTTCATCTCGCGCGTGCCGCGATCTTCCCGCAAGTCACGGGACTGCGAAAAAATGTTGGCGCGTTTTTTGGGATTGGGGTGGGGCAAAGGTTGGGCGTGATTCGGCCGCAACGTGTGGAGCGTCTGCGGAAACACGGGGGATTGGGCGGCGGCCTTGATTTTGGCGGTGGCGTGGTTCATAAGTTCAGGTAAATTCAAGCTCGGTGTAATTGGTGGCGCTGGGCATTGGTTTGTGGAATCAGCCTCACGCGGCCGGGCTGCGGAAACTGAAGCGGTCATCCGCTTCGAGCCAGTCGAACGTGGTGGTTTTTTCCGGATCCAGCCCGAGCCGGTGGCAGTTCTCGATGAAGTAAGCCCGCTTCTCCGGGTATTTCATCAGGCTGTCGCCTTCCTGGTCCTCCGACCAGTCCTCGATTTCCGGGGGTGTCTTTGCCGTGCCGTGGGTTTGCAGCCAGGTGCCGACCTCGTCATAATTGGTGGCGGCCTTGACGGCGGCTTTAAACTCGTCGCCGGTGATGCCCTTGAAGCTGAATAGCTGGTTATCCAGGGGGCAATCGTAATGATATTCGCCAGGGGTTCCGGCCAGGGTGGCGCGGCATTTGTCCACGGCCCGGCAGGCGATGGCGAAGCCGCCGATGCGGTCGCGCGGGCTGCGCGGTGCCTGTTCGCTCAGATTCTTGTCAATAATGGGGGTGTTCATACTTCGGATGGAGTTGGAAAATGGCTTAGGTCCGATTGTGAAAACCGTGAACCCGGGTGAGATTGCGTTCCGCGATCAAATCCGCCTCCGCCTTCAGCCAATGTTGCACGTCATGACCGGGCACAGAGCCTTCATTTTCGTAACTGAAGAAAGCCTTTCTCGCCACTTCGTCCGGTGCGGGCGTAAAAGTGGCTTCCGTTTGGCCCAGGTCCGCACTTGCTGGCCGGGGTGCAATTACCTCTTGTTGGGTTTTGGATAATTTATGGTGTCTCATGACGTATTGGATGTTTAATGTTCAGTTGTGAAAAGTGATGAGCCGGGATGCATTGGGGTTTCGCGTTCCACGCCGGCGAATAATTTTGCCTCGGCTTCCCGCCAGGGTCTTGCCTCCAGTCCAGACTGGAACGCTGGCGGTTCATCCCTGGTGTGCGCCCGGAGAGCTGCCGATCCGCAGGACCGGTTAACTTCCGCAGCCGCAGTTGATTTTTGGGCCTTGGCAACTCGCTGGCTTGCGTTCGGCGACGGCGGATCGGCTTTCATCTGGTAAACATGGCGGAACCGCCCGGCGTCTGCCATGGGGTGTAACCCTACTTGCATGGCGTAAAAAGTGTTATTTCAGGGGTTTTCACAGGATTATGAAGCATGAAAGATGAAGGATGAATGGGCTCAAGATGGTTTCAGACCAAAAGGGGAGCCGGTGTTTCATGGCGTAAAAAGTGTTATTTCGGGGGTTTCAAGAAGGTTTCAGGGTCAAGGTTTCAGGTTTCAGGGATCCGCAACGCCTTGCTGGATGACGGATGCTGGAGGCTGACTGGCGGCGGCCGTTGGGGGGCGTTTTCATGGCTGTTCAAAGTGATAAAAGTGATATTACGGGGTTTTTGGGGTGTTTTTCGGGAAATGATGCGTGATGCGTGATGCGTGATGGCATCCGATTCCGGCGAACTTTTCGGGGGAGGATGACGATGACAGATAAGCGCGCGGGAGAGTTCGCGCGGGGGCGCGAGGACTGGCTGAGGTTGCGCGGGCGGCGGGACAGGCCCGGCCCGGACTGGATGTTGGCAGCCCTGCATCTGAAAGAAGTGTAGCAGGGTCCGGGAAAACCGGGTTGTTAGCGGCTAACGCATTGCGCACTTTTCTGGCATTTATTTTCAAAAATGCGTTAGCGGCTTACATTGGGAAATGCCGAGAAGGTAGAATTTAGAAGCTAGAAGTTAGAATTTCATGCAACATTCCTGCACGCAATGAGTTGCGCTTTAGCTGCAAGCGAAAGAACGGAGGCTTTAACGAAAAACAAAGGGATTTTGCGGTTTCCCGGCCACCAACCGCCGCGGCCATGCGGGATCCACGCGCGAAGGCGCGCGTGGGCGCGGTTGACGAGTCAACCGCCGCACGCGAGGGCGCGTGCGCTCCCCGAGACCAACCCAGCAGCGAATGGTGTAGCCCGATTCCACGGGAAATAGCGAAGAACCAAC
>Ga0302319_10002298_pt1 | contig 41596 bp, 35 predicted proteins | sample Bog_T0_2_FD_203319 | JGI IMG/M metagenome (GOLD analysis project Ga0302319, IMG submission 203319) | Peat permafrost microbial communities from Stordalen Mire near Abisko, Sweden - Bog_T0_2 | ecosystem: Environmental > Terrestrial > Soil > Wetlands > Peat | place: Sweden: Abisko, Stordalen Mire... | reverse complement strand
CGTGACGTCCGTGAAAGTCCCGTCCCCATTGTTGTGGTAAAGCATGGGGCGTTCGCCAACCAGCCCGCGCGGGCCGCAGTTCACCGGCACGCCTTTGAAATCGCAGTTTGGGTTCTTGCCTGTGGCAGGAATCTTGTCGAAATCGAACTCCAGGTAATGGGAGATGAACAGATCCAGCCGTCCGTCGCGATCGTAATCCACCCACGTGCACCCAGTGCCCCAGCGGTTGCCGGCGTGCAGCAAGCCAGCCTCTTTGGTCACATCGGTAAACGTGCCCTTCCCATTGTTGCGGTACAAGATGTTTTGCGGCCAGCCGCTGATAAACAGGTCCTCGAACCCGTCGTTGTTGTAGTCGCCCACAGTCACGCCGAATGCCCACCCCTGCCGCACCAGGCCGGCCTTCGCCGTAACGTCGGTAAAAGTCCCGTCGCGATTGTTCTTGTAGAGCCGGTTCGTCGCTCCCTCAACCGGGCCTTCCCGGCGCGTCCCCGATAGCAGGAAGATATCCAGCCAGCCGTCGTTGTCGTAGTCCAGGAACGCGACCCCGCATCCCATCGACTCCAGAATGTAATCCATGCGGTCCGGCGGCCCGAAGATGACCGGAGCGCGCAGTCCCGCGTGCGCAGCAACGTCGGTGAAGTGCGCGTGAAACGGCAGCCCCGATGGCTTTCCGCGCGGCTGCGGCCTGATGCCGCGCGACGCCATCCCTCCCAGTTCCTGGGCTCGCGACACGCCCGCGCCTGCGGCCCCCGCAGCCAGGATGGCAAGAAAATCCCGGCGATTCATAGGGCCCCGCATTGTGCTTCCGCTAGCTGCTTCCCAGGCAAAATCCGAATCGCCTCTATTGGAGAGGGAAAAGAATAACTTCCGATTTCAGTCGTTGACATGTAGACCGCATCATCCATCAATTAGCACACTAAACTCAAGTCTAGTCCAGCCGGGAAATGGGTCCGGCCTGCGAGGCTCCTGCACGCAAACTCATTGCGTGGGAGAGCCGAGCTTTTGTATAGTCCAAGCATCAGGTTCGATCCGGACTGTGAAAGAGCCTCGCCGTCGCGCGCTAAGGGGCATGGGTCCAGTATGATTAACAAGGGGGCAACTTGCCGCTGGAACGTGTCATCGCCGCCGGAGCGCTTTTTGTTGCGGTCGCGATAACCGCCTCTACCTCCTTTGTCAGCACCCAGGCGCGCGCCGGCGACTCCGACGTTGCGGCCATCACGGTTGACTACCCCTCCAATAATTCCATCTTCCCGCCCGACATCACCGCGCCCGTCTTCCGTTGGCGCGATGCGAGCGACGCGCCCAAGATGTGGCGCATCGACATCCGTTTCAGTGGCCACGGCCCCCATATCAAAGCCGAGAGCGAGGGTCCGCGCCTCCAGATCGGCGAAATCGATGAGCGCGTCGTAACCTCGGCCAACGAGCCTCCCACGCTCACACCCGAAGAAGCCGCCGGCCACACTTGGACGCCCGACGAAAAAACCTGGGTCGCCATCCGCAAATACTCCGTGGATGGGCCTGCAATCGTCACCATTTCAGGTTTCGCCAGTGCGCAAGACCACAAGTTGCTCTCCCAAGGGCAAGTCACGATGCGCACCTCCGCCGATCCCGTGGGAGCGCCCATCTTCTACCGCGACGTGCCGCTGATCCCCAGCGCCAACAACAAGGGAATCATCAGCCCCATCCCCAAAGACTCTTTGCACCTGGTGGCATGGCGCTTGCGCGATATTTCCAAGCCGAGCAGCCACCTGCTGATGACCGGAATCTCCACCTGCGTGAACTGCCATTCGTTTTCACGCGACGGCAAAACCATGGGGATTGACCTCGATGGTCCAGAGAACGACCGCGGCTTGTATTCCCTGATGCCCATCCGGCGGCAGACCACCATGGGCTCGGCGGATATCGTCAAGTGGAGCACCTTCCAGGGACCTATCGGCGGCAATCTGCGCATCGGCTTCATGTCCCAGGTCTCGCCTGACGGCCGCTACGTCCTGACCACCATCAACGATCCAAAATCGTCGCAAACCGAGGCGCACAAAAACGATACTGCCGATCGCTACTACGTGCAGAATTTCCTGACCTACAAGTTTCTCCAGGTCTTTTATCCCACGCGCGGCATTCTCGCCTGGTACAGCCGTGAGACCGGCCATCTGACTCCGTTGCCCGGTGCCGACAACGACCACTTCGTGCAGGCCGGCGCAGTGTGGAGTCCCGACGGAAAATACATTGTGTTCCTGCGTGCGACGGCCCGCTCCGCGTATCCGTCCGGCATGCAAAAAGCCACCTACGCCACCGACCCCAACGAAACCCAAATCCAGTACGACCTGTACCGGATTCCGTTTAACGACGGCAAAGGCGGAACGCCCGAACGCATCGAAGGCGCGTCGGAAAACGGCATGAGCAACAGCTTCCCGAAGGTATCGCCGGATGGCCGCTGGATCGTCTTCGTGCAAGCCCACAACGGCTTGCTCATGCGCCCCGACAGCAAACTCTACATCGTGCCTTTCGAAGGCGGGAAAGCCAGGATGCTCAACTGCAATACGCAGCTGATGAACTCCTGGCACAGCTTCTCTCCCAACGGCCGCTGGCTGGTGTTCTCTTCCAAAGCCCGCTCGCCGTACACGCAGATGTACCTCACCCACATCGACGAAGACGGCAACGACAGCCCGGCAATTCTGATCGACAATTCAACCGCCGCCAACCGCGCCGTGAATCTTCCTGAGTTCGTCAACATCAAGCCCGGCTCATGGGATACCCTCGAGGCGCCGCTGGCCGATTTCTTCCACGAAATCGACCAGGGCGCCGGCTTCGACCGCGATGGTAAAGAGGACGAGGCGATCGCCCATTTCCGCAAAGCCATCGAGCTCTATCCAGGCGACGCTCGCGCCCATTACGACCTCGGCCAGGCACTCGAGCGCAAAGGACAGGCAGCCGACGCCGTCGACGAATACCGAACAGCCGTGCGCGACGACCCGAACAATTCCATGAACGCCGCCGTCTACACCGATCTGGGTCTGGCGCTGGCCCGCACCGGGAAACTAGACGAATCGATCGAGAGCTACCAGAAAGCCCTCGCCGCCAATCCGCGCGACGCCCGCGCTCATGTCGGCCTGGGAGCCGCATTTCTGCAACAGGACCGTGTCCAGGACAGCATCGAGCAGTGCCGCGCGGCGCTGGAGATCGACCCCTCATCTTCCGAGGCGCAGAACACGCTCGGCGTCGATCTGGCGCGCACCGGCGACCTTACCAATGCCGTTGCCAGTTTGCAGAGAGCCGTCGAATTGAAGCCCGATTCCTTCGAGTTCCAGTTCAATCTCGGCCGCGTGCTTGCCGCCGCCAGCAATTTCAGCGAGGCGCTCACCCACTTCCAGAAAGCCGTGGACCTGAGCAATGGCAAAGACGAGAAGAGCCTGACCTTCCTCTCGTATATGTACTCGGAAACAAATCAACCCGAGCAAGCCGTGCAGACCGCGCAGATCGCCCTCGCGGTTGCCGAACAGTCCGGCGATCAAAGCGCCGTTCAAGATCTGCGCCAGCGCATCGCCGCCTGGCAGAGCGAGCGCGGTCACTAGAACCGACCAAGTTGATTGCGTGCCCCAGGTCTCGCTTTTTGAGACCTGAGAGCCCAGAACCCCAAACGGCCTCGTTCGCTATCCCCAATCCCGCTGTTTCCACTTCGTCACCTTTTGCTGCCACCGCGGGCCGCAGGTTCCTCGCTCGCCTGCCCTTGCGGTCCTGAAAAAAGCCCTAACCGCCCATGGGAAGGCGTAGTCTAATTTGTGCTTCGAAAGAAGGATTTTCCGATGCAAGCGAGGAAATCCATGCGCCATTTTTGTTTCTTCCTGATCGCCCTTCCCTTGCTCCTTCCAGCCCAAGCCCCCGAACCAACTATTCGCTCCACAACTTCCGAGGTCCTCCTCGACTTTGTGGTGCGCGACAAGCACGCAAACGTCATTCGCGATCTGAGGCCGGAAGAAGTTCAGATCTTCGAAGACGGAGCTCAACAAAAACAGCGATTCTTCCAATTCATCGACGGGCACACGAACGCTCAGCCATCCCCCGAGCCTGTGCCAACAGCCCCGGCAACTGCCGCAACTCCGGGCGCAAAAGAGCCCGCCCCACCAACGACCATGAATGAGCTGCGCGACATGAGCGTGGTATCTGTGGTCCTCGGCAATCTTGACCCTCGCGGCCGCGAGCTCACCCTGAGAGCCATGCGCGATTTCGCCAAGAACGATCTCGGCCCCAACACCTTCGTCGGCGTCTTCACTCTCGGTATGGCGGGTCTTCGCACCGTTCAGCCCTATACCAACGACGCGTCGCAGGTTTCGGCAGCTATGGAGCGGGCGGTGAGCAATGCCCTTGCTGGACAATTCACCGCCATCGATTCGAATGCTCTCGGCTTTGGCGGCCTTGGCGCGATAACTGGCAGGGCTGTTGTGACGCCTCAATTCGCGCCTTACGGCGGCGAAGGTTCCGGTGGCGCTGCCGCTGCAATGGCGGCAACAGGCTGGGTACAGGAGATGGACGAGGTTTACATGGGCAGCATGCAATACCTCGCCCCGCTTCGTTCCCTCGTCGACGCGCAAGCTCAGATTCCCGGCCGCAAGGTCATGCTGCTTTTTTCCGCGGGCATATTGGTCCACACCGACACGGTCGAGTTGCTTCACTCCATCATTAGCGCCGCCAACCGCGCCAACATCAGCATTTACGCCCTCGATACCCGCGGCATCACGTCGGGTTCCACCCTCGGCGATTCCCGCCGCCGCTTGCAGGAAGCTGCCAACTCCAGCATGAATATGCAGTTGTCGCGCATCAATGGCAACAGCGAGGTCACCGCCGACCAGGCCCTCTCTTCGGAAATCGCGGAGACCTCGATCCACTCGGACACCCGCGGAAATATGGAGGAGCTTGCCGATGGAACCGGCGGCGCCTTGCTGCCCGATACGCTCGATCTCCGCGAGCCGATCCGCGAAGCCATCGAAAGCTCGCGCACGCATTACGAACTGACCTACACGCCCGCCAACACTTCGCTCGATGGCAAATTCAGGAAGATCGAGATTAAGGTCTCGCGGCCCGGCGCCAAGGTCTTTGCGCGCAGTGGATATTACGCTGTTCCGCTGGTGAACGGCCGGCAGGTTTATCCCTTCGAAGTGGCTACGCTGAAGGCGATCAACATCAGGCCCGATCTGCACCAGTTCAACTTCCACACAACGACTTTGGAATTCAGGCCCGGCGCGGTGCGGAATCAATATGCTTTCATCTTCCAGGCGCCGACACGCGATCTGATCGTAACGACAGATCAGCAGTGGGCCAAGGTGCATGTTTGCGTGACGGCCTTGATCAAGGACGGCAAGGGCGAAGTAGTAGACAAGATCAGCAAGGATATTCCCTATGAAGTACCGCTGGCGAGGAAGGCCGAACTGCAGCAGGGAACGGTGAGTTTTACCGCGCCGTTCTTTCTGCCTCCGGGCCATTACACCATCGACACGGCATCGGTGGACCGGCAAAGCATGAAGGCCAGCGTGAGCCGTTCCGCCCTGGATGTGGCGCAGAACTCCGGTTTCGCCATGAGCGACGTGACCGTGGTCCGGCGCGTGGATGCCATCCAGGGGGATTCCAACCCGCTTGATCCGCTCCAGGCACGGGGCGCCAAAGTAACGCCGGAGCTGTCCGACTTCGTGTCGCCCGATGCAAAGGGGAATCTGAGTTTCTACGCCGTCGCCTATCCCCCCGCGCCAGTCAATGCGCCGGTCGACGCGCATATCGAAATCTGGCGAAACAACCAACTCCTGATGCGCAGTCCGGCGAGCCAGGTGCCGCTCGATGCGACTGGCGCAGCCTCCATCCTGGCCAGCCTGCCGGCTGCGAAGTTCCCTGCTGGAAACTATGAGGCGCGCATTTCATTCCAGCACTCGGATAAGAAACTCACCAAAACTGTGTCATTCGCTCTCTCCGGCCAGCACTGATCCTTCACGAGGCTCTCGATTCCCCGCGAATGAGGGTGTCCCATCCTTCGCTTATTTCTAGCGAAGGGTGGGCCGCCACGATCCCTCGAAGCCGTCTTCGGTATAAACTCCTTCCCATCGTCCCGAATGCGTTGTCAATACCCCCCAGGACCAATCCCACTCTCCAAACAGGCCTATCTCCCAACAGAATCAACCAAATTCCGCACCCAAAATCTTTTCCCGGCGTTTGCGCAGAATTACTTCCGTTTGGCGCACACTAATCAATAGGAAGCGAACACAGGACATGCCGACTCCACCGCCCGTTAAAACCGCTGTCCCGCCCGGCGCCCATGAAAAACATCACTGTATCCATCACCGATCTCCAGCACCGCAGAATCCGCATCTGGGCCGCCCAGCGCAACTGCTCCGCTTCCTTCATCGTGCGTCGGGTCCTTGAAGATCTGCCCAAAGTAGCGCGCGCTCTCCAGGCCTTGAACGCCTATGAATTGGAGAAGATGGGCATCCGTCCCACCCCGGAAAACAAGGCCCTCGTCGACTTCCTCAAACCGGTGCCGCGAAATAAAAAACTCGGCGAATTTGAAACACCCAAAGCAAACAATCTGGAAACAACCCAAGTTACATCAAGCGGTTAAACTGACCGGCGTCAAATCGGAAAGCGTCGTTATCGACTGTGGAACTGTGCACAGAATCAAGGCTCGGAATTCTTGAGAGTTTTATAACCGGGCACAACTTCAGTCGTGCCGTAAGGGCCGCAAATGAATGCGGGCTTCAGCCCCTGCAAATCCTGGTTCAGCGAAAGCGCTGAGTTTGGACAGACGCGCATACGCTGAACAATTCTCTTCAAAAAAAAGCAATTTTTGATTGTAGAATCTTGCAGAGAAAGGGGACAAAAAGAAACTCAGAGGTAAGGCAGGCACCCACTATGAAAAAGCGCGGTTCCCAGCAAGTCGAATCGGTAGCCGGTCTGATCGACGCGAAGATCCACGAGCTGGGCGACTGGCGCGGAGAGATGCTTTCGCACCTCCGCGCATTGATCGAGCAGGCCGACCCTGAAGTCGTCGAGGAGCGAAAGTGGAAGAAACCTTCCAACCCCAGGGGAGTGCCGGTATGGTCCCACAGCGGAATCATCTGCACCGGCGAGACCTACAAGAGTGCCGTAAAGTTGACCTTCGCCAACGGCGCAGCGCTGGATGACCCCGCCGGTCTCTTCAATTCCAGCCTCGATGGCAACGTGCGCCGCGCCATCGACTTCCGTGAAGGCGACAAGGTGAACGAGAAGGCTCTGAAAGCCCTGATTCGCGCCGCCGTTGCCCTGAACACTTCCAAAGTCTGAGATCCTTCAGATAATTCTACCTAGGCTACTTCCTCGGCCAATCCAAGCCTGTTGATTCTGCTCTCGCATTTGGGTTCGTTCAACTTACCTGATCGATGGGTGCCCCAGAGCTGGTGTCAAGTTTCGGGACATGGGATGCCGCGAAAGAATCCCATCGCTCGCAGTGTTCTGAATGCTGAGGCCAGAAATTGTCCCATCGCGTCTCCGGTCTCAGCAGCGGAAATTCTGTCTCAAAACTTGACACTGGAACCCAAAGCCAGCAGACTGATAGAGTCACCACTTGGCGAAATGGAGGACCACAATGCGAGACACAGCCCCCCAAGGCACCTACAAAGTTCAAGCTTTGGACCGCGCCTTTGCCGTGCTCGATCTGCTCGGAGAGAGCGGTACGCCGCTGGGTCTGGCGCAGGTTGCTTCTTCTTTGCAATTGCACAAGAGCACCGCGCACCGGTTCCTGATGGTCCTCGAGCGGCATCGCATGGTGGAGCGCACCACAAACGGAAAGTTTCGCCTCGGCCTGCGCCTGTTCGATTTCGGCAATCGCGCCATTGAACAGTATGACCTCCGCGACCGCGCCCAGCCCCATCTTCGCCGCCTGGTTGCCGAGACCGAGGAGACCGCGCACCTTTGCATTCTGGAAGCCTACCGGGTGATTTACATCGACAAAATCGAGCCTGCCCGCTCGGTTCGCATGATCACCCGTGTCGGAGCCAGCAATCCGGTCCATTGCACCTCGGTCGGGAAGGCGATTCTCGCCTTTCTGCCGGAAGAACGGGCGGCCGAAGTGGTGCGCCGCACTCGCTTCGAGCGCTTTACGCATCGCACCATTGCCAGCGCCGAAGCCTTGCGCGCGGAGATGGAGAAGACACGCCGCCGCGGGTACGCCGTGGATGACGAAGAATTCGAGGAAGGGCTGCGCTGCATCGCCGTTCCGCTTCTGGATGCGCAGCGGCTTCCCGTCGCGGCGGTGAGCATCTCCGGGCCGTCGTTCCGGGTGACCGCGCAGAAGCTGCCCACAATCGCCAACCAGTTGCTGCAATGTGTGCGCGGAATCTCAGCCGATATGGGCTACACATCTTCAGGACGAGCCACGCGCGCAGCCTGGTCCGCATGATATTTTGTCATCGCGACAACGGCCGATCATTGTGTTTGCTGTATCAAGCGGGACTCGGCGATTGGATGAATTCGCGTCCTTGTGTTGAAAATCCCCGAATGAACAGATCGAGTTCCGTTTTGACCGGGCGTCGATAGCTGATTACTCACGTCTCAATCTGAATCTCAAGCGGTCAAGATATGCCAATGGCAAATCGCCTGTGCTGGTGCCAAGTGGACTTCAAGCGCCTGCAGCTTCATTTGATTCGGACCATGAATGGAGATTCGCGCACTGTTCCCCGAATGCCATCGCCATGACCGCCATCCGGGAGCTGCATGACGGGAAAAGCCGGCCGGGAACGGTCCTTCCCCCGGTCAGCACGCATGTTTCGCTGCAAGGGTCGCAGGGATCGTTCTCGGCTGCGCTCGAAGAGGCCAAGATTCTGGAATATACCTGGCAATTGCAACCGCCATACGTTTGCCAGTAGACTTGTTATGCCCGGAGTCGAGCTGCGTACGGTTGCAGAGCTGCTCGGGCACAGGACACTTCAGATGGTCATGCGGTACTCCCATCTCGCTCCGGAACACCAGACTTCGGCGGTCGATCGCCAGGTCAATTTCCGGGGACAGAAGGGACACCAGAACCGGCACCGGATGGTTCGGCGTGAAAAGGGTAAAAACACCCAAACACCCAAGCCATTCAAAGAAAGTAGATAACACGCGGAGAGGTGGCAGAGCCCGGTTGAATGCACCTGACTCGAAATCAGACATAGTCGCAAGGCTATCGGGGGTTCGAATCCCTCCCTCTCCGCCATACATTGATTCTATTGAATTTATCATCCATGGTGTCCATAAACGTCGATTTTGACGTTTTTGAGGTGCCCCACCATGCCAAGAATCTCATCCGGTTACGGCCCGCCCACCGCGTCAACATCGTCAAGAAGGTTAAGGTCGAAGGCGGCTGGAACTTCTTCCCTGCCGTCGTCGAAACCAATGGAAAACTGAAGGACAAGGTGCGTGTCCGGGGATCGGTCGAGGTCCATCCGGAAGGCAGCTATTACCTGCAATGGCGTGAGGGCAAATCCCGAATCCACCAGCCTTTCCCGGAGAAGGCGGATGTTCTCGATCTGGCCCGGCGCAAGCGCCTTGAACTGGAAGCGCAGAAAGCCGGTGTTCCGCTGGCGGAGGCAGGCGAAGAGGCCCCGACCGGTCCCACAGTCCACGAGGCTGTGGCAACTTACCTTGAGAACATCAAACCGCCGCAGCGCGAACCGAGAACCTAAGTCGCATACAAATCCTGCCTGGAGACCTTTGCCGCCACCTGCACGAAGCGCCGTGTTGCCGAAGTACAGCGCGAGAATGTCCTCGCCTACATCCGGCATTTGTACTCGAATGGGAACGGCGGGCGGACGGCATACAACCGGGCGGTGATCGTGGCACAGATGCTGAAGGCCAACGGTGTTGTCAACCTGCTCCGAAAGCGCGATTGGCCGGACTATGTGGAGCCAATGCGGGCAGTCTATGAACCCGAAGAACTGCAGGCTCTCTTCGTCGCTTGCACGACCGAGGAGCGCACGCTCTATATGACGTACTTGCTCACGGGGTTCCGGGACAAGGAGATTCGTTACCTGACATGGCGGGACATCGACTTCCGCGACCAAGCTATCCGCGTGACGGCAAAGCCGCAGTATGAATTCAAGCCCAAGAACAAAGAGGAGCGCGAGGTTCCGGTTCCGCAATCTCTGCTCGAACTGTTGAAGGTTCACCGTGAGAAACAAAGGGCTCACCCATCTGGCTTGGTCTTCCCCACGTCAAACAACGAACCCGACAAGAAGCAGGAAAACAAGTTGAAGAAGATTGCCTATCGGGCCGGATTGAATTGCGGCACTGCGTGACTTCCCATTGAAATCAATGTGCGAAAGGTCCCTACTGTCACGAGTGGTTTCTACACAAATTCCGTCATACCTTCGCAACACGGAATCTCCAAGATCACGTTTGCGACATCTGCACGCTGCAACTCTGGCTCGGTCACAGTGACCTTGCGTCCACAATGGTCTACCTGAAGGCCGTTCGCGGTAAGGATGTTCTCAGCAAGGTGAATGGCAGCGCGTTGGCGGCTCTGGCGGGATGATCCATTTAGCTTGCGATTGAAGTACGTCGCGTACGCGGGCGCTCAACGTGCGGAGCCTTTCGTGTTTGAAGTGGGTTCAACTGTCCTCTGTACCAGTCTGCCAATTCCGACGGATCGAATCGCAGGGCGCCGCAGAACCGAGTGCAGCGGTAGATCAACGATTGGCTAAGGCCAAGCAACGTCGCTACCTCGTGGATATTCATGACGGTCTTGCGCTCTTGCAAGTTTTCCAGGATCATGGCTCAAGGTCCCCGTCGAAATCATGACTATTCAGCCAGGCACGGGGAGCTATTGACTAGCTTGATTCCCCTGCCATGGTTCTTTTAGGGCCAGTCATCAAATTGGATATCCGCAGGGACAGCAGCGTCTCGTAGCTTTTGGAGATGGGCGTACATCGCTACGGGTTACGGGACGATCAGTGGGAGCGGATTGAAGGGATGCTGCCAGGACGGAAGGGTTCAGTAGGACGTCCGGCTGAGAATAATCGGCTGTTTGTAGAGGCTGTTCTCTATCGCTATCGAGCTGGAGTGCCATGGCGGGATTTGCCGGAACGGTTCGGCGATTTTCGCGTGGTGCATACTCGGTTCAGCCGCTGGCCAAGCGGGGAGTATGGAAGAAGCTTTTTAAGCATCTGGCCCAGGATGCAGACAATGAATACGCGATGATCGACTCAACGATCGTGCGTGCACATCAACACAGCGCCGGGGCGCTGAAAAAGGGGCTCAGAGCAAGCCATTGGACGCAGCAAGGGCGGGCTGAGCACCAAGATTCACACAACTGTCGAGGCCCTGGTCAATCCCCTTGAATTTCATCTCACCGGCGGACAAGCCTGCGATCTGGAAAGGTGGAGCACATTGCTCCAAAGCAGATCATTGCTCCCCGCACTGAATAGTGTGGCAGGAGACCCTTCGAAGCTGAGTTGCATCCGCAACTGGTGATCCTGGCGAATTCATCCCGCCATCCGGGCGCCGGGATGGAGACCACTTGACTGGAAGTTATGGCCGCAGCCTGGGCGCCGTTTTGTTTCAGCGCCTGAAGGACAGCGAAAAATGACAGAGACAAGGTAGCCGCTGCAAACCGATGATACTATCCCCGCACAAAATACCCTCCGCATTCGGATCAGGAATGGCACGACCTCGGCTCAGACACGTCTGGAGGAACAGATTCACTGCACGCTGTTGGACGCTCATTTCTTTGACTTCTTCGGGACCAGCGTCCCGACAAGCTTTTCCAACTCAGCCAAGCGGCTCTTTAATTCCTCCACATCCTCAGTTTCCGGCTGGCGGTCGTCCCTTGCAGCCTCCTCGGCCGGGGCTCTTGAAGGCGCAGAGGCTCTTTCACTCTCCGCCACATTTCGATCAGGCCTAAAGTTCTGCATGAACTCGAAGGGATTCAACTGTGGCGCCACGGCTCGGTAAGCAGTTTGATACACATCGAGCATCGCCTTCATGTATTTCAAAGTGTTTTCCTGGCTCACGCGGCCAGAGGTGATGACCATTTGGCGCAGCAGATCGAGCGGAAACTTGGAATCCGGAGTCTTGGCATCTTCCACAATAATCTGAGTCAGTATCAGGCGCGTAATGTCCTCGCCGGTGGCGGCATCGATCACCTGGACGTCGTTTCCTTGCTGCAGGATCTGCGCCACCTCTTCGAGGTTTACATACCGGCTGTTGGTCGTGTCATAGAGTCGCCGGTTCTCGTATTTCCGGATTACCACTGTTTTATGCGTCATATATTTTTCAATTCTACCCCTTGACAGCGCACAATCCCGGTATTACATTAAAGAAATGCTGCACTGCAGCATGATGTGCAGCGTACTTAGAAAGTAAGGAGGAACATATGAGCCCCAAGGAAACAGCGCCTGCCGCACCCGCGAAAACTGCCGCAGCCGAGAAGCCTGACCTCATTGAAACCATGACCAAGCTCTATACCACCGGTGTCGAGCGTGTGGCCGAATTCCAGAAGCAGGGCCTGGACCTCGCCCTGCAGCACAACGCAGACTTAGTGAAAACCTGGAAGAAACATGCCGAAGCCGCACCGGGGATGTTCGCCCTTGAGGCGGCCGCAACGGCTTTCGAACGCTATGCGGATTTCCGCAAAAGCACCATTGACCTGGTAGTCGAGCAGACCCGCACCCTGGCCGGAATCGTAAAGGAGCGGGAAGCAAAGGCGACGGAGATTGCGGACGAAGGCAAGGCAAGAGCACAGGAAGCATTTGATCACGCGGTCGCCGCACAGAAGACCGCGCTCGACTTCTCCGCCAAGCAAGCCAAGGCAGCCTTCGAAACTGTCAAACAGCAATTCGGCTATGCCGGCACGCCCGCAGGGGCCGCAGCCGATTCAATGCAGCGCGGAATGGATGCTGTCGTAGAGGCGCAAAAGGACTTCCTCGATGTAATCAGGGGACCGATCCAGATTCTTCACTAACCCGCATGGGAAGCCGTGCGGGTTACGAGGCGGAGGAAATTCAGCCAATCCCTGGGCCGGTTGGGCAGTGACAGCCGGCACCTCCGCCCCGCTCCATTCAGGTATATGCTTTTCGGGCCGTGTAAGTTGGGAGTTGTACATGCCTGCAGAAAACGGAAATTCTAAACCGATCGATTCATTCGAAGCATTTCGCGGAATGCGGGATGCATACCTTGACGCCATGTCAAAGGTGATGATCAATGCTGTGAACACCGACGAATACGCGCAGGCGTCTGGCGCCCTGCTCAACAGCACCTTGACGCTGAGCGCGCCATTTCGTCAGGCGCTGGATAAGTCAATGGTAATGGCGCTGCAGCAACTGTCGCTGCCTTCGCGCCAGGAGGTTGCTGCCTTGGCGCAACGCTTCTCCAACATGGAAATGCGGCTGGACGATATGGATGCCAAGCTGGATCGAATCGTCAATCTCGCATCCTCAGTTCCACCACCGTCGGCCAAGACAGACTCAGAGGCGAAGCGGCCCGCACCGGCCGCTGCCAAAGTCGCGCATCAAGCGAGCACCAGAAAGAGGTAGAGGTCCATATGGCACAGGCTGGGGTATTGCCCGAATACTGGTCGGACATCGACCAGCGCTTGCTGACTTTCAACAAGCTCATGACCACCAAATTCGCAATTGGCCAGACCCCCAAAGAGGTGGTCTGGACGCTTAACAAGGCAAGGCTCTATCACTACATTCCAGTGGTCCCGGCCGAAGATCGGCATCCGGTGCCGCTGCTTCTGGTTTTTGCTTTGATGAATCGCCCCACTATTCTCGACCTTCGCCCGGGCCACAGTTTTGTCGAATACATGCTCGCGCGCGGATACGATGTTTATCTTCTCGACTGGGGCGTTCCCGGCCTTGAAGACAAGGAACTCAAGTTCGACGACTACGTGCTGGACTATATGCCCAGAGCGATTCGCAAGATGAAGGCTCTTTCGCATTCAAAGGAATTCAGCTTGCTGGGCTGGTGCATTGGCGCAATTATCACCACCATCTACTCGGCAATGCGGCCCGACGATGGACTGCGCAATCTTCTCCTGCTGACGGCCCCGCTCGATTTCTCGCGCCAACACGAACTGACCTTTGCCCACTGGGTCGACGAAAAATATTTCGACGTCGAGAAGATTATTGCCGCGCTGGGCAACATTCCAGGCGAGATGATCGATTACGGCGCCAAGGCCCTCAAGCCGGTGGAGAATTACGTCACCAACTATTGCAGGCTGTGGGACAATCTCGACAATCCACGCGTAGTTGAGTCATGGCACGCGATGAATACCTGGGTCACGGAACTTGTTCCCATGGCCGGCGGCGTTTACCGGCAGCTGATTGTCGATCTTTATCGAAACAATCGCCTGATGAACGGCGAACTCAAGATTCGCGGCGAGTCTGTCGACTTAAAGAAACTGCGTGCGAATCTGCTCACGGTCATCGCGGAGGCCGATCACATTACGCCTCCCTGCCAGTCGGAGCCGATCGTATCGAAAGTCTCCAGCACCGACAAAGAGGTGTACCGAGTCAACGGAGGACACATTGGCATCATGGCCGGCAGCGGCGCGCACAAGCAGACCTGGCCGCACATCGATGAATGGCTTGGCGCCCGTTCTGAGTAGCCATAGCCACCAACGCTAGCATCGCGGCCGCCACATAATGATCGTTGGTGTGCTCCTGCCGGTCATCAATTCATCGCTTCAAAAGCCGCGGCAATGCCTTGTCCACCGCCAATGCACATGGTGACCACGGCATACCGTCCGCCGATGCGGTGCAGTTCGTAGATCGCCTTCACAGTCACGATTGCGCCCGTCGCTCCGAGTGGGTGCCCTAATGAGATTCCACTTCCATTTGGATTTGTCTTCTCTGGCGGAAGCTTCAGTTCGCGCCGAACCGCAAGCACCTGCGCCGCGAAGGCCTCGTTGGCCTCGAAGACATCGATCTGGTCCGTGCTAAGCCCGGTGCGGTCGTAGAGCCTTTTCACTGCGGGCACCGGCCCGATCCCCATCATGCCTGGCTCTACGCCTGCCACGGCATAGTCGATCAACCGTGCTATCGGCTTCAGCCCGCGCTCTTCCGCCGCGCGACGCTCCATCAACACCACCGCGGCGGCTCCGTCGTTCACGCTCGATGCGTTGCCGGCCGTGACGGTGCCCTCCTTGTCAAAAGCCGGGTTGAGCTTGGCCAGGCTCTCCCGCGTAGCATCGGCGCGAGGAGACTCGTCCGTATCGAACAAAGTCGTCCCTCCCTTGGTCTTCAGTTCGATCGGGACAATCTGGCTTTTGAATTTTCCGGCCTTGATCGCGTCCACTGCCCGTCGGTGGCTCTCCACCGCCAATTCGTCCTGATCCTCTCGACTAATTCCCCATTTTCGCGCCACGTTTTCCGCGGTTACGCCCATGTGAATCTCGTCAAACGGGTCGGTAACCGCGGCCACAAGCACGTCCACCGCGGCCGTGTTGTTCATTCTCGCGCCCCAACGCATCGCGTTCAGCCAGTAAGGAGCCCGGCTCATCGACTCAACGCCGCCGGCAACTGCCACATCGGCGTCTCCATGCACGATGGTCTGCGCAGCCGTCACAATTGCCTGAAGGCCGCTGCCGCAAAGGCGGTTCAGCGTGAGCGCAGGAGTTTCAATCGGCAATCCGCCGCGCAAGGCCACAACGCGCGCCAGATACATATCCTTCCCTTCTGTATGAATCACATTTCCGAAAACCAAATTCCCGATTTCCGCCGAGGAAAGTCCCGAGCGCAGCACACTCTCTGAAACCACCCTGGCGCCAAGCTCGGTAGGCGAAATATCCTTCAGAGCGCCACCGAACTTTCCTACTGCAGTACGAACAGCGCTCAAAACAACAACTTCTCGATTGCTCATGAAACGAATCCTTTCATTCCTGGATCGTGGTATTCCTGAATTTTGGTTTAGATGAATCGGGGAGTGCATTCAGCCAAAAACTGCCGCCGGACATTTCTGCTGAGCTCTCACGTTGGGCACTCGCACCGCCCTGCGTTGAGTTCCTCACTCTCAGGGATCGCCCGCTTTTCCAATCGGGTTCGGCGCCGTGCCTGGTTGTTCGAGCCCGGACAGAAAAATAATTTCCGGCCTCGCTGGACAGTTTTGCATCGCAGCATTTATTATGCCGCAATGCAGCGAAGTTATCACCTGGGAGGTGACGAAAATGGGGTCCGCAAGATTCGAAACTGAAGTTGAAAACAAAACCACGATGCCATTCACCTTGGAAGGAAAGACCGCGCTCGTTACCGGAGCCGGCCGAGGAATCGGAAGAGCGATTGCCAAGCGGCTGGTTACTGCCGGGGCGAACGTAATGGTGAACGACCTTGACGAAAAACTGCTTTTGGAGTCCGAAACCGAGTTGGGGCACCCGGGAAAGGTGAGCCACGTTACCGGAGACCTTACCGACCCGGCAATACCCGAGATGGTTGTGCACGCCACGCTGACCGAGTTCGGAGCGATTGACATCATTGTGAACAACGCGGGGTACAACTGGGACAGCGTCATCCAGAAGACTACCGATGAGCAGTTTCAAGCCATGCTCGATATTCACATTGTGACGCCCTTCCGAATTCTCCGCGCCGCCTCCGCGTTCATCCGCGAATCGGCGAAGAAGGAGATTGCCGCCAACCAGCGGGTGATGCGCAAGGTGGTGAACATCACCTCCATCGCCGGCACAGATGGCAACCCCGGCCAGGTCGGTTATTCGGCGGGAAAGGCCGGAATCATAGGGCTGACAAGGACGATGGCGAAAGAATGGGGCCGGTATAACGTCAACGTGAATGCGGTCGGCTTCGGCCTGATTGAGACACGGCTGATTCAGCCCATCACCGATGCGGGTTCGAAGATGGAGATGCACGGCCACGAAATCCGCCTCGGAGTCCAACCCAGCATGTTGGATTCGGTGAAGAGCGCTTGCCCGCTGGGCCGGCTCGGTACCCCGGAAGAAGCTGCTGGGACGGTGCTTTTCTTTTGCAGCCCGCTCTCGGACTACGTGACTGGAGAAGTGCTGATATGCGGAGGAGGGTTTCACTTTTAGTGAAACCCTCCTCGGGTTTCGCTAGTTGGAGAGGAAGAGACAGAAATCGTCGAACAAATAACCATCCAGATCTGGATCTTTCTTCTCAACAAGCGTGCAGGGTTCCAGCCAGTGGTTCTGTCCGTGCTGCTGGCTGGAGTCAAATGTTGTGAGGTGAGGGTTGCTTTCGGCCTGAGGTCGTTGGATTAGGTCGAGTACAAGGGAGTTCGGCACTGTTACCTCCCGCTGGGACTTCATTTCCCCGGGCTCAATGAGTCCTGAGGAACCAAGAACAGCACCTCGGTAATACCCCGCACGGTGACAGCCATCACAGTTCTCGGTGTGGAAGGCAAAGATTCGGGCTCAACGGCCTCCCGTTGCTCCAAAGGAGTCGAGAAAGCCGCCATTGCGCAGGATGCGGCGGACCTTCTTCGGCGAGATGGAAAGAGACTCGGCCACTCTCGATATCTTTCTACCCTCGCGCAGCCAGACCTTGGGGATTACGATCTCGGCAAATTCTTCGGTGACCTGCTGAAAGGTCTTTTCTCCCACCATGCCCTCGGACCATCCGCGCAGTGTGTCGTTGATGCCGGATGCCTGCATGATGTGCGATTTCAAGGCCGCCAGGTCATCCAGCAGATGGTCGTTTTCGCCCGCTCCAATCAGATCGGTGGCTTCGCTGGCGCAGCGCTTGGCCAGGTCCCATTCCTGAAAGAACTCGTTGGCCGCCGTCATGCCCCGCGCGATACTTGCTGAAGCAATCAGACGCCTATTCTGAGTATGCTTCGCCAAAGCAAGCGCTTCTTCGCTGAATTGTTTGGCATGGTTGGCATGGAGCGCGATGTCTACGTCTTCGCCTAGCTGTTCTTCCACCTTTGCGTTTTCCGTTGCCGTCTGTAACACGCGCGCCCGCGCCATGAGGATGAAGTCGTTCTTTTCCTGCCCAATTCGGTAGGCCTCCATCGCCTCGCCGGCAGCGCGATCAATATCGCCGCCATCCAGGTGCAGATATCCGGAGTTGACAATTACTGCACCCAGCCCGCTTGAGTGGCCGTGCAGCAGGTAAATTTCGCGCGCCTGCCGCAGTTGCTGCATTGCCTCCTGGCAAAGTTGCTGATATCGGGCGCGGGGGCTTGTCGGAGTGTTCGCCGTCGACGCCGACAGACTCTCGCTGCGAGCCGGCTTGGGGCCGCGCGCGCGCGCATCGATCCTCTTGCGCAACTGCAGTGCCAGCAGCCGTTTTACGTGGGCAGCATTGACCAGCGTCCGTGCCAGATTCCGGTGATTGGGATTCCCCGCGGAATAAATCGCGATGGCCCGATCGAAATGCTCAAGCGCTCTTGCATATTCGCCTGCACGTCGCACAATGCGCCCCCGCGCCGACTCGATATTTCCCAACGCAAGACTGTGATCGGTGGCTTTGAGCGTCGTCTCGGCTTCAGCAAGCAGCCGCAGAGCTTCCTTCCTCATGCCTTTCTGGAACAGCAGCCAGGACTCGTGAATGTGAATCACCGCGGTGAACATCGCGTTCTCGCGCGACTTCTGGGACAGTTCCCGCGCGGCCACAATCTCACAAATTGCGGTCTCGTATTCACCCTTCTTCCGGAGCGCTCTTCCCTTCCAAAAGTGAGCCAGCGTGAGTAGTTCTTCACCGGCGGCTCCAGGTTCCGCCCGAAGCACAAAGTCGAATATCTCGATGGCTGCATCGACCTCTTCCGCAGACAGCGCACGGAAGCCTTCCACCAGGCGCAAGCGCAGGTAGCCATCCAGCCGCAGTCCGCGCCTGCACTCGACGGGAAACTGACTGAGAAGCGGATCAAGGATCGGATGGTCGCGATAGCCAACATCCACCCATTGCGCGATCAGGAGGAGTAATTCCGTTGCCTGAACCTGACTGGGAAGCAGCCGCGACCAGGTTTCTTCCGTCTGATCCAGCAGATCGACGCCCTCGCACACGTGCCGAAGGTTCAGCGCTTGATTCAGTTCCATGACCAGTTGCGATCCGGTCGCCATATCCTGCCTGTTTCTCGCGGGCAATCCAATTCGGTCTAGGGTTCGAGTTGGGAATCTCGGCGATGGGGCCGTCCCCGGGTCTTTCACTGCCGTAATCCTCACCTAAGTTCCACTGCCAGAGGGACTCCCCTTTTCGCCGGCACCGATTATCACTCCGCCTGGGTGTCCTTGTCCACTCGTCCGAATCGGACTGGTCGTCCTTGTGCTGCAAGAATTGCTGCGCTTTACTCACATCATGGTTTGCGAGCGGTTCAGCCCGTCGCGCACTTGAGGAGAAGAGAATGAGCAAGAGCGTTTTATTGGAAGTGAGTTGGGAATCGCCCCGCTGGGATGGAATTACTCGCGCATACCAGGCCAAGGATGTGGAGCGTCTGCGCGGAACAACCAGGGTGGAGCATTCGCTCGCCCGTGCGGGGGCGGAAAAGCTCTGGCGTCTTCTTCACCAGGAGGAATATATCCCCGCGCTGGGCGCCCTTACCGGTAACCAGGCGGTAGAAATGGCCAAAGCGGGCCTGAAGGCGATTTACCTGAGCGGGTGGCAGGTTGCAGCGGATGCAAATCTCAGCGGTCAGATGTATCCCGACCAGAGCCTGTATCCCGTCAACAGCGTTCCTAACGTGGTGCGTTCCATCAATAACGCTCTCATGCGCGCGGACCAGATTGCCCACGCCGATGGCCACGACTCGATCGACTGGATGTTGCCCATAGTCGCGGATGCCGAAGCCGGATTCGGAGGGGTTCTCAACGCCTTCGAGTTGACGAAAAGCATGATCGAAGCCGGCGCGGCCGCCGTCCACTTTGAAGACCAACTATCATCAGCGAAGAAGTGCGGGCACATGGGTGGAAAAGTCCTGGTGCCCACCCGCGAAGCGATTCACAAGCTGATCGCGGCCCGCCTGGCAGCCGACATTCTTGACGTTCCCACCATCCTGATTGCCCGCACCGACGCCAATGGCGCGCATCTCATCACCAGCGATTGTGATCCGGACGACACGGCCTTCCTGACCGGCGAGCGCACCATCGAGGGGTTCTTCGCCATGCGCGGCGGCATTGACGCTGCTATTGCCCGCGGGCTTGCTTATGCGCCCTATGCCGACATGCTGTGGTGCGAGACTTCGGAGCCCAATCTTGCCGAGGCAAGAAAATTCGCCAGGGCCATTCATGCCGAATTCCCCGGCAAGCTTCTTGCCTATAATTGCTCCCCGTCTTTCCATTGGAAGGGCAAGCTGAACGATCGGGAGATCTCCCAGTTTCAGCGTGAGCTTGCGGCCATGGGTTATCGTTTTCAGTTCGTCACGCTGGCCGGGTTCCACGCCTTGAATCTCTCTGCCTTCGAACTCGCGCATGAGTACGCGCGGACCGGCATGACGGCTTATTCGCAACTGCAGCAGCGCGAATTCGAGTTGGCGGAGACACTGGGCTATGGCGCCGTAAAGCACCAGAAATTCGTCGGCACAGGATACTTCGACGATGTGGCAAACACCATTGCCGCCGGACAGACATCGATTCGCGCGCTCCCCGGCTCAACAGAGGAAGAGCAGTTCGATGCGTGCGCATATCCCGACTCCGTCGAACTGGATTACGTGATACCTGTATCCGGCGACTAGGCATGCTCTGATCCCGTCAATCGTATGGTGCTTTGAAAGGGTTCAAAGCGAAAACGATCCGTAGCACTTACAACCAGAAGCTAGTTCGAAAGGAAGATCATCCAGTGTCCGCAACCATACAGTTGGCCGAAATCCGCGCATTGAACCGCAGCCCAGAAGACGAAATTCTCACTCCGGAAGCAATGGAATTCCTCAAATGCCTCGACCGGCGATTCGAGTCCAGACGAATTGATCTGCTTTGCGAACGAAGGAATCGCCAACGTCAGTTTGACCTGGGGAGAATGCCAAGGTTTCCCCACGAAACTTTGCCCGTCCGCCAGGCGCAGTGGACTGTCGCTCCCATCCCCCACGATCTGATCGACCGCCGTGTCGAGATTACCGGCCCCGCGGAAAGAAAGATGGTCATCAACGCGCTGAACTCCGGCGCCAATGTCTTCATGGCCGACCTGGAAGACTCCAACGCGCCCACCTGGAGCAACTGCCTTGAGGGCCAGCGCAATCTTCGCGACGCCAACCTGCGCACCATCGAATACCGTTCGCCGGAAGGCAAGCTCTACCGTTTGGGAGCAAGGCCCGCGATTCTCTTTGTGCGGCCGCGTGGATGGCACATGGAGGAGAAGCATTTCTCCATCCACGGCGGCCCCATATCGGCATCGCTCTTCGATTTCGGACTCTATTTCTTCCACAACTTCCAGGCTCTTCTCGACCGCGGCACTGCTCCCTATTTCTATCTGCCCAAGATGGAGAGCTACCACGAAGCGCGGCTGTGGAACGACGTGTTTGTCTTTGCCCAGGAATATGTTGGGATTCCCAAGGGAACCATTCGCGCAACGGTGCTGATTGAGACCATCTCCGCCGCGTTTGAGATGGACGAGATCCTCTATGAGTTGCGCGATCACTCCGCCGGCCTGAACTGCGGGCGCTGGGATTACATCTTCAGCTTCATCAAGAAGTTCAGAAATAACCGCATGTACGTGCTTCCGGAACGCGGTTGCATCACGATGGATCAACCCTTTCTTCGTTCCTATGTGGAACTGTTGATCCACACCTGCCACAAGCGCGGCATTCACGCCATGGGCGGCATGGCAGCGCAGATTCCTATCCGTGACAATCCAAAGGCCAACGAGGAAGCGATGCAGCGGGTCCGCCAGGATAAGCTGCGCGAAGTACGCGCCGGCCATGACGGAACCTGGGTTGCCCACCCCGGTTTGGTTCCAGTTGCGAAAGCTGTGTTCGACGAGCACATGAAGGGGCACAACCAGATCCAACCGCCGGCCAGGCAAACCTCATCGGTCTGCGAGCGCGACCTGGTGGAAATCCCGCGCGGTCAACTCACCGAAGAGGGGTTTGCGCGCAATGTCGATGTTGCCTTGCAGTATATCGAGTCATGGTTGCGCGGTAATGGCTGTGTGCCCATTTACAGCCTGATGGAAGACGCCGCCACGGCTGAGATTTCACGCGCCCAGCTCTGGCAGTGGATTCAGTACGGAGTTCGCCTGAATAACGGCAAGACGATTGATCGTCACCGCTTCGTGTGCGCGCTCAGGGACATTTTGAATCGAATGAAGCACAGCCTGGGCAACGAGCGGTACACATCCTCCAAGTTCGAGCGCGCGGCGGAATTGCTCGTCTCCTTCTCGACGGGCGAGTTTCAGGATTTTCTGACCACTGCGGCTTATGCTGAGTTTGATTGAACGCCGGCCTGTCACATCGGCGCACATCACATCGAGATGGAGAGAAGACAGCGGCGCCGAATGAAGCCGGATCGTCACTTCCAGAGGGGAGCGGCAGCGGCATTCGTTAAACTCAAAGGGACCGATCGATTTCCGGAGCCCTCTTGGATACAACCACGGAAGAACGCCTCATTCGCCCCGCACGCAACATTTACGGCAGCCTGCGCCTGCCGGGAGACAAGTCCATCAGCCATCGCTATGGCATGCTCGCCGCCTTCGCGGAGGGGACTTCACGGTTTGCGAACTTCTCCACCGGCGCTGACTGCGCCTCCACGCTGGCCTGCATGGAGGCCCTTGGCGCCCAAGTCAAAGCGGGCGAAGGAACGATTGAGGTCACCGGCGTCGCCGGTCGAGTGACTCCCGCCGGCCACCCGCTTGACTGCGGCAACTCCGGTTCGACGATGCGCATGATCTCCGGACTCTTGGCGGCGCAGGAAGGGACCTTCACGCTTGTCGGTGACGCTTCGCTTTCGCGCCGTCCGATGGAGCGCATCCGCAAACCGCTAGAGGCCATGGGTGCAAAGCTCACGCTCACCGAAGGGCATGCACCACTCGCCATCGAAGGATGCAGCCTGCTGCCGATCGACTATACCACCCCGGTACCCAGCGCCCAGGTCAAGACCTGCGTGCTTCTGGCCGGTCTGCAAACGGCTGGAACCACCACGGTCCGGGAAGCCGTGAGGACCCGCGACCACAGCGAACTCGCCCTGCGCGCCTTCGGGGCCAACCTCACCCGCGACCTGAATTCCGTCTCCATCGCCGGACCGCAAAAGCTCCACGCCATTGACGCCGTCGTACCCGGCGATATTTCCTCGGCTGCCTTCTTTCTCTGCGCCGCGGCACTCTTCCCCGGCTCTACGCTGCTGCTGGATTCACTCGGGCTGAATCCTACCCGCGCCACTCTTCTGGACGTGCTTACCACCCTCGGCGCGCGCATCTCTGTTCTTCACCTTGAAGAGAAGAATGCCGAACTCGTGGGAAGCGTTCAGATTTCCGCACCAGCGGAGGGCCTGGGATCGGCAAAGATCAGTGGCACACTCGCGGCACAGCTCATTGACGAACTCCCGGTCTTGGCCGCAATTGCGCCCTACACCAGCGGCGGCATCCGCATCCGCGATGCGAAGGAACTCCGCGTCAAGGAGTCCGACCGGATTGCATTGGTGGCGCGAAACCTGCGGGCCATGGGCGCCGAAGTGATGGAATTCGAAGACGGCCTGGACGTTCCCGGCGGACAGACATTGCATGGGGCCACCATCGATGCCGGCGGCGACCATCGCATCGCTATGGCCTTCAGCATCGCTGCTCTCCGCGCCGAAGGGGAGACGCTGATCCTTGGGGCAGAATCCGCAGCAATCAGTTTTCCGGAGTTTTTTGACCTGCTGGATCTTGTGGCGGAACGCTGACAATGACCTATAAATCGTTGAAAGAAGCCCGTCCGGCGCTGAATCACTGGACGGGCTTCTTGGTTCAAACTGGGAGAAGGGTTACTGTGGCGCCTGCGGCGTGGCAGCCGGCGGAGTGGGCGGCGGGGTGGTTGTGGGCTCATTGCCGGGCTTCGCAGGCACAAGACCCGGGACCACCGGCGCGGTCTTCACATCCCCGCTCGCAGCCTCGCCCAGGTTGATCCCATAGTGCTGCATGGTTGAGGCCAGAATCTGGTAGAGCGTCGCCCGATCCTTTGCATATGACGCCTCGGCCGCGATCAGGCTGTCCTCTGCCTTGGCCAGGCTGCTCTGCTGCGCCAACACATTCGCCGTGGTTGAAGCGCCAAGCCGCAGCTTCTTCTGCTCGTCTTCCATGCTCTGCTGGTTATAATCCCTGGCTGCTTTCGAAGCCAGAACCAGGGCCCGGTCGTTGGTCAGGGCGAACTGCTGGTTCACCACCTGCATGCGGATCTGCGTGTACAACTGCTCCAGCCTCAACTCCGCCTGGCGGTACTCCATCAGCGACCGAGCCTGCACCGATTGCGCATACTTGTTGCCGATAGGGATGTTGAGGTTGAATCCCACACCTTTGTCCGGCGAGGAGTTGTTGTAGGTGTTATCCAGTGTCGTTCCAAATCCGCCTGTCCCGCCGGCTGAGCAGGGGCTAAAAATCGGTTGGCAATTGGGGTTGTACGTTCCAGCCAGGCCTTGTCCACCCAGATACGCGAACACATCCACCTGCGGCAACAGAGCGTTGCGCGCGCCCTTCAGCGTAATTTCATCGTTTCTGAGCGTCAGCACTGCCTGCTCGAGTTCCGGTCTTTGCTGAAAAGCCTCTTGAACCAGTTCTTCCACCGGTTGCTTCTCCTCCGGAATCTCTTCGATGCTCACCCGGTCGGTGGGAATCACGGCTGCCGCGGAAAGGGACGGATCGTTCAGGTTGCGCGCAATGGCCTGCTTGATGATCTGCTGCTGGTAGTTCAGCGCAAGCTGAGAGCTGATGAGAGCCTGCTTGTCTGAAGATACCGACTGATCGGCGTTCAGCACGTCCAGCGGGGCCATGGTGCCAATCTCCAGTTGCTTGCGGTTGTCGCTCGCCACCTTGTTGCTCTGATCGAGAGCCCGCTCTTTCGACTGCACATCCTCATACGCCTCAACCAATCCCCAGTAAATGCTCTCCACCTGGTTTACGGTGTAGAAAATCTGCTGGCGGAACCCCGAGTCGGCGATGCGCTTGTCGTTCTGCGCCTGGTACATGTATCGCTTATTGACCCAAATGCCCGCCCCCTGTAACAGGTGCTGCGTAACCTGGGCATTGAAATTGGAGTTGAACTGCGGGCTGAATGTCGCGAATGCATTGGTATTCGTCGCCCTCACGTTGTTCCAGGTATATTGAAATGCCGTGCCGGTTACAAAGCCCTGATTGTAAGTAAAGTCGTACGTGTCTGTAGTGCTTGTGCCGCCAGTGAAGAAGTTCGGGGCTGGGGAACTCTGGCGATCGAATTTCAGGTTCCCGATAACCGAAGGCTCCAGGCTCTCCGGGTTTGGACCGGCGCCCTGCGTGGTCAGTGACAAGCCGTTGACGCCTGAGCCCGCGCCGCCCGAGCCAACCGCTGTCCCTCCGGGGCCTCCTCCGGCGCTCAATGTCGAGCCAGATGCGCCCAGGGTGTTGGTCAACACAGCAGAGGGCGCGCCCAGGGGAGCCGCACCGGTGCGGGTGCGAAGTATATCCGTATCCGCGATATCCAGGTCGTAGCGCGCAATCGCAATGTCGTAGTTGTTCTCCAAAGCCAGGGCGATGGCGTCAGACAGACTCAGGTAAATCTTGCCGTCCTTCACCAGGTCGGTGAGCCGCACCGAATTCGCAAAGCTGGCCTTGGGGATGGATGTCGGCTTGAACGTATCGAAAGGGTTTCCAAAAAGTCTATGGGAAGGCTTGGAAAAGTCTCGCGCCGATGGGCGAAGATTCAGCGGCTGGGTCAACACCGGCACCGGAGCGCCGGGCAGCTCGGATGCTGCCTTTTCCGGTTTCTTTGCGCCTGCACCCTGCACCGACTGCTGGCTGAATCCGGGTGGCACTCCCACCGTCAACGTCAGCATTACCGCCGCAATCGCGCGCAACCGCTTGCCTGCTCCGCCGCGAACTTTGCGCGTGGTCATCTCAACATCCTCAAACACACGTGTACCGTACAAATGCATTCTTCCTCTCCGCGAATTGCTGAGGCATGTGGGGTGCCATTACTCAAGACGTTCGGAGCGGTGCTCCGGACGCAATTTTGTGACTCGTTGGCTCGCTTTTTCGGTTCCAGCCGGCCTTTCGCTCTGTGCCGGCTCTGTGGGCTCCCAAGTACCTACGCGCGCGGACTCGGGTTCGTTCCAGTCAATCCACTTCCGGCCGGCAATTTCCCGATTCGTCAAGCGGCCGTGGAGTTCTGCAGGCAGAAAGCTGAGTATATCGCATCGGTGCTTTCGCTTATCCCGGGAACCCGGTCGGGTAAACTGTTAACTCACCCTGTACCCCCATGGCCGAACGCGAACAATTCGTTTCCCGCTCTCAAACCTGGAAGCTAACCGTGGCCTACGACGGCACCGACTTCAGCGGTTGGCAGATTCAGCCCGGAGAGCGGACCATCCAGGGCGAGTTACAGGGCGCTCTTGGTCGGGTTACCGGCGAGTCTCCGCTGCCCCAAGGCTCAGGACGCACCGATGCGGGCGTCCACGCCTTAGGCCAGGTGGCCAGCTTCGAACTCCAGGCCGACATCCCGCCGGAGAATTTGCAACGGGCCCTCAATCGGAACCTTCCTCCGGCCATCCGCATCATTGAGTCGGAAACCGTGCCAGCGTCTTTCCACGCGCGCCACTCGGCCGTCGCCAAAACATACGAGTACCGAGTCTTCCGCGAGCCGATCTGCCCGCCGTTTCTGGTCCGCTATGCGCACGTGTGCCCCTGGCCCCTGGATTTCGGTGCCCTGAAACGGTCAGCAGCCCTTTTTGAAGGCATTCACGACTTTCTCAGCTTCTCGGCCACCGACCCCGACCTGGCCAGCCGCAGCGTTTCATCCGGCGCCGGTCGGGATGAAGGGCTGACACCCGCGCCCGGTCCGGCTGGGAAACAGGGCTCTTTCCGCACAATTTATTCCTCCACGTGGGAACACCGCGACTCTGAGGACGGAGGCTTCCTCATCTACCGCGTTCGCGGCAACGGCTTTTTGCACCACATGGTCCGCAACCTGGTGGGAACCATGCTCGACGTTGGCCGTGGCCATCTGGATATTGGGCGAATTCCTGAAATCCTCGCCGCCCGCTCCCGCTCCGCCGCTGGTCCCACTGCCCCAGCACAAGGGCTTTTTCTGCACTCTGTTGAGTACCCGGCCTGCGAAGACAGACTTATCGGCGCATGATTCGTCCGGCTAGAAATCCAGAGACGTCCTGCGTTCACTACCCCTGTTACCCTGAAGCAATGGGGTTGCACCTGCACGTGCCCAATTCGCCATTTGCCCGCGTCACGGCGCTGGCCGGGCAGCGCCCTGTCCATGCGGCGTTTGCGTGGCTGCACGGAAATCCCAAGCGGATCATGGACTGGCAGACCGAATTGGTGATGATTCCAGCGCCGCCATTCGGCGAACAGGCACGCTCCACCTGGATGGCCGCGCGCTTTACCGAAGCCGGCCTGAGCCGCGTGCATATCGATGAGATCGGCAATGTGCTCGGCTTTTTTCCCGCCGCCAACCTCTCGCCGGAGAGTACAGGCCCCATTGTCGTTCTTTCGGCACATCTAGACACTGTCTTTCCCGCTGGAACGCCGCTGAACCCTGCGATGAATGCCGACCGTCTTGAGGCTCCCGGAGCCTGCGACAACGGCGCGGGCGTCGTGGGCCTGCTCGCCATCGCCAAAGCGCTGGTCGAGTCACAACTCGAATTGCCCGCGTCCTTGCTCTTTGTTGGCAACGTGGGCGAAGAAGGCGAGGGCGACTTGCGCGGCGTTCGCCATCTTTACAGCCGGACCGCCCTGGCCAGCCGCATCGCCGCCCACATCGTTCTCGATGGCGCGGGTGCGGACTCGGCCGTCACCCAGGCCCTCGGCAGCAAGCGCTATCAGGTGGTGATTACCGGTCCCGGAGGGCACAGCTTTACCGATGCCGGAACTCCCAACCCCATCGCCGCGCTGGCCTCCGCGTTGTCCGCTCTTTCGCAGACTACCCTGCCCGACGATCCCCGCACTACCCTGAATCTCGGCACAATTGCTGGCGGCACAAGCGTGAACTCCATCCCCGAGAGCGCACAGGCGTCCATCGATTTCCGCTCCACCAGTCCCGACCAGCTTCTTCGTCTTGAAGTTGTCCTGCATCGCGCCGTTGAAGATGCCGTCGAGCACTCGAACGCAATCGCAAAATCGCGTCCGCAGGCCGCCAAGGGCTCTCTGTCTTTTTCCATTCAAAGAATTGGCGATCGCCCCGCGGCTCAGCTCCCTGCCGATTCCACGCTGCTGGAAACCCTGCGCGGCGTTGACCGCCACCTGGGCCTGCGCACCGACCTCCGCCTCGGCTCGACCGACGCCAACATCCCCCTGTCGTTGCGTGTCCCTGCTTTATCCATGGGGGCCGGGGGCGAGGGCGGCGGAGCCCACACCAAATCCGAGTGGTACTCCGCCAAGGACCGCGAAGTCGGACTCAAGCGCGTTCTGCTCCTTACCCTTGCGATGACTGAATGGGCAGCCGATCAGTGACACGCCATCTGCTAAACTCCGCGCATGCGCGTCTCTTCCGCTCTGCTTGCCGCATCCCTCGCTGCCTCGTCGCTCGGATCCATCTGCTCCGCTCAAACTTCCCCCAAAAAGGGGGCGAATCCCGATGCCAAAATGCTCAGCGCCGCTCCTGAAATCATCTTCTATCACGGGGTGATCTACACCGGGGTCGGAATGAACGAAGACAGGCCCCAGACCGTGGAGGCCATGGCTGTCGGCAGCGGAAAAGTGTTGGCCATCGGCACCAGCTTGGAGATCGAACGTCTCGCCGGACCTAAAACCCGCCTCCGCGACCTGAGCACAGAGGGCAGCCGCGTATTTGTCTTTCCCGGCTTCAACGACGCGCACGTTCACCTGGGCAACGCCGGCCAGACCAAGTTGAATGTGGACCTGACCGGCGTGAAATCGCCGGCAGAGATGTTGGCCAGGATCGAGGCTTATGCCAGGGAAGCCCCGGCGGGCCACTGGCTCACCGGAGGTAATTGGGACCACACCCTGTGGGCCAGCAAGACGCTACCCACGCGGCATGATCTGGACAAGGTCACCGCTGGCCATCCAGCGTTTCTTGACCGTATCGACGGGCACATCGCCGTTGCCAATTCCGCTGCCTTGGCGGCTGCCGGCATCACCGGAAAAACCGTCCCGCCGCAAGGTGGGGCCATCGACCTGGACGCCAGCGGCCAACCCACCGGCATTCTTCGCGAGTCTGCCCAGGGCCTGGTCTTGAATGTTATTCCCCCGCCCAGCCACGACGAGCGCCTGCACGGCGACGAACTGGCCATTGCCGACGCCCTGGTCCACGGGATCACCAGTGTGCAGGACTTCAGCACCTGGAATGACTTTCTGGTCTACGAAGAGCTTGAAAAGGAAGACAAGCTCAACCTGCGCATCACTGAGTGGCTACCCTTCAAGGCGCCGTTGGGCGATCTGATCAGAATGCGCAATCACCACGACATGAACGATCCCATGCTGCACACCGGCATGTTGAAAGGCTTCATGGACGGCTCGCTGGGTTCAAGAACCGCTGCGTTGAAAGCACCGTACAGCGACGATCCAGGCAACACCGGCCTGCCCCAGTACACGCAAGCGCAGTTGAACAGGATGGCCGTTGAACGCGCCGCCTTTGGATTCCAACTCGGCTTCCACGCAATCGGCGATAAGGCTACGGCCATGGCGCTTGACGCCTTCACACTCGCCGAGAAACCCCCGATCCTCTCCGTCCTCCAACCCGGTCCCTGCAGGCCCGCCGGACAGCCCTACGAAATCTGGGACGAGAAAATCCCTTGCCCTGCCGAGGGCGCCCAACCAAAACCGGCTTCTCCTGTATGCAAGCTGAAGGATGGCTCACCGTGCTATCCATTCCTGGCCGGGTTTCCGCCGCGCAACCGCATTGAGCACGCCCAGGTCGTCGATCCCGCCGACATTCCGCGCTTCAAGGAGCTGGGCGTCATCGCCTCCATGCAGCCCAACCACCTGCTGACGGACATGAACTGGGCCGAAGACCGGCTCGGCCCAAAACGCGCGGCTTATTCCTACGCATGGAAGACCTTCCTCGACGCCGATGTCCCGTTAGCATTCGGTACCGATTATCCAGTCGAGCCGATCACGCCGTTTCGCGGCCTCTATGCCGCCGTTTCGCGCACGAATGAAAATGGGACAAAAACTTACTTCCCTGAAAACAAGCTGACCCGCGGCCAGGCGCTCTACGCCTACACGCAAGGCTCGGCCTACGCCCAATTCGACGAGAAGCACAAGGGCAAGCTCATCCCCGGCTACGACGCCGACTTCATCCTCGTCGATCGCGATCTCTACAAAACTCCCGCGCGAGCCATCCTAGGAACCCAAGTCGGGGAAACCTATGTTGGGGGACGAGTGTCGTTTGCCGGGAGCGTGGCGGCACAATAGAACGCTTTCAACGTCCAACCGTGCAGATCTTCAAATGTGAACTGCAATAATCCATGCAGATGAAGCTGCGCGCCTACCTTTTGATGCTGTTTGTGGTAGCCGTGTGGGGTTCGACTTTTGTGCTCATCAAAGGCGCGCTGACCGATGCCACGCCGGCTGCCTTCAACCTGGGGCGCATGACACTCGCCTTCCTGGTCCTTGCTGCGGCTTATCACCGTTCTTGGCGCGGTATTCGTAAATCTCAAATCGCTTCTGGCGCACTGGTTGGGCTATGCCTGGCGACGGGCTATCAGTTTCAGACCACGGGCTTGGCGCGCACCACGCCTTCAAAGTCCGCCTTCATCACTGGGCTTGTGGTGGTGCTGGTGCCGTTGTTCTCCGCGGTACCCGGCTTACGCCAGCGAGGGGCTCCTCCTCCACGGTGGAATGCTTTTCTCGGCGCGGCGCTGGCCTTTGCCGGAATCCTCCTGCTCACCGCGCCCAGTGTTTCAAATGCCCCGCGTCGCGCTGGCACTCTCGCTTCATTTGCCGGCCTCTTGCCCGATCTCTCTTCCATCAATACCGGCGACATGCTTACGCTGGGCTGCGCAATCGGCTTTGCTTTCCACTGCATCGCGCTCAGCCACATCTCTCCGCGCATCGGCTTCCGTCCGCTGGCGCTTCTGCAAGTGGGATTCTGCGCGGTCTTCATGGCCGTCAGCCTGCCGTTTATCGAACGTCCGCACATTGCGTGGACCCCGCGACTGATGATCGCGCTTGGAATCGCCGCGGTCCTGGCGACAGCCGCCGCCTTCTCCATCCAAAGCTGGGCGCAATCGGTCTTGCCCCCAACGCACACGGCATTGCTGCTCACGATGGAACCGGTTTTTGCCTGGATCACGTCGTTCCTGATCGTGCACGAGAGACTGGGCTTGCGTCCCGCATCCGGCGCCCTCCTCATCCTTGCCGGTATCGCCCTCACCGAGTTGATTCCCCAGCCACATGTGCCGACGGCGCATGAAGCGTGAGAAGAGCAGGGATCAGGGAACAGGGGTGAGGGATCAGGGTTGGCAGACGAGCCGCGTGAACTCTTCGCTAAATCGATGCGGGACCAGGAACAGCATCTTCGTTTCGCCGGGAATCGGAACCTCCGCAAAAAGTTCAGTGAAGTGCTTCTTGCGCGTTCGTGGAAGCCGCACATACGCGAATACGCGGTATCCCGCTCGCCAGGTGAGACCGAAGAGCACTGCATCGGGTTTGGCTTCGGTCAATACCAGGGGCTGTTGGTCTTCGAGCACACCCAGCGATCCCTCAATGACTTCCGTATCGTGGCCTTCAACATCGATCTTGATCGCTTCAACGATGAGGCCCCGCGTGGAGACAAAGGAGTCGATCGTCACCACGTCCACTTCAATTTGATTGAGGCTTTCCTCTCCTATTTCCGACAGATGCGAGACCTCTGAATCGCGCTCCAATGTGAAGCGCGCTCTGCCAGGCGTTGCACCGACGGCAGCGGGAACGATCTCGATATTGCGCTTCCCGAGGACGTTCGTTTCGAGCAGCGCAAGCACGCGCGGGTCAGGTTCGAAGCCGTAAACCTCAAGAACCCGCGGCAGCATGTACAGGCTGTAGTAGCCGATATGCGCGCCGACATCGAGAAACACGCCTTTTCGGTTGAGCAGCGAAGCAAACAGCTTCTCGCTGCCCCAATCCACATCGCCCTGGGTGATGAAGGCCTCGCTGGCGAAGTGGTCGCCGATGGGCAGCGTCATCCACTCGCCGGTCGGAAGTTGAATAGAGTGATCGCGCTTGACGACGCGCTTGTAATATTGCCGGATGGCCGTCCGCATCGCCCACCGCAGAGGGCCCACTTCCCGGATGAAGGCGATGTTGATCAATGTTTATTCTCAACCGCACGTCACCGCGGCGCCGGCTCCGCAGAGTCCGCAAGCGCATACGCCAGCACCGTCATCACCGCTGCGTTCTCATTCAGATGCCGCGGGTCCACCTTGTCGAAGGTGTCTGCAGCCGTGTGGTGATAGTTGAAGTAGAAACGGCTGTCCTGCACAGGCGCAAAGCTGGGCACGCCCTTCTCGGTGAGCGCGGCTATGTCCTCCCCGGTTTCCGGCGCGGCTATGTTGGTCTCAGCACCAATGGGATTCAACACCTGTGAAAGCGGGCGCAGCCATTGCTCCAGTGCCGGCTTTCCTGCGTAGAAGATTCCCGAGGGATGATCGCAGCCGAGATCGCTCTCGATTGCGCCAATATGGTTGGCCACATCGTCCTTGTGGTCGGCCATGTATTGAGCAGCACCCTCCGATCCTTCTTCCTCGCTCATCCACGCAACAAACCGCACCGTGCGCCGAGGATGAATGCCCAGATCGTGCAGCACGTGAATCACCTGCATGGAGACAACCACGCCGGCGCCGTCGTCGATAGCGCCGGTGCCCAGGTCCCAGGAATCGAGATGGCCGGAAACGATGACCACCTCCTCGGGGTGCTCGCTTCCCTTCCAGTCGGCGATGACGTTGTAGCTCTCCGCATCCGGCAGCGTCTGTGGCGTCAGGGTAAGATGTAGCTTCACCGGGCCCTGGCTGGTCAGATCCTTGAGCAGGTCGGCGTCTTCGGCCGCAACCGCCGCAGCCGGAATCCTGGGCACTCCATTGGAATAGGCAGTCATGCCCGTGTGGGGAAGGCGAAAATCCGCGCCGCCAACCGATCGAACCAGCACGGCCGCCGCGCCCAGGCCCCCCGCGGCAATGGGTCCGGCACCGCGATAAACGACTCCGCCAACATACGCGTCAAGGCCGTTGCCCTGTGCCGCGAGTTCCTTGTCGAATTTGTGATTGAATAGCAGTATTTTTCCCTTGACGGCGCCGGCTGGCAAAGCGCCAAGTTGCTTCCAGTCATCGACGACCAACACCTCGGCGGTCAATCCATCAGGCGGCGTAGCCACACTGCCACCCAGAGCAGTAAGAACGACCTTCTGCGTGGTTCCCGGCGTCTGCCCCGGCCACGCAATCACTTCAGCCGTCTCCGCCCCGCGCACCCAGTGCGGCACTTTGGCCTTTTCCAGGGTAACGTCGGCTCCCATAGCGCGCATCTCGGCGGCAACGTACTGAACAGCCTGCCCCGCTTGCGGGGAGCCGCTGATGCGCGGACCGATGTTGCTGGTCAGGTGGCGCAGCTGGTTCAAGGCATAGGGATCCTTGACGGCGGCGGCGCGCAGACGCTCCATTACGCCGAGCTGGTCCGGCGTCCAGGCGCTTTTGCCGCCCGCAATCATGGACATCATTCGGTCAAGATTACCGGGGGTCGGTACCACGGGCAGGCTTTGCGCCGCGCCGAAAGGCAATCCCATTCCGGCTGTCAGTATGCCAAGAACGAAGATTCGGCTGCTCTTTTTTGGGAAATCCATGCCGGATGTTACCACGCCCCCGCTACGACACTTTCCCAGAGTTCACGTCTATAGGGGTGGAACAGCTCGGCCGGACCCGCATCTGGACCTGCACTGAGCACCAGGCTTCAGGAGCCGCGCCCAGGATTTTTGAAGACCGGCTTCCCTTCCGGCCTCGGACGCTGTCGCATGCATCCAAGGAAATCAGCCGGCGGCCCTGACCGCTTGCCAAGGACTCGCTATACTGATACCTGGTGCAAACAACACTCCCGCCCGCGGGCTAGAACCAGGATGAGGTCACAAGAACCTATGAAATCGCTCTTTGAACGGCTGCGCGCGCGCCGTCTCGCTTCAACCTTTGTACTGCTTGGCACGCTGTCAATCGCAATCGTGGCTGGTTCTTTTGCTGCGCATGGAGTGCGCGGGCAGGAAACGCAAAGCTCGAGCGCCGACGCAACGCCTCTCAAGGTTGTCAATTCCAACATCGCTCCAAACGAGTTTGTGAAGATCGCCAGGGAAGTGGGGCCGGCGGTGGTGAATATCAACACCCAGACGCTGCCCAAGCAGTCTATGAACAAAGGCCGCCGCATGCCACTGCCGCGCGGTCACGCCCAGCCGGTTCCGCAGAATCCCGGCGATGACGATCAGGGCGACGATCAGCAGGGCCAAGGCCAGGGGGGGCAGGGCAACTTCCAGGACTTCTTCAACAAGTTCTTCGGCGGCCAGGTTCCCGACCAGGACGGCGGCGACGATAACCAGGTCCGCGAGTCGCTCGGCTCAGGATTCATCGTCGATCCCAAGGGATACATCATCACCAACAACCACGTGATTGAGAAGGCCGACAAGATCTACGTCAAGCTTTCCACCGACCCCGACACCCAGGATCTGGGCCGTCCGGCGCACGTCATCGGCATCGACAAGGCGACGGATCTTGCCGTCATCAAAATCGATGTCAGTTCCCCGCTGCCGACCGTGAAGCTGGGGAATTCAGACATGGCACAGGTAGGCGACTGGGTTGAAGCCATAGGCAGCCCCTTTGCGTTGTCACAGACCGTCACAGCCGGCATCATCTCCGCCAAGCACCGCACCATCGAGCCAGGCGCGAGCGGCCAGTTTCAGCATTTCATCCAGACCGACGCAGCCATCAATCCCGGCAACTCGGGCGGCCCGCTGTTGAACATGGATGGCGAAGTGATTGGCGTAAATACCGCGATCTACACGCAGTCAGCCGGGTACCAGGGCATCGGCTTCGCCATGCCATCAAATACCGTGGTCGAGGTCTACAACGACCTGATCAGCGCCGGGCATAAGGTTACGCGCGGATCGATCGGGATTCGATTCAACCAGGGCCTTTCGGGCGCAGTGAATCGCGTATACGGCTTCAAGAACGGCGTGCTCGTGCAGCAGATTGTGCATGGCGGCCCGGCCGACAAGGCCGGCCTGAAAGCAGGCGACATCATCACTACCATCGATGGCCGGCAGATCAAGGACGGCGACGATCTGGTCAATGAGATCACCAGCCGCAGGCCCGGCTCCTCCATCCGGCTGGGCTACAGTCGGGACAGCAAGCAGATGGACACCACCGTCACCATCGGCGACCTGGACGCCGTCTTCGCGGAGGCGGCCAACCAGCAGGCCGATTCCGGAGGTGAAAGTCAGGGCGACGCCGGCGAAACCAAACTGGGGCTGGTGGTCCGGCAGGAACCCGATTCGACCCTTGCCAAGCTGAAGGTTCCGGGCGTGGTCATCCAGTCGGTCCGCTCAGGATCGTTCGCGGACTTGCAGGGACTGGAACCCGGCCTCATTATCGTCCGCATCAACAAGCAGCCCACCGGAACCAAGGACCAGTTCGACGCTGTGGTAAGGAAACTCAAATCGGGCGACGACGTGGTCTTCGAGGCGATCGACCCGCGCCACCCGGATGGCGGAACCCTTTATCTGGGCGGCACTTTGGAGTAGCGCGAAAAGGGCGCCGGTTGCGGAATTCCCCAATCGGCGCTGTTTCTCCACAATCACTCAACTTGTGCATTTTGATACATTATTTGTTGCCGCAATGCGGTACTGCGCGATAGACTTAAAGCTAAGCCTTCAAGAAAAATCCGGCTTTGCGAAGGGGCCTTAGCGTGTCTTCTTTTCGAAACAACCTGGTCTTTGTGCTTTCCGCGGTGCTGTTGGCATCGCCGGCCTTTGCCACTCGCACACACCGGACGACCAGCAGCACCCACGCACGTTCGTCCCATAAGGCGCTGGCGCCCAAGTCCCACAGGGTTCACGGCCAGCAGGCCATTGAACCGGCGCGCGCCATGGAAATCCAGCAGGCGCTGATTCGCGAGCATTACCTGACCACGGAAGCCGACGGCAGGTGGGACGCCGTCACCGAAGCGGCCATGCAGAAGTATCAGGCCGATCAGGGCTGGCAGACGAAGCTGATGCCCGACTCGCGCGCCCTGAAGAAACTCGGCCTCGGCCCTGACTATTCGACCGCCATCAACGCCAAGACGTCCACATTTGTTGATCCGCCGCCTGTAAGTACGATTCCCCCCGTCGTGGCTGCGGGCTTCGCCCAAGGCTCGGGCGTGAATCGCTGAATCGGCCTCAGTGCAAACAGAATGGCCGCCAATGGGCGGCCATTCTGCTTGATGCCGATTCGAATCGGTGACTTAAAAACGGGAGGGCGGCATTCCCTTCAGCAGGAACTCATATCGGGGCCGCAACGTGTCCGGGCCCGAGGTGATCGGGTCGTTGAGGTGAATCAGCGAATCGTCCTTGTCATACTTTGGCCAGGCCGGCAGGCCCGTTCCGTTGGGATCGCCCGTCTTGGCAAAGTTGGTCCAGTAACTCATCATCTGGTCGCTCAGGGTGCGATCCTCGGGACGCACAACGAATCCGGGCCGCGTATCCAGGGTGCCGAAGACGTATTCAATGTCGTCGGAATGGAAGGCAAAAGTGCCCGCGTGGTACTTGCTTGGCGTGGCGCGCAATTCGAAGTGATACCGGTAAACGGATGATTCGCCAGTCTTGCGATGCGCCTCCAGCCACTTCCACGTACCAAATGCAATGAAAGAATCGCCGCCATAAGCGCCTGCCGCGTCCACCGCTTGCTCATCGGTGTCTCCTGAATAGAGCGTCAGAAACTCCGCCGCACGATCCTTGAACATGCCGGCAGCCATTGCTTTCCATCTGTCCGATGTCATGCCATTGCCCAGAAAGCTTCCTTCATCGCGATTCCATCCAGCCAGCAGCGGCACATGCGCCTGCTTGCCGGCAGCGTATGTGTCGGCCACCTGCTCGGTGAGAAACTTGCCATCGATCACCGGAGGGAAGCCGCCTTTCTTGGCCTTCACCGCTTCCAGAACCTTGTCTGTCGACAGCGCACGCAACTCGGCCAGCGACTTCACTCCCAGCCCTGCAACCCATGTGTCGTCCTTTGCTTCACGTGCTGCCAGCATATCCGTCGGCAACACATCGCTGAACGCGCCGCCGCTCTCGCCAATCGCCTTTTCAAACAAACCCTGCGCAATCGGCGACGCCATCAGCGTGCTTACCGCAAACGACCCCGCGCTCTCGCCAAAGATGGTCACATTGTCAGGGTCGCCGCCAAACTTCTTGATATTCTCCTTGACCCACTGCAGCGCCGCCACCATGTCCAGCATTGCGTAGTTCCCTGCCGTCCCGTTGGCCTCTTTCGCCAGGTCGGAAGTCGCCAGGAAGCCGAAGACGCCAAGCCGGTAGTTGATGGTGACCAGCACCACGCCTTTGAGCGGCAGAAAATCTCCATTGTGACGCGGCTCGTCGCCCCCGCCGCCCGAGTACCCGCCGCCATGAATCCAGAACATCACTGGCAGCTTGCTCTTGTCGGTCGCGTCCGCAGGCACATAGACGTTCAGGAACAGGCAATCCTCGCTCGCCGGCGGTCCCTGAAAGACCATGTCGTCAAACACATGATTCTGCGCGCAGTGGGCGCCGAACTTCGAGGCATCGCGCTCGCCCTTCCACTTGGCCGGAGGCTCGGGGGCCTTCCAGCGCAGATCGCCCACCGGGGGCGCCGCGTAGGGCAGTCCAAGGAACGCTTTCACCTTACCGTCATTGATGGTCTTGCCAGTCACCTTGCCCTGCGCAGTTTTCACCGTCAGCGAGTCAGCATAGCTTCTCGTCGATATTCCCAATCCCAGCCCCGCAACCGCCAGGGCACACGCCAATTTCAGTCCCACTTGCATCTCAAAAATCCTCTGCGGAATACGTTATCAGGACGGGGTGAAGCACGTATGAGTTTCAGAGGCCGATTTTCCTGCCTGCGACAGTTTCGCAGCGGATTAGAGTGGAGACCATTTCCTCCGCAGGCTGAGGACAGCTCTTTCCTCGTCAGCGAGGAAGTGTGCTATTCGGATGGCTTGGCTTCGAACGAGGGCTTCCGTTACCGCATTTCCGTAGTCGCAGCCTTTCAGAAGGATAATCTTGGGTGGGTGACCGAATGAAACAGCAAGGTCCTGGAAGTCTGCATCCGCGGTCAGAATGGCAAATCCATTGGACCGGGCGAATTCCCAGATTTCACGATCCGGCGTTTGCTTAAATCCAACGGAACGGACGTGTACTGAGCCAGCAAATAGATCGCCTATCCGGTGCATGAGTCGAGGAGACAAGTTCTCATCGAGAAGGAGCTTCACAACTCAACACGGCGCCCCATTTTAACGGCGAAATCAAAAACAGCCTGAAAATCCCGCGGCTCAAGGTCGGGGTAGTCCTCGAGAATCTGCTCCTGGGTTGCACCGGCCGCCAGCCAGCCGAGGACGTCCCATACAGTAATGCGCAGGCCGCGGATGCAGGGCTGGCCGGAGCGCTTGCCGGGCTCAATTGTAATACGGGATTCAGTGGTGCTGCCCATGGTGAGATGATAACGCGATTCCTGAAGCAACGGTAGCCTGGGGCCTGATGAAAGCCTCACATGGTCAAGGAATCTCCGGCGCGAGCAGGTCCGCCATCGTCTCCCTGCGCCGGATCAGCCGCGCCTTCGCGCCTTCGACCAAAACCTCCGCTGCGCGCATCCGCGTGTTGTAGTTGGAGCTCTGCGCCATCCCGTAAGCGCCCGCGTCGAGCAGCGCCACAAGGTCGCCCGGCAAGACTGGTGCGAGCTTGCGGTCGCGTGCAAAAAAGTCGCCGGTCTCGCACACCGGCCCCACAACGTCGACAGTCCGCGGCCTTCCCGCTCGCCGCCGCACCGGCACAATCTCGTGATGCGCCTGATAAAGGGCGGGTCGGATCAGGTCGTTCATCGCCGCATCGGTAATCACGAATGTCTTTTTGCCGTTGCGCTTGACCTGCAGCACCCGCGCCACCAACGCGCCGGCTTGTGCTACGAGAAACCGTCCCGGCTCCAAAAGCAGGCGTCCGTCGAAGCCTGCGAGCGCCTGCTCGATTGCCGCGGCATACTCATCGACCTTGCCTTGCGCATCGAAAACCCCGCCATGGTAGTCAATGCCCAATCCACCGCCGGCATCAATGGCCTTGAGCGCGATACCGTCTCCGCGTAACTGGGCGACCAGCCTGCAAACCCGCGCCACAGCCGCGCCAAACGGCGCCGCCGACCGGATTTGCGATCCGATATGCACGCTGACCCCAAGCGCCTCAAGCCAGCGGTTCGCTGTCGCGCTTTTGTAGATTCGCCTGGCCTGGCGAATGTCGATGCCGAACTTGTGCTCCCGCAGTCCCGTTGAAATATATGGGTGCGTATCGGCAAACACATCCGGATTCACCCGCAGCGCAAAGCGCGCCTTCCGCTTCAGCTTCGCCGCGCGCGCAGCCAGCAGCACCAGTTCCGCCTCGCTCTCCACATTGAACTGCAGAATGTCCGCCTTGAGAGCCAGGTCGATCTCCGCCGCGGTCTTGCCCACTCCGGAGAAAACGACGCGGCCCACGGCTTCGGGGGCGGCGGCCAGTACCCGTTGCAATTCCCCGCCAGAGACGATGTCGAAGCCCGCTGCACGATCCGCGAGCAGCTTGAGAATAACCAGGGCAGAGTTGGCTTTCACCGCATAACACACCAGGTGATCGCGGCCTTTGAGAGCCGTCTGGAACATGCCGAGGCGCTCCACGATCTGGTCGGCAGAGTAGACATAAAGTGGCGTTCCGAAGCGCCGGGCGAGCGTCTCAAGCGACACCTTGCCGCAATAGAGAGCGCTCTTCGGTTGCGGGTGATGAAAGGGGCGGGACGGTGAATCGGGGATCGGTGTCAAGAGTCGCTTCCAGAATGAGATTGCTCTTTTGAGCCTACAGTATTCTTCGGGGTTCTTTGTGTGCCGCCGCGCTGTCAGCCTGTCCGCAATCGGCCGAGTTCGGATTGAACGATAGTTAGTTTCTGGGCGCGGCGTCCACCACCATTTGCACCAGTTGGGCCATCTGGCGCTTGTGTACCGTGCGTTTGGTCTCATCCCCGTCTACTCGATTGACAACGATCAAATCAAGCGCCGGCAGCACCACTGCGTACTGCCCCAGATGCCCTTCAGCCCAGAAACTGCCCTTGGGAAAACCGATCTCCTGAGTTTTGCCGCTGGCCGAGTCACCCGTCCACCAAAGATACCCATAGCCGCCCGATTCAGTATCGGAATATGGCCGCGTGCTTGCCTTCACCCATTCTTCCGGAACCACCTGCGTCCCGTTCCAGTTGCCACCATGCAGATACAGCAAGCCAAATCGCGCGAAGTCGCGGGCGCTCATGTCAAACACATAGGCCGGGAATCGAGTATCCGGGCCGTCAATATAGTGCCCGTCCCCCGGCTTGAAGTCCTGCATGCCAACTGGCTGCGCGATGCGCCGGTAAAAAGCATCGAAGATCTTCTCGCCGGTGGCCTTTTCGTAGATGAAGCCCAGGGCATTGAAATCCCAGTTGTTGTAGTACCAGAAGGTGCCATGTGGGTGCGAACCGCGCGGCGGCTTTTTCTCTTCCATGCCCTTCGTCTCGTAAACGGTCGGATGATAGACGCCCGATCGCGCTTCGAGCAGTTCGCGAACCGTGGCCTGCTTTTCCTCGGGCGTCAGCGATGGCTTCTTGTCGTCGACGCCGAGTTTCTCGAGGGTATCGTCGAGATCGATCTTGCCTTCGGCCGCGGCAATGCCGATCAGCGCGTTCAAGAGGCTCTTGCGGCAGGAGTGCAGGTTCGACCTGTGATTCACGTCTCCCCATGCGGCAACCACAACGCCGTGCTGCACGATCATCGCCGATGTGGAGCCAATCTCCTCGACATATTCCTTGATCCTCTTGAGCTTCTCCGGCCGCCATCCTGCCTGCTCCGGCGATACAAGCTGCTTCCACTCCGCAGCCGGGAAACCGGGTGATTGGCAATGGGCTCGAACCGCAGCGCCGAGCACAAGAAAAACGATCAACCTGGAAAGAATAAGCATGACCACCACTATAGCTGCGCAATGCGGTCTGTTGGAGAATCGGGGTTCGGGTGCTTCAGGCTTCGGGTTGTCGCAGCCACTCAACCAGCAAGGCCGCAACCTTGACTGGCTGCTCATACGCAGCAAAGTGGCCGGCATCGGGCAGCAAGTGATACTCACATCCTCCTGGCGCGGAATTAAATGCTTCCATTTCGACTGGAGTGACTGCGGAATCCTCACCCCCGGCGATGGCCAGCACCGGCACATCGATCCCCGCCACCGTAGGCAAGGAGTCGGGCCTCGCGGCCAGTCCCGCCTGCACGGCAACTGCGGCTTCCGGGGTCAATGTCATGCGCGCCCGCAATTCAGCCATAATTCCCGGACGGCGGTCTTGTGCAGTAGCGGCAATCAA
>Ga0302319_10002295_pt1 | contig 41624 bp, 42 predicted proteins | sample Bog_T0_2_FD_203319 | JGI IMG/M metagenome (GOLD analysis project Ga0302319, IMG submission 203319) | Peat permafrost microbial communities from Stordalen Mire near Abisko, Sweden - Bog_T0_2 | ecosystem: Environmental > Terrestrial > Soil > Wetlands > Peat | place: Sweden: Abisko, Stordalen Mire... | reverse complement strand
GTTTGCGATTTTCAAGCATGAGGAAACGCCTGCCGGTGCGCTCTATGCCGAGCGGCTTTTGAGTGCGAACGCGAGTGGGCCGCCCGCTTCAGCGCCAATAGAAACGGCACCGCCATCGCTTAGCTAGTAGCTTCACGAGGGTATTTCTTACTCTAGTTCAGGGAGCCGCGTGCGATAAAACTGGTATGAATGATCGGCGCGCAACGCAGAGAAAACCTCATTTCTCGCGCATCGAGGTATTCGCTTTGAACGGCGAAAGCACAGCCGTTCGAAATATGGCTATGCTGGAGGACCTATCGCTTGGTGGTATGGGGCTACGTGTGCGGGTGCCTCTGGCTGTTGGTTCGTCCGTTGAAATCAGCTTACGCAGTCAAAAGCTTCGGGGCACGGTTCGCCATTGTGCTCGCAATGGAATTGGATATTTTATCGGTATTCAGTTCCAAGAAGGTGCGGCCAATGGCACGAAAGTAGAGACCACTATAGTTGAGACAAGCAAACCAGGCTCTAACCATCAGCGCCGGACAACGGTACGAAAACCGCATTTTTCGCGAGTTGAAATCTCCTTACCAGGCGAAGACAAGCGGGTGAACCGCCACGTCGCTATGATGGAGGACGCTTCGCCTGCTGGAGTAGGCCTGCGCGTCCAGGCTGCGCTTCCGGTCGGGTCGCCGATTGAGATCAGCTTAAGAGGGCAACGGCTCTGCGGTACGGTGAGGCATTGCACGCGGGACGGAATAGGATATTTTGTGGGTGTCCAACTGCGGCCAGTGGAGGACGAAGTAATTAAGATGAGGGCCTAGGGGCTTCACTAGGGGCTTCCCGTCACCCCCAAACGCCACACTGACCAATAAAAGCTTTGCCGAATCTATTACTCTAAAGCGTAGGCTTGCGGGCGGGCAAGGAGATTGGCAATCGCAAAACCGGCGAGACCCTCACGATGCTTATCAGCGAGGAGCGAAACGGCGGCGCCGAACAGCTCTACCTGGTGCGGTTGCCCGCGTGGCGTCCAAGTCTTCCATTGCATTACCACCTTGCCTTCACCGAAACATTCTCTGTGGTCGAGGGAGTATTGGACCTATATCTAGGCCGCAAACGGCGGCACATTACCTTGAAAGAGCACGACAGCACAACAGTTCAAATCGGGCAACTGCACACCTTCGCGAACCAGCGCGACGAGGCCTCGATTGTCTCGTCTTCGCTTTGACTAAGCTCGACTGCGTGCCGCAATCGCCAACTTCCAATCAGGACGGACGAAATGACAGGTATAACCGTTCGGATAGTGTTCCAAATAGTCTTGATGCTCCGGCTCCGCCTCCCAGAAGGCTGCCGCCGGCGTCAATTCAGTGACGACCTTACCCGGCCATCGCCCCGAGGCGTTGATTTCCCCGATGATCTCTTCCGCCGTCCGCCTTTGGCTATCGTCGGTATAAAAAATTGCCGAGCGGTAGCTCGTTCCTCTATCGTTGCCTTGGCGATTCAGCGTCGTGGGATCGTGAATCTGAAAAAAAAACTCCAAAATGTCCCGGTAGCTAACCGTCTTAGGATCGAAAAGAATCTCGATGGCCTCGGCGTGTGTCCCGTGGTTGCGATAAGTGGCGTTGCTCACGTCGCCGCCCGTGTAGCCCACGCGCGTCGAGACAACCCCCGGCAATCGCCGAATTAGGTCCTGCATGCCCCAGAAGCAGCCGCCGGCTAGTACGGCCTTTTCAGTCGAAGTGTTCATATCCCCATTGTTCCACTTGAACTCCCACGCTGCTTGGCTTAACTAGCAAAGCGGGGGCCTGCCTCAGCTATACTAATGTCTCCTGAAAGAAGGCTTGGAGGTTAAAAGATGCGTCTATTGATCCGGATCCGCGCTGCGTTTGTCCTATGCGCTTTTGCAATACCGGCGTTTGGCCAGGATTATCTTGACGACGTGGTCGAACGCGCCCGCAAAGAGTTCAACGTTCCCGGCATCGCCGTTGTCGTAGTAAAAGACGGCAAGGTGGTCGCTGAGAAAGGTTATGGCGTGCGCCGCCTGGGCGCACCGGCGTCCGTTACTCCCCACACTCTATTCGGCATCGCGTCTAACACCAAGATCTTCACATCCGCTGCACTCGCCATGCTCGTTGATGAAGGCAAACTCGATTGGGACGATCGCGTTGTGGACCGCCTGCCCGGCTTCCAGATGTCCGACGCCTACGTGACCCGCGAGATGCGAATCCGCGACCTGCTCTGCCATCGCAGCGGCCTACCCTTGGGCGGCGGCGATCTCATGTTCTGGCCGGCCACGGATTTTACAACGGATCAGATCAACTACCGCCTTCGCTTCGTCCCCCTCGAAACCAGCTTCCGCAGCTCCTACGCCTACGACAACATTCTTTTCAACACTGCCGGCGCGCTGATCAAACAGATTTCCGGACAAGCATGGACCGACTTTATCAAGACTCGTTTCTTCGGACCGCTCAACATGCGTGACAGCAAAACCAGCATCCGCGATATCGATGACTCAACCGACGTCGTCGCGCCGCACGCGCTGGTCGATGGCAAACTTCAGCCCGTCGCACACAGTCCCCTCGACAACAATGCACCGGCCGGCGCGATTGTGTCTTCGGTCGATGACATGAGCCGCTGGGTCATGGCGCTGCTGAACAGGGGCGATTTGGGCAACGGCAAGCGTTTATTCAGCGAGACCCAGGCGCGCACTCTGTGGACGCCGTTGACCATCCTGCCGGTGCCGGACTCGCCCGTCGAGATCGCCGAGTCGCAAGCGCATTTCGCCGACTACGCCATGGGCGAGGTCCTGCGCGACTATCGCGGCCGCCTACTCGTTTTCCATACCGGCGGCCTGCAAGGAATGGTAAGTATTGTCGCCATGCTTCCTGAATCGCACGTCGGTGTGGTCGTTCTAACAAACCAGGAATCCGGCGGCGCTTTCCAGTCGATCGCCTATACCGTGCTCGACCATTACCTCGATGCTCCACCCAAAGATTGGGTCACCGCGATCAGTACAGTCGTCAAGCGCAGAACGGTGGAGGCGGAGAAAACCGTCGCAGCGGCGGCTTTGAAGCGGGCTGCTTCATCGAAGCCATCGCTTCCACTCGATTCCTATGTCGGGCGCTATCGCGATCCATGGTACGGAGATGTGGTGGTGGAAAAAGCGGGCGACGGCCTCGCTATTCGCTTCACTCATTCACCCGGTTTGACCGGGCGCATGGAGCATTGGCAGCAAGACACTTTCGTCGCTCGCTGGAACGATCGCTCATTACTCGCCGATGCTTACATCACGTTCTCTCTCAACCCTGACGGCAGTATCGACAGCGCCAAAATGAAAGCAGTCTCGCCACTCACGGACTTCAGCTTCGATTTCCAGCATCTGGCGCTGAAACCGGTGGCCAAGAACGCGCCGCCATACTGATGCCGAGTCCGCATCAACTCAGTTCAATCGAGGACAGCGGCGTTCCACTCCACCAGGCGCCGGTCGGGGTCTAAGAAATAAACTTGCGGGTAACCCGTGGGCGGATGCGGTTTGATGACGATCTTGCGAGGGTGATCGTCCGGAAGATCTTCATGAAAGCCGGCCGCGTGCAGTTTGTCCAAAGCGCCGCGAAAACTCGGCACCCGCAGCGCGATATGCGTTTCAAATATATCCAAAGCGGCCGGCGGTTTCCACAGCGGGTTCGGCACGCGAACGATATGCAACTCCTGCCCATTCGCCAGTTGGAACCATGCGCCTGGGAAAGGAAATTCGGGCCGCGGCAGTTCCGGCAGCCCCAGAAAGCCGCTGTAAAAGGCGCGCGATTCTTCAATATCGCTCACCGTGACCTGCATGTGGTGAAACGCGGTTTCCGTCATGTGCCTTACGCCGCGAAACCCTTCGCCATCCATTTGGACCAGTAGAATGTCATCGGCACTTTCCCGGTGTTGATAATGCCATGCAGCGTGTTTCCCGCGCAATACATCATCGCCCCCGGCCCCACCTGCGTCACCTTGCCGGCGCATTCGATTTCGCCCGTGCCTTCGCCGATGATGAGAAACTCCTCTTCCGGATGGCGATGCGGCGGATGCGGACTCGCGCCCGGATCGAGCACGCAAGCACCCGCCGAGACGCCGCTCAGCTGATCGGTAGGACCGTTGAAGTAGACGAAGACCTTTTGACCCTCGAGCAAGGTTGGCGCTGTCGTCGTCATATCGAGCACGCCTTCGGGAAGTTTTTCGGCGCTGAATTCAGTGGAAACCGCGCCGTCTATTTGAGCCATAGTTCCAATATATGTCTTCCCACTTCGCGGACGGAAAGGCATGGTACGAAGTCAATTCCCTCCGCCCAAGCCGTCCGAATCCCCTTCTGCAATTCATGCCTACACCCCGCTCCCCGCCGCCCTGTGCAAATCCATCGGCACTCCTGGGGCCTTCGCCGTTCCCTCGCTCCCCCGCAGTGTATCCGCCACGTCCATCTTCCGATAGGCCAGCGTCCATTGCCACAATCGGCTTCCCGCGAGCCCGGCAAAGCCCACACCCACCCACTGCCAGATTCCCCACTGCGTAAAAAAGTCCGCTAAATCCGCCGGATTATCCAGCACGCCTCCGGAGAAAATTCCCCATCCCGCCGCCACCGCCATCGCCCCCGCCAGCAGGCCAACTGCCCACTGCCATGGTCGCCACAAGGCCCATTTCAGTTCTTCGCCGCGCGCATCTTCCTGCCGCGCCTCCACTGCTACCCCCCACAGTTGGGCCACCAGCAACAGTTTGCTCAGGTTCGTCCTCCGCGGCCGGATTCGAATCTTGCCCTCGGCATGTTGAAAATCCACCCACAATGTCCGCCGAACCCGCTTCTCGGCCACTACCGCTATGCATTCCAACAGTGGCAGCGCCAAAACCGGCATTCCAGCGCCCGTATACGTCGTCTTCACATTCCCACGCGTCTCCTGCCACGTAAAGGTATAAGGCAAAAGCACCCGCAGATTCGTCAACACCAGCGCCCCCGCCTGAAAAGATCCCTGGTGTGTCGAACCGCTCGGCGCCGCCGGCAAAGGCCATGCGTCTACAATCTGCTCTCCCAAATCCTCCAGCAGGTTCTTCTGTACAAGCTGGTCAAGCACGATCGAAATCCCCGAAAGCCGCCAGTCCGCAAAGATGTGCTCGTAGACATCGATCCCTGCCAGAATCTCCGCCAGCGAAATTACCCGCGCACCGCCTGCTTTCTCGTTAAATGGCTCGTTGCGGCTCAATGCCAGGTCATAGCGCCGCCGTTCCGCCGGATCCGCCAGAGTCTCATACGCCGCCGCAATCCGCCGGAAGATCTGCCCCGCCTGCTCGCGCTCGTCTTCCGGGTGCCGGTCCGGATGGTACAGCAGAGCCAGCCTTCGATAAGATATCCGCAAATCGTCGTCGCTGGCATTGTTGTCGACCCCTAGAATCTCGTACTTGGTAGCTGCTTCTGGAATCTCGGCCAGCGTGCTTCTCGTTTCCATTGATTCTTCTCCGCCCTTAACTCTGGATGTACTCAACCGGCTTTCCTGCCCTTCCGAATAGCGCGAAGAGCTTCCCAAATCCTGCAATGGATTGCGTGCCAATCTTGCGCGTCTGCCCCCCGCCCTGCAACACCACCCGAAACTCAATCCGGTTTGAGCGGTCTTCGTAAATCTTCAGCGCGCTCGCTTCCTTAAGCCAAAATGTCTGCACGATGCGCCAACTCTTCAGGTCCGCAACCGCGAAACGGTCCGCATCCACCACCAGCACATTCTTGCCTTCGCCAACCGAAAACGAATCCGGCGTCAGTGCCATGCCCTGCTCCCGCAGCCGCGAACCGAGCGCGCTCACTTCGCCATTCCAGCGGCTCGCTCGCGCCCGCGCCATAAGCCAAGGAACCGCCATTGACAACGCCGCTGCCAGTACCGCCGTCCACCACGGCAAAGGCCAAAGTATCGAAGGAGGTTGCATAATTCACCTTTTCACTATCTGTTGTTTCTCTGCAGCCAAAGCAGGACAATCCGTTCCGCTGCTCTGCCGCAAATCGTCAAGCACATGGAAGGCAATCTCCAGTGTCTGCACTTTCGCGAGCGCATTCGATGTCATTACCAGCGATCGCCATATACAACCCGCCGAGCGCCCATCCGCGCCCGCCGGACACGCCCCCATCGCGGCCTCCCGTACTTCTCCAAATTGGCAGGCCCTTAAATCGCCCTGGTCGCTCCCCGTCTCCACCGTCCGATCCAGGCTCCACTCACAAGCCCGCAGCTTCGTCGCTTCCCTCTGCATCCAAGGCTGCGGATTGTTCTCCGGCAGCTCCGCCATTTGCGTTAAATACTGCATGCGGCCCACCATACTCGAGTTCCAGCGCTTGGTATGGAAATAAGGCGCGGCGCCCGCCGTCTCGGCTGTCAACTTCGCCAGCTTCAATGTCGGGAATTGGCTTCCCAGATTCCCGTTCAACGCCGCTCGAAACAGCCGCTGCAGAATTGCGAAATTTCGCAGATCCTCGAATTGCGGCCGGAACCCATCCTTGTCAATCCCGCTTTTCACCAAGCCCGCGATCTTCGTCTTTATAGCGTCAAATTCAATCGGCTGCCGGTCCACATACTGCTCCTGTTGCTTCTCTGGCAGGTTGATGGCCGCCGAGGTAAAGGCGATCTGCACAATAAAATCGAATGGCCATAAGCGGTCTTCCACGCTATCCCCATTCGGCGTCCTCAAGAACGCCAAATCATTCCCAATCCGGTAACTCCGCTCTCTTACGCCGCTCCATGGTTCCATCTCCGTCGGTCGCACCATCCACCGTCCCAATTCGTCCTTCTTAAACTCGCGTATCGCTCTTGATCCTCGATAATCCTCCAGCACGCACTCTGTGACTGATAAAGATCGCATCAGATCCAGCAAGAACTTTATTTCTATTCTTCTCAATGCTTTACGGCGAAACCGTCACCTGCCTCGTTCTCCCGCACCCCAACCTGTGGGCGGGAAAGGCGTTCGGCGCCCTCCCAAATTCGCAAGAGGAGAAGAAACGAAACGTGTTCACAGCAACCACCAAATCAACACTTGATCGCGCCGCTGATTCTCACCCAAACAACCCCGAGGTCTTCTTTCTTCCCTCCCGCCCTTATTTTTAATAAGCGAAAAAAACCCTCGCAAAAGCAAGCGGCCCAAGCTCGCTCGCAAGCGAACTCGGGCCGGATTGCACTCGATGGAAACGGCTTACTTGCTGGGCGTAGCGGACGCAGACGGCTTCACCGCCGCCTTCGCCTTTTTCACATGCGCCTTTTTCACTTTTTTCGTGGTGGCAGCCTTGCTAGGCGCGGGAGCGGTCGTGCTCTGCGCTTTCGGTGCGGCCAACATGGCAACGGCGGACAACAGGGTAATACCAATCAACTTTTTCATTTTCTTTTCTCCTCTTTTGTGGCGGATCTCATTGCCCGCCCACAATCCTACTTTCGTCGAAAATGCGTTGCATCACAATCGCCTCGATTGGGGATTCTCGCTTAAGAAGCTTAATGAAAGAATCGTCATGATGCACATACGCGAAATCAGAATCCGGGCTCAATGGCATCGCGTGGTTGTCGCGGGCATCCTGTTCTCCGCCGTGCTGCTGCTCTCGGCCGTCTTCGTCGCCTGGCGCACCGTGCGGCAAATCGACTTGCGCGCCGCGCAATTCAGCGAGCGCGAAACCGCCGCTAAACAGGCCATTGAATCGCTCGAACAAAAGCAGCATGAGCTGAACGAACGCTGGCTGCAGCTCGCCCGCAAAAAAGATTTCGTTCGCCGCGAAGAGATTCTCGATCAACTGGCGCAAAGCCGCCAGCAGATGACCACCTCGCTCGAAACGGCGTATGAACAAGGCGAACTGCTGCGCGAAAGCGTCTATGAAGAAGGCCACAGCCTATTGCGTTGGACCACCTGGACCTTCGCCGGTTGCGTCGGTCTATGGCTCGTCTGCGCGGTATGGGCGGTCAATGCCTCCACCGTTTTGTTCCGCCGCCTCGAACAGCAGGCCGCCGCGCTCACACGCTTGCAGTTTCAATTTCTCGAATCGCAGGAAAATACCGCGCGCCGCTTTTCGCACGAATTGCACGACGAACTGGGCCAGGCGTTGACCGCCGTGAAAGCCAATCTCTCGGCCCTGCGCACGCAAAACGAACCCGAGCGTGTCGACGATTGCATGAAGCTGGTCGATCAAGCCATCAACGACGTGCGCGAAATGTCGCAACTGCTGCGCCCCACCATGCTCGACGATTTTGGCCTGGATGCCGCGCTGCGCGCGCTAACCGAAAGCTTTGCCCAACGCACCGGCATCACGCTCGATTATCAATCCAACCTCGCCGCCGAGCGTCTACCCGACCAGGTCGAAACAAACCTCTTCCGCATCGCCCAGGAATCGTTGACGAATATCGCGCGCCATGCGAACGCCGAAAAAGTAGGCGTCGAACTGGCAAGGCGCAATGGCTTGGTAACGTTGCGCATTCGAGACAATGGCAAAGGGATGGAAATGGCGCGGCGCAAAGGCCAAAAAGAGACTCTCGCCAGCGGCGGCATGGGCTTGGCCGGCATGGAAACCCGCGCGCAAGCTTGTGGCGGGCGTCTAACCGTGGAATCCGCTCCGGGTGAAGGCATGAAAGTCGAGGTCACATGTCCGATCGAGGCGTAACGATACTGCTGGCCGACGACCACACCATTGTGCGGCAAGGTTTGAAACTGATTCTTTCAGCGCATGAAGATTTGCAGGTGGTCGGCGAAGCCGCCAACGGTCGCGAAGCGGTGGAACTCGCGGCAAAGCTGCGGCCCGATATCGTTCTGATGGACGTGCAGATGCCTGAGCTGAACGGCATTGAAGCCACCAAAAAAATGGTGGCGGCCAATCCGCGCATCCGCATTTTGGCGTTGAGCATGCACAAGGAATCGGTTTATGTCCGCGAGATTCTCCGCGCCGGCGCGCGCGGCTATATTTTGAAGGATGCCATCGATACCGAACTCTTGACCGCCGTGCGCTCAGTGGCCAACGGCGATGGCTATATCAGTCCGGCGGTCGCGGGCGCGCTCGACGATCAGGCGAAAGACGCGAACGATCCGGTGGGCCTGCTCTCAACTCGTGAACGCGAAGTGCTGTTGTTGATCGCCGATGGCAAAACGAATAAGGAGATCGCCACGAAGTTGAACTTGAGTGTCTATACAGTTGATTCCCACCGTGGCAAGATCATGGAAAAGCTGAATCTGCACAGCGCCGGAGAGCTTGTGCGCTTCGCCATGAAGAATGGGTTGGTCGAATGAAACTCGCCGGACTTCTTCTCATGCCGGCCGGCTGGGGGATTGCCCTTTCCGCCATCCGCCTGCTTCACACGCTCCCCGCGCAGACGGCGTTTTGCCTGGCGGGACTCGCCATCGAAATCGTCGGCTTCGTTTTAGTCGCGCGCGAGCATCTCCCCAAAAGGAGAGTCAAGAATGACGCCTGACTTTACCTGCCTGCTGATCCCCCTCGCCATGGCGGGACTCGCCATCTTGAACGCCGGGCTCACTCGCTCGCGCAGCACCTCGCATATCTTGCTGGCTTCGTTATGCGCGGTGTCCGTGGCCATGTTAGCGTTTGTGATTGTTGGCTTCAGTGTTGCCGGCAATGGCCGGTTGTTTGCACTGAGCTTGGACCTCACAGGAATCGCCGGCCCACTCATGCTGCTCATGCAGCTATTCTCGGTCGGCATCGCCGCGCTCATTCCCGTGGCCAGCGGCGCCGAACGCTGGCGCATCGCGGCGGTTTGCGCATCCACGGCTTTGTTGGCCGGTCTCGTTTATCCGCTGTTCGCGCATTGGGCGGCAAGTGCAGGCTGGCTCGGAGCGCTGGGCTTTACCGATGCAGGCGGCGCGGGCAGTATTCAGGTTCTCGGAGGAATTAGTGCGTTGTGTGTCGTTTGGATCGTAGGGCCGCGCCAAGGCAAGTTCACCTCCGAAGGCATTCCCACTGCTATGCCCGGACATAACGCAGCGTTTGTCTTGTTTGGCTGCCTCTTGACTCTGGTAGGTTGGTTCGGCTTGACTACCGCACAGAACCCGATTCTGGCAGCCATCAATACCGTGCTCGCAGCGGCGGCGGGAGCCATCGCTGCGCTCGTGGGCACGCGCGTGCGCTTCGGCAAGCCCGACGCTTCGTTAACGGCCAATGGCTGGGTGGCAGGCTTAGTAGCCATCAGCGCATCTGCGCCGTATGTGAAACCGGTCTCGGCCATGCTGATCGGCTTCGTAGCGGGCGGAGCGATTGTGTTCGCCATTGAGATTGTGGAATTCCGCATGGGCGTCGATGATCCGGCCGGCGCTATCTCGGTCCATGCTGTCGCAGGATCGTGGGGTTTGCTGGCCGTAAGCATCTTCGCCGATGGGCGTGGCCCATTCCTCGCACAGGCTATGGGCATCGCCACCCTCATTGGCTTCGCTTTGCCAATGAGCTATGGCTTGAATTGGTTGCTGAATCGCTTCGTGCCCTACCGCGTATCGGCCAGCGGCGAACGCCAAGGCATGGATCTATTTGAACTCGGCGCGGGCGCTTATCCCGAGTTCGTCACGCAGCGCGAGGATTTCATGCGGCGCTAGCTCTTGGCCAAGCCGATGACCAGGCCGCCGGCAACAATCAACGATCCGCCGAGCAATAAAGTGAGGCTGGGCTTTTGGCCAAAGGCGAAGAACGAAATGAGCTGGGCAACCACAAAGAAGAAGACTACATAGATACCCAGCAGCTTGCCAAAATCCCAAGGTGGCGCGTTCACCACCCAGCCGTAGGCGAACAACACGCAGCCGCCCAGTACAAACAGCAGAACCCGCTGGGCGAGTTGCCCGGCGTGGATGCCGGAGCGGACAATCGCATCGCCGCCTGCTTCCAAAACAGCGGCGGCGAAGAGGATGAGTAGTGCGAGACCGCGGCTCATAGCGATGGGTTAACCATGTTTTGCGACATAAAGAAGTAAACCGAAGACGGCTACCGGAATCATGGCCAGCAGAAAATAGAAGAGAATTTTCTTGTGCAGCGGCTCGCGGCGCTGCCGCCAAGTATGCAGTTCGAGGCGGTCTTCCGAAACGCCGACACAGTCCTGATGTTCGAGATCGGAAGCGAAATCCCGCGCGTGGGCATAGCGGTTCGAAGGCTCGCGTTCGATGGCGCGGTAGATGATCTCCTGCATTTGCGGCGTGATCTCGGGATTCAGTTCGCGCGGCGGAACGGGATAATTGAGCAAGCGGTCGTTCATGATGACGAACGGATTAGGGCCTTTGAAGGGAACTTCGCCGGTGAGCATTTCATAGAGCATCACGCCGGCGGCGTAGATATCGCTGCGGCCGTCGCCGCGCTTGCCCTTCACTTGTTCGGGCGAAATGTAATCGGGCGTGCCCATCAGGTTTGAGAGTTTAGCGAAAGTGAGTCGGCGCGCGCCTTCCTGTCCGGCGATGCCGAAGTCGATGAGCTTGATCGTGTCGTCCGGCCCCACCATGATGTTCTCGGGCTTCAGGTCGCGATGCACGACGCCCTGGCTATGGATGTATTCGAGCGCGCGGCACAGGCTGATGGTGATGCGGGTCGCGCGTTCTTGAGAAAGCTTCTTCTCTTCGCGCAGGATGCTGCGCAGCAGGCGTCCGTCCACCCACTCCATGACCATGTAGACTTGCGAACGGTCGGGCACGGCGAAGACTTTCATGACCGCCGGATGATCGAGCTTGGTGCCGATATCCTGCTCGCGTTGGAAGCGTTCAAAGAAGACGGGTTCGCTCTCCACTTCGGGATGAGGAATTTTGACGGCTACTTGCGCGCCGCTGCGCGTGTCGGTGGCTCGGTAGATTGACGCCATGCCGCTGCGCGCGACCAGCGAGTCGATGTGGAAGTGGTCTAACTGATCGCCTGGATGCAATAGGTTCGCCGTGATTCACTAAGTTTGATCAAGCTTATAGTGCCTTCCGCGATACATCCCAACGCGCTCCACGCTGCGAACACGAATGAGTTGGACGCTAATATTATCGCTGCCATCGCGCTGTTTGGCAAGGTTTATCAATTCTTGCGCGGCGCTGTCCAGCGGCGCGCCGCGGCCGGCAATGCGCGCGATGTCTTCGCTCGCGAGCGAATTATGCAAGCCGTCGGAACAGAGCAGCAGCACGTCGTCCGGGAAGATCTGGTTCTCGCTGGTATCGACGCTGAGGAACATGTTCGTGCCGAGCGCGCGGCTCAGCACATGCGACGCGCGCGAGCGGCCCGCTTCGGCTGCCGTGACTACGCCCATTTTCAGTTGTTCGTTTGAAAAAGTATGGTCGCGCGTGATTGCCGCCGCATAACCTTGACGCAGCAGATAGCAGCGCGAATCGCCGGCGTGCGAGACAACGGCGACGTCGTAGCGCAAGGCGCAAGCCACCATCGTGGTTGCCATGTTGCTGCCGCCGGGCGCGGCCATCATGGCGGTTTCGAAGACTTTGCCGTTGGCCGATTGCACCAGGCGCGGCAGCAGTGCGTTGAGAGATTCATTGCGGGCTGATTTGCGAAAGCCATCGAGCATGCATTCGACCGCTACCCGCGAGGCAACCTCGCCGCGATCATGGCCGCCCACGCCGTCGGCCAAAGCAAAGAGCCAGCCATGCGTACGAGTTTGCTCGTCGTCCTTAGGCGCGGTGTAGCCGATGAAGTCTTCGTTATGATCGCGCACGGAGCCCGCGTCCGACAACTGCGCGAAGTCGATTTCGAGCACTCTGGGGTCGCCCAAAAACGCGCGGCTACAAGCCGGCCGCTCTTACTTCGTTCGGTAGCAGCGTGGTGCGGCCCGTTCCTTTGCTGGTGCGTAGGAAGTAGATGCCGCCATAGATGGCCCACACAGCCGCCAGACCCAGGGCAAGCAACGGCTCCATCTTGGTGCCGATGCCGATGAACGGTCCAATGAGATAGAACGCCATGCAAACAAGATTGGCCAGCAGTCCGAAGCTTGGAATAAAGAGATGCTTCAGCGCGTTGAACTTCGGATGCTTGTGGTACGCCACCATGCAGATGAAGCAGCTCAACGCGTAGAGCACAAAGGTGCCGAAATTGGAGGTGAGCGTGACCAGAAGAATGGTCTGCGGTAGCGCGACCATTTTGTCGTGAGTCAGGTAGCCGAAGCTCGACCAGAAGCCGTGCGGCAGGGCGGCGATGGTGGCGTCTGTTGGCGCGCTGCCGTCGCCAAACGGCATCGAGACGCCGATAACGCCGACAACGGCGGAGATAACAGCCAGCGTCCAAATGGCGCGGTGCGGCGTGAGGTTGGCATTGTGTAAAGCGCCAAAGTGATCGGGCAATTCGGAATCCTTGCCCATGGCATAAGTAACGCGCGCGCCGGTGTTCATGCAGGAGAGCGTCGTGCCGACAATGGCGAGAAACACAGTAAAGGCTTCAATCAGCATGAACGTCCGGCCGTTGCCTTGGCCGAAGAGGGCATCGCCGATCATGATCATCATGTCGCCGATGGGCGCGGCCGATCCGGTGGCGGACGTCATGGGGTAGCCGCTATTCAGAAAGTAGTTCGCCGCGAAGTATTCAACCAGATAGCAGAAAGCGCCTTGCACAAGAAGCGAAGTGATGACGGCGATGGGGACGTCGCGCTTGGCGTTCTTCGCTTCTGCACCCATGGCCGTGACCGATTCAAATCCGACCAGAATGAGAATCGCCACGGTGGCTTGGATGAACACCCAACTAAGGTTGTGAAAGCCGACGACGGAACCGGCGCTGGGGTGGGTGAGAAATGCGCCGCTCGCGTCCTTTTCGGGATAAGTGACGACAAAGGGTACGGGCTTGCCGGCGGCATCGAGCTTGGGTTGCGGAACGCCGTTGGCGTCGCGCACGATGGTGTCTACTTTGTCCACTGTTTTGGTGGCGAAGTCGTAGGTATAGGCCGCGCCGGAAGTGGAATCGAATTGATAGCCGACGCTGCCAGGCGGATGATTCGCGCGATAGCTCAGGGCCATGACGGAGAAAATGAGCAGCGCGGAAATCTGCACAACATTGATAGCGATGTTGATGGAAGTGGAGCCGTTGATCCCGCGATGGGCGATCCAGGCGATGCCGAACGAGAAGACGATGGCAATCAGAGCCATGAAGGCCGGCCCGGGATTGGTGGCGTTCATGAAGTTGGGCCAAATGGTGCCGGTGAGGTAGCCGCATAATTCGCCCATGACCGCAACCATGACGCCGGGGTAGACCCAATAGTAGAGGTGAGAACCCCAGCCGACGATGAATTTGGAAATGCGCGCGTAGCGCCAGGCCTTTTCGTGATTGAGGAACGATTGCTCGGCGAAGAAATAGGAACTGCCGGTGCCGGGATAGAGCTTGGCCATTTCGGCGTAGCAGACGGCGGTGGCGAGACAAAGCAGCAGGGCGAGCACGATGCCCATCCACATGCTGGGCGCGGTGGTGCCGGTCGTGCCTTGGGCGGCGAAAGTCAGCCACAAAAAGGCGCCCGGTGCGATCAGCGCCATGGCGTTCATGGTTAAGCCCGTGAGTCCGAGCGTCGGTTTCATTTCTACTGGTTCGTTGTCAGCCATCGAATGTCTCCTGAGCGAATGTTTGACACGCGACAGGGTGCCCGGCTACCGACGCAGTAGAAACTTAATGGTACTTAATTAGATTGTAGACGTCGGCGCTGCGCACCAGGAAAGCAGCAGCTGGCATTCGGCCTGCTGAATTTGTTGGGCGCAGAGGTACTTCGCACTGCCGGGTTCGGCTCTGGCTTCGTTGCACCAGGTGATGAAGAGATGCGGATCCCAGGAGGGTTTGAGGCGCCAATCAACGTTTGAGCCCTCGAGGAGAACAGCGGCTTTTTCGTGAAGCGCGGCGAAGATGGGATGCGCGCCGACGCGCCGGAACCAATAGCCGGCGTTCGAGGAATCGGGTTCGATGCGATGAACGATGGCGTGCCAATAGCTGCCTTCGGGCGACGCGATGTCTTGCGCGGTTGTGTGGCAGAGATCCCAATGCCCGGCGAGAAGGAGGAGACCGCTGAGAGCGGCTTTAGCATCGCGGGCGTTTGGAAAGAGTTGCATGGGATCTGCGGCGAGAAGATCGGGAGGGAGTTCTTGGGCGTGAAATTCGCTGGCGGAGAGCGGGATCGGGTTGTCGGCAGGTTTCCAGAGCACAACCTATTTTCGCGCTAAACTCGTAATAATGACGAGCGGCACTTTAGTCTCTGAACAGGAATACCTGGCGACGATTTATGAGCCGGACGCGGAATACGTTAATGGCGAGATCTTGGAGCGCGCAGTGCCGGAAATAGATCATGGTGGGCTACAGGGTCTAATCGTGAATTGGTTGATGAATCGCCGGAAGGAGATCGGCATTCACGTTTTCCCCGGGACAAGAACGCAGGTGTCCGCTCATCGTTATCGGGTACCCGATGTGGCCGTAACGCTCGGCAGGGGGGAAGGCCGGATACTAACCGAGCCGCCGTTCCTTTGTATCGAGATCGTCTCGCCTGAGGATCGTGTTAGCCGAATGGAAGAGAAGATCGATGATTATTTGAAATTCGGTGTGCAGTACGTTTGGCTGATTGATCCGCGCAAAGAGTCGGCGTGGTCTTATACGCGAGAAGGAAAGCGGGAAGCAGCCAGCATTTGATTACGGATCAGCCGAGAATTGAGCTGCCGATCAGCGAGCTATTTGACGAACTCTGCGAAGAAATCGAATAGGGGACACCCTATTCGTGGCGCAGAGCGTTGCAGGGATCGATAGAGGCGGCACGGCGGGCAGGGATTGCGCCGGCTAGCAGAGCAATTGCCAAGAGGAGAAGACCGGCGGCGCAGTAGGTAGCCGGATCGTTGGGTTTGATGCCGAAGAGTTCGTTCGCGAGTAGGCGTGTCACAACAAGGGCGGCGGCAATTCCAGCAACGGTTCCAAGAATGGCGAGGAGCCAGGCTTCTCGCAGAACCATGGTCAGGACAGCACTCGCTTGTGCGCCAAGCGCCATGCGGATGCCGATTTCATTGGTGCGGCGGGAGACGTTGTAGGCCATGATGCCGTAGATGCCGATACCGGCGAGAAGCAGGGCGAGAAGTCCGAAACCGCTCGTCAAGGAAGCAAACATGCGCTGCTCGGTGAGGGCGGCGTCGATTTGCTGGTTCTGCGTGCGGATGTCGAGGATAGGCAGATCGCGATCAACGGAATCGAGAGCGGTGCGAATCAGTTTGACGACACTTTCGGTACTGGCGGCGGTTTTAATTTCGAAGGTGACATCCCAGGCGTCGTCCTGCTGCAAATAAGGCAGGTAGAGCGTTGGAGGTGCATCCTGGTCGATATTGGCGTAGCGGGCGTCAGCCGCAATACCGACGATTTCAATGGGTGGGTCAGTTGCTTCGCAGAAGCTTACGGTCTTGCCCAACGCGCCGGAGTTAGGGAAAAACTTTTGAACGAGCTTCCGATTGGCGATGGCCACGCGCGGCGCGTGCTGGTTGTCGTGCCAATTGAAACTTCTACCGGCAATGATCGGAATCTCCAAAGTTTCGAAAAAGCGCTCACCAACATTATTCGTAAAGGGGCTATCCTGACCGGGCTTGCCCGGCGGCTGGCCGGTTGGGCGCACACAGTTGTTGTCCATGCTATCGGCGAGGAGCGGTTCGCTTGAAAGTGTTGCGGATTGAATGCCGGACAGCGCGCTCAGTTTTTCTTCGATCCGGCGAAATAAAGCAATACGAGCGGCGCCTGCGAAGTGGTTGTGCGGCGGGTCGAGGTCAAACAACAAAATGCGTTGCGGATTGAAACCGATGGGCAGCGATCGCAGGTTGGCCAGCGTATGGACGAACAATCCTGCACCGACCAGCACCAGCACGGAAAGCGCGATCTGGACGACGACGAGCGACTGGCCAAAGAGTGCGCTGGCGGAAGTCAGGGACATGCGCCTGGTTTCCTTCAAGGCGCTGTTAGCGTTGCCGGTATTCAAGCGCAGCGCCGGCACAATGCCGAAGATCAATCCAGTGAGGAGGGTGATGGCAGCGGCAAAAGCAAAAACTTTCCAATCGAATTGATTTTCGAGGGTGCTGGCGTGCCAGGATTCTTCAAACAGAGTGGGCAGGAAGTTGTGGCCGGCGTAGCCGATAGCAAGCCCAGCTAAACCACCGAGAACGGCAAGCAACATACTTTCGGTCAGGGCTTGGCGGAAGATGCGAAGCCGCCCTGCACCCAAGGCGAGACGCACGCCTATTTCACGTTGACGAGCAGAACCGCGCGCCAGCAGGAGGTTGGCGAGGTTCACGCAGGCAATGAGCAAAACCAGGCCACTCGCCCCCAACAAAAGGTGGAGGGGACGGGCAAACATTTGGGTTTGGGTATCAAGGCCGCGGTCGCCGGCAACCAGCAGCAAACCGGGGAATTCAGCGACGGGTTTTTCCGGCATGGTGGCTCGCAAAGAGCGGTGAAACTCTGTCTCCGCCGCAATCTGCGCGGCGGCGGGTGAAATGTTAGGCTTTAATCGCCCAATCAGACATACCCACCAGAAATTCGCGTTGGAAATGATCGAGCCTCGGGGATCGGGATCTAAGGTTGGATTGAGTGTAATGGGCAAAAAGATCTGAGGATTGCAGCAGATTTTTGCTCCGTGAAATTCCGGCGCATTGACGCCGACGATCGTGACGGGCAAGAGATTGACTTTTATAGTCTTGCCCAGAACATCGGCCGAGCGGTCAAAACGGCCGGACCAATAGGCATCGCTAATCACCGCAACGGGCGGAGCATTGATGGCCTCATCGGCATCATTGATCGGGCGTCCGGCGATCACCTTTGCGCCAAGGGCCTGATAGAAGTTGCCGGATACCAACTCGCCGTCAATCGATTCGGCTCCGTTTCCTGCGTTCGCCGTCAAACGAGGAGTGTCCTTGAAGGCAGCGAGATCTTCGATGACTGGGAGATGCTTTCTTAGGTCGAGATAGAGCGGGTAGGGAAAAGGCGAGCCGGTCGTTTCGCCAAGGCTGTTTCGACCGAAGATCCCCCAGGAAGGGCCTATTTTTGATTTGGGATGCTGCACCCAGTTGAGCATTCGCAGACGGCTAGAATCAGGGACGGCGATGGTTCGATAAAGCACTGAACTCGCGACAGTGAAGATGGCGGTATTGGCACCGATGCCGAGGGCGAGCGAGACGATAGCAACGGAGGTGAAGCCGGGGCTTTGGCGCAACATGCGCGCGCCGTAGTTGAGATCGGCGCGCAGTTCGTCCCAGAGACGGAGTCCGAGGGAGGCGCGGCAGTCTTCTTTTTGGGATTCGATATTGCCGAATTCGAGGCGGGCGCGGCGGAGGGCTTCGTCTGGCCGAACGCCGGCTTGCTTCAGGTCGCCTGCGTAGCTTTCGATGTGAAACCGCAGTTCGGCATCCATCTCGGATTCGAACTTGGTTCGTTTTGTGAGGGAGCGGAGCCAGGAAAGCAGTTTCATATTTCCTCCGGCAGGGTGCGGAGGATGCCGCCGATGACATCGGCCATGCGGTCCCAGTTGGCGGTTTCTTTTTGAAGCTGGCGTTTGCCGGCGGCGGTGAGGCGGTAGAACTTGGCTTTGCGCTTGTTTTCGGATTCGCCCCAATCGGCAGCAATCCAACCTTGATGCTCCAGGCGGTAGAGGGCGGGATAGAGTGAGCCTTGCTGGATTTCAAGCTGCTCGCGGGAAATTTGCTGAATGCGGAGGAGGATGCCGTAGCCGTGTAAAGGCCCGAGCGAAACGGCCTTGAGAATGAGCATGTCAAGAGTGCCCTGCAGAAGATCCAGATGTTTGCCCATGCGCGGCGATTCTCTCCTTGATGGTCTAGGAGAATGATAACCGGCATTCTCCTAGATTGTCAAGGAGAAGCTGCCGGCATAACTAGAGCTTCCCTGACCTACACTGGTACTGATGAGTAAACAATATCCGGCCCCGCCTGCCCATGGCATCGACGCCAACAAGAAATATTCAGCGACGTTTGAGACATCGCGCGGGAACATCGAAGTAGAGCTCTTTGCTAAGGAAGCTCCGAAAACTGTGAACAACTTTGTGTTTCTGGCGCGCGACGGATTTTATGACGGCACGATTTTCCACCGCGTGATTGACAATTTCATGATTCAAGGCGGCGATCCGACAGGGACGGGACGAGGCGGTCCTGGTTACAAGTTCGAAGACGAGTTCAAAGGCAACCCGCATAAGCACAAAGTGGGCACGCTATCGATGGCGAATGCCGGACCGGGGACGAATGGCAGTCAGTTTTTCATTACGCATATTGCCACGGACTGGCTGGACGGCAAGCACACGGTGTTTGGCGATGTGCGCTCGGGACAGGACGTGGTGAACGCCATCAAGCAGGGCGACACCTTGAAGTCGGTGAAAATTACTGAAGCATAAACCCAGATGACGCGCGACGAAGCTTGGAGTGTTGTCTGCGAGTTCGTTAAGAGTGACAGCTTGCGCCGGCATATGTTGGGCGTGGAGGCTTGTCTGCTCGCCTATGCCCAGAAATTCGGCGAAGATAGCGAACGCTGGCAGGTGACGGCGCTGCTGCACGATTTTGATTGGGAGATCCATCCTAATGCGCCGGATCATCCGATGAAAGGCGAGGCGATTCTCGCTGAACGCCGGGTGGACGAAGCGATTCGGCGGGCGATTCTTTCGCATGCCAACTATAGCGGGGTGCCGCGTGAGTCTTTGTTAGAGAAGACGCTGTTTGCGTGCGACGAGTTGTCGGGATTTCTGACAGCTTGTTCCTATGTGAAGCCAGGCAAAAGCATTTTTGAAGTGGATGTTTCGTCAGTGAAGCGCAAGCTGAAGGACAAGGCATTTGCGAAGAATGTGAGCCGCGAAGATATTACCAATGGAGCGCAAGAGTTGAATGTGCCGTTGGAGGAACACATCGCGTTTTGTATTGAGGCGATGAAGGCGAAGGCAGCAGAATTGGGGTTGGCGGGCATCAGCTGAGTAGTAATGTAGTTGGGATGAGCGATCGACCATTTTGGTGGAGAGCGGTGCTTGTGGATGTGCAGTTTTGGGTGCCGTTCACGGTGTTGTTTTTGGGGTTCGTGATTCTCAGGTTTGTGCAATGACGAGCGCCATGGATGGGGCGCGGCAGCGGAAATTACACAGGCTGGGAATTTTTTGTGGTTTTGCGGCGGCGCTTTGGCTGGCGGGGGCGGAAGCACCGACGAAGCTGGTAACGGTGGCGGTTTCACCGCTGATCATCTCCTTCATGATGGTGGCGGGCGCGTTTATCTCGCGCTGGAGTCTGCCGGCGTTGATTCGCAGTACGGCGGACACGTTTGCCGATGTGAAGCACGTGCCGCATCTGGTGATTTGGGGAGTGATGGCCGGTTGTTTGTGGGCAATCGGCAACACGCTGACGATCTTTGCGGTGCGCGACATCGGCTTGAGTCTGGCATTTCCTTTGTGGAATTCCAACAGCCTGATCGGGATTTTGTGGGGCACGCTGCTGTTCAAAGAACTGCACCGGGCGGCGTGGCTGCGCAAAATAGGAGTGATCGGCGGCGGCGCAATCATTTTCGTCGGCGCCATTCTGCTTTCGGCGGCATCCACGACGCAAGCGGGGCACGGCAATCCGCTACGCGGGATTACCGCGGCGCTGGGCGCGGGACTCATGCTCGGTTCAATGTACATTCCCTACCGCAAGGCCTACATTACCGGGATGAACCCGCTCACCTTTCTGACGTTCTTTACCTTTGGCGAGATTGTGACGGTTACGGCGTTGGGCGTCGCGTCGCTCGGCGGAGTGGGCGCGTTCTGGCGGGAGTTGGTAGCGGACCGCGCGATTTTGTTTTGGCCGATGCTGGGCGGGTTCATGTGGGTGGTGGGAGATTTGTTTCAGAATTACGCGGCGAAGTACGTGGGGATCAGCCGAGGGATTCCGCTGTCGAACACAAACCAACTGTGGGGGCTGCTTTGGGCGATTCTCGTTTTCCATGAACTACGTGGGTTGAGTGCGAATATCTATGCGGAGGTGATTGGCGGATCGATTCTCATGGCGCTGGGGGCGGTGGCGATTGCATTTTCGTTCACTTCGGAGAGTGAATATGGCAGTTGGAAGGAAGCGGCGCAGCGAGAGACAAAGCTGTACGGCATTAATCCCGAATATGTTGCGACGCGCATGGAAGGGCGCGACTACGATTCGAAAGTGACGAGGCGCACATGGGTGGATTGGCTGCTGATTGCGGCGGCGGTCACGATCTTCGCGGTGTTGGGAGGAATGGCACGCATTCCTCATATGGAAATCCAGATGGGATGGCTGCTGGCGTTGAGTTTGGCAATGATAGCGGCGCTGGTGGCGGCGGGGTTGGCGTTGTGGAGAGTGACTAAGTTCACGTAGAGAGAAATGCGGCATCTGCTACAGAGACACGCGCTGCCGATAGCGGCTCACCTGGAGGCGTCTCTGGTGCTGGCTTATGCGCTGCCTGCGGCTGCCTTACAGCCGCTTCTTCCGCCGGGACTGACGCTCGACACTTTTGGTGATTTTGGGTTCCTCGCGGTTGCGCTGGTCGAGACGCGCGAGCTGCGGCCCGCTTTTGTGCCAGCGAAATTGGGGATGAACTTCTTTTTATCTGGATACCGGGTCTTCACGCGCTACAAGACGACCGCCGGGAGGACGCTGCGCGGCTTGCGAATTCTGCGCAGCGATACGGATAAGTTGTCCATGCAGTTGTTTGGAAATCTGCTGACCCACTATCATTACGAACGCTCCCGGTGCCACGTTCAGCGGACCGAACAGAGTTACACCGTGGAGGTCAGGACGCCTGGCGGGCGAGCCGATCTTTCGGTTGAGGCGGATGTGTCACAGCAAAGCGTTTCGCTGCCGGCGGGATCACCGTTCAGCGACTTCCGGGAGGCGCGCAAATTCGCCGGCCCACTGCCATTCACGTTTGACTATGAGCGTGAAACGAACTCTATTATCCGCGTGGAAGGAGTGCGGCAACAATGGAATCCGCGGCCGGTGAATGTTACGGTGCACAAGAACGCGTTTCTTGAGCAAGATCGATTTCGCTCGGCGGGTGCGGTGCTGGCGAATTCATTCTTTCTGGAAAATGGGCCGTATGCGTGGCGAGCAGCGCTGGATGGAGCGGGCGCTAAATACGGCATTCACGCGCTGGAGCTCTTTGTGCGGACCTTGAAACAGGATCTCAGTGCAGTGGAAGCGGCGGTGACCGAACCGTGGAGCAATGGACCGGTAGAGGGACATATTAACCGGCTCAAGATGCTGAAACGCCAAATGTATGGGCGTGCTGGTGTCGAGTTGCTCCGTGCTCGCCTGCTGCCCGAGTCGGTCTTCAGCAGCCAATTGCTGCACCAAAATTGAGCCAGAGCCGATTCTACTACACTAGTCCTCGATTTAAGTACGCTACTTTTGTAGTTAAATCGCGGCCAGCCATTGAAAACATTAGGTCGGCAATTCTCGATTAAAGTGCAGCGCGACACCGATGATGGACCTTGGGATCGCGAAACTCCGAGGGGTAGCCAACTACAAGAATCGGCCATGTAATAAAATCAACAAGTTGTCGCACGACACAAAACCAACTTCTGAAAAATCTTCTCCCGCGCGGCGTTCAGGTCAAACAAATTGCACGAGTTGAATCAATCGATTAGCTTCTTAGCGTACGCATTTGTCCAATGACAGGGGAACCCCATTAGAAATGTCCATTCGCCAGCCACGAAATCCTGCGCAGTGGCCGGTATTTGGTTTGCTGGTGGGCGCTTTTCTGACCGCAGGAACGACTCGCGCGGACGACGCCCGCACGCTGCCACCAACGGAGGTTCACTTCGAACGGCTCGGCGCCGAACAGGGCCTTTCGCAGGGAACTGTCCGTTGCATCGCACAGGACCGAACCGGCTACATGTGGTTTGGCACGGAAGACGGACTAAACAAATTCGACGGCCATACCTTCACTGTTTACCGGCACGACCCAGAAAAACGGGATTCCCTTCCGAACAACTCCGTCTCGGCCATTTATGAAGATCACGCCGGGGTTCTCTGGATCGGGACCAGCGGCGGAGGCCTCAGCAGGTTTCTACCGGGTACCGAGAGCTTCCAGAACTTTCGCCACGACGAAACGAATTCCCAAAGCTTGAGCGACGACACTGTCAGCGTGATTTATGAAGACCGCGTGGGAACACTTTGGGTGGGAACCGAACTGGGCGGCCTCAATCAATTGGACCGGCGGACTTTACGATTCAGCCACTTTCGCCACAGCGACTCCAACGCACAAAGCCTTGCGGACGACAATGTGCAAGCAATTTGGCAGAACCGCGAAGGGGCGCTCTGGGTAGGTACGATGCACTCCGGTTTGGACCGGCTGGATGTCCGAAGAGGGAACTTCACCCATTTCAGGCATGACCCACGGAACCCGAAATCATTGAGCGGCGATGCCGTTCGTTTCGTCTATGAAGACGGCTCGCAGACCTTATGGGTGGGTACCGACAACGGACTAAACAAGCTGGATCGCAGCAGACAACAAGTGAGCCGGGACCCATTTGAACCTAAGACGAGCACCCATGCGAAAGAACTCAAAAAGGAGGCCGTGCTGGCAGACATATCGGGCGGTCTCTGGATTGGAACAGGAAGTGGATTGGAGCGATATGGCGGCCCAAGCGGATTCGCCTGCTATCGATACGATCCGTTCGATCCGCGGAGTCTGAGCGACGACGATATCCGTTCCCTCTACCGAGACCGCTCCGGCAACCTCTGGGTGGGAACGGGAGGCGGCGGGTTGAGTCGATACAACCCTAACAATTGGAGATTTACGACATATCGGAATCGCCCCGGCGATCCTAACAGCCTCAACAACAATTTGGTTAAGGCAGTCTACAAAGACAGGGATGGCACTTTGTGGATCGGCACTGACGGCGGCGGCCTAACAGCTCTCGATCACCAGCGAAGGGTTTTGACTGTTTACCGGCAAAACCCCGTAGTGTCCGGTAGCTTGGCCAGCGATTACATTACGGCTCTCTTCCAGGATGCAAGCGGCGCGCTTTGGGTAGGCACAGCCCAAGGCTTAGATCGATTCGACTTGCAAAGTCGACGCTTTGCGCACTTCAAGCACGATCCATTGAATGCGAAGAGTTTGAGCGACGACCTGGTGTTCTTTATCTACCAAGATAGGCGCGCGACTCTCTGGGTCGGAACGCAAGGTGGCCTCGACAAGTTCGAGCCGCGTACCAATAGCTTCGTGAGTTATAAGCACGATCCTTCCAACATCAACAGTGTGGGCGAGAACGATATCAGGGCCATCGCCGAAGACGCCGACGGAACGCTGTGGATAGGAACCCGGCACGCAGGCTTAGAGCGGTTCGACCCGCGCAGTGAAACGTTCAAACACTATCGCCACGACAGCAACCCAGCTAGCTTGAGCAATAACGCCGTGTACTCTCTCCTTTTCTATAGGGACGGATTGTGGGTAGGCACCACCGAGGGAATCAATCTGCTGAACCGGTCAAACGGCACCTTCAGGCGTATCACTTCCAGAGATGGTCTGGCCAACGACACGGTTTATAGCGTCTTGGGCGATGGCGCCGGCAACCTTTGGATCAGCACCGACAATGGGTTGACTAAATTCACGCCCGCGACAGATACCTTCCGCAATTACGATGTGAGTGACGGCCTGCAAGGCAACGAATTCAATGGGGGAGCGGCATTCCAAAGCCCGGATGGAGAGATGTTTTTTGGCGGCATCAACGGATTGAATAGCTTCTACCCTGATCAGTTGAAAGATAGCCCGTATCAACCGCCGGTTATCATTACTTCCGTCCGGAAAGTGGACCGGCTCACTCGAGGCGTGGACCGTAACAAGGAAGTCTCGCTATCGCCCAGAGATTATATTGTTTCCGCAGAGTTCGCTGCGTTGGATTACACGGCGCCGAGAAAGAGCCACTACGCCTATCGATTGCAGGACTTTGATCGGGATTGGCATTACAGCGGAACCAGCCGGCTGGCGATATATACGAATCTCGATCCGGGGAATTATGAGTTTCACGTCAAGGCAACGAATGCCGACGGAGTTTGGAGCAGCCACGAAGCTTTGCTGGTGATTCATGTCATTCCTCCGCTTTGGAGACGCTGGTGGTTTCTAACATTGGCTGGCTCGGCCTTTATTGTTATTGTGGGTTCGATCTACCAGCGCCGCATTGCAGGACTTCAGCGCGAGAAACTAGCACAGGAAAACTTTTCGCGGCGATTAATCGGATCACAGGAAGCGGAGCGAAAGCGGATCGCGGCGGAATTGCATGACAGCTTGGGACAGGACCTGCTGGTGATCAAAAATCATGCGCTTCTGGGAATAGCAATCGATGGCGAAAAAGAGAAAGTTCTCGAACGATTGAATGAGATCTCCGCAACAGCGTCGCTCGCTCTCGATGAGGTGCGGGAAATCTCGCGCGCTCTGCGCCCCTATCAATTAGACCGGCTTGGCCTGAAGAAAGCTCTAGAGTCGATTTGTAAGCGAGCAGCGGACTCTTCGCCCATTAAATTCCTGGTGGACATTGATGCCATCGACCGTCTTTTTTCGAAAGAAGATGAGATCAATCTATTTCGCGTGGTGCAGGAAAGTGTTAACAATATACTCAAGCATTCCGAAGCGACGGAGGCGAGTATTGTGATCACCCGGGAATCACACCGGATTTTGGTAATCGTTGAGGATAACGGCAAGGGATTTGATTCGGTGATGCTAACCTCGGCGGATAGAGCGGGCTTCGGTTTAGTGGGGATTGCGGAACGAGCGCGTATATTAGGAGCTAAGTTTACTACCCACGCCACGGCCGGGTTGGGGACAAGACTGACGTTAGAGATCCCTTTGCGGAACGAGCATGCACAAGAGTGAGATAACAATCCTGATCGCGGACGATCATCCTGTTTTTCGAAAAGGTCTGCGGCAAATCGTGGAGACGGAACCGGACCTGAAGATTATCGCGGAGGCCGATCATGGTGAACAAGCTTTGGCCCGGATTCTGGAACAGCAACCCGACGTAGCCGTTTTGGATGTTGACATGCCTCGCATGGATGGATTTGATGTGGTCCGCGAGATCCGCGCACGAAGTCTTGACTTGGCAGTGGTATTTCTGACCATGCACAAGGATGAGGATGTCTTCAACGAAGCGATTAATCACGGCGTGCAGGGATACATTGTAAAAGACAGCGCAGCCACTGACATTGTCGGGGGGATCCGCGCGGTGGCTTCGGGCCAGCCGTTCATCAGCCCTTCCCTCTCCGGATATCTGTTGGCGCGCAATAGCGGCGGTGCCTCGGTTGGCCTTACAGATCTTACCCTGAACGAGAAAAAGATTCTTGTTCTGATTGCGGCGCACAAGACCAACAAAGAAATTGCGGCGCAGCTTTTTATCAGCCATCGAACGGTGGAAAATCACCGCGCCAACATCTGCCAAAAGCTTGATCTGCACGGCTCTCATGCGCTGCTAAAGTTTGCCTTAGACCACAAGTCACGTTTGGCTTAGCGGCTCTCAGCCCGCACTTCGAATGAGTAGTGCTACTCAGGAAATTGAGTAGCGCTACCTATTCAAATTCATCCATATCCTGGCTAGACTTCAGTTTGTGAGCGCACTTCCGTGTGCCTCTTGAGGTCAATATGAAATCGCTGAACACCCTCGGAAGTCCATGTTTAACCCTGGGTTTCACTCTGGTTATGCTGTGCGTTCTTTCGCCTTTGCGTAGTCACCAGTCCCTTCTGCAAACTGGCGTTCGCACCTACGGCGGCGTAGCGGTGCAGGCCAAGGGCGACGTTTTCATCTCAAACGATGCCGTCGCCAGTTGTCTCTTGTCTGGTTTAAGACAACCAAGCACCCTTCGGTGCACACTTACTTTGCAGGTCGGGGCGCTACTCCGCACTTGCTGGACTTTCAGAGGAATCGAAATATGACACTCACACGAAAACTATTCCTGATTCTCAGTCTAACCATCGCCCCGGGCATCGCCCACGCGATCACAATCACGATCCCCGACAACGGGGCGATCGACGGATCGCCCGGAGAGGTCGTCGGCTACGGGTTCACATTCACCAACAACAGCGCGGACTATGCCGTGCTTGATGATTCGTATCTCAACTTCCGGGCTCCGTTCGCAAGCCCCTATACGGATTTTATTGCGAGCAACTTCATTGAAATCGCCCCCGGCCGAAGCTTCAGCCAGGTGTTCACATTTGTTCTTTCCAACACGCCTGGCAGCACGACACAAACCGGCACCGGCGCATTTGCCATCTATTCAAACGCTAGCGTCGGCGCCAAGGCGAGCGGCATGCTCACCGTGGCTTACGACCTTTATAACGGCGATCCCACCATCGGGTTCACGCAAGCCATTTATGGGAATTCGATCAGCGCCCCGGTCTCCGTCAGCGTCGCTTCGGCAGCTTCACCCAGCGCCTCGCCGGAACCGGCCAGTTGGTCTTTGGTAGCAGGGGCTCTCCTACTCTTTACCGGCCTTTTGCGCCGTTCCACCCCTCTTTCCACCGGTTTGCTCTTCTTGCTGGCCTTGTTGGCGCTCCGTCAACCAGCCAGCGCGCAGAATGCAGGCATAACAGATCCCTTCCAAATTCTCACCACCGCCGACGCCAATGGCGCTTGCGCCCCCGATAAAGCCGACGACAACACCTTCTACTGGATCGGCTGCTGTGGCGCGCCGGGCCGCCGCGGATGCATCGAAATCCCTCAGTTCTCCTGCCTGGCCCCGGACACTTCGCTAAAAATAGACAGCTATTCCCACAGCATCATTTGTAACTATCCATTGCCCGCTTACGATCCAGCCGTGGCGCATCTATTTCAAGCGCAGCCCCCAGGTCAGGACTTTACCATTTATCTCACCAGCGATATCCATTACTTCCGCGACACCTTTCAACTGACTGACCAGCTCAACCACGTGAACGTAATAAACAACTTTGCCGGCAGCGGTGTGGATGTCTGGCCTGCTGGAACGGGCGCTCTTTCAAACACGAAGATCGCCACTCCGCTAGCCGTTGTCATCAATGGCGATATTACCACTCACGCCGCTGCGCCCGATCTCGGCGCCTTCCGGCTCAATTATGAAGAAGGAACTATTCCGGATTCGCTCAAATATCCAGTGCTCTTCGGCCTCGGAAATCACGACATCAACACCAACGTATCCAGCACCTCCGATGCGCAGCGCCTCTTCAACTACCTCACCAGCAGAATGAACAGCGGCTCTTACTTCGATCCGATTAGCGGTAATTATTCGTGGGATTGGCAGGGCGTGCATATGGTTCAACTGAACACCTGGGCTGGCGACCAAACCAACAAGTTCGTCAATCATTCCGACGGCTTAACCTGGCTTGCCAACGATCTGGCGACCCGCGTTGGACATACTACCACCCCAGTTATGATCTTCCAGCACTACGGGTTTAACTATGTAGGCGGCGATTGGCCTTCCAACTCCACCGCGGTGGACCTGAAAGGGAATTTAACCGGTTCCGGCTATGAGGCCTTCTGGCAAATTGTCAACAAATACAACCTGGTGGCGCTGTTCTCCGGCCACTCCCATTGTTTGGGTAACTACACGTCGAACACCGCCGCATCGGCGGCCACCGTTGACACCTCCCTAACCTATCCGTACACCTTTCCTGCCACGTCTAAGTACGGCAGTCTGGTGGATAACTTTGACGATGGTTCCGGCGGAGACGAGGCGCCGCCGCCTTGCACCAACCAAACCGCTCGGGGAACGTTTCTCACCGCACATGTTTCCCATAACTACCTGGACGTCGCCGCGTTCGGCTGGGCCGGCAACTCAACCACTGCCTATGCCGATTCGGCCGACATGAAATTCACCAGCGCGGGCAGTAGTCTAAACCAGGCCGCCTGCCGCAGAAGAATCAATAGCCAGTTCATACCCGCGCCCAAAGGTTGGCTCAGCATTGTTCAAAATTCAAGCGCAACCGGATACACGGTCACCAATACGTCAGGGCAAGCCATCGCCGGTCCCGTGGCTTTGCAATTTAGCGAGCCGGGAACCGTCATCAACTATGACTTCCTCGATCAATGCGGCAGTGGAACCGGTAAAGCATACGTCTTGGTCAATGGAGAAAGTGGCTTGGCGGCGGGTCAAAGCTATACGGTGACCACTTACGACGAGGTCCCCACCGCCGTATTGCTGACGCCGCTCTCCGGCGTCTCCCCGAATGCATTCTCCTTTACCACCGCTTTCGCCACTCCCAACCAAATCGCACTCACACCGGGTCAGCAAACTTTGACGGCTTATGGTCCGCCCAATGGAGCGCTCTCGGTAACCCCGCTGTATTTCGACTCCACCACGGACTGGCTCACAATCACCGCGCCGCCGACTTTCGACCAGACAGGAACCGCCGTGATCGCCATAAACTTTGTGCAGAGCAAATTGCAAAACACAAACTTGGGCAATCTGACCGCCAGCGTCAACATCACGGCTCAATCCACCGGCGTCGTCGAATCGCCACTCGTGGAAATCACCTTTAAGGCACCGGCGAGCATTACCCTCACCGCTAGTCCCGCCGCTAGCGCGCCCGTCGGCAGCGAACCGCTCTTCAATGCGCAATTCCACTACACGCCCGTGCAGATCCAGGATGGACCAGTCGCCGTCACGGGATTGGTCAACTTGGTCAATCAGACCATCGACCCTGTCACACAAGCCGTCACTGCGAGCCAGTTTCTATCGGCAACTGTCGTGAATGGCAACGGCTGCATCACGGGAGGCAATTTGACCCAGGACGCCGTCCTCTTCGGCGGATTGCCCTCTTCGCCGAGTAATCCCTGTCCCTCTTCAACCGCTGCGTCTGGACAGATTTACCTCCCGGACAATAACCCTAACGATCATGACCAGTGGTGGTATTCGTCGTCGCTAGCGCCAGGAGTCTACAAGTTGGCCGCTGCCTTCGTTGGCAGTGGCACCGGCGACAGTGACTACGCGCCCACTGTCTCAAACACTCTGCTTTATCGCATTGGCGATCCGCTGGTGAGTGCAAACGTTTACGCTGGCGGCTCACAGTCCGCACCGGCCAATGGCTATTTCCAAACGCCGCTGACGGTGCAGGTGAAGAGCGCTTCCAGTTCTAACGGCGGCGCGAAGAACGCCATCGTCACTTTTACCGTTAAACCGAGTTCTGGAAAACAAGGCGGCAGTTTCGCCGGCCAATCGACGGTGACGGTGTTCGCCGATTCCAACGGTTTCGCCACCGCTCCTCCACTCATCGCCAACGGCACAGCGGGCACTTGGTATGTCATCGCAACGGTGGGTGGACTCGCTACGCAACTCACCTTCAATCTCACCACAACCAGCGCCGAGGCGACACCCTTCATCAATGCCGTATTCACCGGCAAGTCGGGAACTCTGCCCGTGCGCAACTGGATCATGACCTTCACCAATACGGGCACCGCCGCCGCCGGACAAATGACCTTAAATTCTTTGACCTTTACTCCCGAAAATGGCGCCTCTTGCGCCCCGGCGATCATAAGCGGCGTGCCATTCACGCAGCCTCTGCTATCTTCCTTGCCGGGCAGCAACTCCGTTAGCACGAACATAAGTCTCAACTTCGGTTCTTGCCTCGCCACGGCGCGTTTCACCGCGACGGCGAATGTCACTTCGAATGGAGGGGTCTACTCAACATCCGTTGTCATCGGTCATCAGTTCCCATAAAGCGCCCGCGCCTGTTGTCGGAGTGTACTTAAGGAGAGACCATAAAAAAGCTGGGGGCTAAAGCGGCGGTGGCCAGAGTCCGTGCCGCCGCGTGTTAGAGAGTTGACCCTTGCTTCTAGCCTTTTGACCGTAAGCGGCTTCTTGGCTTGACAGAGTGAGTGATGGTGCGGATATGCCGCCTTCTGTGGACGATGCGGGTGTCGCGCTGCACTTAAATCGGATCTTCCGCACTTTCGGTGCAGGGTCGAGGACTGAAAACTTGACACGTTCGATAAGTTGGGCTTGGCGCAAGAAGCAACGTTACGGGACCATTGTCACTTTTCCTATATCAGTAGACTGTGCGCAACGGCGCGACCAGTTTTTCCTATATCGGTATACAGAGGGCGGGCCATGGACTGGAACAAGCGTCTGTCACCTGAACTTCTCGTGTGCCTCACGGCGGAGTATAGATCCGAGCTCGAAAGGCGCTCCCGGCTCTGGCCACCGGCAGCTCACAACGCGTTACGACGCGGAGGCCAGCGGAGGGTTATTCCGGCCTTGCAGGAGCTCAGTTATTTTGGAATTGGCGAAAATACTGAGAACGGCCGCCAACAAACAACGCCGAATCTTCGGCGAAGCTAATCGCCAATGGTACGTCACAGGATTTGATAGCGACCGTTCGCAAAAGGGAAACGAAGAAGTCTGAAGTCCGTAAATCAGCTTTGAGCCAAAACTGGGACGAGAGATGGCCCAAAGCAAATCCTCGACTAGCCGCAAAAACTCATCCGCTGTCGCATGCCCGATCCAGTACCATTCGATTGCTCGATTTGCGAGAGCCCGGAGCAGCTGAGTCTCGAAACGGGGTGTGGTCGAAAACCAGCAACCGGACAGAAAGAGGCGAGAGGCGCGCGATGCAAGTTGATCGAGCGCCGCGCTGATATATAACGTATTCCACAGAATGATGATGTTTACAACCAGACCGAGTGCCCCTAACTGATCTTCTTGCCCCTCCCGGTAGCGTTGCCGGAGTTCCCCACGCTTTCCATGGGAGATTGCCCGGGCGAGTTTATGCCGCTCTTCGTCGCGATTCAGTTGAGTGAGCGTTCGCCGGCGTTTCGATTCATCATCTATATTAGGTTGCGCGAGATAGCGGCCCAACCGCGGCGCAACGGCAAACATCGGCAGCAATTCCGCCGACGCTTTGATGGCTTGAACACTCTCGGGCCGGCTTCCTTCGGTAATGTTGAAACCGGACCAGCGATAGTAGGCGACGTTTTGAAAGATGCCGGTTTTGGCGATGTCTTCCAGGTTCGGAGCGGAAACGCCGGTTTGAATATAGCCTTCACCCTGCTGGTTGCGCCACTGGCCGAGCCCCACTAATTGCTCGGGCTCCGGATAAGGAAGCGGGCGCAGAATGACGGCGTCCACCAGACTGAAGATGGCCGAATTGAAGCCGATGCCCAACGCCAGCGTAAGCACGGCAACGGCGGCGAAGCCTGGATTCTTAAGCAAGACCCGGAAGCCGAAACGAATATCCTGGAGGATTCTTAGCATCGTTTCACCTCAGACCGATTCCACCGGGGCAGCCTGGCCAACGCCGAGGATTCCGCGCATGCCGGCCGAGATGACTTCTTGGGCGCGAAGGCCGTCGCGATGGGTGGTGGGGAATGGCTGGCCGGTGACGCAGCAATCGATGAACGCGGCGAGTTCGGCTTTATAGGCTGCGCCAAAACGGTCGACGAATTCGGGGAGGGGTTGGCCGTAGTCTCGCATGGGGAAGACTTGGCGCTCAAGCGGCTCGGTGCGGCCGCGGCGGCCGTAAGCTTCAACAGAGATTTCGAAGGGCCGCTGGTCGAAATGGCCGACGTGAATCTGTCCTTGTTCGCCGAAGATGATGGTCTCTACGCGATAGCCCGATACGTGATTGCGGGTGACCTGAATTTGCGCTATAAGATCGGTTCCGGGCCCGTTGGCAAACCAAAGACACAACAGCGCGTCGTCAAAATCCTCCTCACTGGTGGTGAGAGTGTGACTGTAAATGCGAGAACCGATGGCGAGGGCTTTGGCGGGAGTGCGGCCCGTTAGCCAAAGAATTTCATCGACGTTGTGGACGGACATGTCGGCCAGAATGCCACCGCTGCGGTAGCCGTCGGGCGCGGGGTTGGAATCCTCAAGCGCGGAATAGATTTTGAAAACGTGGCCGACGACGCCACTGTCGGCGAGTTGCTTGGCATAGAGCAGGGGCGCGTCGAAACGGCGCTGAAAGGCGAGCATGAGGGCATGGGGATGGTCGCGATCAAGTTCGGCGGCGAAGGTGCGATCTGCTTCGAGCGTGCCGGTGAGGGGTTTTTCGAGCATGACGCGGACGCCGGCGGCGATCATGGTGGCGGCGTGCTCGCGATGGTTATCCGTGGGAGTGACGATAACGGCGGCATCGCAGACGTTGGCCTTGGCAAGGGCTTCGAGCGAAGGGAAGATGGGCACTTCGAGACCGACTTCGGCAGAGAAATGGCGGGCGCGTTCGGGATCTAGGTCCGCTAGGGCGGCGAGTTCGCAGTTGCGATTCTCGCAAGCGAGTTCGTGCAAGTGGAGGGCGTGGACTTTGCCCATACGGCCGAGTCCGGCAACAGCGACTTTTAGAGGTTTGGCCATGACGATGTGAAACGTAGTTCCCTACATTCTGTCAAAGCCGGTTTTCTTGATGTTTTTGCTGTCCGAAGTCGAGAGCTAGCTGGCGGGGGACGGCACGAAGACGGCGTCGGGGGCGGCCAGGCTGGCGTCTTTCTCGATGATGGAGATGTGAACCGGCTGGAGATGTGGTTTCCCTTGTGGATGGGCCATGAACGTCAACAGGTATTGGTGCTGCTGCGCTTCTAGAATCGCGTTGAGATAGGGCTCGAAGGAAACCGACGAGCCGAAGCCCACAGTATAAAACTCGCCGCCGGTTTCGTCGGAGAGTTGCGAGAGAAAGTTCTGCCCCCAAGAGGAACGCCAAAAGCTGTGACCGGCATGACCGACGCTAGGGCTATAGATGGTGTAGACGACGATGCCGGCTTTTTGCGCGGAGGCGATGCCGGCGTTGACATATGGATTTTCGGGGGCGAGACCGCCGCCAAGACCTTCGATGCCACTGCTGATCATGATGATTTCACGGCGTTTCGCGCCATTAGCGGGCCATTTCTTAATAGCGTCGGTGAGCGAGTCGTAGGGACTGACATCAGCCCCTCCGGGACCGAGGGCCAAGCGAATGGAGTTGGCAGCGGCGGCATGATCCTGTGTGAATGTGGAGGTGAGTTCGGTCATACCGCTACGCATGTAGCCGACAGCGACTTCCGTACTCGAGGGAAGCGCCAGAACAAATTTCTTGAGAGTGGGAATCTCGGTGTTGAAACCTTCAGCGGCGGAATCGTCGATCATGAGGAGCAATTGAAGGTTGGAATCGTTGAGCGGAGTGAGAGATAGTATGGTTCGCTTATCTCGGCGTTCCTTGACTGTGATGTCGTTCGCATAAAGAGGTGGAATGGTCCTGCCGCGCTTTGGCTCGGCGGTGACGACGACGCTGACGGGCGTGCCGGGCTCGGGAGGTGTTTGCCAAGCGAGTAGGGCTGGACCGGCAGAAAGAAGGAATAACAGGATGCGCTGTTTCATGGGCTACTATTGAGACGCGGGACGGAGGCGGAGATGTGCCCGCAGTGTTACGGGGAAGGCTATTTCAGAACGGCTTTGGCGCGGTCGCGCCAGGATTCGTAGACGTAGGAGTCTTGGTCGGCGGTCCAAACAGCGTCTGGGATAGCACGTAAGTCTGCGCGAGGAACGGCGGGGATATCGCTTCCGAGGACTTCGAGTTTTCCTCCAGGCGCGGGGGATTCGGGCATGGATTGGAGTTGCTTCCTGGTCCAATTCGGGAACTTAAGTTTTTCGAGCAGCCAAAGAGCTACCGGTTTGGTAAGAAAGTAGGGTTGATCGCCGCCAGCCAATAGGGGTTGGTTATAGATGAGCGTGGGGCCGCGTTTGGCGTTGGAGGCGTAGATGACTGTGCCGCGGTCGCTGGCTAGTGCGCAGGCGTGGATCGAGGTCTCGATCCCACAGGCGAATGACGAAATGAGTGAATCCATTTCGTAGCCGACGAGGGCGATGTTCTTAGGATCGACGTCACTGCGCTGGGCGAGATAGCGGACGCTTTGCAGGATGTCGGTGATCATGAGGCCAGCGAGACGGCGTGAGAGGTCGGGCGGTTCGAGGGGGGTGTCCGGTTGATGAGTGCCGGAGCGCTGCTGCCAGTTGCGCTCGAATTCGCCGATGGGGTCGTAAGTGAGAACCACGCCGCCGGCCCGGGCGTAAAGAATGCCGGCCGAATAGGCATACCAAGAAGATTTGTCGCCACCATGGCCGTTCACGATGATGAGGGCGGGATGACGGCTGATGGTTGCGCCAGCCTGATGGTAGACGATGGCGGGTACGCGGACTGCGTAGCCGGTGGCGAAGGAAACGCGGTCGGCAGCGACGTCTTTGGCGGGGTTGAATTTGCCGTAGGACTTTTCGGCGAGGTTGGGCAGAGGGTCGGGAACGTGCAGCGTTTGGCCGATTTGTTGGCGCAGCGCATCGCCGTCGGGCTTGGATTCGCCCGAAGTGAGAGAGACAAATATCAGCAGAGGAAGAAAGCGCACGCTTTTCTTAATGATATAGAGAAGATATGCCGAAACGAGTGCTGATTCCGTACCGCCATGCGAAAAAGGTAGCCGCCTATGCGGACGCGGTGCGGGTGGGGGGTGCGGAACCGGTGACGGCTAGCGTAGAAAATAAGCTTTCGCTAGACGGCTTTGCGGGGTTGCTGTTAATGGGCGGCTCGGATGTGAACCCAACGCGCTTCGGCGAAACAGCGAGGCCGGAAACGGATCAGCCGGACGATGAGCGCGACGAGGCGGAGCTAAGGCTAATCCACGAAGCTGTGGAACGCGAGCTCCCAGTTTTCGGCATTTGCCGCGGCTTGCAGATTCTGAACGTGTATCACGGCGGCACGCTGGTGCAGCATTTGGAGGCAAATGCGCGGCATGATCCAGAGAAGGAAGACCATTCGGTTTCGGCGCATGAAGTGGCGTTTGTGCTGGAGAGCAAGCTGGCGCAGATAGCCGCTAGCGCCACGTGGCAGGTCAATTCGCGGCACCATCAAGCAGTCAAGAAACTAGGGGCGAAGCTGCATATTTCGGCGCGCGATTTAGAGGATGGCACCGTGGAGGGGATTGAGCGGAGAGATCACAGATTCCTGGTGGCAGTGCAGTGGCATCCGGAGGATCAGACGAAGAGGCACCCTGAGCAATTACGGTTGTTCGAGCGTTTTGCCGCAGCGCTTTAGCCCGTTATGGCCACTGCAACGAGAATTTGGTTCTCGTAATTCAATTCCGGCGGCGGCCATAACAAGCGGGGATATCAAGGGGCAGCCAGCCCCTTGCTTAGGAAGACTCGCCGCGCCTTAGTTCGAACAGCACGATTTCGGGCGGGCAGTTGAAGCGGACCGGCACGCTGGAGCAGCCGACGCCGGACGTGGTATAACCGCGCATGCCGGCGTGGTTCCAGAGGCCGTAAAGAAACTGTTTGGGACAGCGCGCGTTGTTTTTTATCGCGCCCAGTACCGGCAGGCGGATCTGACCGGCGTGGGTGTGGCCGCTTAAGCACAGATCGACGCCACGCTTGGCGGCCTGTTTGTAAATCTCCGGAACGTGAGCGAGAAGGACCTTGAAGGAATGTTCGGGGACGCTTTCGAGGGCCAGGTCCAGGTCGTCACAACGATAATCGAAGGGATCGTCGACGCCGCCGAGCCAAAGCGAATCGGAACCGCGGCGAATCTCGACGGCCTCGTTTACCAACATGTGAACGCCGAGGCCTTCGAGGCCCCAGGCGATCTCTGCTGAATCATGATTACCCAATATGCCAAAAATGCCGTGCTCGGCCGAAACGGTCTCTATTACTCGCCGCATGCGGGGGTACACTTCGGCGCAAGAACCACGATCCTCAAAACGATAATCGCCGGTAAATACACACAAATCATGCTGAATTTCAGGCAATATGGCGGCTAATGTTTCGGCGAGGCCATCGACGCCGTCTATATGAAAATCGGACAAGTGAAGGAGGCGAAAGCCATCAAACGCGGAAGGGAGAGCGGGGTAGCGGAGGGTGTATTCACGAAGCTGCGGGGCAAGGGCGTTTCGGAGACCGGTTTCATATAGGCCGACTGCGCCCAAGCCAAACTTAAGGACTGGCCGCACGAAAGCATTCTCAAAAACGCGGTGCGCCGGACCATGGCGATAGGTGTGGCCCGTCTTGGCGAAATGCCGCTCTATAGCGATCCTGGGCTTAAGCCGCTCATCCAGAGTTCTGGCACTTCGGCGCTCACCCACACGGCTACTGGTCATATTCTTCAGTATCGGCCATAACGACAAAACACCCCAGCAACTTTCGCTGCTGGGGTGCTCAGAACTACCTTAAATCCGACTAGGAGCGCTTTTTGGTACGAAGACGAAGCGCGCCGAGCAGGGCGAGACCGCCACCCAACAATGACATGGACATCGGTTCTGGCCCAGGAGTTAACCCAACGCCGTTGATGCCGTACTGGTTTTGAAGCGAAAGACCGGAACCCATGGTTACGGGACCCGCGTAGTTCGTGTAGATCACCAGGGTCTCGGTGTCAGCCTGCGAAATAGCCGCAAAGTTGTAGCTGACTACGCCTGCGGGGCTTTCGGCAACGCTGGTCGGCGCTGTTCCGGCCACGGAGGGAGAAGCGTAGTCCGCGACGACAGATAAGCCAGCAAACCCACCGATTGTGGCGCGTTCGACACCACCATACGGGGCACCCACGGTAAATGTCAGCACAAACGTATCGTCACCTGATGCAAACGGATTGCTGGTATCGGCAAAAACCGATTCCGAATACGTCCCGGCGATGTCTGCCGTGGCACCAGGAACAGGGGGCGTAAACGTGTAGGCATGGAGCCCGGTCGACCCTACCAAAGTCGCGGTGGGGGCCGTGACTGCGGCATTAGGCGCGACGGCAGGATTACCAGGGGTAAGCGTGCCAATGGGACTTGCTGTTGCGAGAGCTGCGGCGACTGCGAAACCGAGCCCTAAATTTAAGAGATTCTTCATTATTTGTAATTCCTCCGCTAAACTTTTCAAAATCCATAAGCCGAGACCACGAAACACCTTATGCTGGGTCGCTCAATGTAGCAAGGTCTAAGCTATACGCACCATTCTAGGGTCAACGGCGAGGACAAATCAACAGAAAAAACCCAATCCAGTACTAATCAGGATTTTATGGTACTAAGGACTTAGTGACAGAATGGGATTTAGTCCTACGCCTGCTGATCCGAAGCGCTACATGCGGAAGGATGGCGAAAGTCTACCTGGGTGTCCGTGGGATTTTGGTCTCTAAAGAGAATTAATGACGAAAAGCGACATGAATATTGGAATAAATCGAAAAATAATTGGACAGACGATGATGCAGCGCGCCAAAAAGCTGGTTGGGCTTTGCGGAGCAGCCACAGGATTGGCGTTAACCGCCCTGGGACAAGCACCTAAGTCGGCACCCGACGTGCTGGAACTGAACGACGGTGAACGGCTCATTGGACATCTAGTCGGCGGTAGTGGGACGTCGTTCACCTTTCATAGCGATGCCGCCGGCGACGTGAAAATTGCATGGAAGGACGTCAAGAGCCTGAAATCAGGGAGCAAGTTTGCGGTAGCTGAGAAGGGAATAGTCTTAGATAAGCACGCCGATTTAAGTAAAGTTCCACAAGGAACAATATCGGCCAGCGATCAAAAAATTATCGTCGATCCAGGCACGGGAGCCGCAGCCACGGTGATTCCCGTTGCCGATGCGACCAATCTGGTGCCGCAGCCAAACTTTTTGAATGCGTTCAAGACGCCAAGGTTCGACCAGGACTGGCATGGATCGGCGGGTTTTGGCGTAGATTTGATCGAAGCTACCCAAAAGAGCCGAAACATTACGGCGGCGGTATCGCTACAGCGGGTAGTTTCGGGTGAGAGCTGGGTAAGCCCTAGATACAAGACATTGTTCAACCTTAACTTCGCCGATGGCCAACTCTCGCAACCAGGCACGCCGACGATCACGACCGACATCGTCCATGCCAATATCGAGCACGATATGTTTGTCTCGAGCCGGCTCTTTGCGGATGTATCGGGCGATTTTCTGCACAGCGTTTCACAAGGCATGAAGTTGCAGCAGACTTACGGCGGTGGGATGGGTTACGTGGTATTGAGGAATGAGCATCAGGAACTGGATGTAAAGGCATCCGTGGTCTATGTTCGCCAGCAGTTTGAGCCGGAGACAGGCGGGTTGATAGTTCCCGTCAAGAGCCTGGTTGGCGCGGCTTTAGGGGAAAGCTATACGCGTAGCCTGATGGGTGGGGTGGCGTTTCACGAAGGCTTCAGTTTCATTCCAGCGTTCAACGACAATAAGGCTTACACGGGAAACCTATTCGCGAATTTGATGATTCCAGTAAGAAAACGGATCTCGATCACGATTGGCGGAGTGGATAATTATATTAACGAGCCGCCTTCCGGGTTCAAGAAGAATTCCTTTGAGTTCGTGACGCAATTGTCGTACAAGATCAATTAGGTGGGCGCGAACTGTTGAATCGGATTCTTCCGGAGCGGCGTTCCGGGCTGATTGAGGATCTGACGGGCGCGCAGAGGCGCCTCCCCTTGTGCTACTAGAATGACGCAAGATGAATTAATAGGGCTGGTCATTTCGCGGCTGGAAGAGCCGGTGATTGTTCTTTGCGACCGCCAGGGAAATTTCGTGTCGTGGCATCCGGCTGTTTTGAAGCAATTCGGTTACACGCGCGAGGAATTTATCGGCCGCGGATTGGACTTGTTGGATGGCGGCGGTAATAGCGAAGGGCTGGAGAACGAACTGCAGGAAGCTGAACGCAAGGGCCTATGCAGCCAGGCGTGCAGGCTTAGCCGCAAAGATGGTGCGCAAGTGGAAATGGGCATGGGTACTGTGGCGTTGCGGGATGCCGCTGGAAACTTGCAAGGTTTTGGCCGCGTCCTGACGCCTTGTTCGCTTGAAATGGAGCGCAAACTGGCGCTGAGCAACGAGCGCTTCCAGCGCATGGCGGCGGAATTGGAGCGGTCGAATGAAGAACTTGAAGAATTCGCGCGCATTGCTTCTCATGATTTGAGCGCACCGATTACAACGGCGCGCTGGCTCACCGATTTGCTGGCCACGCGCCATTCGCATCAGTTGGACGCGGAAGGCATAACCTGCGTCAAGCAGATTGCGACAAGTTTGGAACGCATGGCGGATTTGATTGACGGCGTACTAGCGCACGCCATGGCGGGCAAAGGAGCGATTTCCGCGCAGGAGGAGGCGGATGCGGATGCGGCGCTGCTAGCCGCCATGGAGAATTTGCGGCGCGACATAGCGACATCGGGCGCGGTGATTGAACGCAAGCCGCTGCCCAAGCTCTATATACAGCCGCAGGCATTGACGCAACTGTTCCAGAATCTTTTATCGAATGCCATCAAATATCATCGCCCGGGGGTCACGCCGCGCGTAGAGATTAACGCGGTGCGGGATACCACTCATTGGATGATTGAGGTTCGCGACAACGGCTTAGGGATCGAAAGGGAATGGTTTGAGAGGATTTTTCTGCCGCTGCAAAGAAGGCATGGCTCGAACATAAAAGGAAGCGGCATAGGACTGGCGACGTGCAAGAAAATTGTCTCTCGAGCCGGAGGGGAGATATGGGTTGAATCGGAGTTGGGGTCTGGTTCGGCTTTTTATTTCAGTCTCCTAGGCGGAAATGCGCCATAATACGGGTAAATAGTTTTTTATCTGGAGCCAAGATCCCGACAGCGTACATTTACGTACGTAGAAGAAGAGACGACACGGTATGGAACAAAGCACGCAAACCGCAGAGGCGAGGCCCAGACTGCTGTTTGCCGACGATCATCAACTAGTATTGGACGCGCTGGCGCTGATGGCGACACCGCATTTCGACGTGCAAACGGCGGGCACGCTGAAAGAATTCGAAGACAGCGTGGACAGCTTTCAGCCGGATGTGGCCGTGCTGGACGTGCGCATGCCCGACGGCGATGGCTTTGACGTGGCGCGCCGCATTTTGACGAAATATCCAGAGCTGAAGCTCATGTTTCTTTCCATGCACACCGAAACCGCGTTTATGAAACGCGCTTTGGACTTGGGCGCGAAGGCCTATCTATCGAAGCGCGCGCCGATGGAGGAGTTGCTGACCGCCATCCGCACGGTTTTGAACGGCGGCAAATATGCCGGCTCAACCATTCAAACCGAGCACGATCTGCCGGCGGATGGCGCGCTGACCGACCGGCAAATTGAGGTTTTGCGGCTCATTTCGCAGGGGTGCTCGGCGAAAGAAATCGCCAGCCGGCTAAGCATTTCGGTGCGCACCGCGGAGTTTCACCGGGCGGCCATTATGGATCGCCTCAAGCTGCACTCTACCGCGATGATCACGCGCTACGCCATGGAACATGGGTTAACTTAGCGGCCGGAATGACTTGGCTGGTTTGGGCGCTATTGTCTGCCTTGTTCGCCGCTGCGACGGCGATTTTCGCCAAGCTTGGGGTAGCGGGCGTCGACTCGAATTTTGCCACCGCTATTCGGACCAGCGTGGTAGTGGTGCTGGCTTGGGCCATAGCGTTGGCTACCAGCTCCGCGGGTAGCTTCCACGTTCCTTCGAAACGCACCTGGCTGTTTCTCACGTTGTCGGGCTTGGCGACCGGGATTTCGTGGTTGTGCTATTTCCGCGCGCTGCAATTGGGGCCGGCATCGCGGGTAGCGCCGATAGACAAACTGAGCGTGGCGCTGGTGATAGGATTCGCCGCGCTTTTCCTGGGAGAGACCATGACTTGGGGAAAGGCGCTCGGCGGATTATTGATTGTGGCGGGGGCGATTGTGGTGGCGCTGGATTAATTAAGGTAATTAAAGGCCAATTAAGTAATTAAGGGGACGTTCACCCCGTTACACTTAATTCGGGCAATGAAGTGTAACGGGGTGTACGTCCCCCTAA
>Ga0302319_10002294_pt1 | contig 41624 bp, 53 predicted proteins | sample Bog_T0_2_FD_203319 | JGI IMG/M metagenome (GOLD analysis project Ga0302319, IMG submission 203319) | Peat permafrost microbial communities from Stordalen Mire near Abisko, Sweden - Bog_T0_2 | ecosystem: Environmental > Terrestrial > Soil > Wetlands > Peat | place: Sweden: Abisko, Stordalen Mire... | reverse complement strand
CCAGGTGCTTGCGATACCCGGCAAATCCCGCCCGATCCCGGTCAAACGGAATCGTCGCCCGCGAAAAATACAGCGCCCTCCCATCCTGCGCCGTCACCACTTTCACAGCATTCGGATCGGCAATCTCGAGCGCCGGGCAGCGCACCGCCAGCGTGGCCACGTCCACTTCCGCACGGTCAAACAGCGCCAGCAGCGGAGGGAAAAAATCCGCCGTCAGCGTCGGCTCGTCGCCCTGAATATTCACAAAAATATCTGCGTCAAGGGTCCGCGCCACTTCTCTCACCCTGTCTGACCCGCTCTGGCACTCCACAGACGTCATTACCGACGGAATGCTTCGCTCGCGGCAGGCCGCGGCCACTTCCTCCGAATCCGTAGCCACCACGACCGAATCCATCACGCCGCTGGCCGCCGCCGCGCGCCACACCCACTCCACCATCGGGCGGCCCGCAATCACGCGCAACACCTTACGGCTGAGCCGCGTGGAATTCAGCCGCGCCGGAATCACCCCGGCAATCCGCAACTTGCCCATGCCGCTTAGTGTAAATGCCATTCTTCCCGGCCACGTTTGACCTGCAATCCAGCCCCCCGTATCATCGATATTGGCGCGCAGCACTCTGGAGTGTTCTACCGGGGTCCCCATCGACCGGAAATCGTCGATGTGTTGGTTTTTGTGCGGCCACTCCCGGCGGAGTAGCTCAGATGGTTAGAGCGTGGGATTCATAACCCCAAGGTCGACGGTTCGATCCCGTCCTCCGCCACCAAGTTAGCAGAATCGCACAACCTCTTGAGAGGTTTGCCGCGATGCATACCACATCTAGCGTACGGAAACATTGGAGCGAAGGTCAGGCGACCTGCGCTCTTTGTGTTTTTGCGCTCGGGTTGGGCCCCCAGCGCGGCGGGCGATCTCTTCTTCGGTGCTTGACGAAGGAGAGACACCATGGAGACGACTCGCACCGTCCCTGCTGCGCTCAGCTCTGAAGAGATTCTGAAGCGCGCTGCCGCCGGCACGTACGATCCACGCGAAGGCTACATCACCGACCCGGGCGGACCCCCGGAAATTAAAACCTTTGTTTACTCCGAAGCTGGAGTGTACGGCCAACGGCCGGATGGCTCGGCCCGGGTCTGCTGCGTAGGTGAAGATAGGCCCGGTGTCGGTTTTGTGCACTCGGCCAGCTGTGCCAACTGCCCTAATCAGGTCGATCCGCGCATCCCCGCCACCATCCCTGCCGCGCGGCCTAGCGTGCCCGGTGAAGTGCCGCCGTCGCTGGAGCGGCTGCTGCGCGACGAAGCTGTTGCGGAGCTGATCCCGCTGGCGCTGCAACTGGCGGAGCGGGAGATTGAGACAGTCAAGGGTCCGCTGTTCACGAGCAACACTTGCCGCGAATGCTTGATGTCCCGAGTCGCAAATGCGCCGCTGCGTCATGCTTTGAGCTGCGTTACCGGCAGGGTGATCGGCCTGGCGGAAGCGTTGAAGAGCAGTTCGCGGTTCACGGTTCACAGTTCGCAGTCCGCGCCCGCGAACCGCGGCGCGATGTCGCAACCGGATGGGCATGCCGCCGATGAGTATGGCGAGCCGTGGGAGTGCAGGTTCGATTCTGACCTCGACCTCATCTTCTTCTATGACGCGAACGGGGTGGCGTTGCTGCCGCCGATGAAGCTCACCGAATCGAACGTGAAGCTGGCGCGGCGCATTATCGGCTCCGTGAACATGGCGGCCGGGACACGCGATATCACCGTGTATGGACTGGGCGGTGTGCAATGAGTAAACCCAGTTCTCAGTTGTCAGTGGTCGGTGATCAGCCAAAGCCCGCGCTTGTGGCCCCGGCGCCGTCGCAAGTGACCGTAGTTGAATCGATCCCGCTTTCGAAGCTCGTGCCGAATCCGGCGAACCCGCGCAAGACGATGGACCAGGCGAAGGTCGTTGAGCTGGCGCAGACGATCCGGACCAGCGGCATCATGATCCCTTTGACTGTGCGCGTGTTTGCCAGTGATGGCCCCGGGCCGTTCTATGAAATCGTCTGCGGGCACCGGCGCGCTGTTGCGGCTGAGCTTGCGGGGCTGAAGGAAGTGCCTTGCATTGTGCGGGAACTTACGGATGCGCAGGCCGCCGACGTGGCGCTGATCGATAACCTGCAGCGGGCTGACGTGGAGGCGCTGGAAGAGGCGGCTGCGTTTGCCGAGCTACTGGTCCGCTACGGCTCGGAGGCTGCCCTGGCGGCGGCGGTGGGCAAGGAAGTAAGCCACATCACCAAGCGGTTGCGGCTGATGGAGCTGGGCCTGAATCAGCGTGACGCGCTGCGGGAGCGGCTGATCACCGTGGATCACGCGCTGTATCTTGCGCGGCTGGGAGCGGATCAGCAGGATGAGCAGTTGAAGTGGCTGCTGGATTCGCAGGCGGGCGTGAAGAAGACCTGCGACAAGGTTCTGCTAGAGCGCGTGGCGAGCATTGAAGAGTGGAAGAAGCGCGACACGCATTACGCGTGGGAGCCGCCAAGCCCTCAACGGTTGAAGGAACACATCGAGCAGTGCTCCGGGCGCAAGCTGAGCCGCGCGCCCTGGCGGCTGGATGATGCCGCCCTGCTCGACGACGTGGGCGCGTGCACGACGTGCCCGCTGAATACCCAGGCGAACACATCGCTGTTCGGCGACCTGGATATGGAGGAGGCCACTTGCGCCGATGGTAGTTGCTTTGAGCGCAAGCGGGCGGCGTTTGTGTTGGTGCAGATCCAGGACGCGGCGAAGGCTAAATGTCTTAGGGAGAAGATTCCCGGTAAGACTCCCAGCGATTACCTGATTCCACGCGTGAGCTGGAAGGCGACCAGCGTGGTGCCACGTCAACTGAAGGACGGCCCCGTCAACCCCGAACAAACGTTCAAGCACGGCCAATGGGTGGAAGCAACGAAGGCCTGCGAACAGATGCGCGTCGCGGTCACCGTGGACTGGAGCGACGCCAATGACCGCGGCCATATGGGCCGCGGTGAGAAGCTGCGCAAGCCGGGCGAAGTTGTCATCGCCTGCATCGAGCCGAAATGCAAAGCGCACCCGAAGGCGTACGAGGCGGTGAGGACGGAGAGCGGCCAGCAAAAACGTGAGGATCCGGCTGAAGCGGAGAAGCGCAAAGAGACCCAGGCCTTCCTTGAGAAGACGGAGAACGTCGTCCGTGCCAAGGTGTGGAATGCGGTTCTGGGAAAGCTTACGCCGGAGCTCGCGATCCACATGGTCGCCGACGATGTGCGAGGGGCAGCGGCTTGCCGCAAGGACATTCTGGCTCACTTCCCGGGTATCTCGGGGGCGCTGCTCGAAGCGCTCGTGGTGTTCGTGGATAACTTCGAAAACCATGTGACCGCGAACGGCTATTACATGACGCATCAGACCGACGGCGTGGCGAAGGACCGCAAGGAGCTGTGGGACCTGGCTAAGCGCGTGGGCCTCGATGCGGATGAGATCGCGGTGCGGCATTTCTTTGAGAGCGGCATCGCGCCTGCCGCCGACCCGCTGTATCCGAAGAAGACGCCGAAGCTAAACAAGTTCTTCGAGCAACTGCGGAAGGAAGCTGGCGGCGGTAAGGCTGCGCCGAAGAAAGCACTCGCAAAGAAGGCTACGAAAACGCCGACGAAGAAACAGGCTGCCAAGAAGGCAGCGAAGAAAGCGGGCCGCAAATGACAACGCAAATCGTGGTGATGTCATTGGCTGACTGGGTTGCCGAGGGCGAACGGCGCTTTGGGGCCGATCGTGAGGCTTGGCGCTTCGTGTGCCCGGTGTGTGGCTTTGTGCAGACGCCCGCGGACTACCGTAAGGCCGGCGGCGAGCATGCTGAGGGGCTGATTGCGTTTTCCTGCATCGGGCGGCTGATGCCCGATCCGCGCAAAGCCTTCGGCGGCAAAGGGCCGGGGCCTTGCAATTATGCGGGCGGCGGCCTATTCGGGCTCAATCCGGTCACCGTGACGGCGCCGGACGGAAAGCAGCACCACATGTTCGCGTTCGCGGAGGTCGCCGCGCCATGACTGCGCCTGTGCCAGGGTGTTGCCGTTACTGCACGTGTACGGAGGATCGGGCTTGCCGCATTCCTCCCTATGGCGAGGACGATACCTGCGGCTGGCTTCATGGGACCGACCGCACGGTGTGCACGGCGCCGCCCTGCTTGCGGCGATGGGAGCAGGCTAAGCGGGTGCAGAAACTTATCAAGGAGAGGCGCAGCCGGCGGCTATTGAACCGCTGGCTGGCGCGGTGAGGGGATGGGCATGAAGAAGGCAGGGAACAGGAAACAGGGAACAGGGATCAGCGGTCCGCGCCTGGCGCGGCAGTGGCTGGAGAGCGGGAAGCGGCTGCATATCGTGGAGGCACCCTGCTGTACCCCGGAATGCAATGAGGCTGTGACGGTGATCTACGGCGGGCGCGGCTATTGCCTGAAGTGCTACGCGGACGTGGAGTCGCTGGACAGGCTGCATGAGGGGCGCGGCGGTGAGCAAGCCAGCGCGCCCGCGTTGTTTGTGGAGCGGCTGAAGCTGGGGCGGTGGCTCAACTACACGACGATTGCCGTGCTTGCGGGGGTGGGGTTTGAAGTTGGCATGCGGGTCGGCTTGTGGGTGATGGCTGCGTTCGACCCGGGCGCGGCGTGGGGGCCGTGGGGACAGTGAAGAGCAGTTCTTAGTTCGTAGTTCTTAGTTCGTAGTTGTCGGTGAGGAGCTTCGGATGGGAAAGCCTAAGAAGGTTCTATTTGAGTTGATCAAGCCCGATGAAGTGATTCTGAGCGGGCAGCCGTACGAGCTCATGTTCGAGATTCGCGCGGAGCATCACTTCGACATAGCGGAGGCGAATATCGCCCTGGCCTGGAAGAAGGGCACGAAGCCTGACGTCGACGGGCGGCTTGTGCTGGGCCGCTGCGTGAAGGCTACGGACCTGCAGCGTGAGCTGGTCGCCTATGACTTTGTGATCGTGTTGAACCGAGAGGTCTGGGAAGACCCGGAGTTTGACCGTGAGAAGAAGCTGGCGCTGCTGGATCACGAGCTGTGTCACGCAGCGCGGGTTATCGACGATGACGGCGAAAAGAAGATCGATTCGAAAGGTCGGCCGGTATGGCGCACGCGCGGACATGACATTGAGGAGTTTGTCGAGATCGTAAGCCGGCGCGGTTGCTGGAAGCGGGACCTCGAGAAGTTCGGCGAAGCCATCCTGGCGAAGAAGAAGACGCCGCTGTTGGCCGATCAGCACCCGGCTCCTAAGACACTGGCCGATGAGATGCCGGCCTTTCTGGCCGCACGAAAGTTACAGGAAACCGGCGAGCGCGATGGAGTGACGATGACTATTTCAACCCCAGGCATGCAGCCCGTGGTGATCAATGGCGGTAAGAAGAAACCGCGCGCAAAGGATCCCGGATAAATGATTGAGTTCCGCGCCGGCAGTGCGAGCTACGGTGCGGATGTGCGGCGGGAGGCGACTCCCTGAAAAGAGGCCGCCGGGCTGTGACGGAGCATGAGTCCAGAGCCTGGTCCCGGAAGGGTTGACCGCCGCATTTACTAAGTGGATGTAAGTCGAAGTTAGGAGCGAGTTATGGAAATCAATGAGTTATTCGCAAAGAATGTTGAACGGTGTAACAGATGGCATCCGGGTGGGATCGATGAGTGGTCACCGCTTGAGTGGGCCGGGGCGATGTGCGGCGAAGCTGGGGAGGCTGCAAATGCCGCTAAAAAGCTGAAGAGGGTGGAATCGCGTCTTCAAAACATCAACGCACCGGGCCGCTCTTTGATCGACGTTGATACCGCGCGGGTGAAGGTCGCTGAAGAGGTTGCCGACACAATCCTCTACGGGCTGCTGCTCATGGCGCGTGTCGGAATTTCCAACCCGGAAGAGATCCTGGCTAAAGTCTTCAACGTGAAATCTGAAGAGTACGGCTTCCCTGAGCGCATTTGACGCGAACATCGCTAGCCGTGAACTACGAACTATGAACGGTGAACCGCCATGACTGAAGCGAAGAGACGCACTCCGCCGGATTGGTCGCGCACGGGCACGATAGCTGGGTTTGCGGAGAGCCTGCGTAAGAACAGCGACGCGATTTGCGTGTTGGTGATTCGACCGCATGACTCGGTGATGGCGGTGGATCCGCAGTGCAAGCCGGAAGATGCTGCGGAGCGCGTGATAGCATACGCGCCGCGCCTGGCGCAACAGGCGGAGCAGGCGCGGCGGGAGAAGAAGCAGGCAGCCAGGCTGAGCGGCGGCGGCGTTGGCGGGGATGCGGTTGAGCAACGGATGGAGTTTGAAAAGCAGTGATCAGTGGTTAGTTGTCGGTGGTCAGTGAAAGGCGGATCGACGTGGGCGCGAAGACGGGGATTGAGTGGACGGATGCGACGTGGAACCCGCTGCGCGGCTGCAGCCGGGTGAGCGAGGGATGCCGGCATTGTTATGCGGAGAGTGTTGCCTATCGCTTCAGCGGCGCGGGGCTGCCGTATGAAGGGCTGGCTGTGCTGAAGAACGGGCACGCGAGCTGGACAGGGAAGGTTGACCTGGTCGAGAAGCATTTGCTGGATCCGCTGAAGTGGGGTCCGGTGCCGATCGGATCGACGTGGCCATCCAGAAGCAAAGAGCAGCCCGGTGTATGGAGGCCGCGGCGGATCTTCGTGAACTCGATGAGCGACCTCTTTCATGAGGCTGTGCCGGATGAGTGGATCGACAAGATTTTCGCCGTGATGGCGCTGTGCCCTCAGCATCAGTTCCAGGTGTTGACGAAGCGGCCGAAGCGGATGCTGGCGTACTTCACCGAGTTTCCGGAGCGCCGGCAGGGGTATTGCTGGCGATGGCATGTGGCGGATGCAATAGTTGCAATGGATCCGGAACGCACACTTGCAACTGTCGATACTTTCGAGCGCGTTATTGACGCGGCTGCGCTCGAAAATGTCTGGCTTGGTGTGAGCGTGGAGAACCAGGCTGCGGCGGATGAGCGGATCCCGCTGCTGCTGAAGACGCCGGCGGCGGTGCGGTTTATCTCGGCTGAGCCGTTGCTGGGGCCGGTCTCGCTGGCCAGGTGGACCGATGTCGGTCTGGAATGCGAATGCGGATGGCGCGGCATCGAGACGGAAGCTACAGAGGCTGGTTCTGAAGACGATTCACATTTCAATTGCCCGATCTGTTACGCGGAATGCTCACACACCCCGATAGATGAATGTCTTGGCGGTCGGCACGGGCTCAATTGGGTTATCTGCGGCGGCGAGAGCGGACCAGGTGCGCGGCCGATGCATCCGGACTGGGCGCGCGGGTTGCGGGATCAATGTAAAGCTGCGGGGGCGGCGTTCTTCTTCAAACAATGGGGCGAGTGGTTGCCGCTCTCTGACTATGAACCGTTTGTGCACGGAAAGGACACGAAGAGGTACACGCATCAGTTCCTCTGGAAAGCCGGCGAGAAGAACGATAGCGAGCTTCCAATATCCGCATATTGCGTGGGCAAGCACGCTGCGGGCGCGTTGCTCGAAGGCGAGGCGCACAAGGGCTTTCCGATGGTGATGCGATGACCTCAGTTTCGCCAGTGCTCACTGAATTTGAAGTTGGTGCCGAACAGGTGATCGCGCTCGATCAGCGGGAGTATTTCCCGATCATCGTTGTGCGGATCGGCTTCCAGGATAAAGACGGAGAGCCTACCGGTGTTGCTTCGCTCACGCGGTACCGGTTCACAGATGCGGAACGCGAGGCGATTGGGCGTGGAGCGGATCTGCTGCTGTCTCAGCCGCATCATGGGCCCTTGATGCCGATTGGCTTGCAGTTGGCGATGCCTGACGCGTACCCGCTGCCGGAGAGCGTATGAGCAAACAGCCGCCTAGGGCGAAACGCGAGCGGCCTGAAGGGGGGGGCGTCCTATGGCACGACCGCTACAACGCGTTTGAGTGCCTGGGCTGCGGCGAGTTCGAGGAGATCCGCAAGCGCGACGGACGCACCCCGGCGAAGTTACTGGAGACGAAAGAGCTGCTGATTCTGGATCACACCGAGTGTTGGGAGTTCGACGATCCGAAGATGGCGCTGGATGCGCGGAAGTACCGCAGCAAGAAGAAGCAGCGGGAACTGCTGAAGTCGCGAGTTGGAGCCGTGCTGGATTGCAGTGGGTATTTGAGGAGGGGGCGATGAGGCAGTTCGCAGCATGGGCTCTGGCGCGGTGGGAGCGGGTGCAATGGCATCTTACGTTGCCGCTGCGATTCAAGCTTCTGACGAAGGCTTATCAGCAGCAGGAAAAGCACCTGGCTCAAGTGAAGGCTCACGCGGCAAAGAGGACGGAGACGATTGAGCATCAAGGCAAAGAGCTGCGCTCGGCCTGGGCAGAGTGTCACGCGACGGAGGTCAAGTGCGATGCGCTGATGAAGGGCGAGACTGCCTCTGGCTTGTCCCCGGCGGAAGTAGAGCGGCTGGCGCTGCTGGCGATGTATGCGGGTAAGTTAGCGGCTGAAGCGAACAAGGTTTTGCTGTATGGATGGAAACCGCTGTCGCCGGTGACAAGGCGGCCTGGCTATGCGGACGTGGAGCGCGGGTTGGGGCGCGTGCAGGCGCTGGCGGAGCTGATGGCGGAGGCTGGGGATGTGCGCGGCGGGGAGGTGCGTACATATGCCGCTCTTACCAGGGAGCGGGCGCCAGTTCATAGTTCGCAGTTCATAGTTCGTGGCGGGTAGCCTGGAGCTTTGTCTCCTGGACGATTAAACGCAATAGCAACCGAGAGGATGGAGCGATGACGGAAGAGATTCAGGGGGGGGGGCAGCGGTAAGGGAAGAGCGGCTGCAGAAGGCCTTCGCCATGTACGACGAAGGCAAGAGCGTGAACGAGGTGGGCAGGGTTGTCTACAAAAACTATTGGGTCGCCGCGAAGAAGGCGAAGGATGCGTGGTTGATCTCGCGCGGAGAGACGCCGGCGCCAACAAAGACGCCGACGAAAAAGAAGGCGGCAAAGGAGAAGGCGAAGGGTGTAGCAGCTCTGAAGCTAGTGGAAGAGGGGATAGCCGACGAAGATTTGGTGGAGACACTGGAGTGCGCCATCGTGATCCCGATCGGGCGAGCTGCGGACATCTTCGCGGAGTTCACGGATTGCGAGAAGGCTACGGCTATCCAGGCCGTGCTGCAGGAACGCATGGATGCCGCGCTGGGCGCGGGGTGAGGGGTTGAGTATGAAGAATATGGGATCAACGAAGCGCGTACGCGACCTTGCATTTAGCGCTTATAGATTTCAATCGTTCGATCGAGCGATGGCGATTGTTAAGTTGCTTGCGAATGCGGGTGCGCCACTGACTCTCGGTGACATAGCTGTAACTGCGGGATTTAAGCATTCTTCGACGCATCGCTACTTGCTCACCCTACTACGTCACGGCCTCGTGTTGCGAACCGTGAAGGGAAGATACCTTTGCGCCGAACAGCTAGTGGGGTTGCTGCGCAGCGATCAGGCGCTGACCACTGACAACTAAGAACTGACAACTGTTTTTAAGACGCGGCAACGATGTTGCAGCCGCGCACGGGAGAGCACTGTGAGCGAGCACTTATACACGCCGGCCTATGGGACACGGCTCGGGAACCTTACGGCCAAAAGTGTGTTGGTGCGGCTGTGCAGCAATGCGGACGACAACGGTGAGACCTGGGTGGGGAATGGCAGGATTGCGCAGGACACGGAGATCAGCACGCGCACGCTGGAGCGCACCATCGAGATCTTTGAAGCGATGGGCCTGATTGAACGCAAGTGGATGCTGCACACGGACCGCTACGGTACGCGGAAGAAGCGGTTCATCTACATCAACCTGGCCAAGCTGGGGACTGACCTGACGGTGGAGTTTGCCGAGGCCTTTGCAGCTGCGCAGGGGAAGAAGAAAGGCACCGGGGCTCAGGCGGTGGACGAAGACGACACGCTGTTTGGCGAGGGTGTCTCAGAGACGGGTGAGGGTGTCTGTGAGACGGGCGGCGAGGGTGTCTCAGAGACGGTGAAAGGTGTCTCACAGACGGAAAAGGGTGTCTCACAGACGGTTCCCCCACACCCCCTTATAGGAGGAACTGTCATTGAACTGTCATTGAACAAAGCGCAGCTTGCGCCGACCGAGGAAAACGGGATTGGTTTGACGATTGAGCAGCAAGAGCACCTTGACCGGATAGCCGCTGGCAAGCCTGGGAGTGTGACGCTGGAGAGCTGGCGGCTGCACTACGTGGACGAGAACCGCAAGGCTCTGGAACTGGCGGCGGCGCGGGATGCGGAGGCGGCGAAGGATCGGGAACTGCAGGCTGAGTATCCCGACTTGAAAACCGGGCTGAAAAAGATGCGCACGCGGTGCGGGTTCAGCTGGGCTCAGGGTGACAAGCTGGGCCCCGTGTTGGAGCAGGTGTGTGCGGACCAGCTAGAGCTGGGTAAGCCGATCTGGCGGGTGATTGCGCAGATGGAAGCAATGTGGCACCTGCACATCAAGCAAGCGGCGGTGGGGCGGCTGTGGCGGCGGTGCGGGCCGATGGAGTTTTACCGCGATGGCTACTGGATTGACCAGGGCCGATGGCATTGGGACGCGGAAGTTTTGAAGCGGGAGATTGGCGCGGGCGTGGGGAGTGAGCGATGACAGCGACAGATTGGGCGAAGCGGTACGGGGTGAGCCAGAGGGCGATTGCGCGGATCGGCGTGGAGCGGTTTGCGGCGGCCACGGAGGATGCGCGGCTTGTGTGGACCAAGACCAGGCGTGGGCTCACCCCTGCGCAAATGAAGATCGCGAGAGAGCGTATCTCGGCCGAGGATAAGGCGAGCGGCCGGAGAGAACGCGTGATGTATGCGCACCTGGCGCGGCCTGCGGGCTTTGTGAGAGGGAAAAAGCCGCCGGCGAAGACGGATGCAATCAACGAAGTGCTGTATTGGCTGGCGCGCTGATGGGACGAGCGGGGGGAAAAAGCGAGGTTGAGAGACAGTTTGACTTGGCGCTTGGAGCTAGACTTAAGGAGCTCCGCACCCGCAGGCGCGTGGGTCAAGCAGAGCTGGCGCGGTCGGTGGGGATCACCCCGCCGCAGCTCCACGCGTACGAACAAGGCCGCGTTCGCTGTTCGCCGTTCAGATTGGTCTTATTCGCGTCGCGTCTTAGAGTTACGGTCGCTGAGTTGTTCCCGCCGAGAAAACTTGTGTGAAGAACCCTTGCAAAACCATGAAAAACACCTAAGATTGCCCAAGTAACTTAACCCTCAATTTCCCGGTTGGTGTGTTGTGCCGGGCGGTGTGCGTACCGATTATCGTAGGAGCGCCAAAGAGATGCTGGCTTGCGTCTAGTTGGCGTTTCTTGTTTGGAGGCATATGGCGACAGTGCGCAAAGGGGATCGCAGCTTCCTTCCGGTCTTTCCAAGTGAGGGCCGGAAAGTGATTCGTCGCACCACGCGTCTGGATGCGGAGAAGTATGAAGCGCAGGGCTTGTGGTGCCGTGAGTATGACACGCAAAGCGGCGAACTGATCGGCTTTCGCCTGGTCGGCGCCGAGGTGAACAAGGTGGACAGCGATCTGCAATCGACGCATACGACTGCGGGTATTTCTCCAAGTGAAATGCAGTTGAACGTGTGCCACTCGCGGACATACGGAATGCGTGAAGTCGACAGGCTGGCGCTGATCAAGAACGGCGATCTGCCGGAAGATGTGGTGGAGCGTACGCAGGCGAAGGTTCGTGTGTATCGGCTTGTGGGCGCGGCGAAAGGCGACATTCTGCGGGCGTGGCCGCTGAATTGTTCAGCTGCTCGGGCTTAACTACAACCTGGGTAGGTGAGGGAGCGCATGGAAGGATCGACTGGGCAGCTCGTTGTATCAATGCTTGGCGAAATACGCGCGGAGATCAGTGCTTTGCGGTCGGAGACTGCTGGCCTGAGAACCGATCTCGGTGAGCGGCTTGCTGTTGCGGAGAGCCAGATTGAGGATGTGCTTGGCAATGGACAGCCTGGCAGATTGAAGATCGTTGAGGATGCTGTGGCTGCGCTGTTGAACTACAGGTTCTGGCTGCTGGGTGTGGCTGCAACGGTAGGCGTGGTCGCCGCCATAGTTGGCTGGGCTTTCCCGAGGCATTGAGTTATCCCGTTCGCTTCCAAGTCGGCATGTCGCGGATGCGGCAGATCTACCGCTGGTGCATGGTGCGTCAACTGCGCGCCGGCGGCCGCCGCTCCGAAGCGAGAGAATGCAGCAAGGCGTGGCTATGATCGGCACTGGAGAGCCTACAGATGCAACTATCTTGAAGCTCACCGTCTCTGTGTTGACCCTGACAAGCGTCACGTTGGCGTGTTCGTGACTGCAACTGATGTGGATCACATCATTCCAGTGGATGGTCCTAGCGATCCGCTGTTCTGGGATGAAGATAACCATCAAGGATTATGTCACGAGTGTCACGGCTTTAAGACTGCGAAGGAAGATGGCGGGTTCGGTAACCGTGTTGGAGGGGGTAGGGGGGTGTAAATCTCTTCCGACCATGGCCCGTAGACCGTGCCCCAGAAACACTCACACGTCCACAAAATGAAAGTTTTCAGCCAATCGCGCGGCAAGGTAGGACACATTGCTTTTATGCCCTATGATGCCGTTGAAATGGCCGGAGTATCCCCCACAAGCTCTCAGAAGCCCCGCCAACATTCGCGGAGATACCTCAAATGCCTGGAAGACCTCCCAAGCCGACAAAGCTCCTGGAGCTGACAGGCGCATTCCGCAAGAATCCTGCTCGCAAGCGCGCAAGGAACGGCGAGCCGGAATCCGCCCCCATCGGCGGCCCTCCGGCGAAGTGGATGATCTTCCATCCAGACACGGGATTCGGCAAAGCCGAGAAGCTCCGCGCAATCTGGGATAACTGCTGCTCCATGTGGCCCTGGATGGAATACGCCGATCGCGATGCGCTGGAGGACTACTGCCGCTGGAAGCTGGAAGTCGACGAAGGCCGAAAGCTTTCCGGCGCTGAGATCTCCGCGATGAAGAGCATCCGTTCTGAACTCGGCGGAACCGGCAGTGGCCGCGCGCGCCTCGGCGTCCGTTCTTCGCGTCCAGGCGTTCCGGCAAAGCTGGCGAAGATCGCGGATCCGCGCGCCGCGTTCCTGGCGCAGAAATACGGGTAATGCGCATCGATGTCCAGCCGCCCCCGGTCCGTTGCCCAGAAGTACATCGCCGACGTGCTCGCCGGCCGTGTGCTCACATCGAAGTTGGTTCGCCTTCAGATCGAGCGCCACGTCCGCGATCTGAAGGAAGGCTCAAAGCGCGGCCTGGTCTTCAGCCGCAAGTCGGCGCAGCGCGTCATTGACTACTTTCCGCTCTTCTGCTGTGGCGTCGACGGCGACTACTACGGCGTTCCCATCGTTCTCGACCCGGCATGGCAGGCGCTGCTCTGGATCCTATATGGCTGGAAACGTAAGGATGAGAAAGGGCGCAAGCGTCGCCGCTTCAAAATTGCCTACAGTGAGATGGGGGCGGGTAATCTTAAGTCCCTCATCCTCTCCGGCCTCTGTCTCTATGAGCTCCACGCCTTCGGTGAGCGCGGCGCCCAGGTCTACGCCGCGGCCACCGATCGCAAAACCGCACGCCGCGTCTTCGATACCGCCTCCACGATGGCTAAGGAGTCGGAATACCTTCGCAGCCAACTCCTCATCGGCAAGGAGAACATCGCCGACGTCGGCACGAACAGCAAGTTCGAACCCTGCGCTTCTGAGGATCAGAACCTGCAGGGGCTACGGCCTTCCTTTGTCTGCATTGACGAGCTGCACGCGCACGCCAATGACGGCGTGTGGAACGCCTTCTACAGCCGCCTGGGTAAAACTACCCAGCCGCTCATGTTCGCAATTACCAACAGCGGCTACAACCGCAACTCTGTTTGCTACAACCAGCGTGAGTATTCCGAGAAAGTTCTCAGCGGCATCATCCCGGACGACACATGGTTTGCCTGGATCTGCGGTCTCGATCCGGAGGACATCGAAGATCCCGACGGCTGGCAGGACGAAACCAAGTGGCCCAAGGCGAACCCTTGCTGGGGCACGGCCATCAAGCTCGCTGAAATGCGAGAGCAGGCCGTCAAAGCCCAGGGCGATCCCAGCTCGCTCAACACGTTTCTTCGCTTCCGTCTCTGCATCTGGACCACGAATTACTCCATGTGGATGCCCATGGATAAGTGGGAGCTTTGCAAAACTGCTATCCCCCGCGAGCAGCTCAAGGGCCGGCGCTGTTTCGGCGGCCTCGATCTGTCCACCACTACCGATATTTCGGCCTTCGTTCTTCTGTTCGAACCAACTCCGGAGGATCCGCTCTGGCATGTTCTGCCGTTCTTCTTTCTGCCCAAAGACAACATCGCCTTCCGCTGCAAGCGCGATCGCGTTCCCTATGACGTGTGGCAGCGCGCAGGCCTCTTTGAGCTGACTGAAGGCAACATCATCGACTATCGCTTCATCCGCGCCCGTATCAATAAGCTCGCTGCGGAGTTTCAAATCGAGCAGATCGCCTACGATCGCTGGAACTCAACCGACATCGTCACCAACCTCACTGAAGACGGCTTTGAGATGGTCAAGGTCGGCCAGGGCTTTGCCAGCATGGCCGCCCCCACCAAGCGCCTGTTGGAGCTTGTGCTCGGCGGTGAAATCGCTCACGGCGGCAACCCGGTCCTGCGTTGGATGGCCTCCAACGTTATTGTTGAAACGGATCCGGCCGGCAACATCAAGCCGGACAAAAGCAAGAGCCGCGAAAAGATCGATGGAATTGTCGCCCTCATCATGGCCGTCACCGGCGTGATGGCCGCAACGGCGCCATCCTCAAACGAACTCATCGTGTTCTAGGGAGCCGCATGGGAATTTTCGCCGGACTACTCGAAGATCAGCGCCAATCACTGGCAGTTGAGCGCCGATCGAACCTCGAAAACCCGTCGGTCCCGCTCTCACTCGCCTCGTTTCTAGGCTGGCTTGGGGCCGGTGAACCCACGGCTTCGGGTGAAGTCATCAACGTCCAGACCGCCATGCAGGTCACCGATTTCTATATCGGCCTGCGCTGGCTTGCCCAGGCCGTCGCTTCGTCGCCTCTCGTCATCTATGAGCTGCAGGGAAACGGCACAAAAGAGCGCATCGATCACGATCTGACGTGGATCCTCGCCAACGAGCCCAATGACGAGATGTCCGCGGTGCCTTTCTGGGAGTCGCAAGTCGGCGCCATGGCTTCCGCCGGCAACAGCTATGCGGAGATCATCCGCGACGGCGCAGCTCGCCCGCGCGGCCTCTATCCGCTCTCGCCTGGCGTCACCGAGCCGCGGCGCAACAAGAATGGCGTTCTTGAGTATGTAACCCGCTCCGGAATGCAAACCGGCATCGAGCGCGTCATCGCCAAAGAAGACATGGTCCACTGCCCCCTGTTCTCTTTCGACGGGTTGAAAGGTTTCTCGCCAGTCACCTGCGCGCGGCAAACGCTCGGCCTGGCGCGGGCTACTGAGAAATTCGGTGCAAAGTTCTTTGGCAATGGCGCCATGCCGCTTTCCATCTTTACCCCGGAGGTGGGCAACAAGGTTACGCCCGATCAAGCCGCCGCGCTCAAAGAGTCTTTCGAGCGCAACTATGGCGGAGAAAATTCGCTGCGCACCGCCGTGCTCACTGGCGCGTTCAAGCTTCAATCGCTCGGCTTCTCTCCCGAGGATTGCCAGTTCATCCTCACCCAGGGTTTTACTCGTTCCCGCATCGCCGCCTTGCTCGGTCTTCCGCCTCACGTTATCGGAGACACAACCAGGCTCAGCAACAACAACCACGAAAATCAGACTCTGCAGCTTGTTACTGACACGCTGCGGCCCTACTGCAACCGCATTGAGAAAGAGCTGCTCCGCAAGCTCATGCCGCGCAGCGGCCCCAAGGCCTTCAAGTACGTTATCGAGTTCGATTTCACCGAGCGCCAGCGCGGCGATTTTGTCACCACGCAGCAGGGCTTTGCTCTGGGCCGCCAGTGGGGCTGGCTCTCCGCAAACGACGTCCGCCGCGCCCTGGGCCTCAACCCTGGCGGTGCGGAGCTCGACATCTATCTGTCGCCGCTCAACATGCTTGACGCCAAGCAGGTCCTGCTCATGCCGCCACCCAGCGACGATAACGACGAAGCCGGCGCGGCGCTCGATGAAAGCCAGCGCACAGTTCTCGCCCGCTATGTCGTTCGCTATGGCAAGGCCTTTGTGCAAGCGTTCCAGGCCGCCGGCTCCGATCTTGAAAGGCTCTCGGCCGAGTTGCAGCCCGTGGTCGCTCTCATCGCCGACGGCGCAATCCATCACGATCCCTTTGGGCCCCGTGATGATTCCGCCGGTCAACGCATCGCCGGCGAAGCTATCGCTGCCGTCATACGCCGCTTGAAGAAACGCGGAGCCGCCTGGATCTTCGACGTCAACATCTGCCGCGCGGAGTTCCGCCGCGTCATCCGCGCCATTCACATCCGCACCGCCCGCGAAAGCGCAGCCATCGTTGCTTCGCGGCAAATCGAACCTGAAACCGAGGAGGAAGAACATGGCGATTGAACGCCGCTTCATCAAGGGCGCAAGCATCCGCGCCGTCAAGGGCGACAAGCCCGGCATCGCGGGCATTGGCGTTGTCTATGACCAGGTCTATGACAATGGGTGGTTCAAGGAAGTGGTCAAGCCCGGCGCTTGCGCCCGCGTCCTCAGCGAGAGCCAGGACGTGCGCTGTCTCTTCAATCACGACGTCAACCAGGTCCTGGGCCGCACTAAATCCGGCACGCTCCGCCTGCAGGATTCCTCCGAAGGCTTTGGCTTCGATTGCGACACGGATCCGGCAACCAGCATCGGTGCCGACGTCCGCTCCATGATCGAGCGCGGCGACGTCGACGGCTGCAGCTTCAGCTTCAACGTCCGCAAAGACACCTGGTCTGACGAGTTCGATGAGAACGGCCGTTATGTTTCCAGCACGCGGTCAATCGAAGACATCGACATGTTTGACGTCGGCCCCGTCACCTTTCCGGCCTACACGCAAACCAGCGTGGGCGCGCGTAGCGCCTGGCCGGATGGTGTGCCGGCAGAGCGCCGCAGCCACATTGAGCAGCTCCGCGCCGCGCCGATCCGCAGTAAGCGGGATGAAGGTTGCGAGTGCAACTGCGAGCCGTGCGACGCCGGCCGCTGTGAAGACTGCGACAACCCTGACTGCAGCGACGAAAACTGCCGTTGCGAAGGTTCGCGTTGCCGGTCGCTGTTGCTTCGCGCTCGTGCCCATATTCACGCCGCTTAGAGCCGCTTTCGAGGTGAGAAAATGAATTCAAATATTCGTGTTTTCGATGTCCGACTCATGAAAATCTCGCGCGAACCTGCTCGCTTCTTGCCGCTTGAAATCGTAGTCATAGCTGATTCTTTTCCGCAGGCTGCTGAGGCGGCGGTGATTCGCGCAAACGATATTGTAAAAACTCGCGCCTTAAGCGGCGCGGCAGACAATACAGGCGTCGTTTTTGAAGGTTTCACTGTTGAGGATGTCTCCAGTATGACGGTGGTCCGCGAAAATGCAGCGCTCGCAAGGGGCGTCTGACCATTGATCACTGACAACTGTTTTTCGTTTCCGTTGCGGCCCAGCGCCGCTGCCTTCAAGGGCAATCGGATGCGTACGTCTTCCTGGCAACGGCCGCGCCGCCAACAGGTCAACCGCAACTTTCAACCCAGTTTTTCCGGGAGGAAAAGCAATGGCTATACAGGAACTCAAACTGAAGCGCGGCCAGCTCGGCACGGAAGCCAGCCGCCTGGCGGCGGAGTCAACCAAGCTTGCAACTAAGGTGGGCCGCTCCGTAGATGAAGTCGCAAAAGCGAAGGAGCTTCGCACGCAAGCCACTGTCATGCTCGACGAGGCTGACACCATCACCGAGCAGATCACCCTGCTCGAACGCAGCGCATCCCTCGAAGAGCGCAATGGTCGCATTAACCCGTCGCCCCGCCCCAACCCGGGCACTGAAGAGCCTGCGGCGCGCACCGATGCGGCGGCCTCCAGGCTGCTCACCAACGCGGTTGAGGTCTATCTCCGCTTCGGTGAGCAGGGCGTGGAAAAGATGTGCACGCAAGAAGAGCGGGCCGCTTTCAAGGGTGGCCGCCGCGATGCGCCTGTCCGCCACATCGTTATTGGCGGCGAGCGTCGCGACATCACGGAGGGTGGCACTGGCGCTTATATCGTGCCGCAGGAGTTCTATCCGGAACTCATCTCCGGTAAAAAGTTCGTTGGCAACCTGGTTGGCAGCGTCCGCAAAAAGGTCACCGCGGGCAATGGCGCGCCCATGAAGATCGGCCTGGAGAACGACACCGCGAATTCCATCGTCATCATGACGGAGGATACGGATGTCACCGAGACCGATCCAACCCTTAGCGGTTTCACTGGGTCGACCGACACCGGGGCGACGCTCATCAAGGTTTCCAGGCAAGAGCTTGCGGATTCGGGCTTCAACCTTGTTTCGATCTTCCGCGATCGGCTCACCAAGCGCTATGCCCGTGGCCTTGAGAACTTCATCGCCAATGGTGACGGCGCAAATGTCCAGTCGTTGCTCAGCACTTCCGTTACCGGTGCGCCATTTGCAGGCAGTTCCGGCACCACCTTCGGTACGGACACCTTCAACATCACCGCAACCAACGCGGGCCCCGGGTACGCGGACTTCAATGCCTGTGAAGGTCTCCTGGATCCGGTCTATGAGCCGAACGCCGCGTGGTTCATGCACAAGTCCACCCGCGTCTACGTGGCAGGGCTTCTCGATACCCTGAACCGTCCGCTCTTCCAGCCCAACCCGCAAAGCGGCATGCTTGACCAGATCCTGGGCTATCCCATCAAGCTCACCGCATACTATCCCATCGCCACCACGGCCGGAGCCAACGCAGTTACCTTCGGCGATCACGAGGAAGGCTACCTGCTCCGCACCGATGGCGACCTGGTTGTCCAACGGCTTGACGAGCGCTTCGCCACACAGTTGATGGTTGGGTTCCTGGCTTACACCCGTTTTGGCGGCTACATCACCAACCCGGGTACCAATCCCATCGTGGGCATGCAGACGCACTCCTAAGCAGTTGTCATCGCAGCCACTGGCTACCGGGCTGGTGGCTGCTCTCTGACCACTGATCTCTGAAAACTGGCAACTGACAACTCGTTCACTGGAGGTGAACTCATGTCGCACACCACCACGCTCTCCAACCTCAACGTCGCGGTTCCCGCCACTGGCGCGCCTGACTACGGCGGCGGGGCAACGGATTTTGCGTTGCTTTGCCTCGCGCTTATCGCCATCAACTCGGGCTTCTTCGGCGCAGCCAAGTACACCGCCGCTGGCGCCATCGCTGTTCCGGCTGTCGGCACCGCCACGGCCTTCCTGAAGGCTGGCTCCGCGGCCGCAATGACTCTTGCCGCTCCGGTAACCGGTGCGCCCAGCGCCGGCGGCCAGGACGGCGTTAACCTCACCATCATCGCGGAAGATGCCTACGCGTACACCGTCACCACGCCCGCCAACGGCATTGTTGGCTCCAAGCACGTCGCCACATGGACCGCCGCGGTCGGCAACAGTATCGACCTGGTCGCTCAGGGCGGTGCATGGTGGCCGGCGGGTACGCCTGCCGGAGTCGCCCTCACCTAAACTGCACAGATTTTCTTCCGCCGGGGCGGTCCTGTTGCCGGGGCTGCTCCGGTTCTTTTCGAACTGTTATCTGTAACTTGCCATCTGCCATCTGGTGCCTCATGAAGACATCTATCGTCATCGCCGCTGATAACTTTCGTCCTGCAGGCTGCCTGCGCCCGGCGATCCCCGGCGAGGTTCTTTATCCACCCGCCGCGATCGCCAAGCAGCTCGTCAAAGACGGCCTCGCCATCCCCGCAAAGCGCGCCCCTGAGTTTGCAGTCCGTAAGCCGAAGGAATCTCGCTAAATGGCTCTTAACGTCCAACAACTGGCCGGCCCGCTCATCGAGCCCATCACGCTCGCTCAGATGCATGCGCAGTGCCGCGTAGACGCGAGCTTCACGGGGGATGACTCACTCTTCGCCATCTATGGCCCTGCGGCGCGCCAGGTAGCGGAAAAGGTCACTCGCCGCGCCTTCTTCAATCAGACCTGGCAGCGCACTCTGGACAACTTTCCCATCGCCGGCAGCTTTGATTACACATCTTCGCCCGCCGATCGGTGGAACGCGCCCACCTATGGCGCTCTCTGGAACCGCCTCGCCATCGACCTGCCTAAGGGCCGCGCGCTGGCAATCAACTCCATCGGATACGTCGACGGTAACGGCAACCCGCAGACTTTGTCGGCTTCGTCCTATTCTCCCGATCTCAGCGGCGACGTGCCGCGGCTCTTTCCCGCGCAGATCTCCAGCGGCGGCCAGGTGTGGCCCTTCACCGGCGTCTATCAGCCTGGCAGCGTCAACATCCAGTGGCAGGCCGGCAGCTACGTGCAAAAGGTTACTGAAACTTTTACAGTGCCATCGAGCCCCGGTCCTTACGTCTACAACCTTCTGCAGCCCGGCGTCACTGGCGGCATCGCCGTCTCTACCACCGGGGGCACGCCGGTCCCAGTTTCTGGCTGGTCTGCCACCTATCCCGGGGTCGGCACAACCTCTGTTCTCACGCTTCCCTCCGCACAGGCCGGCGCAACGCTCTCTGTCACCTACTACGTCGCTAACACGCCGGCTAACGTCCTGGTGGCCTTGCTCATGCTCGTTGCTCACTTCTACCGCAACCCTGAGGCCACCACGGACCTCGAAATGAAAGACCTGCCCTTCGGTGTGCAGGCGCTGCTCGGCTCTGAAGTCATAGAGTGGACGGATTACCGCCCATGCTGAGGCAATCTGTTCTCAACCCCTCTATCCGTGCGGGCGAACTCACCCGCCAGGTCAGCTTCGCGCATGTCAGCGTCGCGCAAGACGGCAGCGGGCAGCCCATCAACACCTGGTCCAACTACCTCACCACGCGCGCCAAGATGGAGAACTTGAGCGGCCAGCAGCTCTATCAGTCTGACAGCTTCACCGCGCAGGGCATCTGGCGCATTACGCTTCACTATCACGCCGGCATCGTCTCGGGCGATCGCTGCTTCTACGCGCCATCCACCGGCACGCCGCACACCTTCGATGTGCAACTCGTCAATGACATCCTCGAACGTCACCGCGTCCTTCAACTCACCTGCCTTGAAATCGACGGGAGCAGCTAGCCATGATCGAGGTCGGCATCGGTCAACTCATCGGCGGCTACGCGCAGGGACTGCCCGCCATCAAGACGCAGCAGCTGCAGGCCGTCAACGCGCTCATCGGCACCCGCTTCTATCCGGTGGTCCTCCCGGAGAATCCAACCTGGCCCTGCGCCAGCTATCAGCTCATCTCTGACACGCCGGGTTATACGCTCTCCGGTCCGTCGGGGCTTGATGTCAAACGCATCCAGATCGACGCCTGGTCGGGCGGTCCAACCAACGCCAGCTTTCTAGTCGCTAAACAAATCGCTCTCGCCATCCGGCTTCTGCTCGCCGGGTCTAAATCAACTCCATACTTCGCCGGCAAGCTTCCAGACGGCAGCCGTGTTGCCGCCATCCTTGTTGCGGGCTCGCATGACAGTTTCGAGCAGGACGCCCGCGCCTACCGCAGCTCCGTGGATTACATGATCCACTTCTACCCCGCGTAACCTGGTGGGCCTTCACTGTCCACTAATTGCTAACCACTAACCACTGATTTTCCGGAGGAAAATCCTATGACCATCACCGCCCAGACTCAGGAAGGCATGGGCTCGCTTATTGCCATCGGAACGCAGGGCGGCTCGCCCACCTACACGCAGATCGGCGGCAACACGGAGATTGAGCCGCCCCAGCCCAAGTGGGGTAAGGAAGATGTCACCACGCTGCCCATCGGCGCCAGCGGCACCACGCCGCCCACCCTCACCGGAGCCAGCTTCCTCCGCAAGTTCCTCAAGACGCTGCAGGATGGCGGCGAGCCCAAGCTTACCGGCTTCTGGCAATCGGGCGACCCCGGCCAGATCGCGCTCTATGCGGCTTACAATCAGCCCTCGAACTCCACTTACGGATCCGTCTACCCTTTCAAGATCATCCTGCCGGTGAACCTGGCCGGTGGCCAGCTCACAACCGGGGACACTCTCACTTTCAGCGCCCATGTTATGGAGTTCGCCATGGGCAAGGCTGAACCTGGCAAGCCCGTCCCCTATTCCGCCGCGCTACAGGTGGATGGCTCCGTCGCACCCACTTACACGGAAGGCAGCTAACGGAAAATAGCCGCGGTTTGCGGTAACGCTTCCAGGGCCGCTGTTATACTGGCTGCCCTGGAGGGGTCATGGTAAAGCGTTCGTTGCTCTTCGCACTTCTCTTTTTTGCAGCGTGCGGCGTATTTGCGCAGTCCACCGCGCGTGTCGTTTTTTACCGGCCTAAATATGCGGCCGTCTCAACGCACCTTGACAGTGCCTCGGTGTGGATTGATGGCGTCAAGGCGGTCATTATCGATCCGCGGCGACGTGCGGTTGCGGAGCTGCCGGAAGGTAAGCATGAGTTTCGTTCTAATTCGAAGTCGGATTTGATCGTTATCAACCTCGAGGCTGGCAAAACATATTACCTGCGCCAGGGCTACGGCTACCCCAGCGCCTGGATAAGGAATATCGTCACGCAGGTCGACGCGGATACTGGGGAAGCTCAAAGTCGGGATATGAAGCTTGTCGATCGCGCCAGCGTACTCGATCATCATTTGATTACCGAGCCGCGTTGAAAGCCGTGCTATACTGGCGGCCTTGGAGTGCATTATGAGCAACGGTTTCAAAATCTTCCTCGTCGTTACCGGCGTTCTGGCTGTGGGCATCGTGGCCGTTGGCGTGATGGCATCGCAGGCTGGCATCCAGGCTGACATGATTCCAGGGCTGCTTCTGATTTTGGCGGCTGCGGTTATCTACTTCCTGCCGACCCTCGTTGCGGGTGTCCGCGGGTGCAAGGCTGGCGCTGGCATCGTGATCGTCAACATCTTTCTCGGCTGGACGTTCATTGGCTGGGTCGTCGCTTTGGCCTGGGCTGCTGCTGGTGAACGGAAACTGCTGCCAGTATCAACGGATCCCTTGTTGCCGCAAATGGCCGGCAAAGCCTGACTCTTTAAGAATTGAACTGAAGGGTCGCCTCCGGGCGGCCCTTTTTATTGGAGAAAACATGTCCGATTCCCCGAAGTTCCTCTTCGAATTCGACGAACCGAATGAGAAGGCCAGCATCACTGTTGAAGGCCGCACTTACCGCATCTTTTACGATCTCGACGCCATCGAAATGTTCTATCTCATCTTCGGCGTCAACCCTGCCATTGAGGGCGTCGGCCTGCAGCCCATGCGGCTCGCGGTCCTGCTCTGGTGTGGCCTGCTGCGCTATGAGCCTAAGATCGAGTCGGATTTCGTCAAGTCCTGGTTTACGCCGCGCAGCATGCGGGACCTGGCCGTGGGCACGTTTAAAGCGTGGTCTCTCTTTGTGCCGACTCCTGTGAAAGAGGCACCAAAACCAAACCCTCGGAAAGCCCGACGGGCGCGGCGTGGTGGCGGCACTCCCGCAGCATCGCGCGCTACCACCTCGGGCTCTCCCTCGTTGAATTAGGCCGGCTGTCTCTCAAGGATTTTCACGCTCTTTACGAATGCCACGCAAACGCGCGAGAGGATGAGGCTCGTCTCTTCGGCCACGTTATCTGCGCCGTAGTCAATGGCAGCTTCTATCGGCCTAAAGATGACGTTACACTCTCCGATCTTGGCTTTGATGCTCCGGAAACCTCGGCGCAGGCCTCGACGGAGGGGGCAGCCGCGCGGGCCGATTTGGTTCGCATGTGGGCCATGGAAATGGTCGCCAATCATCCAGCCAACTTGAAGCGGGAGAAGCTGAATGTCGATGAGCCTCAAGATGGATGGGCTGGAGCAGCTCCAGGGCAAGCTGAAGCTGATGAGGGAAGCGGCTGAGGGTGAGGCCGCGCGCCAGGGTGTAACGGCCGGCGGCAATGTCATCCGCGATGCCATGCGCTCTGAAGCTCCGGTTCTCGATGAGAAGACGGCGCATAGCACGGCTCTTGAGCCGGGCGCGCTCAAGGCCGATATCTCCACGCGCGTGGAGAAAAACAAGGATGGGCTGATCACCGCTTTCATTGGTCCCGGCAAGCGCACCTCGCATGTCGCCCTGTGGGTGGAGCGGGGGCATCTGCTGGTCAAGGGTGGCCAGCTGCCTTGGACCAATGGCAAGCGTAAACGCAGCGGCGCAGGGCGCGCTGTAATGCATGTCCCCGCTCACCCGTTCCTGAGGCCGGCATATGACGGCAGCAGGCGAGCCGCGCTGCAGGAGTTTGCTGAAACGGCCTGGGCGGTATTGAGAAAGGCGGTAAGCTGATGGGCACTGCTGTCATGGGTGCGGTAACCGCGCAGTTTGCCGCCGACTCGCGTAACTTTGATTCGCAGATCGCCAAGATACAGAAGGATCTGAAGGCGACCGGCGAAGCGGCCACGCAGGCAGCGGCGAAGGTCAAGCTGGGCGGCGATGTGGCCGACAAGGTCGCTGCGGCCCAGGCGAGGGCTATGGAGCGCGCCCGAGCCGCCTGGGACAGGGAGCTGGCGGCGCAGGACAAGCGCCTTGCGAAGGAGCAGCAGCTTGCTCGCGCCAAGGAACTGGCTGCGCTTAGGCAGGATATTGAAACTCGCGCAATTAAGGCGGCGGCGCTTGCCCAGGAAGAACTGAATGCCCAGCGCGAAATGGGCGAGAAGATCAAGGGTGGCCTCGAGATGGCAGGCTTCGGCGGTCTGCTCGCCATCCCTGCAGCTATTGAGGGTTTGAAGGAGATGTTCAAGGGCACCATGGAGACCGGCGTCGAGATCGGTCACATGAATCAGCAGACCGGCATCTCGGTTGAAACGCTTTCTAAGCTCAAATTTGTTGCGAGTGAGAATGGTATCGAATTTGAGGCGCTGGCGAAGGGTTTCAAGAAGCTCTCTACTGAGGCCTATGAGGCCGGCAACGGTGGCCAGGCGGCGTTGAAGTCTTTTGCCGGGCTCGGCATCACCGAGGCTGATCTGGCTGCCAAGGGGAACGACCTGTACGCCGTGTTGGCGATGGTCTCTGACAAGTTCAAAGACATGCCGGATGGGATCCAGAAAAACGCGCTCGCAACGCAGCTCTTCGGCAAGGCCGGTCAAACGCTGATTCCGGTGATGAACGATCTGGCGGCGTCGATGGAGGAGGCTAAGTCGAAGGCCGCCGTCTATACGGAAGTGGACATCCAGAAGATGGAGCGGATGCATAAGGCCACCAAAGATCTTGCCGCTGAGTGGGAAAAACTGAAGGAAGTAGCCGTTTCTACTTTTGGCCCGGCACTCAGTGGCTATCTCGGTTTCGTAATGCAGCAGCAGGATGAAAGCAATCAAAAGTGGCATGAAATGCTTTCGACGATCCAGCAGATTCACTCTGAGCTTAGTGGTGCTTCGCGGATCGATCTTTCAACGCATTTCGTTCCCGGCGTGCCCTCCAGCCTCATGGACCTTCCCACCAAGCCGGTCAAGCCTGCCGGGGGCGGCGGTTCCGGATCTGATGATGCCATGACCATCAACCTCGCCAACCTGTTCAACCAGCAGGTGGAGGATCAAACCAAAAACGTTGACGCCAACCGCGCGCAATCCGCGAAGATCGCCGCCGATATGGCTGCAGGCGCCGCTGCCTGGCAAGCGTTCCTCGCCCAGCTGCAGTCGGCCCAGGGCGCATCGGCGCTCGCTGCCTTCGGGGGCTCCAGGGCTCCGAACGTTTCCCTTGCGCCGCAGAAAGCGGCTAGTTTCTTCGCTGAGGTCACTCAAGGCCTCGATGATTGGATCAACAAGGTTACCGACGTGCGCAAGGAGATCGGCTCCCTGGCAAAGAGCGTCTTCGCCGATGTGAACAATGAGCTCGTCAAGCTGATGACTGGCAAGTATCACCGTGGCGACGCGGGCAAAATGCTTCAGGGCGTCGCCGGCAACTTCGCCAAGACTGGACTGCAGATGACGGAGGGCAGCCTGCTCAAGGCCTTCGGCATGGATAAGAAGCTGGGCTCCAGGGGCAATCCGTCTCACGTCGTCGTCGACAACATGGGCGCGGGCATGGGCGGTCCGCCGTCGGGCACGCTTGGCAACCCTCTCGGTGCTTCCGGCGATTCGCCATGGGGCGCGGGCGGCTCCGATGCCGCGGCTGCGCTCAAGGGTGCCGGCGGCATCATCGGCAGCATGGGCGGCGTGGTCAGTGGCATCCTCGGCGCCTTCAGCGGCGGCGGCGTTCCCTCTGCGCCTATGAGCATGTTCAGCGGCATGATGGCCGATGGCGGCCTTATGAATACCGGCGGCTTCTACCTCACCAGCGAGCGCGGCCCGGAGCTGGTGCAGGTGGGCTCTACCAGCCGCATCAATAACAGCCGCGACACCGCCCGCATGATGGGCGGCGGCGGTGGCCGCGACGGCGCTTTCTATGACTTCAGCGGAGCCAACTTTGGCGGCGCATCGGCTGCCGAAATGAAGCAGTACCTCAACTCAGCCCTTACGCGTATTCACGGCTCCGCGGTCCAAAGCTCAGCAATGCTTGAGCGTGAGCGTAAGCGTCGCACTCCCGGCCGCGGCATGTAGCGCGGTTCACTGTGAACTACGAACTATGAACTATGAACTGCGAACTCTAACCTTCCATCCGGAGATCTCAATGCGAATCCAAAACCTTCGCGCGGCCCTGGCCGTGCTCGCGGGGCTGTTTTTCTCTGTCGTTGCCGGCGCAACCGCGCAGGTTCCTGTGGGCTGGGTGCAGGTGTCCGCCACCAACCAGATGAATGGCGGCGCTCTGGTCGCCAGCGGCACAGTCAACTTCTATCCGGTGAACAATAGCATCCAGCCTCTCAGCCTGCGCGTCGCCGGGGGTACGGGTGCGGCGGCCACGGCCACCTTTGGCGTGGGCATCATCTCGCAGACGCCCGGTTCCGGTTACAGTGGCTCGTGGACCTGCACGGTTGTGGGTGGAACCTATTCCTCGCTGGCCACCTGTACGGCCACGGTCTCGAGCGGTGGCCTGGTCTTCGCCATCCCCTATCAGGGCCAGTACACGGTTGCGCCTACGGGCATCACCTTCACCGGTGGCACCTATACCGCGGGCTCGCCGGCCAGCGCAGTTATCACGCTTGGGGTCAGCGGCACCACTGTCACGGCGGGCGGGTCTGGCTACGCGGGAACTATCGCCGTCTTCCCCAGTTGCACCACGCAGCCAACATCCACCGTTACGGTGTCGGGCGGCGCTGTCGTCGGCTTCACCGCATCCGGCGGCATTTGCCCCACCAGCTCCGTCGTCTCCATTCTTGGCAGCGGCCAGGTGGGGCCTGCGCCCTTCACGGCCACGGTCACAAACGGCGTATGGAGCATCCTTGTGCCGGACACGGTCTCCACGTTTCCCGCCAACCCCTGCTACAACATCATCGTTGTCGACAACGCCAGCGGCCAGACTGACTCCGGCCCTGGCTATAGCTGTGTGCAGCCCGCCGGATCCGGCACGGCCGTGAGTGGCGGCGCGGACTGGTGCACCGCGCAAACCAGCACGGCCGGCGGGACGTGTAACTTTGATATCTACCCGCCCAATCTCTCGGCTAACGTCACCGTTCAGACAGGCCCCGTTGGGCCAACCGGCCCAACGGGGCCGACAGGTGCTACGGGCGCAGGGGGCAATGCGACGCTTACTTCCGGTTCTAGCGGCCAGCTTACGCAGGTTACCGGCAGCACCACATTCGCTGGCATCAGCGGTACCAGCGTCAGCGGTTCCGGCACCTCGCAAGTGGTCACCTACCCAGGCCAGGTGGCCGCTTATTCGGTGCAGGTCAACGGCGCGTCCTCAGCTGTGGCGCTGTCTAGCAATGGCGGAATCTATCAGAACATGGGCACTACGGCTAACGAGCAGACGCTGTGGGGTAGCCGTGTGGGCATAGCTATCCCTGTGCCTTACGTCATGCCCACCGGGACCGCTAAGAACATTGCTTTTGATGTGGTGCCGTTGGCGGGGGCGACGAACTTTAGCTCCAGCACGGGTGAGGCGTGGGTTGATATTTGCGACGGAGGTTTTTCCACGCCATGCAACCAGTCGGGCACTGTGAATTATGAAACCATCCGGCTGGGGATACTGTCAACCGGGGATGGGTTCCTTTCATCTGAAGCGGGCGGCACTGGGACTATTCATAACCTTTTCCTTCAGAATAGCTTTGGCAATGTGATGATTGGCAGCGAGGGAACTACAGAACCGGCATGGCCACTGGTTGTAGCGGAGACGACGAATCCGGCCATTCAACTTACCGATGGGACTGGGACAAATTCCTGCTATTTATCCAAAGTAAGTTCATCAAACGCATTTATCTCCGGCGCAGCAGCGAACGACCAGATTGATCGCTGCACGGGCGGGAACATGCTTTTCGGCAGTAACTCATCCACCCCCGGACCAACGCTGGAAATTACTCCTGGAGCACCGGGCACTGTAGAGTCGTTCGGTAATTTAATGGTGCTCGATCCTCACGGTCATGCTTCAGCGGAGACGCATGCCTCATCTGACTGCGTTAGCGGCGGCGGGATTACAACGGTCAATACTGGCGGCGCGGTGACAAGTACGGCGCTCAGCTGTCTTCCGGCTTACGCTTGGATTGATTCGATTGGCTACATCATCACCACAGCCATAACCACAGCTACGAGTTTCACGGTAGGGGATTCCGGATCGGCAACCCGCTACAGTTCATGCCAGTTCTCTGGCGGTGCTCAGTCAATGGCTCTGGGGGCGACGGGCGACTGTGATGCTGGTCAATACAAAATAGGTGGCACTGCTCTCCCGGTGCAGTTGACTTTCAACACGACTCCGGGGGCTGGGGTCGTGCGCATCATCGTTAAATATCACATTGGCGTGCCCCCCGCCAGCTAACCATTGAAAGGAAAGTGAATGAAAAAGTTGCTTGTAATTTTCGCACTCGTTTTGGCATGTGCCGCGCAGTCAGTCGCGCAGGATAACAACGTTCGCCACATCGACTTCACGCAAGTGCTGAACGGCCTTGACGGGAAACCTGTAATGGGTGGCGACGCAAAAAACCCGACGCAACTCACCCTCAGCGATGTTGCGATTACGGCTCTGGAGACGCCGCTGGAGGAAGATAGGGGGTTGACGGGGAAGGCGAAGTTTGAGCTGGACGACCTGGCTCGGCGTGTCTATCGCAATAAGAGTGCGGTGCTAAGTCCGGAAGATCAGACGCTTCTGAAAGATCGGATAGCCAGGCTCTATGGGCCGCTTGTGGTGGGCGTGGCCTGGCGGCTGATTGACCCGACCGTTAAATAGCTCAAATTTTTACCTTCGGTACTCTCTTCGATTCGCATCGCGAAAGGGGTTTGTCATGAATTCAACTCTCGCCAATATCTGGCAGCATCCCCGCACCTCGGCCATGGGGCTTCTGCTCGCAACCGTTACCATCGCCGGCGCGCTCTCGCAGCAAGGAGTCACGCTGGGCCACGCCGGTACCGGCACGGTGGTCACTCTCATTTCGGGCATCGCAACCGCGCTGCTCGGTCTCCTCGCGAAGGATCCGCGCTCCAACTAGCTCCATATCCCCCGCACAACCTCAACCGGCAACCCACTCCGCGCCAAGGAGGCGCATCCCCATGTCCAATATCTTCGTAAGTTTCGCCATCGACGTCGAGCACGGCGTTGAAATCGCCGCCGAAGATCTGCTCAAGTTAGCGCCAAAGGTTGAATCGGCAGCCGCCAACGCACCGCAGACGGTCGCCTCGCTGGCTCTCGTTGCAGGTTCCATTGAGACCGCCGTTAATGACGCGATCGCCGCCGGCGCAAACCCCACGTCGCTGGTCATCACACTGCCGACGGATCTGAAAGACTTCGTCGCGGTGTGGACCAACATCAAGGCCGCGCTTGCAACCCAGGGCATCAAGGTCTAGCAAGCAATTCGGTGGCACGGCTCCAGTCGTGCCACCGGCTTCAACTGTGAACTAAGAACTGTGAACTGCGAACTGTTTCGCGGAGCGAACCTCATGAGCAAACTGATTCTCAACACGCTCGGCGCCGCCGGCGTCATGGCGCTGTGTGCGCTTACATACGCTCTGGCCTGCTGGTCGAACGCGGGCAAAGCTGTCACGTCTTCCGCGTCTCACCTCGACGGCGTTCTCACCTCGGCGGACGCCGCGATGAAGACGCTCAACCATCCGTGCGCGCCCGGCCCCTGCGGCACGCTGGCTGAGGTTGACAAGGCCGTGGTGCACCTCAGCGATATAACCGTCGCCGTGCAGCAGCAGGCCAACGCCAGCGGCAAGCTTATGCAGCACGCATCGGCAACGCTTGACGGTATTGGCCTTGACGCGCGGAGCGAGCTCGCCGATCTGAAAGCCGCCACCACCGCAACCACGGGCCTGGTGGAAGATGGCCGCCAGGTCATGGTGCAAACCAACCGCGACCTGGTCACGCTCAACGATTCTTTCGCAGCCTTGAAGCCTGTCATCGATCATGCGGACTCTGTGGTCGATCACGTCGATGTGGCCGTCAGTTCTATCACGCCCGACGCGCAACGGCTGGTAAAGAACTCAGCCGATGGCGTTGGCCAGCTCGCGGGCATCGCCGGCGACACGCACAAAATGACCACGCACATTGAGAAGGACTTTGACGCGCCCGCGCCCTGGTGGAAGAAGACAATCCCCATGGCCAGCGACGCCGCCAAGTTCTACGCATGCGCCGTGCAGCATGTTTGTGTCAACTGAGTTTCACTTCGGCAGCGCAGATGCCACCCTGCTCCGCCGGATCCCCGCGCCAGCTTTTGGGGAAGGGCTGGCGTGGGTCGATATTCCACCGCAGACGAAGGGCTCGCAGTTCTGGAGAGAAAGATCGGGAGGATTGCCGTTCCCTAGATTCCGGAGACGGGGACGTCGTAGAGGCAAAAGCCGGAAACCGATTGATCTCGCAATTCCAGAGAGCCCGCACCAATGTAGCAAACGGCGGGGCGTGCTTAGTAGCGCAATGCGAAAAGCGCCCCCGCCGGAAGTGAGGAGATCTGATGCAACTCACCGAACACTTTGCCGACACTGAACTCGGCGTCGCCGGCGCGGATCCGCGTCTCATTCAAAACGCATCGTTTCTCTGCCTCGGCGTTCTTGAGCCGCTGCGCCTGCAGTTCGGGCCGGTGGCCGTGCATGATGGTTACCGGGACCTGGCACATAACCTGCGGGTCGGCGGCAAGCTGGATAGTTACCACTTGTTCATAGGCGGTCAGGCAGCGGCGGATATCAGCGTCACGGGCGAAGGCTGCGACGCGGTGTTTGACTGGCTTCGGCTTGAAAGCGGGCTTCCATTTGACAAAGTGATTCTGGAACGCAACGCGCAAGGGTTCTCCGCCACGGTGCACATTCAGGTGGACAGGCTCAACGCGCCTCGCCGCCAGGCCTTTACCGGCTCAACCGGCGATGCCACGGACTACATTCCTTCGACTGTGAACTAAGAACTAAGAACTAAGAACTGTGAACTGACGAACGGAGCTGCGCGACGTGAGTTACCCCACTTTCAACGGCTGGACCATCATCGATCCGCCGCCCTCGCCTGGCTTTAGTGGCATTGTGCTGCGCATGATTGACACGGTGGGTAAAGTGCGCTCGCCCTTCTCTGCGCAATCGCAGGTGCAGCTCTGGCCTGGCGCGGATTGGTGGGAGTTTGAATACGAGATGCCGCCGCTTTCCCTGGCGCAGGCTGCCGACTGGCAAGGCTGGCTAGCGTCGCTGCAGGGGGGCGCTAACGTCTTCCAGGTTGGTGATTCCAACCGCCCGCAGCCGCAGAACCCGGTGACAGGTTCCATCCCGGTGTGCGCAACGGGTGCGCTGCCCTCGGCCGTCAACCTGGCGGGCGCAACATCCCTGGCTACCAGCGGCTGGCGGCCATCGCAATCGCGCGTCCTGTTGCGCGGCGATTACTTGCAGGTGGGCTATCGGCTGCATATCGTACTGCAGGCCGTCAGCAGCGACGTCAACGGCGACGCCACTATCAACGTATGGCCCAGCCTCCGTGAGCAGCCCGTGCAGGGGCAGGCAGTCATCCTCAATTGCCCCAAAGGCCTATTCTGGCTTGCTTCCAACGCGCGGCAGCTCTCCATCTCCGTCACCCGGCTGTCCGCCGTCGGCTTCAAGTGTGTGGAGGCGAGATGAAGACAGTGGGCGGTGAACGGTGCGCATTAAGCAGCAAAGCGCTTCCGCGCTGCCGTAAGGCGGTTCTCCGCCTCTCGCAGCATGAATGGCCGCTTGTTGGCGGCGGTTCGCTGCGTCTTCTGCCGATCGAGGAAGAACGTGAGCTCATCGGGGATCTCCGGGCTTTTGCTTTGACTGAGAACTGTGAACTAAGAACTGTGAACTGTGAGCCGGAGGCGAACCATGCCTCGTAACCTCGCCACGCCGAATCAGACGGCCGTCCTGAGTCAGTTTGTGGAGCTGGTGCTCCTTGTTCGTCTCGACTTTGCGCCGGAGACGGTCTATCTCTGCTCTGCCCCGTTCAATCTGGTTTGGGGCGGCCAGACGTGGCTCGGCGTCGGCGCGCTGGGCAAGGTGTCTGGAGTTACTGAGGCTTCTGAAGTGGGCGCGCAGGCCACCGTGCTCACCATGACGGGGATACCTGTGGAGTATATGGGAGACGCTCTTCAGGTGATTGTCTATGGCGGCGTGGCGCAGCTCTATGTGGGGTTCCTGTCCGCCGGCGCTTTGGTGACGGACCCCATCCCGGCAAATCTCGGCTTGATCGACGCGCCGGATCTCGACGTGGACGCGCCAACCAGCACCATCTCCATCACCATTGAAAGCGAGATGGCCGATCTGCAGCGTGCGCGCGGCGGCCGCCTCACCACCTGCGACCAGCGCAGCCGGTTCACCTTTGATGCCTGCTGCGATATCATCTCGCAGATTCAGGACAAGCTGCTGCTCTGGCAGTAAGGCAGTTCGCAGTTCGTAGCCGGTTTCGTATGCGGGATGTGATTCGCAACTGTGACCTGTGAACTGTGAACTGTTTTTCCGGAGGAAAAACCCGTGATTCATCGCAAGCAAAACTGGCAGACGCTGCTGCACAACTTCCTTGAGCAGCGCAAAGACGAGCCCTTTGCCTGGGGCGCGAACGACTGTGCGCTTTTCGCGGCCGATGCGGTCGCCTCATTCACCGGCTCGGATCTCGGCGACGGCTTCCGCGGCCAGTATTCCGATGAGGCCGGCGCGCTGGCGCTGATGAAGGCCACCTGCGGCTCTCCGGATGCGCTGGCGCTCGGCGTCTACCTTTGCGCTAAGGCAGGCTTCGCGCCCTGGTCTCACGTCAACTTCGCGCGCCGTGGCGACGTCCTGGTCCTGGCCAATCCGGATGGTTCGCATTCGCTGGGCATCGTGGCGCTCAACGGCGTCCATGCGCTCTTTGTTACCACGGGCGGCCTGCGCCGCATGCGCGTCCGCGATTGTGTAGCCGCATGGAAGGTGGGGGCGTGATGGCGCAGTTCACAGTTCGTAGTTCGCAGTTCGCAGCACGGCTGGACGCTCCGTGTCCCGCTTGTGGCGCGCACGCGGGGCATCCTTTCGTGGCGTTCTCGCGTTACAACCCAGCGCCGGCGCTGATGCGTGGTTTTCATCGCGAGCGCCGGGCTTTAACTGTGAACTATGAACTGCGAACTGTGAACTGCGAGCCGGAGGCACACCATGGCTAAAGCAATAATCGGCGCGGTCGAAATCGGCGTGGGCGTCGGTCTGCTCGTCATGCAGCCGGAGCTTGCGCCTCTCTCCTGGGGCCTCATCATGTCCGGCGCGGGCATGGAGGTGGCCTATGTGGCGGAGATGTTGCAGGGTAACCCCGCGCTCACGGCAAGCGCCAAGCTGCCGGCTGCGCCCCGCGAGTTTGTTGTGGGCATGGTGCGCAAGGGGTGCACGTTCATCTATCAGTCCACGACGGGGCATCAGCTGAATGAAGTCCCCATTTGGGCGGCCAACGCATGCCAGGCTATTGTTGCCGTTTACGTCGACCAGCGGAAACTCTATTACATTGACAACCCGACCGCCGATGGCTCGCCTTATGGTGGGGGCGTTGGCGATGGCAACACCTACCAGGACGATAGCGGTAATAATTACAGCTTCGGCAGCGAGACGGCTGCCTGGCACACACTGGGGCAGCTCTGGTCTTCTGGCGCATGGTCCGCCGGCATGACGGCCACGCGCGTCCAGTTGGCGACCGGCGACACCGCATCGACCTTCGCGGCTACCACCATCGGCGTAACTATCAATGGAACGGTCTTTGTCTTCGGCTGCCTCGTGCCAGGCACAGCGGGTTCCTCCAGCAGCGTCTTCTCTGGCGCGGCCGCCGCGGGGACACAAGTGACTGACGGCGGTATTTTGTGGGTCAATCTGGGCCCCGCGCCTGGCGGATATTGGTTCAGTGCGCTCAACGGGCAGGATACCTCTCAGTGGCTCAATAACTGTCTCTGTGTGAACCTCTGCGCCTCCTATCTGAAGTTCACTTATGATGCCAATGTCTTCAGCGGGCCGCCGCAACTCCGGGCCACGATTATGGGCGCAAACGATGTTTACGACCCGCGCACCAGCACCTACGGGTACAGTACCAACAGCGCGCTCGTCTGCGCGTGGCTCATCGTAAATCCGGAGGTCGGCTTTGGCGCAACCCCGGGCACTCCGAAGGCGGCGGCGCTCTGGGCTGGCGTCTATGAGGGCATCTTTGGCGACCAGTTGATTGCCGCGGCCAACCTGTGTGATGAGCAGGTGCAGCTCACCGTCGGTTCTGTCGCCGGCAGCCCTACGCCCGCGCCTCCGTGGCAGCCATTCGGCAACTACAATATCGGCGACCATTTCAACTACGGCAGCGACATCTTCGTAGTGAACACCGCCTACGTGTCGGGCGCGTACTTCGGCGAAGACGACGGTACGCATATCACCGAGATTATCGGCAGCGGCCTGAACCCTTCTACATACGAGAGTCGCTACACATGCAACGGCTATTTCAACTCTGACCAGGAGCCGGGGCAGATCCTCTCTTCAATGCTTATGTCCTGTGAGGGGCGCATCGTGCGTCAGGGCGGCGGTTATCTGATTTACCCGGCCGCCTGGTATGGCACCAGCCTCAACTTCGGGGCGGATGACCTGTGCGGCGCCGTAAAATGGTCGCCCTCGCGCAAGTTCCGCGATCGCGTCAATTGCATGCGCGGAACCTTTATCTGCCCGCAGTACCCTTATAACCAGGTTGGCTACAGCTACGACTACAAGAATGGGGGCGTCTTTAACGGCGAGTGGCAGCCGACAGACATTCCGCCTTACGCGCAGGATTATCTCCACGGCTACGGCCTCATCACGGATCCGGGCCAGGGCGATGCGAACCTGGTGCAGGATGGCGGCGTGCGGCTCTATGGCGACCGGCACTATCAGTTCGTCATTTCGGTGGCCCAGGCTCAGCGCCTGCTCAAGATTTATATGCTGCGTAACCGTTTTGCGGGCTCGGGCACTTTTCCCATGAAGCTCTCTGCGCTGCAGGCGCAGTCGCAGGATGTGATGAATTTCACGTTTGCGCCGCTCAACATGGTGGATGCCTATCTCGAAATCAGCAAGTTTGATTGGGTGTTGGCGGAGGGAGACGATGCCGGCGAGGGCGACGCGCCGCGGGCTATGCGCCTTACCACGCAGATCGAACTGCAGCTCACTGACCCGAGTGTCTACGAGTGGACGGCGGCCGAGGAGATGACTCTCTACGATCAGCCGAGCCCCGCGCTCAATAACCCATTCGCCGTTTCCGCGCCTGCCTCGTTGACGGCCATCTCAAACCTGAGTACCGCGCTGGTCTCGCCGGATGGCACGGTGACCCCGCGTATCGAGCTCACCTGGACGGAGTCCGCGGATCCGTTCGTGACCAGCGGCGGCGACGTGCAGGTGCAGATCTCGCCGCACAGCGCCGGCGCCTGGGCAGATGTGGCCACGCTGAATGGGACGGCTGCTTTTATCTACATCGGCAACGTGGTCACCGGCAATGCCTACGATTTGCAAGTGCGCTTCCGGCGCGGCTCTGGCGCATATTCCGCATGGTCGCAGCTCATCAATGTTGTTTGCGGCTTCGTCGTCAATGCAACCGGCCTCAACGCCGTTGCGCCGGCCGGCACGCTCTCCGCTGTCACCACTTCCGCCACCGTGTCCGTCATTCTGATCGGTAACTTTACCGGCACGGCGGCCGGTGTCAGCGGTTCGTTTGTGCCGAGTCCCACAGACATCACCGCCCTCACGCCGCAGACGCTTTATTACGTCTACTTCATTGAGTCGGCCTTCGCTACCGGGACCATCACGCCGATCGCCACAACCAACATCAATGACTTTCTGAACGTGCCAGGTTATTGGTTGATAGGCTCCATCCTCACGCCGCCATGGACCGGCGCCGGATCCTACTATGCCCCTTCCAACTACAACGATCTCGGCCCATTTCAAACCAACTCGCCCACTTATGCGTATGACGGCAACTTCGCAACCCGCGCAAGCATAACGTCCAACGCCTATAGCGGATCCTCTTTTGGTGAGTGCCTCTATGAGGATTTCCCGGCCGTCACGGTGGGGGCCGGCAAGCAGCTCAATGTGAATGCGGCGGTCTCTGTCCCTGGCGGCCCTGCGCTGTGGGCCATCACCGCATGCATCGGCGGCGGCAGCAAGCCGCAGGGGGTTGAACTGCAGGCCTTCAATGCGCGTGGCGCGTGGGCGGCCACAACTGCCTATGCGGTGTGGGACACGTTCACTGAGAGCGGCATTACTTATCTCGTGGTCTCCGCCTATACCTCCGGGGGCACCTTCGGATCCACGGATATTGCGGCAACATGCGTAGTGCTCGCCTCCGGGAATGCCTCTGCTGCGCAGACCACCTATGCCGTGACTGTGCCAACCGGCACCTTGATCAGCGGCATAACCGTTGACGTCGCACTCAACGCACCCGCCAGCATAGGCGCGTTTGTCTACGCCTATGAGATTTGGATCCAATGACAGCACACGATCTCATCCGCGATATCTTCAGCCGTCACCAGGCCGGCGTCCCTGGCAATGAGCGCATCGTCACGCCGGCGCAGATCGACTTCCTCCGCCGGCTCTGCGACGCGGATGAGGAGGGTGCGAAGGCGGTGCACCCTGGGCGCGGCCGGAGTTTTGTCTGGGCTCCGAGCGGGCGCGACAAGTACCTCATCAATGAGGCTGAGGGAAGGAAACCGAACAAGATTACGCGCATGGCGAATATTGTGGCCACCGGCGCGGGCAGGCTGTTTTGACCTGGCCGCCATTGAATCCGCTGCATTACAACGCGGACCGGGAAATGATCGGCCATGAACTTGTCCCGATGGATCGCGGGTCTGAAGGGGTCTTTTGGTGCAGTGTATGCGGCGGCCATCCCGATGATCCGATACATCAGCCTGGCTGGAGCGTCGAGTCAGCGCCGCCGTTTTAAGTTCCGGGGTCGAATACGGAGAAGAAAGGAGGTCGCGGACTTTCGCCAGAGCAGCCGCCGCGGGCCGATCGGTGTGACTACCTCCGGCCCGCGTTACCTAGGTGATGCTGAGAATTTTGTTCTCGCCCTTACAGTTGCACGCCCAGCAGAAATTGGCCTCGTCGCCCGCTTCAATCAGGTTGCGGATCGCTTCGCCTACCGCTCCGGTGCCCGGGCAGCCGTTTTCTTCGATCACGAAGTGAGCATTGGCCTCGTCTGGTATCTCAACTTCTATTTCGAAAGTGCACAGTACTCTGACTTTTCGCATGGTTCCTTTCATCGTTTCTCTCCCTCACTTTGTCTCAACTCTAACGGCCCGCGCTACCTTCATCAAGGCGCTGCAGCAGCCGCTCCAGCTCTTCCGTTGTCAGAGCTTGCTCCGGCCCGAAGCAGATCAGACCGGGGTTCTCATGCGCCCAGGTGTCCAGGTCGCCCACTTCGCCCGTTGGGGAAGCCATCAAGGCGATGTAATCGAAGTCGCCGGCGTCGCGGTAAGCCATGATGATCCAGCCGTCTGAAGAGAAAGCTGCGATGCTGTCGGCGACGTGCTGCAAGGGCGGCGGGAGAACGTGAAGCGGCGCTTCGTTGTTGGCGATCGCGCGAAGGATCGAGGCCGCCTGCTCACGACTGACGGTCATTTGCCGTCGCGTTCGATGAATTCGGCGATCGCAATCTGAATTGCGGCGCTGCGGACGATACCCTTCCGCTTGGCAATCTTGTCCATCTCTCTCAGATGCTCGCGGCGCACGCGGAGGGTTACGGAAGAAGTGCCGTCGGCTGATATTTCCGGCGCGGCCGTCGATTTTTTCTTGGTGGCATTCATGCGCGGATTCTAATAATGCCGTTAATACTTTGTCAATACGCGGTTATTCGGTATCGAATTGTCTTGCAATCGGATACAAAAGGAGGATATAAACGCACCACGGGACGGAGAGCACATCGCCTTAGCTGGAAGGCCGCTTCCCCTGAATAATGCCTTCCTGCTCGGCGAGCCGCGTCAGTGCCAACCGCATCACATTCGCCTGGTCAATCTGCAATTTATCTGAGAGACGCTTTAGCTGGCTCCGCTGGATCGAGCTTAAGCGCAATGTCGTCGAATGCGGCATTTTGACCATGCTTTGATCGTAATGTGCGGTTTGGGTGGCAATCAGGTAGCTGATCGCGCCTCAATGGCACCTCAGGCACTCTCCTGTCAATACCGGAGGATGCAGATGGGTTGGGTCGATAAAGAGTACATTCAATCTCAGGTTTTTCTTAGGGCGAGTCACACCGCCGGGCACGTTGATTGCCCCGCCTGTGGCGAGGCGCGCACATTGCTTTATCGACCCGTTTCTCCCGATTTGTTTTTCCTTGATGCATTTGACCTCTGGCTCTCGCATCGCCAGGTAAGCCCCGTTCCCGGCCTCACTTCTGTCGAGTTTCTCTCCCGATCGACGGAGAAGGATTACAAGGCCTGTTCGCGGGCGCTGGGCAAGTTCTTCGGCAAACTGCGGCTCGCCGATATTCACCCCGGCCATGTGCGCGAGTACCAATGCGCCCGCGCGGTGTGTAACAAGGACGCCGCCAAGTGGACGCGTCCGGCCGGCGCGAACCGGATCCGGAAAGAGGTTGACCTGCTGCTGCGTATCCTGCGCGCGGCCAAACTTTGGGGTGAGGAGCAGGATCTCTACTTTCAGCGGCTGCGGCCGGTGGAGCAGGATGTGCCCCGCGCCATGAGTCCGGAAGATCAGCATCGCTTCCTGCTCGCCGCGGCCAGCCGGTTGGAGTGGCAGTTTATTCATCAGTATTCCGTACTGGCGCTGCAGACCACGGCAAGCACCAACGAGCTGCGGGCCATCCGGCTTGGCGACGTGATGCTCAGCCAGGGCGTGTTGCAGATCCGGCGCGCGGGCGCCAAGAACAAGTACCGCATCCGGACAATACCGCTGGAGACGCCGGAAGTGGTCTGGGCTCTTGAAAGGCTGATTGAACGCGCGGCGTCGCTGGGCTCCATCGCGCCGCATCACTACCTGTTTCCTATCCAGGACAGACGCCACGCATACGACCCGCTCCGGCCGATGTCTGCGAGCGGGTTGAAGAAGCGCTGGGCTGCAGTGCGCACGGCGGCCGGCGTGCCCTGGCTCCGGCCTTACGATCTTCGCCATACGGCCATCACGCGTATGGCGGAGGCCGGAACGCCGATTCAGGTGATCATGGCTTTCGCGGGTCACATGACGCTGCGGATGCAGCAGCACTACACGGCGATTTCGATGATGAGTAAACGCAAGTGGGCCAGGGCAACCTGGGAAGAAGAGCCGGCGACGCCGGCGAGGAAGAGGGCGTGATATGCAACTTCGCATCCGCAGAGCTCAACCGAGCGAATGCGCCCTCACGAAAGAATGGGTCGTTGAGAATCACTATCTCGATGAAGGTGTGGCGATATCGGCGTTCGTGTTGGAGTTTCTGGCTGGAGATGGCGAGCTAGTTGGGGCGATGATTTTAGGCAGCCCGCACGGCGCTGGTTTGGATGGTGATAGGATCCTCGAACTATACCGGGTCTATTTCATTGACGGCACCGACAGATTTATCGAGAGCCGATCGCTCGGAATGATGAGAAAGTTCGTTCGCACTTGGTGCCCTCAGATCAAGCTCATGCTGTCCTACAGTGATCCGTCCGTTGGTCACCGGGGAACGATTTATGAAGCTGATGGGTGGGCACCTTTCGGTCACACTAAGCGTGAGTCTGGCGCTGGGTGGGGCCGTCACAAGGGAAGAAATCGCAAGCCGCGTAGTATCTCGTCGAAGGTGCGATGGGTTCGAACGCCATGAAATGGCCGCTTAATTGACCGCTGAAAGCTGATAGCTGTCGGCTGTTTTTGTACCAAAACGGTAACTATTTCCACAATAATTTCGCATCGCGCCGGTTTTGGTCTTGACAAGCACCCTATGCGCGGGCGCAGTATCACACAAGTCACACCGAATGGAAGTCCGATTTTGCTCACCTTCAAGGTTAGAGCCACGGTTTGAGGCCTTAGACCCGGGGATTCATAACCCCAAGGTCGACGGTTCGATCCCGTCCTCCGCCACCAGGACTCGTTTTGGCGCAATGTAAAAATGCAGCTCAAATCGAAGTCCACCCCCAACCTTCCAATCAGCACACTTATCATCCGTAAATATATAAATCTGTTGCATTTGGCAGTCGATTTCCAAGCCCCGTTTCGAGGGCAAATGCGATCACACTCCGGCGGTCCCTCACCAACCCCAGTCCTTGCGCGCGCATCTGTAACCAGTACAGCCCATTTGGCGGGCATGGCCCCACAACGGTGGCCTTTTCCCCGGTCTCCCATCCGCCAAATTCGCTAGAGCGCCAGTTGCGCATTGAGGCATGAGTGGATGAAGCCAATCGACGGCCGCAGGCGCGTGATGGTTGAGGGCGTCAGCCCACAAATCGACGCAGGCGGGCACCCGGTACGCCGCATCTGTGGGGACATCCTGCAGGTAACCGCAGCCGTGTTCGCGGATGGTAAAGACGAGATTGCCGCGCGCGTGCTTTACCGCCATTCAAGCGAGAAGCGGTGGCAGTTTGCTCCCATGCGCCCCGAGGGCAACGACCTTTGGAAGGGCACATTCGCTCTGGACAAACTCGGCTCTTGGAGTTTCACGATTCTCGGCTGGGTTGACCATTTTTCTACCTGGTCCGACGATCTGAAAAAACGCCTCGCTGCCCAGAGCCGTCCGCAACTCATCGAAGCCATTGCCGCCGGACCTCCGAATGGAAACGCCGACCTCAACGTTGGGTCCAATCCATCCGCGCAGGATATCGCGCTCGCACTTCGCTCCGGCGCCGACCTTGTGCAGCAAGCGGCGGTGCGAGCAAAAGGAAATGATGCCAAACGCCTGCGCACGATGGCGAGCGAGTTAGAGAAGCTGGCATATGAAAAACGCGAAACCTACGACAACCCAATCGACGAACAATTCCTCGAACTGATGGCCCGCTATCCGGACCTGACTCACGCCACCACATTCGAACCTGAATTGCCAATCTGGGTTGATCGCGAGCGCGCACAGTTTTCGTCCTGGTATGAGCTTTTTCCCCGCTCCGCTTCGCCCAATCCCGGCCAGCACGGAACCTTGAATGATGTGGAGAAACAACTGCCTGAAATCGCAGCGATGGGTTTCGACGTCGTCTACATGCCGCCCATTCACCCCATTGGCCGAG